>Ga0154020_10001868_pt1 | contig 25777 bp, 23 predicted proteins | sample Klosneuvirus_201_FD_109709 | JGI IMG/M metagenome (GOLD analysis project Ga0154020, IMG submission 109709) | Active sludge microbial communities from wastewater, Klosterneuburg, Austria - Klosneuvirus_20160825_MG | ecosystem: Engineered > WWTP > Aerobic digester > Activated sludge | place...
CTGATATACTTTTATCAAAATTTTCAATTCGTTTCAACCCTTTCTCCAACGTTCTCAAAAAAGATATCTCTTCTTCCTGCACTACGCGAGTTACATAATCCTGCTGTTGATTTAATTCAGGAAATACATCCCTTAATTGATTCGCTAATAAAAATACAAGCCGATGTATGAAAGGCTCTTTAAAATTCAAATACGAAAATCCATAGCGAACCGCTCTTCTTAAAATTCTACGAATCACATAACCAGCTCCGGTATTACTTGGCAACTGACCATCCGCAATAGCGAACGACACAGCACGTATATGATCGACCATAACCCGAATAGCCACATCAGTCTTTACATCATCTCCATACTTAACATTAGCATGAATGGAGATAAACTGAATGAGGGGACTGAATACATCGGTATCATAATTCGATGTCTTTCCTTGAATAGCCATGCACAAACGTTCGAAGCCCATGCCGGTGTCCACATGTTTATCGGGCAATGGTTCTAACGCACCCGATGCTAATCTGTTAAATTGAATAAATACCAAATTCCAGATTTCAACTACTTGCGGATGATCGCTATTTACCAAATCTTTACCTGGCACTTTCTTAACCTCAGCATCCGATCGTAAGTCAATATGGATTTCGGAACATGGACCACACGGACCTTGTTCACCCATCTCCCAAAAATTATCTTTCTTACTTCCGTGAATGATGCGGTCTTCAGCTACAACTTGCTTCCACAAATCTTTTGCTTCTTCATCTACCGGAAGGTTATCATTTTTATCACCACCAAAAACAGTTACATACAATCTGTCTTTCGGAAGTCCATAGACTTCAGTTAATAATTCCCACGCCCAGGCAATGGCTTCCTTCTTAAAGTAATCACCAAAACTCCAGTTGCCCAGCATCTCGAACATGGTGTGGTGATAGGTATCTAACCCAACATCTTCCAGGTCGTTATGCTTGCCGCTTACGCGAAGACATTTTTGAGTATCGGCAACACGCTTATAGGATGAGACTGAATTACCCAAAAAGTAGTCCTTAAACTGCACCATACCCGAGTTGGTGAATAGCAAAGAGGGGTCGTTTTTCAACACCAACGGAGCTGAGGGTACTATTTTATGGCCCTTATTTTCGAAAAAATCAAGGAATTTACGTCTGATTGTTGCTGAATCCATCAATTCTAAGTGAATTTTAACTTTTGACTCCGGGGTTTTCTATATATTTATAAGTTCAAAACCCAGATAAACAGCAAAATTAAACCGCTTAACATCATAATGAAAGGAAACGGAGAATTTCGACAACTAACATATTCTAATCTCGCCCAAGCGAAATTCAACGTGCGTTAATGTAATGGCAAAATCAAAATTCCAGTATAATTCAAAAACATTACGTTTCGAGCGTACCAAAATTTCTGTGCTCGCTGTTTTAGGTTCTGGAGTCAGCTACCTCATTTTCGGATTTCTCTTTTTTGTAGGATTAATATTATTACAGAATCTTATTGTTGAAACACCCATTGAAAAAAAGTTGCGTGCTGAAAACAAAGACCTTGAAAAATATAAAATTGTATTAGCAAATCAACTGGCCGAATCGAACCAACAATTGGTTGATTTAAATAACAAAGATCTTTCATTATATCAAAAGCTCTTCGAAACCAATCAGCCTAAAGAATCATCGCCTGTTTTTCCTGAGCGGGAAGAGTTATTGCTGGCTGGCGTTGGTGACTTTAATGAATCCGCTACGCAATTGGGTCAACGATTTTCTGAGCTGCTTACTTCCGCAAAAGCCACCAGCCGTTTCTATAAATCAAGCGCAAGCGTGAAAAAAGAAGACGTATCAATGCTCACCACAATTCCATCTACCGCGCCTATTGAAAATTTTGAGGTTACTAAGTTAGTCTCTGGTTTTGGTAAGCGTATTAATCCATTCCATAAAGGTCAGTATCATCACGATGGTGTTGATATTGCGTCTCCGCGCGATACTCCGGTTTTGGCCACTGGCCCGGGGCGCGTGCTTATAACTAAAAGAAGCGATCTGGTTGCCGGATATGGAAATTTTGTAGAGATCGATCATGGACATGGATATGTTACGAGGTATGGTCACCTGGAAGAAATAATTGTGCGCCAAGGACAAGTGCTTAAGAAGGGACAAATTATAGGCTCCGTTGGTTCCAGCGGTGGCTCCATTGCACCACACCTTCACTATGAAGTACTTGTAGATGGAAAAAATCTTGATCCTGTTAAATTCATCTTGGAAGGAATCTCAGCAGACCAGTATAAAGTTTTGTTAACACAGGGCAGTAAACAAAATCAATCTCTCGATTAATGGCTAAAGTTCAGTACACATATAATTCTGAAACATGCAAATACGAGCACATCGTTATTTCGCCTAAAGTTGCAGGCCGCAGGTTATTAATTTTTTTAGGAATCACGTTCACTATGGGTTTAGCCGGACTTGCCTATTTCAACTATAAGTTCCCCTACATTGACGAAACATTGCAGATAGCTAAAAATGAAAGTTTAAAAGCTGAATGGAAAATTATCTATAAGCAATTGACTCGCACATCAACTCAATTGAGCGAACTTGAACACAATGATGATAGTAACTACCGCGTGATTCTCGACCTGGAGCCCCTGGATCAATCGCAACGCGAGGCCGGAGTGGGTGGTAGAGAAAAGGAAAGTGAAAAAATACCCTATCCACTCATTAGAACTGCTTATCAGCAATCGGAAAAAATAAAAAACAGATTAGATATTGAGGCGCAATCATTGAATCAGTTAATGGATGAGCTTATTAAGAAAGAAAAGATGTGGGCTTCCCGTCCAGCCATTCAACCTATAAGTAATAAAGATCTCGTTCACCTGCATACTATCTTTGGCTTGCGCATGCATCCTTTACTAGGATATGTTAGACCCCACAATGGATTAGATTTCACTGCCCCAGCCGGAAGTCCTGTTTATGCAACTGGTGATGGAAAGGTTAGCATTGCACAACGCTCAACTTCGTTTGGTAATGTGATTTACATTGATCATGGATATAATTTTGTAACCCGCTATGCACACCTTACAAATTATATTGTTGGCGCTGGCCAGCAAGTAAAGCGCGGTCAGGTTATTGGCTATGTGGGTAACACTGGTTTATCAGTAGCGGCACATCTGCATTACGAAGTTCTCTATAATAATACCCACATAGATCCGATCAACTTCTTTCAGCGTGATCTCAACAACAAAGAATACGAGAAGTTAATTGAAGTGGGTAGCCAATCGGCAATCTCATTAGATTAATTTTAAGATTCCTTCTCTCGTTAGCTACTTCTCCCTTTATTTGCGCTTCCAAATTTTCTTATGCAAAAAATTGCTCTATTAATTTTATTGCTAATTCCGGTTTTCAATATATCGGCACAAAAAAAAGATACCATTACTGTTATTGGCGTTGGCGATATTATGATGGGTAGTAATTACCCCAATGGCGGAGCGTTACCGCCAAATAATGGGCACGAGTTATTGCAAGCAGTAACCCCTATTCTCTCCAGCGCTGATGTAACTATGGGTAATTTAGAAGGTGTACTCTTAGACGAAGGCGGTACTGCTAAAACCTGTCGCGACCCTAAAGTATGTTATGTATTTCGCAGTCCGGTGAGTTACGTGCAAAACCTAACCAATGCCGGGTTTGATCTGATGAGTCTGGCTAACAATCATGCAGGCGACTTTGGAGATATGGGTAGGCGCAGCACCATAAAAACATTAGAAGATGCTGGCCTATACCATGCCGGGCAAACGGTGAAGCCCTATATTATTTTTGAAAAGGAAGGAATTAAATATGGATTTACTGCCTTCGCACCTAATAGTGGCTGTTTAAACTTGAACGATCTGGACAGCGCCCGCAAAATTATCGCGCATCTGGATTCCTTAGTAGATATTGTAATCGTTTCCTTTCATGGTGGAGCCGAAGGACCACAACACCAGCATGTTTTGCGAAAGAATGAGATCTTTCATGGGGAAAATCGGGGCAACGTTTATGAGTTTGCGCATACCCTAATCGATTCAGGAGCCGATATCATCTTTGGGCACGGCCCCCATGTTACTAGGGCCATCGAAGTTTATAAAAATAAATTTATCGCTTATAGTCTTGGAAATTTTTCAACCTATGGGGGCATTAATGTGGCCGGTATAAGTGGCTGGTCTCCTATTATTAAGGTTTATACCAATTCATCCGGAGGTTTTTTCAAAGCGCATATCACTTCTACCTACCAATCTTTCCGGTCCCCAGTGATGATCGATCGCCAGAATCAAGTTCTAAAACAGATAAGACAACTGACCAAGGAAGATTTTCCTGAAAGCACGCTCGAAATTGGCGATTCGGGATGGGTCACTAAATCCACAAAATGATGTGAATAGGTTGTAGATAAAAAAAAATCCCAACGTTGTTTCAAGTATAAAGAATTGTTACTTTGCATTAAGATCGTAACCAAAAACCGATTGCACACAGGCACTATTATCTCTCATGGCGTATAAAGAAAAAGAAATTGAGAAGATATATTATTCAATCGGTGAAGTAGCCGAGTTGTTTAACGTGGCGCCCTCCCTCATCCGTTTCTGGGAGACTGAATTTGACCTCATTCAACCTAAGAAAAATCGCAAAGGCAATCGTCAATTCACTAAAGATGATATTGATTCTGTTCGCACCATTTATCATCTGGTAAAAGAAAAAGGGTTTACCTTACAAGGCGCCAAAGAGATGCTAAAGAATGATGGCCAGTCTGTTCGCGATAAAATGGAACTTCTTGACTCCCTAAAAAAGGTGCGCCAGTTCTTGGTGCAAATTCACGAAAAGCTGTAATTCTTTTCCAATTTAACTCCTCATTTAATTATTTATAAGAATTTACCTTCCCGTAGATTTATTTATTATTTAGCTAACAATATTTAAGAATATTTACTTTGGTACTTCGCGTCTTTGCGTGAAATTACATTATGGATCAGGAAAGACTTTCATTACTTGCACTTCACTTTACACCCGGCATTGGCGATTTTCTGGTTAAGCAATTGGTAAGTTATTGTGGCTCGGCCGAACAAGTATTCCAGACATCAAAAGGCAAACTTTTAAAAATTCCGGGAGTTGGTGAAATTTCCATTGAAGCCATAAAAAATAACGACACATTTCGTGAAGCCGAAAAAGAATTACTTAAAGCCGAAAAAGAAGATACAGAGATCATCTTCTTTACTGATAAAAAATATCCCCATCGCTTAAAGGCAATTGACGATGCACCTGCCCTCATCTATTATAAAGGCAATCAAAATCTAAATGCCGCCAAATCAATTGCTATCGTTGGCACACGCCAGGCAACAGAATACGGAAAACATATCGTTGAAAAAATTTGCGAAGATCTTGTCCCGCATCAGGCACTAATCGTTAGCGGTTTGGCTTATGGCATTGATATTCATGCACACAAGTCGGCTCTTAAAAATGGTTTGGCAACTGTAGGTGTTATGGGCAGTGGCATGGATATAATTTATCCTGCTGTTCATAAAGACACCACAAAAAAAATGCTTGATCATGGTGGGTTGATTACCGAGAACAGGTTTGGCACCAAGCCCGATGCCCATAACTTTCCGGCTCGCAACAGAATTATTGCTGGTATGTGTGATGCGCTTATTGTTGTAGAGGCTGCCGAAAAAGGAGGCGCATTAATCACAGCCGAAATTGCCAACAGTTATAATAAAGATGTATTTGCTGCGCCCGGCAATTTAGGCCAAACCTATTCAGAGGGCTGCAATAAACTAATCAAGATTAATAAAGCAAATCTATTCACATCCATTAAAGATCTGGAGTATATAATGAATTGGTTGCCACAAGCTGGCGGCACACAAACCACGCTTGAGCTAACAAGTTTTGAACCTGACGAACAAAAAGTGCTAGCCATTTTGAAAGAGAGAAAAGCACCAGTAATGATTGACGACTTAAGTTTTAAATCGGATTTACCACCGAGTCAATTGGCTTCACTCCTACTTACACTTGAATTTAAAAATGCAGTGAAGTCGTTGCCTGGAAAAATGTATGCATTGAGGTAATTATCAGTGGAAAATTAATGATGCCTAGTATACTGCATTATGCTTAAGTTCAATGCGGAAAAATCTCTGCTGCTAATACCATTGCCTTTTCAAATTCTGCATCATTCAAATTCGGAGCCACGCCCTTAGATTTAAGAAAAGATAAAATTGTTTCTGTTGCCATGTTGCCAACCAATTCATCATTTGCCATGGGGCAACCACCAAATCCTTTAATAGCGCCATCAAATCGCTGACAGCCGGAATTAAAAGCTGCTTCCACTTTCTCCAATCGGGTTGTTGGTGTAGAGTGCAAGTGCGCACCAAACTCTACGTTAGGCAATTTCTTTGTTAATGTGTTGAATAGGTATTGAATTTGCTCAGGTTCTGAAACTCCAATAGTATCAGCTAATGAAATGATTTCTATTTCAAGCGTTGCCAGAATATCAGCAAACTTTTCTACCACTTCTACATCATACGGATCGCCATAGGGATTGCCAAAACCCATACTTATATAAACAACCTGCTTCTTATTATGCTTCGCGCAAAGCTCCTGTATCTCTTGCACCGAATTGAGAGCATCCACTATCGACTTGTTTGTATTGCGCTGCTGAAAAGTTTCTGAGATCGAGAGCGGGAAACCCAGGTAATTTATCTGATTAAAAAAACAGGCGTTTATTGCGCCTCGTGTGTTGGCAACAATGGCTAATAATTTTGTTTGCGATTTTTTAAAATCTAATCGCCCAAGTACCTCGGCCGTATCGCGCATTTGCGGAATTGCTTTCGGGGAAACAAAACTTCCAAAGTCAAGCGTGTCAAATCCAACCTTCAAAAGTTGATTGAGATACAATACTTTCTTATCCGTGGGAATAAATTCAGGCAACCCCTGCATTGCATCACGCGGACATTCAATAATTTTCATTAAACAAAAGTAGGTAACTCAAGGTCAAGGAAAAATACAGGCAATAATCGGCTAAATGTGCCACTTAACTGAAAAATAACGCACTACTTTAAGGCGGAAGGATTAACTTGTCGAGAGAATAATTTTAAGACATGCCTTTACCTTCAATAGGTGGTTCATTAGGATATAAAAGAGCTGCGCATTTATTGCATCGGGCTTCTTTTGGGCCAACCAAATTACAAATTGATTCGTTTGCTACACTCACTGCAGCACAAGCTGTTGCCTTACTATTTCAGCAGCCTCTGCCCGACCCAACCTTACCTATTGACCCAGAAACTGGAACAGAATGGGTAATAACTGGAACCACCGATGGTGTAAATAGTGGTGATAGCGACCTGCAAGAATTTTTTAAGGGTTGGTTCATGGGGCAAATGTTAGGCCTTGGGGTCTCGCCATCATATACATTGGCGTATGCTACTCGCGAAAAGATAGTCTTCTTTTTACATACAGTGCTTACAACCATTCAATCAAAAGTGGATAACAGCCGGTCGCTTTACTTTCAAAACCAGCTTTACAGAAAGTTTGCTTTTGATAAATTATTACCGGTAGAATATAACATCAAAACGCTCACAAAAAAGGTAAGTGTTGATAATGCAATGCTTCGATTACTAGATGGTAACCTAAACGTGAATGGGAGTGTGAACGAAAATTATGGCCGCGAACTTTTAGAGCTCTTTACTATTGGTCGCGGATTGGAAGGAACATTGCCTCCAGCTACTATTCCGGGCGACTATTTTAATTATAAAGAACAAGATGTTCGCGCAGCAGCGCAAGTTCTTTCAGGGTGGACATTGGATACAACCTTCTCCAACTTTGATACAACAATAGACCTCAATCTCACAGGCACCCAAAAACTTCCACGTGGAAAAGTGAGAGGATCGGCCACAAATGCAAGTAGTCATGATAATACCGTGAAGCAATTCAGTGAGCGGTTTGGGAATGCTACCATTCTGCCCGATCCAAGTTTATTATCTGGCACAAATGCAACCGAGGCCAGCGCCTATGATGAAATCAGTCAGTTGATCGAGTTAATTTATTCTAAGTCTGAAACTGCGCGTAACTTCTGTCGCAGAATTTACCGCTACTTTGTATATCACGATATAACTCAAGCTATTGACGATACGATTATTGCCGAAATGGAAAATACCTTAGTCAGTAGCGGCTATAAACTTCAGCCGGTGCTGGAAGATTTGTTTCAGAGCCAACACTTTTACGATGCGGCTGCTGGTAGCAATGATGACAACTTTGGCGGCATTATAAAATCACCACTGGATTTAATGATCGGAACACTTCGGATTTTCAATGTTCAGTTTCCTGATCCCTTAACGAATGCAACTGAATACTATGCTAAAACTGCCGAGCTAACGCGACTGCTTGATGGAATGGGTATGCATTTCTACGAGCCTTTTGATGTGGCCGGATATGATGCCTATCATCAATATCCAATCTACCACCGCAGTTGGATTTCAACCAACTACCTTACAGGCAGGTATGAATTTATTCGCACCCTTGTTTCGGATAATCAAACCATGCCGGGAGATTTGCATATTGATGTGGTTGCATTTGTACAGACTAATATCAGTAATGCCATCGCTTCCGATGCAAAAGCATTAATCATTGAATTGACAAAATATTTTCTACCGCTTTCCGATAACCTAACCTTCGATCCGGCATTGGATGATAGCTCGGGTTTAACCGCAGAGCGATTAAACTATTTCTTAACCGCGTTTTTAAAATCGCCACAGATTGATGCCGACCCAGAAGGCTCCTGGTCATTCCGGTGGAACAATCCGGTGGACATGGAAGTAGTGCGCAGGCAATTACAAAATTTATTTAATAGCATGCTCCAATCACCCGAGTATCAACTTTATTAATTCTTAGAATGAAACGTAGAAAATTTATAAAGCAACTTTCATTAGCCGCCATACCCATCACATTAGGAGGCATACCTATTAAGTTGATGGCCGAAAATTCGCTTACGCGGATGGCGGAGCAAAGTACAAACGATCGGGTGCTAATTATCTTACAACTTCATGGCGGTAATGATGGGCTTAATGCTGTAATACCTGTTGAAGCTTACGACTTATATTATAAGTGGCGCGCTAACATTGCGATACCTGCAAAAAATAGTGTTCGGAAAATGATTCCCCTTGATAGTACACTACCTTCAAACGCGCAAGTAGGACTGCATCCCGACATGATTGCCATGAAAGATATGTATGACCGCGGCCGGATGGCTCTTGTGCAAGGCGTATCTTACAAAAACAATAATGGCTCGCACTTCCGTGGCCGGGATATCTCATTCATGGGTGGTGGTTTCGATGATTATTTTTCTTCAGGATGGGTTGGTCGCTATTTACAACAAGAGTTTGCACCTAAAACTTATCCAGCCGATTTTCCTAATCCGGATATGAAAGATCCACTTGCCATTGAAATGGGAAGTGATGTATCCTTGATCTTCCATCAGGAAGGGAATATTCCAACGTCAATTTCATTAAACGATCCGCAAAGCTTTGCTAAATTGGTTGAAGAACTTGAAGGGTTTATCGATCAGGGGGTTGACCCACGTGGCAAGCCTCCGGTAGCACTTGAAAATTCTCCTTACGGAAAAGAACTCAACTGGATTTTAGGACTTGAAGATAAATCGCAAGATTATGCAGAGCGCCTTTATGATGTTTACAAAGCAGCATCAGCAACTTCAGTAACGTATCCCGAAAGGTATCCCTTTAATGCACCCAAAGGCAGCATGCGAAATGGATTGACTCCACAACTACAATTAATAGCGCGGCTGTTAGATGGTGGGGGTCCAGGATTAGGTGTTAAAACAAAAGTGTTTCTAGTTAAGATGGGTGGTTTCGATACCCATGCCGAGCAAGTTGAAAGTTATGATCCCACCATGGGGCAACATGCTGCCCTCATGTATCATATTTCATCGGCCATGAAAGCCTTTCAGGACGACTTAAAAGCTCGTGGGCTTGAAGATAGAGTATTAACGGTAACTACATCAGAATTTGGAAGACGTGTGCGCGCCAATGGAAGTTATGGAACTGACCACGGTACCGGTGCACCCGTAATGATTTTTGGCAAAGGTGTGCAACCTGGTGTAGTGGGTGTTGTTCCTGATATGAATCAGCAAAATGTTGAAATGCAATTTGATTACCGGCAGGTATATGCTAATCTATTAAGGGATTGGATGCTAGTGGATGAAAGTAAAATAAACAGCGATATTTTCTTTAAGGACTTCTTGAACGGCCCTAAAGAGGAAGGAGCAGGAAACTATGAACCCTTACCATTGGCAACCCAAGTTATTTCCGGTGTTCAGGAAGGCTTTATTAATAATCGATTCAGCCTAGAGGCTTGTCATCCAAACCCGGCAAGTGATTTTACAGTAATTCCATTTAAGATTAATAACACAAATCTTGTTGATGTCACCTTAAAGGATAGTCAGGGAAGAGCATTAAAGACTCTTTTGCATGAAGAGCGGACGGAGGGAGAACATTCTTTGCGAGTTGATGTTAGCGGTTTGCCTTCAGGTATTTATTTTTATCAACTGAAAACAGGTTTCTTTCAAGACACTAAAAAGCTTATTGTTACCAGATAATTTTAGCCCTTACATGAAAAGACTCTTACCCCTCCTTCTACTTCTTTCTATAACATTTGCAGTAAATGCACAGCAGAAGAAAAAAAAACCAGGTGGCATTGCATCAAAGCCAAGTCAACAGAGCAAGTTTTTAGAGAAGCAATTTTGGTTAGGCTTTAAAGCAGGAACAAATCTATCTCAGGCCACGCCCATCAAACGATATACGGTAACAACGCCAACTAATTACGCGCAGGCGTTGAATGATAAAGTGTATGACTCCTTTAGCAAAACAGGAAGTCAGGCTACCCTGGAGGCAACCTTTTATTATAAGGGTTTTTCTTTCAGCGTTCAGCCTACTTACCGGCACAGTCGTTTTGCATATTCAAATAAGTTTCAATGGACCAATCCAGATAACAGTGCCGAGCAACTGATTCTTAACTACCATCAGGAGCAGAAAGTTGATTATGCAGACTTTCCTCTGATTGTTAAATATGATATTCTTAGAAATAAGATCCGTCCGTATGTGCAAGCGGGTGTTTTTTATTCTTTGCTGATTAATGCTACTAAGTCAGTTAAAATATCAGGAACCGACTTTGCCTCGGGCGGTACCAACCAATTCGCTAATCAGGCAATTATAGTTGGAGCAAAAGATTTATTTGATAACTACTGGGGCTTAATGGCAGGCGCTGGGATGGATTACAATCTTGGAAATGTAAGGTTAGTGTTAGATGTTTCTTATTGGAAAAGTATGAGCAATATTTCAAATACGGCCAATCGATTCTCGAACGATCGGCTAGCAGGTATTGGTGATGCTCAGGATGATCTTGATCTGAACAACATCGTTATTTCTGCCGGGGTACTCTTCCCTATGCGTTTCTTAAGCAACAGTTTCAAAACATTAGACCGATAGTTATGCGCCTTATACTTATAGCATTTAGTGTTTTTATTTTAATTGGATGCTCAAATGATTCCGATCCGGCAGCGGATAAAGCGAGTTTCACCCGCATTTATGATAATAATAAGTACAACGCTTCCTTCTATCCTATCGATATAAAGCAAACGCCCGATGGAGGGTATTTGATTTTAGGTGGACGTAGAATTGATAATTCAAGCTTTAGCGGTATCTACATTATGAAAGTAGATGAGTTTGGTGGTTTTGTATCTGAGCAGGAAGTAGATGAAACTTTTGTTAATCCGATTGCTCCATTAATGGAGAATGGTGGTAATTACTACTTCTTTTGTATGACTTCGGTGGGATTGCAAACTCAATTATTCAAGCTTGATGCCGAAGGCATCCTTAGCGAACCAATCAGTGTAGGAGGCTCCTACCCGGCTGCGGCTGCAGCTGATGGAAATAACTTTGCATTGCTTAGCTATGATAACTTCAATAAACAAACTGTGGTATCCGTGGTTAATCCTTCAGGCTCAATTACCCAATCAAAAGGGTTTAGCATAGGCGCAGGTGATGCTGTGGAAGAACCTATCATTAATCATTTTCTTCGCACCGGTAAGCAAATACCCTTTCTAGTAGGCAAGGTAGCTTCGGGGCAATATTATTTTAATGGATTCTATAATTATACACTTTCGCTTGCCTTTACAAACCTAAGTGCCGATGAACCTCAAGGTATTATTCAAGGTCAGCAAGATGATGGTGGGTTAAGTCAGGCAATACCACTAGATGGCGGTAAATTCGCGTTAGCGCGATTTAATTTTGGAGATAATTATTTTTTACCCAACGCTTCATTAAATACATCGGGCATAAGTTCAAGCACCGACTTAGGTGGTAACCCATTCCCTGAGTTGATAGCAAACGCAGCTGTTAAAATTATCCGAGTGACAATCAACTCAAAGAAAGCTGTACTCTATGGCAGTGATACGAAGAGCAAGCAAATTGCATTATTCGGGTATGATGAAAGCACTGGAGAATTTATTGGCAGCAAATATTTAGGATTCTCGAATCCATTTGAGATTTCTTCAATAGTTTCTACCACCGATGGCGGCTTAGCGATATGTGGAACAACCTATGTGGCCGGTCGCTTCCCTAGAATTTGTTTATTTAAGTTATCGAAAGAGGCTATTACTGAGTCTTTCAAGTAAGTGGTAAGGGTAATCTGTATTCGGTAAAAGTTAATCCAATCTCGAACTTTCAGTATCGAACATCTAATTTCATATTTCATTTTTTGATTCCTTTTTTCTTCCTTGGCATTGATATGATCAAGATTGAAGAAAACGTAAACCTAAAGCCATATAACACCTTTGGTATTGCCGCATCAGCCAGGTATTTCTGTAAAATCCACACAGAAGACGAACTACTAGAACTTTTAAGCACTGATCTATACAGAAATGACCGCCATTTAATACTTGGCGGTGGCAGCAACATTCTCTTTATTAATGATTTTGATGGCTTAGTTATTAAAGTTGATCTAAAAGGCATTAATAAACGCGAGGAAGGTGATACGATTGAACTTGATGTTAAGTCCGGAGAAGTATGGCATGAGTTTGTATTGTACTGTGTTAATAATAATTGGGGTGGTGTAGAAAACTTATCGTTAATACCAGGTACAGTAGGCGCGGCACCTATTCAAAACATTGGCGCGTATGGTGTAGAAGTTAAAGATGTCATTAAAAAAGTAGAAGGTATTGATTTGCTTACAAGTAAGAGAAGAAGCTTTACACATGAAGAATGTACCTTCGGATATCGTGAAAGCATCTTTAAACATGATCTTAAAGAAAAATTTTTTATTTCAAGCGTTACTTTAACTGCGACCAAACAAAATCATTTATTGAATACCCAATATGGTGCCATAAAAGATACGTTGCATGCAATGAATGTAGTAACACCAACAATCAAAACAATAAGCGATGCGGTTATACATATTCGCAAGAGCAAGTTACCTGATCCATCAATAATTGGTAATGCAGGAAGCTTCTTTAAGAATCCAACTATTGCATTATCGCACTATGAAAATTTAAAAAATCAGTATCCTGAAATACCAGGTTATCCATCTGCTAATCAAATAGTTAAAGTACCAGCAGGTTGGTTGATTGAATACTGTAATTGGAAAGGAAAACGAATAAATAATGTTGGCGTGCATGCACATCAAGCATTAGTGTTAGTTAACTATGGCAATGCAAAAGGAAAAGAAATTTTTCAACTCGCACAAAATATTTTATCATCGGTAAAAGAAAAATTTGCAATCACGCTAACCCCTGAAGTGAACATCATTGAATGAAAATTCAATGAGTAGTTATGATAAAATTTATAAAAATCTACAACTGATTTTTTTTGTTAATAGAAAAATTTTTTGAGTTAAATTTTTGAGAATTAATTTTTTATTATACCTTTCGTACAGTTTTACTTAAAAACATTAAAACGTTATGGCAAAAAAACCCGCTAAGAAAGCAGCTAAGAAGAAAGTAGCTAAGAAGGCTACTAAAAAAGCTGCTAAGAAGAAGAAGTAATCAAGCTTGCTTGATACTTTAGCAAAGAGAAGTGATCTGGGATCACTTCTCTTTTTTTTGATCATGATTTCAGGTGCACTTAACTTAAACTATAAGGTTCATCTAAGGTTTTAAGGCATTGTAATTTCAGTTATCAGTCTGATTGAAGAATTATAATGAGGAAAGAATGATTCTTATCATCTCAGTCTAAGTTCACCTGTTTAGTTAATTATCATAAGATGATCAGGATCATATAATGATCTCTGCAACCCATTGAAATTCATTGTATTACTCACACGATTGCGGAAATTTAATTGGTACTTGACTTGCCAAGCCTTGCCGATGGGCTTAACTTTGCATTATTAATAACAAACAAAACATTACCCATGGCTAAAACAATAGCAAAAACAGCAGAAAAGAAGGCTCCTGCAAAAAAGAGTGCCTCCAAAGCCAAAGTTGTTTCAATAGATAAAGTATGTAGCGATATTCTTTCAAAACTAAAAACGTTAGATATTGAGCATCAACTTCAGGCTAACATTGAGTGGTGTTTAGGAAGCTATAGCTACGATAACAACGCTACCGGTTTAATTGAAGCCGCAACAATGGCGCTTGGCGTGTTTAATGTTGAACTCGCAAAAAAGACAAAAGGTGTTACGGCTACCTTTGTAGCAAGCATTGAAAAAGCAATAAAATAATCTTGTATTATACAAAAGAATGAAAGCCGGAGCGATCCGGCTTTTTTTATATCATGTGCGTTACGTTTGTTAACTCACCTTTATACTGGATACACTCAACCCCAAACTTGTTTAAAAAATCTACTCCTTCATCGGAAGCAAGACCTTTATACTTGGCATACGAGTTTAGGTAGATAACGCGTGTGATTCCCATACTGAATATGATTCGCGAACAAGCCAGACAAGGCGACAGCGTTACGTACAAAGTTGCAGCTTCCACCGAGGTCTTGTTTTTAACAGCATAGAGTATTGCATTTTGCTCGGCATGAATAGCCAATGAGCATCCACCCTTTGAATCGCGCGGGCAACCTTGCTCCGGCCATTCTTCATCACAATTATGAGTGCCTGATGGCGGTCCGTTATAACCAATCGAAATGATTCGGGTATCTTTTGTAAGAACAGCTCCTACGTGCCGTTTTAAACAGTGTGATCGCTTGGCCAGGTTTACGGCAAGCTCCATGTAGATATCATCAAATGCAGGACGCGTCATTGGGTAAAAATAAGAATTCAAAATTGTATATTCGCGTTGAAAATCAGATTCATGTTGAGTGGCCGAAGATTAATTTTAATAGTTATACTTTTTATTCCTTTTCTGGCTTCTGCACAAGAGGCGCTAAAGCAAAGACCAAGTCCGTTAAGCATTGTTTCCGCGCGCTATAAAGACACTTACTTGAAGATAACGTATAGCGAGCCGCATAAAAAAGGACGGATTATTTTTGGGGATCTTGTGCCATACGGTAAGGTCTGGCGCACTGGTGCCAACGAAGCTACGGAAATAACAATCACGCAAGACATTCAAATTGCCAATACAACTTTAAAAGCAGGCACCTATTCCCTATTCACCATTCCCGAAAAGGAAACGTGGACCATCATTATTAACAAAGACCTAGGGCTTTGGGGTGCTTATAATTACAACGCTAAAATGGATGTGATGCGGTTTACTGTGCCAGCACAAACGTTGCAAGGTGCCGTGTACGAACCTTTTACCATACAGATCGATCAAAAAAACAATAAAGCTAATATTGTGATGTTGTGGGATTCCATCCGCATTCTTATTCCTATTCAGTTTAATGAACCCAAAACCACTCCATGAAGCTAACCATTGCTTTCATCACAATGTTATTTTCTATAAGCCTGCTTGCGCAGGATATTTCCGAACTTGATCGTAGAAATGGATTTAAAGAAATACGATTGGGGATTCATATCGATAGCATAAAAGGAACTGAGTTCAAAAAAGATATCATTGAACGAAAAGAGTTTCGGGCATCTATCTATGAAACAGCGCATCCCGACTACATGAAAATTGGGGAAGTGGCAGTAAAGAAGATCTCAATCAAAACATATAAAGGGTTGATTTACGAGATTGATGTAGCAACGGGTAAAGATCCCAACGTAATGCGTGGCCTGGAAAAACTATATGGTAAAGCTACTTATAGCATTCGCACCGAAAGTTATTACTGGAAAGGAGAAAACTTAAGCCTTGTATATAAAGGTCATCGTAAAGTGCTGAAACTAACTTATCGCTCTGGCCCAATCATTAGCCTTATGTATAAAGACAAAGGAAAGAAAGTTGAAGCGGTTGCAGATGATTTTTAATAGCCCACATTTTTAAAATCGGATCCAATTGTTAATGGACTTAAGTGTTCTCGATCCATTCAAGTGTTAGTTTTTTTGTTTTGGAATTTCTTGTTGCTCTTACCCAAATTATCTTTTCAGAATTCGATAATTCATCATAGCATTTCAATATTCTATAATATTGCCTATTAGAAGGTATTCCTTCAAACCCTAAGCTTCCAATTCTAATTTCATTTTCAAAAGGCGACTCGCTCCACTTATTAAAGCCAGGATTGGTTATGGCTATTACTCTGAGTCCCCTATCCTTAACTTCATTATTAATTGCAATACTAACTTGCTTAAGTTGTCTGTTATTCTGAGTGACCGCCAAGTAAAATAACCCACTTGCTAATAGGATAAATCCACAAGTAGCAAAAAGCACTATCATTTCGAATACGTAATCCTATAAATTTTCCCGGCTTGATCATCTGATACCAGTAGTGAACCATCAGGCATTTGTAAAACATCAACCGGTCTTCCTGAAACATCCTGAGTTTCTTCATTCAACCAGCCGCTTGCAAAAGGTTCGTAGCTGGTAACTTTACCATCCTGCAACTTTACTAAACTCAACTTGTAACCATTTTTCTTTGAGCGATTCCATGAACCATGCTCGGCCAAAATGATTTGATTCTTATACTCAGCAGGAAACATATCTCCGGTATAAAATTTAAGTCCTAACGGAGCCACGTGGGCACCTAAGTTTTGCATCGGCTTTACAAATTCATCGCACGAGTGCTTATCGCCAAACTCTGGATCTTTAATCGTGCCTCCATGGCAATAAGGATAACCGAAATTCATTCCCTGGGTTGGTGCTGAATTCAGTTCGCACGGAGGGATATCATCACCCAACATGTCGCGGCCATTGTCGGTAAACCAAAGATCTTTTGTTTCAGGGTGCCAGGTAAAGCCTACCGTGTTGCGCACACCACTCGCAAACAATTCAAGACCTGTTCCATCCGCATTCATGCGATGAATAGCCGCAAAGATTGGATCTTCTGATTCACAAATATTGCATGGTGCTCCAACCGGCACATACAATTTTCCATCAGGACCAAAGGCTATGTATTTCCAGCCATGATGTGTTTCGGTAGGAAACTTATCATAAACCACTGCTGGTTCACCCGGATTATCCAGTTTGTTTTCAATATCAGTAAACTTTATAATGCGACTTACTTCGGCTACGTAGAGATCGCCATCTTTAAAGGCAACTCCATTAGGCATCTGTAATCCTGAATCGAGTACCCATTTTTTATCAGCAATAAAATCGCCATCGGTATCTTTTACGGCATACACTTTATTTCCATTTCTGTTTCCTACATAAAGTACGCCCGATGGCGATAGTGCCATGGAGCGCGCGTTATCAACATCCGCATAGATATTAATCGCGAACCCAGGCGGCAGCTTTATAGCACTTAGTGACGCATCACTGATCACCTCTTTTTTGGCAGAATTGCAACCAATCATTACCACAAAAGCCAGCAATAAAACAGAAAATTTAAATTTCTTCATAAGTATGTTTATTGAGTTGAGTCTCTATTTTGAACAACAAATATCGAAGGCTAATGTTGAATAGTTAAAAGATTTTACACCAGATATTTCTGATTGGGCAAAATCTTGGATGAAGCCCCATTTTAAAGTTACCTTTGCAGGAATTTTCAGTTAAATGATCTCAATTTCCAACATTTCTTACTTCATCGGTGGCCGCGCCCTTTACGAGGACGCCTCCATGTTTATAAAACCAGACGATAAAATTGGTTTAATCGGACTAAACGGGCGTGGTAAGTCCACTTTATTAAAGATAATTGATGGCGAGTTAAACATAAACAGTGGCTCCATCAGCAAAGCCAAAGATTGTACCATCGGTTTCTTAAATCAGGATCTACTCTCCTACCAAACTGAAGATGCCATTCTTACAGTAGCGATGGGTGCTTTTAAAGAGGCAGTGGATACGCAACGTCAGATAGAAAAAATTCTTTATAAACTTGAACATGATTACTCAGATGATTTAGTTGAAAAACTAACTAACCTGCAAGAAAAGTTTGAACAGTTGGATGGCTACACCATGCAATCGAAAGCTGAAGAAGTATTGGAAGGAATTGGTTTTGCAACGAAAGATTTACATCGGCCGCTAAAAGAATTTTCCGGAGGTTGGCGCATGCGCGTGATGCTTGCGAAACTTTTGTTGGAGCGTCCATCTTGTTTAATGCTGGATGAACCTACTAACCACTTGGACTTACCTTCTATTGAGTGGGTTGAAAACTACCTACGCAATTATGGTGGAGCGGTAATCATTGTATCGCACGACCGTACATTTTTAAATAATGTTATCACTAAAACGGTAGAGGTTACCAATGGTCAATTAGTAACGTATGAAGGAAACTATTCCTTTTACTTACAAGAAAAAGAATTGCGTGAGAACATTCAGCAAGGTGCGTATGAGAATCAACAAGCCAAAATTCGGCAAGCTGAGCGATTTATAGAACGCTTCCGGGCTAAGGCATCCAAATCTAAATTAGTGCAGTCGAGGGTGAAAGCGCTTGATAGAATGGATTTGGTAGATGAAGTAGTGAGCGATAACGCTGCGGTTAATTTCAGATTTACATTCAAGCAACCTTCGGGTCGCCATGTGGTTACTTTAAAAGATTTATCAAAATCGTATGGTGACCTAACTATTTTAAAGCATTCTACCGCAAGCATTGAGCGTGGCGATAAAATTGCGTTGATTGGAGCAAACGGAAAAGGTAAATCAACCTTGCTCCGCATTTTAGCTAATACAGAACCTGTAGATGGTGAACGTATAATTGGTTACAATGTCCTTTACGGATTTTATGCTCAGCACCAGTTGGAGTCGTTGCATGTGGATAGTGAAATTCTGGAAGAGTTAAAACAAGCTGGCAGCGCTAAGACCGAGCAAGAGTTAAGAAACGTGTTAGGTTGCTTTCTATTTTCGGATGAAGATGTATTTAAAAAGATAAAGGTATTATCGGGTGGGGAAAAGTCACGAGTAGCGTTGGCTAAGACGTTAATTTCGGAAGCTAATTTCCTTTTGCTGGATGAACCTACCAACCACCTGGATTTTATTTCAGAAAACATTCTGATTCAAGCCTTGCAGCAATATCAGGGAAGCTTTGTGGTTGTATCGCACAACCGTCACTTTGTAAACCAGATCGCAAACAAAATCTGGTACATAGAAGATCAACAGATAAAAGAATATCCGGGCACGTATGATGAGTATGAATACTGGCGCAAGCAAAATGAATTGAAAGCTGCGCCACAACCCGCGCCTGTAAAGAAAACGGAATCGAAACCGCAACCAAAGCCTGTTAATACTATTAATCCCAATGAAAAAAGGATTAAGGCACTCAATCAAGATTTGAAAAAGCAGGAAGACCTGATTGAAAAACTAGAGAGTGAAAAACAGAAAATAGAAACAGAAATGGCAAAGCCTGAAGTATTCAGCGACTTTACCAAACTGGCTGAAGTTCAAAAGAAATTTGATGCCTTGCACGATTCGCTTCATGCAGAAAATATGAAGTGGGAAAAAATTATGTTAGAGGTTGATCAGTTGGAAGCTTCGTCCTGATTACTTCCAACCAATAGATAACGAAACCATAAATCTGTTTAACTCCTGGGTTACGGTTGATCCTATTGGATCGGAGAGATATTGTTGAGTTGCAGGGTTCCAAGCATAGTTTTCATATTTATAAAAAGTCTTAATCTTCTGAAATTTATATCCCAGCATAAGGGCGATGCTTGCATCGTGATAGCGAATGCGGTATCCAACAGAAGGATTAATCATTCTTCCGCTACTGGTTTTTACATAGCCATACTCATCATAAGGCGTGTACTTCCATGTTTTCAAAGAGGCTCCATAATTCAGTTGCAGGAAAAAGGCATTCTTCTTAGCAAACAAATCCCACGATGCACTTCCAAAAATTGGTACAGTGTTATAACCATAAAACGAATCGTAGCCTAACCCTAAACCGAACCTCGCGCGCTTATTTAATTTAATGCCATGCACCATGGCACTGCTGAAAGTAACCTCTTTGCCACGGCCACATTCGTTGCACCCAACCAGCATGCCCGATTGAAAATAAAAGTAATACTCGGTTTTCCTGATGGCTTTAGCGGAGTCAGCAGCCACCTGCGCTTGCGCAGTTACTCTATTTCCTCCCCAGAGAAACAAACAGCATAGTATGACTAACCTCATTCTTTAACAATAGGTAATTGACTGAGCAGCTTAATGTCTTTAATGTTGGAGTAATCGTATTGATATAAACCATCTTCGCCTATCATCATCGCTACGTGTTGGTACGGAATAATATCCAACGCTTGCACCGTTGAATAGTGTGCGAGTTGATTTTGCGAAATAGTTGTAACATCGGTTGCATCATATACTTTAAGACCATCAGCACCATCGCAAATAAAAAGTGTACCGGCATCAATACCTAAGCCATTCGGGTTTGTCATTGGATAAACAGCTATAATAGCTGGCGTTTTTAAATCCGTAATATCAATTACTTCTAATTGATTCGTAAATCCTTCGCAGGTTGAGCCGCTGCGTAATGTAACAAAAGCGTTATCCCCTTCTATCACAACAGGATCGCAACTCCGGATGTGATCGTATTTACTGATAATGGTTGGCTCTTCGGGTGCTTTTAGATCCAGGATGTACATGCCAGATCGCGAACCAACAAATAGATTGGTAGAGTTTGGAAATAGCGTCTCAACATCCCATGACAATGAAAATTCTTTTTTAGCAACTGGATTGGTGGCGTTGGTTACATCTACAATATCAAGATTGTTTGCATCCAATGCATACAAATGATTTCCTGAAAGGGTAAACCTAGCCATAGAACCTCCAATACCAGCACCTGAAGATGGCACTGGCGCAAATGCGGCCTTATTATTAAATGAAGCCGCTCCGGACATGGTTAGTGCAAACCCACGATCATAATACATGCCTCCCCAGGGTTGATACGTATTTCGGCAATCCGATTCATATACTTGCACCTCATCTACGCGCTTCCAATCTGTAAGTATTCCGTTTGCTGACCCAACCATATAACCCATAGCCATGTAATTGTTAAACAGGCCTTCAATGCGGTTGACTTCCTTTATAGCGGCAATGTTTGTAATATCAAACGCGACAAGATCAATATAGCTATCGGCATAAAGAGTGCTACCCTGAATGGCTAAATCGTAATTGCCCGGAATTTTTAAGAATGAAACCGGTATAGGATTAGCGGGCGTGCGATTGTCAATAATGTGGATACCCTCGCCAACTTCGTTGATGAATAGGTAGCCATCTTTAAAATAGATTCTACCTAATTGCGACATCTCTTTGGGAGCTTCTACTTTTACCGCAGCCTTTATGGCCGCTGAAGTAGAATATACAGGCTGGAAATAAACAAGCTGGCGGGTTGTTTCACATTTGTCGGCACAGGAATTTAATGCAACGATAGTTAAAACAATGACAGCGAATAGCGGAAAGGACAGGTTTCTATTTTTCATAGCCTAAGGTTTTGGTCTTGCCTATATAGACACCCCTTAGGTTGTAAATGGTTGGAACGTATTAGTTAATAGTTTGTACTATTTTAAGAACTCGCAATGGCGGCTGCGAGGCAATTTGATTTTAAAAAGTTTAATGAGACTCTCAGAAATGAATATGCCTGCGGATTAAGAGCGCACTAAGCAATAGCAGCGCAATAACAAAAATAAGCGCATATAAGCCCGGTACTATTTTGTTTCGAAAAAAATCCTTTGCTGATTCCATCACTTAGCTTTTGACACGTTAACCCATATAAACGAGTAAAGCCTACTTAAAGATATATCGGAACCTAAATCCCAGATCCCAAATCATTAAATTTCCAGAACTAGAAGCCGATTTTAATAGCGGACTCATAGAATAACGTAGGCCAGGTGCTAGTGATACACGGTATTGACTGCCCATTTTATAACTTAGCTCTGTACCCATAAGGGCCGACCAACTGAAACTATTATAGGGCGAACTTTCGCCAGCACCCTCCGCATATTTTGTTAACTGGCCACTCTTATCAGTAAGTGTATTCTGCAAAAAGATATTGGTTGCAACACCCGAATTAATTTGAAGGCCAACTTTGCGGTCGATAAGTAAGTAGCCCGCCTGCACAGGCACCGATACAAATTGATTTACGCTATTAATTTGGTAAGGTGAAGTATATGCCAGGTTAACAGCACTCTTTCCGCTTGATGCATAATCATTCGTATATGCGGACACCTTATTACTTAGATTTACTGATGCAAAGTTTGACGTATAATCAATTGCTTGATTCAAATAACTTATACCACCCAATACAAGCCATCGTTGCGAAATTTTCTTTGCCAGATTTACACCCACTGAATAGGAAGTGCCTTTTGCAGCAGCCTTACTGGTAGCGGTTGCATTACTTGCCAAAGTAAAACCAGGTGCCGATGTTAAGGCATCTGCCTGAGCACCATAATTGTTGCCAACTTGTGGTTGATAGTTACCTGTCGAGGCGCCAATAGAAGCCCATAAACTTTCGTTCGATTTTTTGTTCTTGTGGGGGTCAGCCATCATAGAAGCTGGCATAGCGGGCAAAATTCTTATTAAGGTTACTTCTTTCACTTTCCCCAAAACTTTAGCGTCCGCTGAAGGAATATCTTTTGCTGATAGTGTGGCAATAGTTAGATCTCCATACTTTGCCGAAGGCTTCTCTATTAAATTCAATTCAGAATTTACTTGCTCTTGCTTCTCATTATAGGTAACCACAAGCCGTTGAGTTGTTGTTACCTTATCAGATTTCTTAGTTGTTCGAGCCATGTTATTTGTTACATCCTTCTTGTTAATTACGTTTTGCTTTGCTTTGGTCTGAATATTTTTATTTTCAACTTCATTCGCCAAAGGCACTTCTGCTAAAGTAGTTGAAGGCTGTTCTGTTTTCTCAATTTCATCATTTGTATCTGCGTAAGCTTTCTGTACTTCATTCGCGTTTGCTCCTCCGGCTTCATTGTTTTTAGCGTCAGGTGTTTGGGTTGCATTAGTTCCATCAGCCTGGGCAGTTACCTGTGCAAGGTTTTTATCATTGCTCTGCGTGCTGAAGTAGTAAGTGGTAAGCGATCCTAAAAGAACAGCAAATAAAATAGATGCCGCTGCCAGTCTCTGATAAAAAACAACTCTGCGTTTCATTGTGCTCCCTTCGGCTGCAGTCAACTTGCTATCAAGCGAGGCCCACACCTCACTGGATGGCGATTGCCCGGCACCTTCAAATGCCTTGCGCCAGACATCATCAAACTTTTGCCGCTCCATATTTTCCATATACGTTGTTGTGTAAATTCAATTTTACTTTCAATAAACTTTTCGCACGACTATACTGCGACTTACTCGTGCCCTCACTAATTCCTAACAGCTCTCCTATCTCTTTATGATTATAACCTTCCACAGCAAAAAGGTTAAATACTATTCTGCACCCATCTGGCAACGACTGAATCATTGCAATCAATTCCGAAAGGTTAAATGCTGCAAGACTAATGTCAGCATCTTCATGCAATTCGATTTCCGTAATGTCAACCATCGGCAACAAATACAGTTTTTGTCGTTGGCTATTGAGAGCCGTGTTAATCATAATGCGGGTTATCCAAGTCTCTAGCCTCGCATCACCCCGAAATGATTTTATGGCTGCAAATACTTTTATAAATCCTTCTTGCAATGCATCCTCGGCCTCAAGTGTGGACTTAACATACCGTTGGCAAACCACCATCATTTTTCGGCAATAGCTGTCATACAAAGCCCGCTGAGCAGCCCTATCCTCTTTTACACAGCCTTTAATAAGCTCTTTTTCGCTTAGCATGAACCCGGTATGTATTTTAGACCCGCCCTAAATTCAATAGGTTGGAATGCAATTTCAGTTAATTTATTCGTTTAGTTTTGAACTATGAGAGCAATCATCTTCTTTTTTATACTTTTCTCGGCCCAATTTGTCACCGCTCAAAAGAAACTCGTTTTCTCTGATAAGTCTTACGAAGAGGAGATTAGAACGGTTATGCTCTACCCGCAAATGCAAGGTCAGCGCGATAACATCCGCCCGGCTGTTGCCCCATTGCAAGCACAAAACCTTGTTCTTGAGTTTGATGATTTGCAGGCACAGCGAAGTAATTACTATGTGAAAATAATTCATTGCAATTATGATTGGACAAAGTCCACCTTACAGGATTTGGATTTTCTTACAGACTACAATGAATATCCGATCAATGACTATGATTTTTCGGCAAATACTTCGGTGCCTTACCTGCATTATTTTTTCGCGTTACCAAACGTAAAATTACCCGGCAATTATTTATTAGTTGCTTATCGCGAAAGTGATGAAAATGATTTGCTGCTAAGCAAGCGATTTATGATTTTCGATAATCAGGTTAATTTAGTTACCGATAACCAAAGCCAGGGTTTAGGCACACTGCGCACCAGCAATCAACAACTCAATTTTAAAATTAACTATGCATCGATTGATGCCGTTAACCCCATGGAATCCATTCATGCAATCGTGCGCCAGAATCAACGCTGGGATAATTTGCGCACCAATGTAAAACCAAGCTTTGTGCGCGAAGATAAACGCGAACTTGAGTATCGGTTCTTCGATCAGGATAATCAGTTTGCTGCTGGTAATGAATTTCGGTTTGTCGATTTTCGTTCATTGAATTCACCGGGCCGAAATACTGGGCGGTTAGATCGCAGTAAAAGACCGTTTCATATTTCGGTGCAAACTGATCAATCGCGGCAAGACCAGGTGTATGCCCAATACCCCGACTTGAATGGAAACTATGTGATTGAAAACTTAGACTACCGCGAAGCCAGCATCTCTGGCGATTATGTGTTTGTCACCTTCACGCTTACCAGTTCGCAGACTGTTAATGGCGATGTGCATTTAATTGGGGCTTTAAATAATTGGGATCACTCAGCCGAATCAAAAATGAGTTATCAAAAGGGCACGTACGAAAAAACATTATTCTTAAAGCAGGGTTGGTACGATTATCAATATTGGGTTGAAGGTGATAAACAAAATGCATTTCAATTGGAAGGCAGCCACTTTGAAACTGAAAACTTATACGAAGTTTTAATTTACTACCGCCCCTTTAGGCCTAATGCTGATTTACTGGTTGGGTATTATCAGTTGCCTGTGAATGCGCGTTAGTGAAATAAAAGATATATCAGCATTTTTTATGTGGAATCTATAGATAAAGATGTTTTTGGCTACCTTATTGTCATAAAAAAAATATCAATAATTGTATATGCACAAACGTTGGTAGCAATTCATCCCATTTCCGAGACGAAAATCAATTTCGAAAGCTAACGGACGCACCGTACCTTAGTTGTGCTCTATGAAAGACCGTTGGCCCAATGGCGTGTAAAAACCCGA
>Ga0154020_10001869_pt1 | contig 25761 bp, 11 predicted proteins | sample Klosneuvirus_201_FD_109709 | JGI IMG/M metagenome (GOLD analysis project Ga0154020, IMG submission 109709) | Active sludge microbial communities from wastewater, Klosterneuburg, Austria - Klosneuvirus_20160825_MG | ecosystem: Engineered > WWTP > Aerobic digester > Activated sludge | place...
GCACGGGGCCGATGTCGATGCGCTGGCTGCCCAGCCGTTCCTGCAGCCGATCGGCGAACTGCCGGGCGCCAATTCTCGTGGAGCGCGGCAGCAGGACCACGAACTCGTCGCCGCCCCAGCGGCTGGGCCTGTCGGTGTCGCGCGCCGTCTGCTCCAGCAGCGCCGCGAAACCGCTGAGGAAGCGGTCGCCGGCATCGTGCCCGTGGCTGTCGTTGACCCGCTTGAAGCGGTTCAGGTCGATGAAGACGAGCGCGAACGGATCGCCGTAGCGCCGGGTGTCGGACACCGCCGCGGCCAGCTCCTTGAGCATGCGCCGGCGATTGAACAGGCCGGTCAGCGGGTCGTGATCGGCCATGTGGCTGATCATGACGTTCGACTTCTCCGCCCGCTGCAGCGCATCGCGCAGCGAAGCGGTCTGGTCGGCCACCTGCTGCTCGAGCGATGCGTTGAGCACGACGAGCTTCGACTGCCGCACGCCGGCGAAGCCGGCGAACAGGCCGAGAAAGATCGGCGCGGTGTCGATCACGTACAGCAGCGGCGCATGGGCATGGGTGGCGGCGAGCAGGCCCGCGAGGCTTGCGGGCGCACCGACCGCGCCCGAGGCGATCAGCAAGGCCATCGCCGCGCAGGGGAAGAACAGCCCGAAGACGGCACCGCCGGCCGCGTAGCGCCAGATGACCGCTTTCGCCGTGTCCGCCCACTTGCCGTTCATCGCAGCGTCCTTCATGACTGGAACAGGCACCGGGTGCACCCCCGCAGCGTCGCGACGCTGCGTCTGCACGCGCCCGTTGCAGCGCATGCCGCCGGGTGCCGGCCTGATGGCTGTCGTTATCGGACTCGGCGACAGGGGCTTGAGGACGGCGCGCGCCGCCAGCAGGGCGATGCCTGCCTGCAGGCCGTCGCACCCGGGCCCCGTCGCGTCGGGCTGCCGGATGTCCTCAAGTCCGTGACGCCGCGGCCGAAAACCCGTAGCCGGCGCTTCCATCCCGCCGCTTTCCGCCGCGTCGAACCGCGCCCGGCCCAGGCCGCGCGAACCACCCCGGGGTGCAAGGCCCCGGTGCGGGCCGAACTCGGCCCCGGCACATCGGCCCGCGGCGCCATCGGCCGAACAGCACGCCAAACGCCCGGCGGTTCCACCTCAAGTTCGCGTTGCGGCGCACCGATACCCCGAGGACACGACCCCGGAAGGCGGTCGGGCTGCACGTGCAGCACGAGCCCGACCCACCGGTCTACGCCAACAAGGACTGAACCATGGCCACGCTGATCCCGAACTTCACCACCGCGCAAATCGCCGTCATGGGCACGGCCCAGATCGCGGCCTTGACGACCGAGGACTGGGCGGCGTTCAGCACGGCGCAGATCGCGGCGCTGACACCGACGCAGGTGCCGGCGATCGCGGTGACCGGCCTGCGCGTGCTCAGCGGCAGCCAGATCGCGGCCTTCGAGCCGGCCGACGTGACCAGCTTCACGCCCACGCAGGTGCAGGCCCTGGGCACCAGCCAGATCCAGGCGCTGACCACCGCGCAGGTGGAAGTGCTGCAGTCGCAGCAGGTGCAGGCGCTGGGCACGGCGCAGCTCGCCGCGATGCAGACCGCCGACGTCGCCGTGCTGTCCACCCAGGCCGTGGCCGCGCTGGGCTCGGCCCAGGTGGCGGCGCTGGGCACGGCGCAGATCGTGGCGCTGGAAACCGGCCAGATCGCCGCGCTGTCCACCGCGGCGGTGCGCGCGCTGACGGCAGCGCAGGTCAATGCCCTGTCCACCGCCGACATCGACGCCCTCACCTCGGCCCAGGTGGGCGCACTGAGCTCGACGCAGCTGCGCCTGCTGGACACGGCCGACATCCGCGCCCTCAGCGCCGCCGACATCCCGGCCCTGGGCACCGCCGGCCTGGCGGCGCTGACGAGCGCGCAGTTCGCCGCCTTGTCCACCACGCAGATCCAGGCCCTGAGCTCGGCCCAGCTCGCCGGCATGGGCACGGCCCAGATCCGCCAGCTCACCGCCGAGCAGGCCGCCGTGCTGGACACCGCCGACATCGCCGCGCTGTCCACCGCGCAGGTGGCGGCGCTGAGCACCGCCGCCATCTCGGGCCTGGGCGACGACGCCGTCGCCGCGCTCAGGACCTCGCAGATCGCCGCGCTGACGACGGCGCAGCTGCGCGCCATCGCCACCGCCGCCATCGACGCGCTGGAAACCGCCGACATCGCCGTGCTGGGCACGGCGCAGGTCGCCGCGATCAGCGGCGCGCAGGCCGCCGCGCTGGAAACCGCCGACCTGGCCGCGCTGAGCACGGCGCAGATCCGCGCCCTGAACACGGCCGCGGTCGACGCCTTGACTTCGACGCAGATCCAGGCCCTGGGCACGGCCCAGGTCGCCGCCATGACCACCGCCCAGCTGGCGAAGCTGGACACCATCACCGAAGGCCAGCTGGCCGCGCTGACCACCGCGCAGGTGGCCTCGCTGGGCGCCGCCTATGGTGAATCGCTGACCACGGCCGACCTGGCCGCGATGTCCACGGCGCAGCTGCGCCTGCTGAGCACCGGCGCCATCTCGGGCCTGGACAGCGCCGACATCGCCGTGCTGGACACCGAACAGATCAGCGCGCTGACCGTGGCCCAGCTGGCCGCCATCCACACCGCCGCCGTCGCCGGCCTGGCCGCCGAGGACTTCGCGGCCCTGGGCGCCACCCGCATCACGGCGCTGAACAGCGCGCAGATCGGCGCGCTCGGCACCACCCAGCTCGGGGCGCTGAGCACCGCGCAGGTGGCCGCGCTCACGGCCAACCAGCTCGACGGCATCGGCAGCGCCGGCCTCGACGCGCTCTCCACGGCCCAGGTGGCCGCGCTGACCGCCACCCAGCTGGGCAGTCTGGGCACGGCCCAGGTGCCCGGCCTGACCGCCGACTTCGACGTGCTCAGCTCGACGCAGATCAACGGCCTGACCAGCGCCGCCATCTCGGTGCTGGGCAGCGCGCTGAGCTCGGCCGACATCCTGACGCTGGCCGCCGGCCCGATGGCCGGCGTCACCGCGACGCAGTTCGGCGCCGTCGGCACGGCCGACTACGCCAGCCTCGGCGTCAACCAGGTGAAGGCGCTGAACACCGCCGTCATCGCTTCGCTCGACGACGCCGAAGTGGCCGCGCTCACGTCGGCCCAGGTGGCCGGCCTCAGCGCCGCGCAACTGGCGGCGCTGGGCACCAAGGTCACGCAGCTCGACGCCGACCTCGGCGCCATGACGGCATCGCAGGTCGCCGCGCTGACGACGGCCCAGGTCGCGGCACTCACCGCCGACTTCGGCTACCTCGGTTCGGCCCAGGTGGCCGGCCTCACACGCGACCAGCTCACCGCGCTGGGCAGCGACATCAACCTGCTGAGCACGGCGCAGTTCACGGCGCTCACGGCGTCGCAGATCGCCGGCCTGGGCACGGCGCAGATCACCGGCCTGGCGACCGAGGACTACGCGGCGCTCGGCTCGCGCCAGGTGGCGGCCATCACCACCGCCGCCATCGACGCGCTGACGACGGCGCAGATCAACGCGCTGAGCACGGCGCAGGTGCAGGGCCTGACCGCCGCCCAGCTGACGGCCATCGGCACCGAGGGCTTCGCCGCCTTCGAGACCGCCGACCTCGCCGCGCTGACGGCGACGCAGATGCGCGGCCTGAGCACCGCCATGCTCGACGCGCTGAGCAGCACGCAGGCCGCCGCCTTCGGCGCCACGCAGCTGGCCGCGCTGAGCACGGGCCAGCTTGGCGCGCTGTTCGCCGGCGACGCCACCAGCACCATCGACCTGGGCTCGCTGCAGCCGACGCAGATCGGCGCGCTGAGCACGGCCGCCATCGCCGCGCTGACCACCGCGCAGGTGTCCAGCCTGAGCACCGACCAGCTGGCCAGCATGACCACGGCCCAGGTGCGTGCGCTCGAGACCGTCGACCTGGCGGTGCTGAGCACCGCGCAGCTGGCCGCCTTCGGTTCGGCGCAGATCGGCGCGCTGACCACCGAACAGCTGGCCTCGCTGGCCACCGCCAGCGTGGCGTCCCTGTCGTCGACGCAGATCGCCGGCCTGTCCAGCACGCAGATCGCCAGCATGACGCCCGAGCGCCTGAACGCGCTGAGCACCGAGCAGTTCGCCGGCCTGGGCTCGGCGCAGGTGGCGCGCTTCAGCACGGCCCAGGTGGCCGCGCTGGAGACGGCCGACCTGGCCGCCCTGTCCACCGCCGCCGTCAAGGGCCTGAGCTCGGCCGGCATGGCCGCCCTCAGCGCCGACGCGCTGGGCGCCATGGGCACGGCGCAGCTCGCCGCGCTGGGCACGGCCCAGGTGCGCGCCATCGACGCCGACGACCTGGGCGCGCTGGGCACGGCCCAGATCGCGAACCTGGGCACGGCCCAGGTCGCCGCGCTGACGACGGCGCAGGTCGAGGCGCTGAACGCCACCCAGCTGGGGGCCCTGACGACGGGCGCCGCGGGCCAGATCGCCGCGCTGGGCACGGCGCAGCTGCGCGCCATCGCGGCCGATGAACTGGCCACGCTGGGCACCGCCGCCTTCACCTCGCTGACGACGGCCCAGATCGCCGCGCTCGGCACCGACCAGGCCGCCGCGATGGAAACCGCCGACCTGGCGCAGCTGGGCTCGGCGCAGATCCGCGCCCTGGGCACGCAGGCGCTGGCCGCCATGGACGGCACGCAGATCGCCGCGCTGGGCTCGGCCCTGGGCACGGCCCAGATGGCCGCACTGACCAGCACGCAGCTGCGGGCGCTGGACCCCGATGACCTCACCGGCCTGAGCAGCGCGCAGGTCGCGCAGCTGAGCAGCGCGCAACTGCGTGCGCTGTCCACGGCCCAGCTCGACGCGCTGTCGGCCGACCAGCTGGCCGGCCTGGGCACGGCGCAGATCGCGCAGCTGACGGCCGCGCAGGTGGCCAGCCTCGACGCGGGTGAACTCGCCACGCTGAGCACCGGCCAGTTCACCGGCTTCACCACCGCCCAGGTGGCGGCCTTCACCACCGCGCAGATGGCGGCGATGGAAGGCGCCGACCTGGCCGCACTGGCCACCGACCGCTTTGCCGCCATCAACACCGCCAACATCGCCGCGCTCGACGCCGGCCAGGTGGCGGCCATCACCGCGACGCAGGCCGCCGCGATGACCACGGCGCAGCTGCGCGCCATCGACGCCGACGACCTGGCCTCGATGTCCACCGCCGCACTGGCGGCGCTGAGCGGCACGCAGGTGCTGGCGCTGACCAGCACCCAGCTCGCGGCGCTGACGCCCGAGCAGCTGGCCGGTCTGGGCACGGCCCAGGTGACGGACCTGGGCACGGCGCAGATCGCCGCGATGACTCCCGAGCAGCTCAACGCGCTGAGCACGGAACAGTTCGCCGCGCTGGGCACCGCCCAGGTGGCCACGATCACGACGGCGCAGATGAGCCAGCTCGAAGCCGAGGACTTCGCGGCGCTGACGCCGGCGCAGATCCGCGCACTGAGCGCGGCGCAGATCGAGGCCGTCACCGCCGACACGCTGCAGGCCCTGACCACCGCGCAGGCCGCCGCACTGTCGACGGCGCAGGTGCGCGCCATCGAAGCGGCCGACCTGGCGCAGATGGAGACCGCCGACCTGGCGGCCCTGGGCACGGCGCAGATCGCCGCGCTGACCGACGCCCAGGTGGGCGCCCTGGTCGGTGAGCAGCTGGCGGCGCTGACCAGCGGCCAGATCCGCGCCCTGGGCACGGCGCAGCTGGCGCTGCTGGACGCCGACGACGTCGGCGCCCTGGGCACCGCGCAGCTGGCACAGCTGACGACGGCGCAGGTCGCCGCGCTCGACGCCGTGCAGGTGGCGGCGCTGGAAGCCGACGACGTCGCCGCGCTGTCGACCGCGCAGGTTGCGGCCATGAGCCCGGCCAACGTCACCGCGCTGACGCCCGACGCCGTCGCCGGCCTGGGCACGGCCCAGGTGGCCGCGCTGGGCACCGCGCAGGTCGCGGCGCTGGAAACGGCCGACCTGGCCGCCATGTCCAGCGCCAACCTGCGCGCGCTGAGCACGGTGCAGCTGCGCGCCTTGTCCGAGGCGCAGCTCGACGCCCTGGACGCGACGCAGCTCGCCGCGCTGAGCACGACGCAGGTCGCCGCGCTGGGCACGGCGCAGATCGCCGGCCTGGACGCCGGCGTGCTGGCCGGCATGGACACGGCGCAGTTTGCCGCGCTGTCCACGGCCCAGGTGGCCGCGCTGACCACGGCGCAGGCCGCGGCGCTGGAAACGGCCGACCTCGTGGCGCTGGGTGCGGGCAAGATCACCGCGCTCTCGGCCGATGACGTGGCCGCCATGGACGGCAGCCAGCTCGCCGGCCTGAGCACGGCCCAGGTGGCCGCGCTGTCGACCGCGCAGGTGGCCGCCATCGATGCCGCCGACCTGCCCGGCATGGGCAGCACCAACCTGGCCGCGCTGAGCACCGCCGCCGTGCGGGCGCTCGGCACGGCCCAGCTCGACGCGCTGGAAGCCGAGCAGCTGGCCGCACTGGGCACGGCCCAGGTGGCCGCGCTGACGACCGAGCAGGTCGCGAGCCTGCAGCCCGCCGACCTGGCCGCGCTGACGACGGCGCAGTTCGCCGCCCTGGGCACGGCCCAGATGGCCGCCATCACCACCGCCCAGGCCGCCGAGCTGCAGACCGCCGACGTCGCCGCGCTCGGCACCGCGCAGCTGCGCGCCCTGGGGGCCGCGCAGGTGGGCCAGCTGACGGTGGAAGCCGTGCAGGCCCTGACGACGGCGCAGGTGAGTGCGCTGACCACGGCCCAGGTGGCCGCGCTGACGGTCGACCAGATCGCCGGCCTGGACACGGCCGACGTCGCCGTGCTCGGCAGCGCCCAGCTGGCCGCGCTGTCGTCGACGCAGTTCGAGGCCTTCACGACGGCGCAGCTGGCGGCGCTGGGCTCGGGCCAGGTGGCAGGCTGGAGCCCGGCCCACATCGCCGCGCTGACGCCCGAGAACCTCGCCGGCCTGGACACCGAGCAGTTCCGCGCCCTGTCGACGGCGCAGATCGCCGCCATCACGGCCGCGCAGGCACCGGCGCTGGAAACCGCCGACATCGCGGTGCTGGGCACGGCGCAGATCCGTGCGCTGGCCAGTGACGCCTTCGCTGCGCTGTCCAACGAAGCCATCGAGGCGCTGTCCACCGCCCAGGTGGCGGCGCTGACGACGGCGCAGGTCGCCGCGCTCAGCGCCGACCAGGTGAGCGCGCTGCAGACCGCCGACCTGGCGGCCATGGGCACGGCGCAGATCGCCGCGCTGTCCACGGCCCAGCTCGCCGCCCTGGGCAGCGAGCAGCTGGCCAGCCTGACGTCGCGCCAGGTGACGGCGCTGTCGACCGAACAGTTCGCGGCGCTCGAAGCCGACGACCTGGCGGCCATGGGCACGGCGCAGTACCGCGCCATGAGCACGGCCCAGCTGAACGCGCTGACCACCGAGCAGGCCGCTGCGCTGGAAGGCGCCGACCTGGCCGTGCTCAACGCCGTGCAACTGCGTGCGCTGGCCACCGAGACCATCGCCGCGCTGTCCACCGGCGCCATCGCCGGCATGGGCACGCTGCAGTTCGGCGCCCTCACCGAAGCCCAGCTGGCGGCGCTGAGCGCCGAGCAGGTGGCCGCCATCGAGGCCGGCGACCTGGCCGCCGTGGGCGCGCCGCTGCTGGCCACGCTGAGCACGGCACAGATCGACGCGCTGGACACCGCCCAGCTCGCCGGCCTGACGACACGCCAGGTGGCCGCGCTGACGACGGCCCAGTTCGCCGCCATCGAGGCCGGCGAACTCGCGGCCATGGGCACGGCGCAGTTCAGGGCCATGGGCACGGCGCAGATCGCCGCACTCACCGCCACCCAGGCCGCCGAGCTGGAAGCCGCTGACCTGGCCGTGCTGAGCACCGCCCAGCTGCGTGCCATGGCCACCGACGCGCTGGCCGCCATCGACGCCGCCGACGTGGCTTCGCTGACGACGGCGCAGGTGGCCGCGCTGGGCACCGAGCAGGTGCAGGCGCTGACGGCCGACCAGGTGGCCAACCTCGCCAGCGACGACCTGCGTGCGCTGACGACGGCGCAGATCCAGGCCCTCGCCACCGAGCAGATCGAGGCGCTGACCAGCGCCCAGGTCGGCCAGCTCACGACGCGCCAGGTCGCGGCGCTGACGACGGCGCAGTTCGCCGCCTTCGACGCCGAAGACCAGGTGGCGCTGGGCACCGGCGCCTACGGGGCGCTGGGCACGGCGCAGATCGCCGCCATGACGGCCGAGCAGGCCGCCGCGCTGGGCACCGAGGTCATCGCCGCGCTGGGCACGGCACAGATCCGCGCGCTCACCACCGAGGCCCTGGCCGGCCTGGGCAGCGCGTCGGTCGTGGCCCTGGGCAGCGCCCAGGTCGCCGCCCTGACCACCGCGCAGATCGAGGGCCTGGGCGCCAACGTGCTCGAGGCGCTGGAAACCGCCGACCTCGCCGCGATGGGCACCGCCCAGCTGGCCGCGTTCAGTGCCGAACAGCTCAACCTGCTGAGCAGCAGCCAGCTCGGCAGCCTGACGAGCAAGCAGGTCGCCGCACTGTCGACCGAGCAGTTCGCCGGCATCGAGGCCGGCGCGCTGGGCGCGATGGGCACGGCCCAGTTCGTCGCGATGACGACGGCCCAGCTGGCCGCGCTGACCACCGACCAGGCCGCCGCGCTGGAGCCCGCCGACGTGGCGGTGCTCAGCGTCAACCAGGTCAGGGCGCTGACGCCCGAGACCTTCGGCGCGCTGTCGACGGCCGCCGTCGCCGCGCTGAGCACCGCGCACGCCGCCGCGCTGGGCACGGCGCAGGTCCAGGCCCTGGCGGCCGGCAACCTGGCCGCGCTGCAGACCGAAGACCTCGTCAAGCTCGGCACCGCGCAGGTCAACGCCCTGGGCGTCGACGGCCTGACGGCGCTGGGCAGTGACCAGCTGGCCGCGCTGACATCGACCCAGATCGCGGGCCTGGACACCGCCCTGCTGGCCGGCCTGACGCCCGACACGCTGAACACGCTGAGCAGCAGCCAGTTCGCCGCGCTGAAGACGGCGCAGATCGCCGCGCTGACCGAGGAGCAGGTGGCCAGCCTGCAGTCCGCCGACCTGAACGCGCTGACCACGGCGCAGGTGCGTGCGCTGACCGAAGCCCAGGTGACGGCGCTCGGAGCCGACCAGGTGGCCGGCATGGGCACGCAGCAGATCGCCGCGCTGAGCACGGTGCAGCTGGCCGCGCTGGACCTGGCCGACTTCACCGGCATGGGCACGGCCCAGTTCCGCGCGCTGACGACGGCGCAGATGGCCGGCCTGAGCGTCGACCAGATCGCCGCGATGGACACCGCCGACGTCGCCGCGCTGAGCAGCACGCAGCTGCGTGCCATCGATCCCGCCAACATGTCCGCCTTCACGGCCGAGGCGCTGCAGGCGCTGACCACGGCCCAGGTGCCGACGCTGACGACGGCGCAGGTCGCGGCGCTGGACGCCACGGCGCTGGCCTCGATGGACACCGCCGACGTGGCGCTGCTGGGCACCGCCCAGGTGGCCGCGCTGACGGCCGAACAGCTGGGCGCGATGGGCACGGCGCAGTTCGCCGCACTCACGTCCACCCAGGCCGCCGCGCTGACGACGACGCAGATCGCCGAACTCGCCGCCACCAGCCTGAACGCGCTGGGCACCGAACAGTTCCGCGCCCTGACGACGAAGCAGATCGCCGCCCTGACGGCCGAGCAGATCGACGCGCTGGAAACCGCCGACCTGGCGGCGCTGGGCTCGCTGCAGCTGCGCGCGCTGAGCGCCGAGCAGCTGGTGGCGCTGACCACGGCCGGCATCGCCGCGCTGGGCACGGCCCAGGTCGCTGCGCTGAGCACGGCGCAGATCGCGCAGATCGACGCCGACGACCTGGCCGCGATGGGCACGGCCCAGCTCGCCGCGCTGAGCGCGGCGCAGGTGGCCGCCATCACCGCCGGGCAGGCCGCCGCGCTCGACTCTGCCGACCTCGCCGCCTTCGGTACGGGCACCATCGCGTCGCTGAACACCGCCGCCATGGCCGCGCTGACCACGGCCAGCGTCGTCGGGCTGTCGACCGACCAGATCCCGCTGCTGGGCACGGCGCAGATCCGCGCGCTCGAACCCGCCGTGCTGGCCGCGCTGGACAGCGCGCAGATCGGCGCGCTGGGCACGGCACAGATCGCGCGCCTGACCGAAGACCAGGTGGCCAACCTCGAAACCGCCGACGTGGCCGCGCTGTCGACGACGCAGCTGGCCGCCTTCGGCACCGCCGCCATCGCGGCGCTGACCACCGCCGGCGTGGCCGCGCTCGACACCGACCAGGTGCGCAGCCTGAGCACGGCGCAGATCGCCGCCATCGAGGCCGGTGACCTGGCCGCCATGAGCAGCACGCAGCTGCAGGCCCTGACGACGGCGCAACTGCCGGCGCTGACCGCCGGCCAGGCCGGCGCGCTGGACAGCAGCGACATCGCGCTGCTCAGCGGCGCCCAGGTGGCCGCCATCGGCACCGCCGCCTTCGCCGCCTTCAGCACCGCCGTCATCAACGCGCTGGACACGGCCCAGGTGGCCGGCCTGGGCACGGCCCAGCTGCGTGCGCTGAGCGCCACCCAGGTGGCCGCCATCGGCACCGACGACCTCAACGTGCTGAGCAGCACGCAGGTGGCGGCGCTGGGCACGGGCCAGATCGCGGCACTGACGACGACGCAGCTGGCCGCGCTGGACAACACGCAGCTGGGCTACCTGAGCACGGCGCAACTGCGCGCCATCGGCGCCACCGAACTCACGGCGCTGAGCAGCACGCAGTTCCCGGCCCTGAGCACGACGCAGGTCGCGGGCCTCAGCGCCACCCAGGTGGCGGCGATGGAGACCGAGGACCTGGCCGCGCTGCTGGGCCCGCAGGTCACGGCGCTGTCCACCGCGGCCATCGCCGCGCTGGGCCTGGCGCAGTTCGAGGCCCTGACCACGGACCAGGTGGGCGCGCTGTCGGCGACGCAGCTGCGCGCCATCCCCACCGCCACGCTGGCGGCGATGGCCACCGACGACCTCAACGCGCTGAGCCCGACGCAGTTCGCCGCGCTGTCGACCACGCAGGTGGCGGCGCTGACGACGGTGCAGCTGAGCAACCTGACCGACACGCTGCTGGGCAGCATGGGCACGGCGCAGCTGGCGGCCATCGACGCCACCCGGCTGGCGACGCTGGGCACGGCCGAGTTCGCGGCCTTCGGCGCATCGCAGATCGGCGCGCTGACGACGGCGCAGGTGGCCGCGATGGAGACCGAGGACCTGGCTTCGCTGACTGACGTGCAGCTGCGCGGCATGAGCACCGCCGGCATCGCCGCGCTGAGCGCCGGCCAGCTGCAGGCGCTGGCGACGAACCAGATCTCCGGCCTGTCCACGGGCCAGCTGCGCGCCATCAGCGCCGGCAACCTGGCGCAGATGGAGACGGCCGACCTGGCCCAGCTGAGCCAGAGCCAGCTGGCCAGCCTGACGACGGCGCAGGTCAACGCGCTGACGACGGCCCAGCTCGCCAACCTCACCGACACCCAGCTCGGCTACCTGAGCACGGCGCAGATCGCGGCCATCGATTCGGCGACGCTGAACGAGCTGTCGACCGACCAGTTCCGTGTCTTCGGCACGGCGCAGATCGCCGCCCTGACCACGGCCCAGGTGGCCGGCCTGACGACGGCCGACCTGGCCGCGCTGACCACCGAGCAGCTGCGTGCGCTGGGCACCGAGGACCTGGTGGCGCTGGACGCGACCCAGCTGCAGGCCCTGGGCACGGCCCAGGTGGCGGCGCTGCGCACCCAGCAGGTGGCGGCCATCGAAACGGCCGACCTGGCGCAGATGGACACCGCCGACCTGGCCGCCATGACGACGGCGCAGATCCGCGCGCTGACCTCGGCGCAGGTCGATGCGCTGACCAGCACGCAGCTCACGAGCCTGGGCACGGCGCAGCTGGCCGCCATCGGCACGGCGCAGATCAGCGCCATCGGCACCGCCGAGCTGAACGCCCTGAGCTCGACACAGTTCCAGGCCCTGGGCACGGCGCAGATCGCCAAGCTCGGCACGGCGCAGGTCAACGCGCTGGAGACCGAGGACCTGGCGGCGCTGAGCACGGCGCAGGTGCGGGCCTTCAGCACGGCGGGCATCAATGCGCTGTCGACGGCGGGCATCGCCGCGCTGTCCAGCGCCCAGGTGGTGGCGCTGACGACGCAGCAGGTGCGCGCGCTGAGCTCGGACCACATCACCGCGCTGGACACGGCCGATCTCGCCGCGATGAGCGTCAGCCAGGTGGCCGCCTTCACCGGCGACCAGCTCGGCGCGATGAGCGCCGGCCAGTTCGCCGCCATGACGACGAAGCAGGTGGCGGCCTTGAGCATCGGCCAGATCGGGGCCCTGTCGGCCGCTGACCTGGCGCAGTTCACGACGACGCAGTTCGCGGCCATGACGGCCTCGCAGGTGGCGGCCTTCGGCACCGCGCAGGTGGCCGGCATGGACACCGCCGACCTGGCCGCGCTGAGCACGGCGCAGATCCGCGCGCTGAGCACGGCGTCCATCGCCGCGCTCAGCACGGCCGGCATCGAGGCGCTGAGCACGGCCCAGGTGGCCGCGCTGACCACGGCGCAGGTGCGGGCCATCGAGACGGCCGACATCGCGGTGCTGCAGACGGCCGACCTGGCCGCCATGGGCACGGCGCAGATCGCGGCGCTGGGCACGGCGCAGGTCGACGCGCTGACCACGGGCCAGCTGGCGGCGCTGACCACCGCCCAGGTGGCGGCGCTGGGCACGGCGCAGCTGCAGGCGCTGAGCGGCGCCGAGCTGTCGGCCTTCGGCAGCGCGCAGATCACGGCGCTGACGACGGCGCAGATCGCCAGCCTGGACACGGCGCAGATCGCGGCGCTGGACGACGCCGACCTCGCGGTGCTGACCACCGCGCAGGTGCGGGCCCTGAGCACCGACCACATCGCCGCGCTGACCGGCGGCCAGGTGCAGGCGCTGACCACCGCCCAGGTGGCCGCGCTGAGCACGGCGCAGGTGCAGGCCATCGAGACGGCCGACCTCGTCGGCATGGCGTCGGCCGACCTGCGCGCCTTCACCGGCAGCCAGATCGCGGCGCTGACCAGCGACCAGATCGACGCGCTGACGACGGCGCAGCTGGGCCAGCTGAGCACCGGCCAGGTGGCGGCGCTGGGCACGGCGCAGCTGGCGCAGCTGGACACCGCCGACCTCGCGGCCTTCGGCACCGAGCAGTTCGCGGCGCTGACGACGGCGCAGATCGCGGCGCTGAGCACCGACCAGATCGCCGGCCTGGAGACCGAGGACATCGTCGCGCTCACCACGGCCCAGGCGCGTGCGCTGACCGTGGCGCAGATCGAGGCCCTGAGCACCACGCAGGTGGTGGCGCTGGAGACCGCCGACCTGGGCGCGATGACGATGACCCAGTACAACGCCTTCGAGGGCGAGGACTGGGCGGCGATGAGCACGGCGCAGTTCGCCGCGCTGCAGGCCGTCACGCCCATCGTGCTGGACCTCGACGGCGACGGCGTGCAGACGCTGGCGGCCGGCGACGGGGTCAACTTCGACCTCACCGGCCTGGGCCAGGCCGCGCAGGTGGGCTGGGCCAGTGCGCAGGACGGCCTGCTGGTGCGCGACCTCAACGGCGACGGCCGCATCAACGACGGGCGCGAGCTCTTCGGTGCCGCCACCGAACTGGCCAGCGGCCAGCGCGCCGGCGACGGCTACCGGGCGATGGCCGCGCTGGACAGCAACGGCGACGGCCGGCTGTCGGCGGCCGACGAGACCTTCGGCGAGCTGAAGCTCTGGGTCGACGCCAACAGCGACGGCAGCACCGACGCCGGCGAACTGAAGGGGCTGCTCGACTTCGGCATCAGCGCCATCGACCTCGACTTCACCAAGGGCAGCGAGCTGAACAACGGCAACCTGCTGGGCCTGGTGGGCAGCTACACGAAGACCGACGGCAGCCAGGCCGCGATGGCCGACGTGTGGTTCGCCAGGCAGGCCGACGCCCCGGCGCTGGGCGAGCTGCTGGCGGCACCGGCAGCCACGCTGCTGGACGACACGGGCAGCGCCCCGGCCGCCGCGGCACCGCTGGCGGTGGCGAGCATCGGCCGCGTGTCGATGGACGACGAACTGCTGCGTGCGCAGGTGCCGCTGATCTGAGCCACCGTCGTCCGCGTCGAAGCGAAGCCGGGCGCATGGGGGCGGCAGAAGCCGCGCCGCACGCGCCCGGCGATCCGCCGCGGCGCCGGCCCCGCAGCGGGCCGGCGCCGCGGTTCAGCGGTGCCACGCCCACCGCACCCGCCGGCGACCGCTGTCGATCAGCGCGACCGACAGACGCCGGGCCGCCGCGGTTGTCGACCCCGGCGGCCCGGCGGTGGGACCGTCACTGCAGCCTGACGCGCGCGTCGACCGGCCCGCCCTTGAGCATCGTCCACTCGACCATCGAGCCGTCGTACATCCGGGACTGCTTGTTGCCGACGATCTCGCTCGCCACGAACCAGCCGATCGACGCCCAGTGCCCGGTGTTGCAGAACTGGATGTGCTCGCCGGTCGGGGAGACGTTCGCCACCGCGTAGAGCTGCTCGGCCTGCGCCTTCGGGCGGAACATGCCGCCGCCGTTCACCGCCATCCAGTTGTGCGGGACGCTCTTCGCGCCGGCGATGGTGCCGCTCTGCGTCGACTTCGGATGGCGGTTGATGCCGGCGTACTGGTCTTCAGGGCGCGCGTCGATCAGCAACTGGCCGGCAGCCTGTGCCTTCCTGACGTCTTCCATGGTGACCAGCATGTCGCGGCGCAGGTTGGCCTTGAACACCTTCGCCGCCGCCGTCACGGCGCCGGTCTGCACCGGTCGCTTGTCGTCGTTCGTGTAACCGTTCATGCCGCCGTTCAGGATCGAGACCTTGTCGTGCCCGAGCACCTTGAAGGTCCAGTAGATGCGCGTGCCCGCACCCATGTCGGTCACGTTGTAGCCGGGCGGCACGAGCACGACATGCGTGTCGTTGTCGATGCCGAGCTTGCCGATCAGCGCGACCAGCGGCTCGATCTTCTCCGGGAACATGTCGGGCACCTTGTCGCGCGCGCGGTCCTCGCGCCAGCCGTCCTTGCCGTAGTGGGTGTGGACGGCGCCGGGAATGTGCCCTTTCAGGTAGTCGGCCGGCGACTGCAGGTCGACGAAGACGACGCCCGGTTTACCGGCGTTCGCCACCGCCCATGCGGCATCGACGAGCGGCTGCGCCAGCGCCGACAGCGAGGTGAAGAGAAGAACCAGCGCGCCGCTGAAGAGCGCGACGAGCCGAGAAGAAAAACGAGGGATCATGAAACCTCCGAGGTGGTTGCCATTGCCATAGTCACCGTGCCCGATCGCGGCGCAAGCCGTACACGAAAGGGCAGCATCAGCCCCAGCCGCGCGACGCCGATGGGTTCCACCGGTCGCCCCGCAGGAAGCTGAACTGCTGCCCCTGCGACGGTCGATGCGTCGGCGCCGAGGCCGGTTCCAGCCCGGTCATTCTGAGGCGGGGCTCTGCAGGCGGGCATGACCTGCGTCAGAGTTCACGGGCCTCGGCACGGGCCGTGCGCGGCCCGCCGCCGGCGGCGGCCGCAGGGCGGCGATTTTCAGCGCTTCTTCGCCGCCAGCAGCCGCGGCTTGCCCGGCCCCAGCCCGGCGTAGGCGCGCGCGCTGAGGTAGGCGTAGAGGTCGAGCACATGCGGGGCCACCTGGCCGTCGCCGTCCCAGGCCGGCATCACGACCTGCCCGCGCGCGCTGCGTTCGCGGCGCAGCACCTCTTCGAGCTGCGCCTCGCGTTCGGCCTGGCGTTCCTCGGCGCTGCCATCGGGCGTGTAGGGCGTGATGCGGTAGCTGGTGAGCACCCGCGTGGCAAAGCCGCGCGGCGCCAGCGTCTGGATGCGTTCGACCAGGTTGGGGGCGATGTCGGTGCCGACACCGCCGACACCGTGGCAGCCGTGGCACGAGGTGTGGAAGAGGCGCCAGCCGGTATAGGTGCCGCGGTCGACGCGGCCGCCTTCGACACGGTAGTCGCCGGGCATCGGCTCGTCACGCCGCTGGGCCTGCACGGGCAGGGCCGCCAGTGCGGCCAGCACGACGGCCGCCGTGCGCAGGGTGGCCAGGTGCGGGGTGCCGTGCAGGTTCATGGTCTTGTCCATCAGGGCCGGCCCGTCGGCGTGCGGCCGGGGGGCCAGTCGAGTTCACCGCGGCTCTCGAAACGGTGGCCGCCGAAAGGGCCCGAGGCCAGGCGCCCGCTGAGTTCGAATTCGATGCGGCGCAGCTCGCCGCCGCCGACCAGGCTCCAGGCCTGGCGCAGCACGGCCGTGGCCGGCACCGTCACCGGCACGCCGATCACCGTCTCGCCGAAACGCGGCACGCTGGCCTGCACCGGGCTCACGCCGCTGGCAAGACCCATGCCGCGCACCGCGAGGTCGAGCACCACGCCGTCGATCTGCAGCACGGCATCGCCCGGGTTCTGCACGCGCAGCTTGACCAGGAAGCGCAGTTCCATGCCCTCGGCGGGCAGGCCCTCGAAGCCGGCGACGCTGACCTTGGGGGCTGCGCCCCCCTGCAGCGCGGCGCACGCGCCGAGCAGCGCGGTCCACGCGGGCAGCGCCAGCAGGACCAGACGTCGGGAGGGGGTTCGCGTCGCCATGACCGCAGAGTCTAGTGCGGCGCGGCGGGCTGCCCTGCCGGCGGCGGCCGGCGGCGCGATCAGCGCGCCAGCGCCGCCCGCGCCACGTCCAGCGCGGCGCGGATGGTGACGTCCATGTCCATGTAGCGGTAGCTGCCCAGCCGGCCGACGAAGCTCACGCCGCGTTCGGCCTTCGCGCGCGCCTGGTAGCGCTGCAGCAGCGCGTCGCCTTCGGTCAGGTGCACGGGGTAGTAGGGGATGTCGTCGGGCCCGCAGGCGCGGCTGTATTCGCGGTAGCACACCGAACGCTCGTGGCTTTCCCAGGGCGCGAAGTGCTTGTGCTCGGTGATGCGCGTGTAGGGCACGCTGGCGTCGGTGTAGTTCATCACCGCGCAGCCCTGCACGTCGCCTTCGCCCTCGAAACGCTCGAAGTCGAGCGTGCGGTAGGGCAGCCGGCCTTCGTCGAAGCCGAAATAACCGTCCAGCGGCCCCGACCAGTAGACATGGTCGAAGCGTTTCACGTCGGCCGCCGCCAGCCCTTCGCCCAGGTGCACGCTGATGTTCGGGTGGTCCAGCAAACGTTGCACCATGGGCGTGTAGCCGTCTTCGGGCATGCCCTGGAAGCGGTGGAAGAAGTAGTTGTCGTCGTAGTTGAAGCGCACCGGCAGCCGCTTCAGGATGGAGGCCGGCAGGCGCTTCGGGTCGACGTCCCACTGCTTGAGCGTGTAGCCCTTGAAGAAGGCCTCGTAGAGCTCGGGCCCGATGAAGCGCAGCGCCTGGTCCTCGAAGCTCTGCGGCTCGGTGATCGAACGGTCGGCGCGGCTCTCGATGAAGGCACGCGCCTCCGACGGACTGAAGGTCCTGCCGAAGAACTGGTTGATCGTCAGCAGGTTGATGGGCAGCGAGAAGACACGCCCGCCGGTGGTGGCCTTGACGCGGTTCACGTAGGGCCTGAAGGTCGTGTAGCGGTTGACCAGCGCCCACACCTCCTCGTCGTCGGTGTGGAAGATGTGCGGGCCGTAGACGTGCAGCAGCACGCCCGAGTCCGGGTCGCGCTCGGTGTGGCAGTTGCCGGCCACGTGGGGCCGCTTGTCGAAGACGGTCACGCGGTGGCCGGCCTCGGCCAGTTCACGCGCGATCACGGCGCAGGACAGGCCGGCGCCGGCCATGCCGATGTGCTGATTGGGGTTCATGCGGGCTTTCAGAGCTTCGACGCCGGGCTTCAGGCCAGCGCGTCGGCCGGCTCGCGCACGGCCGCCACCGGCGTCACCACGGACGCATTCTCGGTGCTGGCGGCCGGCGCCACGCCCGCCTCGGGTGCCGGCGGCCGCTGCGAGCAGCCCACGGCCTGCGCCAGCCGCCCGACCTCGCGCTCGAAGACGAGGCGTTCACGCGTCACCGCCTCGCAGGCCGCGCGCTGCAGGCCGAAATGGTGTTCGTGGTCGGCCATCACCAGGCGCGCGGCGGCGAAGACCTGCTCGACGTCGTCGGGCCTGAAGTAGAACTCCTCGGGCAGCGCGTAGTCGCGCGCGGCGCCGGCGTCCAGCGCGAACACGCAGCAGCCGCGCAGCAGCGCCTCGCGTGCCATGCGGTCCTTGCCGGGGAAGTTGCCCAGGTCGATGAAGAGCTTGCTGCGGCCCAGGGCTTCGTAGACCTGCTCGCGGCTCATGCCCTTGATGAGGTGCACCTTCGCGCCGCACTCGCGTTCCAGCCGCGCCGCGATGGCCGCCACGTCGTAGATGACCTTGCCGCCGGCGTTCATCGCGATGTCGGTCCTGGGCAGGCCTTGCGCGATGCCGGCCAGCGGCGTGTAGTCCGACAGCGGCAGCGCCTGCGGCAGGCCCAGCGCGTGCACGAAGTCGCGCGCGTAGCCCGACTGCCAGGCGTGCACCACGCGTGTATGGCGCAGCGTGTTCAGGTTGACGTGGCGCGGCCCCAGGCCTTCGAGCGCGTTGTCCACGCTCAGCCACCAGATCACGCAGCGGCTGCGCGGCAGGTGCTTCATCCAGTTGATGTAGACCTCGGGCAGCACGAAGCAGGTGTCGGCGCCCACGTGCAGCACGTCCACCGGCACGGTGCGGTAGCGGTCGTAGTCGTCGAAGGGGTTGCGGCGCACCGGCACGCGCAGCGCCACGTCGCCGCCGCCGGCCTGGGCCACGGCGGCGGCCAGCACTTCCAGGTCGCCGGGCTGCGTGTACCAGACGCGCGCGTCGTAGCCCTGGCCGAGCAGGCTGTCGGAAAGCTGGTGCAGGGCTTCGGGGCCGCCGGTGCGCACGCCCAGGGGAATCAGGATGACGATCTGCATGACGGTGCTTCCTCTCGGGGGGGTCGGTGCGGGACGGTCCCGCCGGTTCGCTGTGCCGGAATGGGCGGTGTGGCGGCGGGCCGGCGGCGCTTCAGCGCAGCCATTCGATCACGCCGCGCCCCAGGCTCAGCAGGTTGGCATTCAGCTGCTGCACGTCGTGCAGCGCGTTCACGTAGGCCACGCGCATCGCGTAATGGTCGGCTTCGGCGGCCATGACGTCAAACAGGCTGCGGCGGCCCAGTTGCTGCCACTGCTGCAGCGTGAAGCTGCGCACCTGCTCGCTGTTCTTCAGCACCTCGGCCACGCGCTGCGCGCGGTCCAGCGCGGCCAGCGCCTGCTCGTGCACCTCGGCGACGCGGAAGCGGCGCGATTCCAGGGCTTCGGCGCGCTGCAGCCGCGCGGCTTCGGCGCGCTTGCGTGCGGCGTCGCTGGCCGGCGCCAGGCCGGGGCTGACGAGCGGGATGTTCACCGACAGGCCCACCGAATACGTGCCGCTCCTCGTCGGCCCGCCGTTGCCGCTGCCACTGCCGCCGGTGCCGGCCGCGGCGCTGCCGCCGATGTTCCAGCTCAGCTGCGGCTTGCCGCCGGCGGCCACGGCCTCGGCGTAGCGCCTTGCGGCGGCGGCCTGCGCGTCGAGCTGCGCGATCTCGGTCGAACGTTCGGCGTCGGCCACCAGCTGCGGCAGGTCGGGCACGCCGCTGAAGACCGTGCTCAGGCCTTCGGTGGGCGGCAGGCCGTCGCCCACCAGACGGCGCAGCCGCACCTCGATCTGGCGCACGCCGGACTGCGCCTGCGCCAGCGTCAGCTCGGCCTGCTGCAGGGTCTTCTTCGCCTGCACCAGTTCGCTGGCGCGGCCGCGGTCGGTGCGCACGATGGTCTCCAGCGCCTCGACCAGGCAGCCGGTCTTGCGCACGTGGTGGCGCCACACCTGCGCCGTCATGCGCTGGCGGCTGCGTTCGAGCTGCAGCGCCACCGCGGTGAGCGCCAGTTGTTCCTGCTGCGTGAGCTGGCCGAAACGCGCCGACTCGGCCAGCTGCGTGCGCCAGTCCACGAGGCGGTCGCTGCGGCCGCCGTCGTAGAGCAGCTGGCTGATGTTGAGCGTGGCGCGCAGCTGCAGCGCCGCGGTTTCGGTGACACCCGCGCTGCGGCTGCCGCCGGGGCCGATGCCGCCGCCCACGCTGGCCTGAACGGCCTGCGCGGCGCGCGCTTCGTCGATGTCCTGCGCGGCGGCCTCGGCCAGCAGGCGTGCCGCACCCACGGCATGGCTGCGGGCCAGCGCGTCCTGCACCAGCCCGGCCAGCGCGCCGCGCGGCTCGACGGGCCGCGGTGCCGCGCCGCCGGCCGTGGCCGGGCTTTCGGGCGCGTCTTCGTCGACGCAGCGCGCCGCCGCGGGCCAGGCTGCCGTGGCCAGCACGGCGCACAGCAGCCAGGCCGCCGGCGTCGGCAGGCGGAGACGGTGGAACGGGCGGGCAGACATGGTCGGGACTCCGGTGCGGGCCGCCCTGCACACGCGGTGCGGGACGCTGCCGGCAGTGTCGGCCGCGTGCGCCGGTGTCGATCGCCGGAGTTCAGGCCGCTTCGCGGCGCTGTTTGCCGCGCTGGCTGCGCCGCCGGCGCGGCCGGCGGGCGGGTTCACCGCACCCGGATGGCCGTGCCGGTTTCGCCGCGGCCCGGCGCGCGCGGCGGCGGTGGCCTTCAGCCCGGCCGCACCCCGAACAGCCAGGCCAGCCCCGAGAAGCTGACGAAGGCCAGCACCGTGCTGCTCATGATGATGCGCGCCACACGCCCGTTGTCGGCCGCGTAGCGTTCGGCCAGCAGGCTGACATTGCTGGCACTGGGCAGCGCGGCGGCCAGCGTCAGCACGATCAGCTGGAACTTCGACAGCGGCGCGCCCAGCGCCAGCGCCCCGGCACCCAGGCCGAAGACCAGCAGCGGGTGCACGAAGAGCTTGATCAGCGCCACGGGCAGGAAATCGGCCACCGGCGTGCGCGTGTGCGCGTGCTGGCCGGCGCGCCACAGCACGGCGCCGATGGTGAACAGGGCCACCGGCGAGGCCGAATCGGCCAGCATGCGCACCACCGTGTCGGCCGGCCCCGGCAGCGTGAGCTGGGCGACCGAGAACACCGCGCCCAGCGCGATCGACCACGGCAGCGGGTTCGACAGGGCGCCGCGCAGCGCACGCGTGGCCGCGGCGCGCGAGCCCTGCCCCGCCGCGCCATGCGCCTGCGCCAGCGCGATGCACAGCGAGCTGGTCACGAAGAGGTCGGCCAGGATGGTGCAGATCACCGGCCCGGCCGCGGCGTTGCCCAGCAGCGCCACGAGCAGCGGCACGCCCATGAAGCCGGTGTTCGGGAAGGCGGCCACCAGCGCGCCGAAAGCGGCGTCCTTCAGGTGCACACGTTCGCTCAGCGTCACCGCGATGGTGAAGAAGACGATGAGCAGCGCCGCGGCCAGGTAGACCGCCAGCACCACCGGGTTGAGCAGGTCGAAGATCGGCGTGCCGGCCCCGAAACGGAACAGCATGCAGGGCAGCGCGAAGTACAGCACGTAGGCGTTGAGCCCGGGAATCGCGCTTTCCGGCAGCACATGCTGGCGCGCGGCCAGGTAACCGCAGAGCACGAGGGCGAAGAAGGGAACGGTGACGGAGAGGATGGACTGCATCGCGGGGCGGAGTATCGCAACCCCGCGGCGCGGGCCGGCCCAGCGCCTGCCGCGGCGCTGCACGCGCAGCGCTCTGCGCGCGGCCAGCGCGCGTTCAGCGCACGGTCACCGCGCTGTCGACGCGCCATCAACGCGCCGTGGCGCGCAGCCATGCGACGACCTGCGCGCGCACCGCCGCGTCGTGGCCGACGAGCAGATGGCCGCCGACTTCGAAACCCAGGAAACGCGCTCCGGGGATGCGGCTGGCGGTGTATTGCGCCGCGGCGTAGGTGCCGAAACCGTCGTCGCGCGCGCTCACCACCAGCGTCGGCACGCGGACGGACTCCAGGGCGGCGGGGCCCAGCCGCTTGCCCAGCCGCGTGTCGTCGCGCAGCCCGGCCGCGCGGGCCGACACGGGCAGGATGCGTTCGACCACTTCGTCCACGCGGGCGCGCTCTTCCGCGCTGGCCGCGGCCACCTGCTCGGGCGGCGTGGCCAGCACATGGCGCAGCAGCGGCGCACGCGCCACGTGCAGCGCGGCCCAGAACAGGGCGTCCGAGCCCAGCAGGCGCAGCAGCCAGGCGTCCTGGTCGTCGGACAGGCGCGGCGCCGAGTCGGCCACCGTGCCGGGCTTCCAGGCGATGGGCACGACGAGCACAAGCGCGCTGACCCGCTGCGGATGGCGCAGCGCCAGCTGCAGCGCCGAAGCGCCGCCGGCCGAAACGCCCAGCACCGCGGCCCGCGGCAGGCCCAGCGCATCCAGCAGGCAGGCGTGGGCGTCGGCCTGCGCCTCGGGCGAGGCGTCGGCCGGCCGCGGCGTGCGCAGGTAGCCGAAGCGCGACATCGCGATCACGTGCACGCCCTGCTGCACCAGCGGGCGCGCCCAGGCCATGCCCTGGTCGTGGCCGCCGCCGCTGCCGTGCACCATCAGCAGCGGCAGCCCCGCGCCCGCCTGCTGCACCTCAATGGGGCCGCAGCGGGTGTCGATCAGCGTGCTGCCCTGCGCGGCGCGCGCGCTGGCCAGCGCCAGGTCGCGCACATAACGCGCACGCAGCGCGACGCCGGCGGCCACCAGGGCCGCGGCGCAGACGGCGGTGACGGCGAGCACGGTGCGCGGCTTCACGGCGCCGGGTCGAAGCGGATCTGCCGCAGCGCGAAGCGGCCGTAGACGAAGTCGCCTTCCGGGTAGGCGTAGACCGCGTCGCCCTGCGTCGCCACGCGGCGGCCGTCGAATTCGCGGTAGTCGCGCACCGGGGTCGACCAGCGCAGCAGGCGCAGCGAGCCGTCCTTCTGCAGCGCACCACGGTCGTCGGAATGGAAGTTCACCAGTTCACCCGCGTCGTTGAACACGAGCTCGGCGGCCACCCGGTGCGGCCCCTGCGTGTAGGCGACGCGGCAGCGGTGCCCGTCCTGCGCCGTCCACGACAGCCGCGCGTCGACCAGCCACGCCGGCGCAAACAGGCACAGGTCGTTGAGCAGCGTGACGGTCTCGGCCCGCGCCAGCGTGTCACCCTGCAGAAACACGACGTCGAACAGCGAGGCCAGGCGCACCTGCATCGAGGCCTGCGCACCGCGGTAATCGTGCAGCACCGCCACCGGCAGCCCGGCCCGGCGCGTGTGCATGAAGAACAGGCGCCGCGGCAGGTCGAAGCGGTCGATCTGCACCGCCGGGCCGCGCATGCCGGCGGCGCCCGGCGCGCTGAACATCGTGGCGTCGAAGTCCACCTGCACGCTGGACGGCAGCGGCCGGCCGAGCCAGCCGCACACGCGCAGGTAACGCTGCACCGGCGCCGGCAGCGGGGCGATCAGCGCCTCGGTCAGCAGCGGCGGCGCTGCCGCCGGTGCACGCAGCAGTTCGGTGCGGCGCCGCGTGAGCTCGGCGCCCAGGCCGGGGCCGCGGCGCAGCCGCAGCACGGCCAGGCCGGCAGCGGCCACGCCCAGCAGCGCCAGCAGCACCCCCATCCCTCCGTCCATCGTCTGCACCCTGAAGTGACGCCGGCCCGCCAGGCTGACCTCAGGCCAGCACCGCCTGCAGCGGCCGCCGCAGCGACGGCGGCAGCTTCGGGCCGCGGCCGAAACGCAGCACGAGGTCGGGGCGAGCCGCGCCCAGGCCGACGGCGTCGGCGAAGGGCGCCCGCAGTGCCGCCACCTCGACGGGCTGGTTCAGCATCGCGCTGCGCACGCCCAGCGCCGTCGCCTGCAGCGCCAAGCGCTGGGCACAGCGACCGACCGTCACCCAGTGCGCCACGTCGGCGGCGTCGCCGGCGAACACCGCGACGCCGGCCGAGCTGCGCAGCTGCCGCGCGATCTTGTCGTTTTCGCTGCCGGTGGTGAAGAACAAGCTGAACAGCGGCCGCCCCAGCCAGGCCGGCAGCGACGGGTTGCCGGACGACGCCGCGTACAGGCCGTCGCCGGTGCGCACGGCGTCGTCGGCGCTGAAGCGTATCCAGGCCTTCAGCTCGTCGACGAAGGCCGGGTCGTTCATCTGCGCCGTGTTGCCCTGCAGGACGAAGTCGAGCGCACGCTCCATCACGGCCCGCTCGGTCAGCAGCAGCAACTGCACGCCGGGGCCGCTGCCCGCCTGCTGCAGCAGCGCCAGGTCGGCGGGCGCAAGCGGCCGGCCGTCGTAGTCGCCGCGCGTGCTCTGGCGTTCCGGAATGGCCTGGAACAGCGGCGTGGCCAGCGCCCGCGTCGGTTCGAGCTGCACGCGCACGGTGGGCGGCGACATGTCGGCCGCCAGCTCGACCTCGGCGTGCAACCCGTGCGCCAGCGCCGCCTGCACCAGGTTCTCGGTGGCGCAGCCCAGCGAGACGAAGAGATGGTGGTCGTCCGGGTCCACCACCGGGCAGCGCCGCGACAGGTCGGGCGCGATGTGGATGGCGCGATCGGCCAGCCGGAACGTCCAGCACTGCGTGTTGTGGCTGGAAGGCGCCAGCGTCGCATAGCGCACCAGTTCGTGCACCAGTTCGCGCTGCAGTCCGGCGCCCGCGACGGCGCCGGGCCGGCCGTGGCGCCAGGTATCGGCCACGGCCTGTTCGTAGCGGCCCGGCCCCGGGGCCGGGGTGCAGGCCGGCAGGCCGGCGAAGGTGCCTGCCGACGACAGGTTGAACTGCCTGCGCGTGATCATGCCGCCCTCCTCTTCGGCCCGGCGTCCTGCCCTCCGGCGACGGCCGGGCCCAGCGCGTGGGAAGCGTGTGCAGCCCCTTCGCTGCGGCCGCCGCCTCCCGGTGCCGATTTTCCGCCGGCCCGGGCTGCGCAGACCTTGCTCGCGCGCAAACCCGACGACCGAGGCCACGGCGCCCGGCCCGGCGGCGCGGCGGCCCGGCGCGTGGCCGCGGGCATGCGGCCGCGGGCATGCGGCGGCGGACATGCGGCGGCGGACATGCGGCGACGGACATGCGGCGGCCGGCCCGGCAGCCACCGCCCATCGCCCACGACCCCGGCTTCGTCGCGCGGCGCCGCACGCCTGGCGTGCACTGCGTAAGCTCGGCACTTCGCCGCACCCTGCGCGACCTGCGCGCGCCGCCCCGCCATGTCCTCGCTGCTCTCGACCCTCGGCCGCGCCGGCCGTGCCCTGTGGTGGTGGCTCGACACCACCCGCCGCGCGCTGCTCAACCTGCTGTTCGTCGCGCTGCTGGCGGCGCTGGCCTGGGGGCTGCTGCGCAGCGGCCCGCCTGCGCTGCAGCCGAAGACGGCGCTGGTGCTGGACCTCTCGGGCCGCATCAGCGAACAGCGCCCGGCCAGCAGCCGCAGCACGCTGCTGCGCCGCCTGCAGGGCGACGAAGACGGTGGCGCGCGGCTGCGCGACCTGCTGGCCGTGATCGACGCCGCCGCGAAGGACCCGGCCATCACGCAGGCCCTGCTGCTGACCGACGATCTGGGCGCCGCCGGCCTGCCCACGCTGCGCGAGCTGGCCGCGGCGCTGCAGCGCTTCAAGGCCGCGGGCAAGCCGGTCGTCGCCTGGGGCGCCGACTTCGACCAGCGCGGCTACTACCTGGCCGCGCAGGCCAGCGAGGTCTGGCTGCACCCGATGGGCAGCATCCACCTGCAGGGCTACGGCCGCCTGCGCAGCTACTACAAGGACCTGCTGGACAAGGTGGGCGTCACCGCCCACGTCATCCGCGCCGGCAGGTTCAAGAACGCCGGCGA
>Ga0154020_10001870_pt1 | contig 25760 bp, 29 predicted proteins | sample Klosneuvirus_201_FD_109709 | JGI IMG/M metagenome (GOLD analysis project Ga0154020, IMG submission 109709) | Active sludge microbial communities from wastewater, Klosterneuburg, Austria - Klosneuvirus_20160825_MG | ecosystem: Engineered > WWTP > Aerobic digester > Activated sludge | place...
CTGGCACTGGGGACAGCTGAGCAATTCGGCGGTTGGAATCTCTCGGCGGGAACAGGGCAGTCCGCGGTCTCCGCAACCAATGCGGCGGCGTACATCCGCTCGGACGGCTACAACTCCGTGCTGTTCGAGACATCGGACAACCGCATTCGCGAGATGGTCTGGAAGCCGGGGACAAACTGGACATGGCTCGACCTCTCGGTCAACGCGAACGAACCGCCGTGACATCGTGACTCGATCGATCGAGGGAATCGTGGACGTAGTAGACGAAGTGCTTCGTCTTCTTCATGACGATACGTCGTACGCCGAGCACCAACGTCATTCGGAAGGGCGCTCCCAGGTTTGGCGTGTTCTCCAGCAATGTCACACAGCGCCTGGAACTCATCGACGACCAGCGTCTCGGCGTCGAGTCGATGCTCACGCCACCACGCGTCGATCTCGCGCAGCTGTTGCGCCGCTCTATCGACGACAACGACAGACGTCATCGCCGTCGGAGTTCAGCGATCACATCCGCGGCGGGACGAAACTGCCCACCTTGATCTGCTCGAAGCCTCGAGCAAGCGCTTCGTTCAGACGCGCGAGCTCGTCGTCGGCCATGTCGTCCGCGGGCTGGCGAGACGCAACTCGATCTCGCCGTCTGGCGTCCCAGGCGGTGCATCACCGGTGATGCGTCCATTCTCGACGCGAACACGGGCCTTCATCGGCACTGCGTACGGGTTCACGACCCGTCACACTAGAAGGTTGAACGATGTCTGCGATTTGCGAGCGACCCCGACGGGACGAGCCGCAAACGGGACTATCGCGATCAGTCTTCTCGCGTTCCGACCCCGAACTAGGTGATTGCCTAGCTCGGAATCGCTCCGAGAGCGTCCACTCGTCGCTCTACTTCACGCCCGACTCTGATAACGGCTGTTACGAGTGCGGAGCTTATGTCGGCGTCGCCCTCATACTCCGCCTTGTTTCGTTTCTTGTGCGTCGTCGAGCACCAACCACTCGCTCGCCGAAAGTCCGACCGTTTGTTGCAGCGTCTGGAAGACGAGGTACCGGTTGTCAGAGCGGTAGCCGCGAAACCTAAGTGCCGCGAGGGAGAAGGCGTGGGCTGCGTTGTAGGCGAGATCGAAGCGGCTCTCTAGGCTGAGCGCTTCGTTCTCGGCATCCTTGATCCGTACTCTCCCCGAGTGCATCAGCCCATCGAGCTCATCCTGTGCGGGCGCTTCGGCTTTCAGCTTGCCGATCGCGACGAGGTTATCGAGTGGGGACGGCATCTTCGGAACCGAGCAACACTACGTGAGCACCAGAGAGAACTTTCGTCAGGAACGGCTGCTTCGCCTTGCGACGGCGAAGAAATTCGTCACTGGTATACAGCGTTGGGCTGACACGACGAGACAGTCGTTCTTCAACCGGCTGCAGAGCGGTGTACACACGCTCGAGCGCCAGGTCGTTCGTAACGATCAACACATCGACATCGCTCATCGCGACGTCGGTGCCTTTCGCAACCGACCCGTACAACGCCGCGAATCGAATCGACGAGGCTAGCGGTGCGAGCGCGGTTCTTATTTGTTCGGCAATGCCGGACGTCTTCGCAACGATTTCGCGCAGCGGCTCGAAGAGCGGTGAGGTTCCGTTCGCTTGGAATCGCTTCTGTCCACCGAGCAACGAGACCGTCACGAGCCCGCTCGACGTCATCCGATCGAGCTCGCGTTGGACGGCGCCGGTTCCGATTGCCGCCAGTTTGATCAACTCCATCGTCGCGAAGACGCGCTCGGGTTGACCAAACAACAACGCGAGGACCCGCTGCTTCGCGCGCGGAAACAGGGCGTCCAGCATCGAGACCTTCGGCACTGCTGCCTTCTTCGAAGGCCCTCTACCCATATTGGGTACTATACTACCCGTTTTGGGTAGTGTGGCTCAACAACCCGCCAGGCTAGAAGGTTGAACGATGTCTGATACTTGCGAGCGACCCCGACGGGGCGAGCTGTAAACGGGACCATTCCGATCGACGTCATCGTCGCGCAGACGCTACGGTGAAGTGCCGAGGTGGCCCGGTGAAAAGTGCCTGCTAAGCAAAGGTACTGATGACGTGTGAACGCTTCACGTTGCGCCTCGCCGAAGTCGAAACGGGAATCGTTCTCGATTCGCGTGGAGAACGCTGTCTCGGGACTTCTTCATTTCGCCCCACGTTTGCGACGCAGGAGGCAGCACTCGAGGCGAAAGATCTTCTTCTCCAACGCTTCCCGTTCGCCGAAGTGTGGCTGCTGGACGGTGCAGCCGAGCACGAACCCGAGCGCTTCGTAGACGAGGTTCGCTTCAAGATCTTCTTCCACGCTCTGACACATGGCGCAGGTGGAGGTCGGCGCCTTGGGTCCTGCGATGGTTCACGCGTGAACCACCAAATCCGCGAAGCGATTCGCAGCAGACCTTCGATCGTGACGCTGACCTGCTGCCTTAGCGTGGATCGATGAGCGAGGGAGCGCCGCTCTTCGGCGTGCCCCAAACAGCGATGATGTAAACGATCTCGTTCGGCTCGTCGTGAAGGTAGTAGACGTGGTGGCTCGTCTTCCTCATCACGAGTCTCCGAACACCAGGAACGAACGTGCGGTGGAAGCGCGTGCCGATATGGGGGCTGCTCTCGAGTAGTGACACGCAGCACTCGAACTCATCGAGCACCAACATCGACGAGTCTCGATGGGCCACCCACCACTCATGAATCTCGACGAGCTGCGCTTCTGCTTCGTCGACAACGACAACCGTTGTCATCGCCGACGAAGATCTGAGATCACATCGGCAGCAGGACGAAACTGACCGGCTTTGATCTGCTCGAAGCCTCGAGCGAGCGCTTCGTTCAATCGCGCGAGTTCGTCGTCGCTCATGTCGTCTTCAGGCTCGGCGAGACGCAGCTCGAGCTCACCGTCAGGAATCCCAGGTGGCGCTTCTCCCGAGATACGCCCGTTCTCGATGCGAACACGGATCGCCTTCATTCGCAGACAGCGTACGGGTTCACGACCCGTCACGCTAGAAGGTTGAACGATGTCTGCGATTTGCGTTGCGACCCCGACGGGACAAGACGCAATCGGGACCACGCCCATAGGGATCCGCCTGTTAGCAGTTCCTTCGCTGGAACGATAATCTGAAGCGTTGGCGTCGATGAGCTTGGGGGTTAAATGGCGAGGTGGGATGCAGCCGAGGACGAGGCGCTTGCCTGCACTCGCCACGTGGCTCGTGTCGGTCGGGCCCGAAGAACGGTGATAGCGTAACGGCACAGTGACGTTCGACCTGGGCGGGCGGAAGATTGAAGACTTGCCTCTCTCCTACACCGTCGATGTAGACGCGTGGAGTGGCACGGCGACGATGCGCGTTGTCGTCCCGATCTCGAGTGGTCGCGACGCACGTGGACCTGCGCTGTCTCTTGTCTATTCATCGGGTGCGGGTCCGTCAGAGTTCGGTGTCGGCTGGTCACTCGCGGGGATTCCAGCGATCGGGATCGATACACGCGAGCACGCACCTCGCTGGGATGGTCAAGACGGCTACGAGATCGCCGGCAGCCAACTCGTGCCTTGGCTCGAGGAGACGTCCTCGGGTTGGCAGCCGCGCACGCGAACAGCCGGTCCGTACACCGTCACGTTCTATCGCAGTAAACTCGGTGGGGCACACATCCGAGTCGAGAGGTGGACCGAGATCGCGACAGGTCGAGTGCACTTCCGAACTCGCGACGCGCGAAACGTAGTCACGATCTACGGTGCGCGTCCTGCTGCTGCCGCTCGCGTCGCCGACCCGGACGACGAGGCCCGAACGTTCACTTGGCTGCCCGAGCTCCAACTCGACCCGCACGGCACCGCGATGTGGCTCGACTACGCGAGCGAGACGCTTGACGGTGTTGATCGATCCGCTCCCTATGAGCCGCGTCAACCATCGCTGGCAAAGCGCTACCTCAAGCGAATCCGCTACACCAACACGAAGCCGCTCCAGCTCGAGGACGCAGTACTCACAGGGCAAATCCCATCGGACGTGCGTTGGTGCTTCGCGACGGTGTTGGACTACGGCGACCACAGTGAGGAGCTTGCGGGCATCGACGCGGATCGACCGTGGTCAGCGCGTTTCGACCCCACGACGAACACGCGTGCGGGCTTCCCGGTGCGGACCTATCGGTTGTGCCGCCGCATCTTGATGTTTCACGCGTTCGATGAGCTTGGACCCGCACCGGCCTTGGTCGGTGCAATGAGACTTCATCACCAGGAGGGAGCCAGCGGTTCGACGTTAGAACGCCTCGACTACACGGGCTATCGCCGAGACGGTGGCGAGGTCGCGAGCTCCATCGTTCCGGCGCTCGTGATGTCGTACGCGCCCTCGGCAATCGAGTCGGGCTTTCATGGCGTGCCCCTGGCAACGCGCGAAAATCTTCCCTCAGGCCTGGCGAGTCGGCGCACCAGCTTCGTCGATCTGTTCGGCGAGGGTCTGCCGGGCATGCTCACCGAAACCGAGCGCGCTTGGCACTACAAGCAGAACCTCGGAGGTGGTGTCTACGCGGCCGAGACGATCGTGCTCGAGCGTCCGGCGGTTCGTGCCGGAACCGGAACGATCGGTGATCTCGACGCCGACGGTGATACGGACCTGGCGCAGCTCGGCGGACGCTTTGCAGGTCGCTTCGTGCTGGACCGCGAGAAGCGACAGTGGGAACCATTCGCCCCGTTCATCGCGTTCCCGCATGTCGAGGCACTCGGCACTCGTGCCCGGTGGGTCGATCTCAATGGCGACGGTCAGCTCGATGTCGTCATCCCCAAGCAAGACTCGCTGGTCTGGTTTGCATCGCGAGGGAGCGACTTCGACGCGCCCGTCGAGGTACCGCTTCCACCCGGCTTCGAGCCGACGCTCGATACAGATCCCGCGCTGGATCTGTTTTTCGCGGACATGAACGGGGACGGCATGCCGGACCTCGTTCGAGTGCGAAGTGGCTCGGTGGAGTACTGGCCGTCGCTCGGTCATGGTCGCTTCGGCGAGCGCATCGTCATGGAGGACGTGCCACAGCTTGCTCGCGCGGGAGATTTCGACGCATCGCGAGTTCGGTTCGTCGATCTCGATGGAAGCGGTACTGCGGACATCGTGTACCTCGATCACTGTGTAGCGCGCGACCAACCTCGCGGAGCACTTTGGGGGGAACTCGTTCGATGACATCGTGTTCAACGGTCCGCGGTCGGCCGAGAAAGGAGCTTGGAAAGCCGAAGCCGGCAACCTCGTAGACGACACGTTGGGTAGCGCAAAGGACGTATTGACACCCAAAGGTAGCGTGCACGTCAGCGCGTCCGAGGGTATGCCTGCCGCGCCGCGACTCAATAGTCACGCCAAGGGAGGCACGGACATGTTCCCAGTCCCAGAGGGGTGGAACCCGCCGGCGAAGGTGCCTTACAGCTCGACACCGTTCGGTGTTCCCTACCAACCGATGAGCAATGCAGGCAAACCGCTACCGACCACGACCGACATGATGTCCTGGTTCATCTTCGGTCAGAAGAGCGGCAAATGACTCTCTCGAATCTCCACGAGAACGCGAACGATCTGCTGCATGTGATCGTGTCGAGCTATCACGTTCTGATCGACAAGCTCGATATCGGACGGACCCGATCGCGAGACTGGTTCGCGTTGCTCGAGGACGTCGCCGGAGCGACCGCGTTCGACGCGAAGACGCGCTCGCAAGATCGAGATCCAGAAGCGCTCGCCGATCTCTTTTGGATCGACGAGCTCGATCCACGTGCGGACCGCGTGTTGACCTCGAAGGAGCCCCTTGCCGCGGATCTGTTCTATGCCTCCCTGGTCGTGCTCGTGATCGACGAGTACAGAAAGATCATCACGTCCGTCCATCCGACGATCGATCACCTTCACGAAGCGGCAACTCGCGTTGTCGCCCAGGACTTCTCGATCGATCTCGCGCAGCGTCCGAGTCCCGAACCAGAAATTGCGATCGCGTGTGCGCGCGAAGTTGCCGGAGCTTGGGTGCGATGGGTGCACCGGCCCTGATTCCCGCGGTGCTACCGAGCGGCACTCGGCTCGATCTCGACGTGTTGACCGAACGCGAGGAGATCGAGACGCTCGCGCAGATCGATAGCTGGACCGAGGGATGGGAGCGACCTGTCTTGCGACCCGGTCTGTTGCCAGCACGGCGCGAGATGCGTTGCTTTGGCTGGAGCTATGTCACGCGTGGTCGGAGTCTCGTGGCGTGCGAGACACTGCCATCGCGCTTGGCGAATTCGATGGAACGTTGGCTCGCGAACGCCGGCGTCGACAGAGCGCTGCTCGAGCAGGTGATCGTCACTCGCTACTCCCCGGGTGCCGGGATTGGATGGCACACGGATGCACCGGTCTTCGGCGACACGGTGGCGACGCTGTCTCTAGGAGCTGACTGGGCATGGAGCTCCGCCGACGGGCCGGGGACATCGTGACCAAGATCGCTCTGCCACGACGCTCCATACTAGTGCTCGAAGGCGAGGCCCGCTCGCAGTGGCAGCATCGGATACCGGACGTTCGCACCACGCGAATCTCGGTGTCGTTCCGCACCGTACGACGATGACCTACGCGAAACGGTAGTCGACGTAGAAGAGAACATCGGCGAGCTTGTCGGGATCGACCGCGGACGGATCGCCAGGGACCGGTGTGTCCGGGCCGAGATCGTCTGCGTTCTCGATCACCACGGTGTGTGTTCCCACGAGGGTCCCTGTGAACGCTGCGGGGAGTGGCGCTGCGAGCAGGTTGCCGAGCGATGGATCGAGTGCGAATCCACTTCCATCCACCGAAACCTGGAAGGCCCCTAACGATGCCCCCGGAGCCAGTCGCACCAACACGAGGCCTCGTACGATCTGGATCGCGCGCTGTTGCGCGAACATTGGAAGATGGCGCGGCGTGATCTCGAAACGAACTGCGGTTCCTGCCGCACTGCGAAGCGCACGCGTGAACGGGCTCGAGAAATCCTGCCGCATGCTGAAGACGCGTCTCGCGGAGTTGTTCGTGAAATGCTCGACGATCGAGCCGACGACCGCCGCGTTCGTGGCTTCGACCCGATCAGCCAGAGCACCATCGTGCTTGTAGCTGATCGATAGGATCGCATCGCTGATCGTGTCGTAGTCGAATTGCCGGAACGCTTTCGGCAGCCGCAACTGCCACTCGCTGATCGCGCCGAGTCCCTCGAACGGCATGTAGCGCTCGTCGCGGAACGACAACTCGAAGACACCAGCGTCATTCTGCGCTGTCGTCGCCGCGATGGAGACACTGCGACTCGGCGGAACCTCGACGAGATCCGGTGACGTTGCCGTCGTGCGGATCCAGCTGCCCGTAAGGTTCAGCGTGGCGCTCACGTTGACGTAAGGACCCGTGACGCACGGAATCGTCAGCCGCACGGACTTGATGCGACGCTTGAACTGACCCGGATAGCAAAGGTCGAAGAAGACCTCGTCGATCGCGAACGTGCACTCGCCGGCCTGACGGAGAGCGACCAGCGCGCGCGGATCGACCTGCGAGAGAGCGAACGCCTGATCGACCTCCATCGAACGGTAGTTGGTCTCGATGAATCGCCGCTCCATCGTCTGGAGATCCGCAAGCAGTTGGTCGCCCGCGAGCAGTCCACCGTGGCTCGGATCCCAGTACGACATCGTCATCCCTGGCGCATTCTCGTCGCCGCGTTCGAACCGGTACGCGCGCTCGGCTAGCTTGGCCAGCGCCAACGCGTTCTGATAGGCCCCGCGATACGAGCGCCGCGGGTGCGAGCGACGCAACAGCAGTTGCCGCTGCCGTCGAGAGTCCTGCGAGCTTGTTGACCTCGTAGACGTGCGCTAGCGCGAGGTACTTGCCAACGGTCGGATTGGTCGCGAGCACCTGATCGGCTCGCAACGCTGCGAGCACACTTGCACGCCCAGCGACGTCGCTCACCTCGGCAGGGGTGACGTTGCTCCGCGAGAGTGCGGTCGTCACGTGTGCAACAAGGTCGCTCCGCACGGCGGTGAAATCGATTGCAGCTACGTGTGCCCGAACCGCCCTGGGGGCGGTAACCAGAGCAGCTTCGAGTCGCGTCTTCTCTTCCGACCGAACTTCAGTTAGCAACTTGTTCGCGAGCGTCGGATCGTTGGCCTGCAACTCATCCAATGTCCACGCTTCCGCCTTCAACAACCCTCGAAGCGACTCCGGATCCATCACGGGACTGAAACTGATGTCGTTCTTGGTGTCAATCGCGTGCCCCGCCGCAACACGAGGCAGGTCACTTGCCATCTGCAGATATTGCGTTCTCCACATCCTGTCCGAGATCAGGACGTCGGTAACAGATTCGGATCAGGACATGGGTAACACCGCGTCCTAGCGGAGCAGCGGGTCTTCAGACCGCCGGGCGATCCACCACGGATGCCCTGGCCGAGGAGGTCCGTAGTGAGCATTCGAGAAGAGTTGATCCTGAAGGTTCTGGCGAAAGAGAGCAGCGTCGTCGATCTCGCAGAAGAGTACGGCGTCGCGCGCAAGACGATCTACAAGTGGCTCAAGCGCTACGAGAAGCGCGGGCTAACAGGGCTCGTCGACGAATCTCGGCGACCGAACAACTCGCCGATGAAGACGTCGGCCGAGTTCGCGCTCGAGATCGTGCAGCTCAAGAAGGAGCACATGCGATGGGGACCGAAGAAGATCTCGACGGTGTTGGCGAAGCGGCATCCCGAGAAAGACACGCCGTCGATCGTTACGATTCAGCGCGTGCTTCGCGGAGTCGGGCTGATGAAGCGCTCGCGCCGACGAGCGTCCGGCGGGCTCGCGTTCACGCCTACGTTCCTCGTTCCTACGGCTCCGAATGATTTGTGGACAGTTGACTTCAAAGGCTGGTGGCGAACGAAGGACGGTGCGAAGTGCGAACCACTCACCGTACGCGACGCATTCTCGCGGTTCGTGATCTCGGTGCGTCTGATGACGCGAACGCGTTCCGACGATGTCCGCCCGGTGTTCGAGGAGCTATTCGCTCGGTACGGGTTGCCGAAGGCGATCCAGAGCGACAACGGACCACCGTTCGCCACGATGCACGGACTCGGCGGTCTGACGCGGCTGTCGGCGTGGTGGGTGTCGATCGGGATCCGCGTCGTGCGCAGTCGACCAGGGCATCCGACGGACAACGGCGGTCACGAGCGCATGCACAACGACATGCGCTTCGATCTCGAGGACGCGAGCGCCGACACCCTCGGCCTCCAGCAACGCGCATGCGACGACTGGGTTACGACGTTCAATCACGTGCGCCCCCACGAAGGCATCGGTCAGCAGATGCCGGGCGAGCTCTATCGCGCAAGCGAACGTCGGCCCGGTCGTGTCGTCATCGGCGGCTACCCGGATGGATGTCGTCTCGTTGACGTCGGTCACAGCGGAAGCATCAACTGCGACGGTTGGAAGGTGTACCTGAGTCATGCACTCAGCCACTACGCGGTGGGTCTTCAGGCATTTGAACGCGGCTACCGCGTCTGGTTCTTCCACGTGCTGCTAGGAACATTCGTACCGGGAACGCACGAGACGTTGCAGCCCGCTGTCGTCGACGAGACCTAGCGGCTCTGCAACGTGCGCTATGCTCGGAGCGGCGGCGGTCATGCGAATCCTCTTCGTCGACAATCATCCTGAGTTCACGTCGTTGGTGACCCAGTCCTTTCTGGCGGCCCACGAAGTCACCATCGTCCCAACGATCCTGGCGGCCCGCGCTGCCGTCCAAGCATCACAATTCGACATTGCGTTGGTCGACTACGATCTCGACGACGGGAAGGGCGTCGAGTTCGTGCGCTGGGTGCGTGCGTCGGGTGCTTCGCTTCGAATGATCGCTGTCTCCGCGCGCGAAGAGGGCAACGAGGCTCTGACGTCCGCAGGTGCCGAGGCTACTTGCGCGAAGATGGAATTCTCCCGGATTCAACGCGTGATTGACGACGTCCTTCGAGCCTAGAGGTCGGGCGACGGATCGCGAGTTCACTTCGTCGTGTCGGGCGTCGATGACCCCGCGCGCGTGTAACCGGCAGACGCCGAAACAACGATCAGGACATCGGTAACAGTTGCTCGCGGTGTCACCTCGACGGTGCGGGCGGCTGTCACCCTGTAACCCCGAATGTCACCGCTGCGTTGTTTCTCTTGTCACCTCCGTCGAGCAGGGCGTAGGAAGGAAGAGACACGCTTGACGACTCCAAGTTCAAGAACGTCGCTGCTCGATCCGAGAAACTGCAGCGGCAGAGGTGACATGTAGATCAGCCCGCTGCCCCGCGGCTGTTACCGATGAGTTGATCCGGACAATCCCAGCGGCTCTACGAGAAAGAAGGCTCGCATCGAGTCGAAGGGCATATCTCGCGCGGTTCTCAGCTAGTTCTCCGTCGAGAACTCGTGCCACTCGCAGAAAAACTTCGCGTCAAAGATCGCGGCATGTGTCTGACCATGATGGGGGCGATTCCAACACCAAATGTCGCCGGGGCAGACCATCGCTTCCCGATGGTTGCGGGGCTCGACGAGAAATCAGCGCCGAACTTTGTGCGTTGCGAGAACAGCTCCGCTACGGAGCCGCGCGAAGCGTGCCAAGGAAGATCGTGCCAAACGGAAATTCTCGCCAAGTGGTCGGCATATAGGAATAGGAGGCACGCCGCCGCCGCCGATCGATCGCCACTGAAGCGCGCGTGTTCGCGAGCGCGTTTCCGCGGAAACGTCAGAGAGTCCGTCCGAGTGGATCAATCCACACGGCGTGATCTCCTTTCGTGGTCGAAAGCACCGAGTCCTCGCAAGTAGAGGCGTGAGAGGAGTCCGTCATGTTCGAGTCCATCGTTTCAAAAATCACCAACGTCCTCCGCACCACGGTTCGCGCTCTTGGCGCAGCGACGCGAAAGACGCCGTGGTACCTACCCGTCGCGATCGTCGCGCTGTTCCTGGTGCTGTGACGACATGATCGCGTCAAACGAGAACAGGGCGTCGGCCTCGATTGAGGTGCCGCCATACATCCACCTTCGCCACACGGGCGATCATCGAGTCTTCGCTCGTGTGCTCGCGCAGATCATCGTGCGGCAGCAGCTGAACTTTGCCGGATTGATCGGCGACGGCCCGCGTTGTGACGACGAGCGCGCGGCCGGATGATGCGAGGACCGATGACGATTCGAACCTATCGGCGACGATCGAAGAACGACGAAGGCAAACAGCAGTTCAGCCTCGACGTTCAGTCGAAGGGCTGTGAGGAGCACATCGCGCGCATGGGGCTCGCCGACGAGCAACGCGTCGACTATGTCGACGACGGACGCGCGGGCGACGACTTCCTCACGCGCTCGGGTCTTCGCTCGCTGATTGCAGACGCCAAGAGCGGCGATGTCATCGTATGTCGTGATCAATCGCGTCTTGGTCGCGATGCCATCGAGGTCACGCTCGTCGTTCGCGACCTCATCCGTGATCGCGGGTGCCGCCTCTTCTACTATGCAAGCGGCCAAGAGGTCGCCTTCGCCAACGCGATCGACCAAGCCACGACGTTCATCCAAGGCACCGGGCACCAGATGGAGCTCGAGGCGATCCGCTCGCGCACGCGCGAAGCGCTTCGCAGTCGCGTTCGCGTGGGACGCATCGCGGGTGGCGCCTGCTTCGGCTACACGCTCGAACGCCACAGCGACAACGTCGGTCGTCGATTCACCACGGCCAGCATCGACTCAAAGGAAGCGCCGATCGGCCATCGCATCTATCGCGAGTACGCGCGCGGACGCGGCCTCAAACAGATCGCGCACAGCCTCAACAACGAAGGCGTCGCTGCTCCATCGGCAGGGCGACGCGGCAGCGGCTCGTGGGCACCGAGCGCCGTTCGCAGCATCCTGCTCAACCCGCGCTATCGCGGCCTCTATATCCACGGGCGCATCAAGAGTCCGCCAAGGCGGCGGCACAATGCATGAAGGCGGATCCGACCGAGATGATCACGATCGAGGTCCCGGAATGGCGCATCGTCGACGACGCGCTCTGGTTCGCGGTCAACGGGCACTTCACCAAACGCGGACCGCAACACGGTCGTCGTCCCGCTGCGAAGTATCCGCTCAGCGGAATCGCGAAGTGCGGAACCTGCGGCGGCGCCATCACCGCCGCACGCGTCGGCACGCACAACGGTCAGCGCTCGCTCTGCTACTCGTGCGGCTTTCATCGCGACCGTGGCCGCTCCGTCTGTGCCGTCTCCGTTCACCAACCGATGGGCGAAGTCGAAGCCGCTCTCATCGAGCATCTCCAACAGCACGTCCTCAGCGATGACGTGCTGAACCTCGTGCTCACCGAGATTCGCGCCGAGATTGCCGAGCAGCTGCCGAAGCAGAACGCCGATATCGCCGGGCTCGAAGCTGAGCTAGCCGAGGTCCGCGCCGAACAGAAGCGCCTCGCCCGCGCGGTCGCCATGACCGACGACGTCCCCGAGCTGGTGTCCGAGCTGAAGAAGCACCGCTCGGATTGCGAACCTCGAAGCTCGGGTGATCGCCGGAAAGCGGACGCCGGAGGATCTCGTCGCCCTGGTCACCACAATCGAGACCCGCGCTCGCGAGCGCCTTCACGATCTACGGACGGCCCTCGCTGATCAGAAAGATCTCCGCGAAGTGTTCCTCGCTCTGTTTCCGAGCGGGCTCACCTTCACCCCCGCCCGCTCGCCCGACGGGAAGCGTCAGGTGTGGCGGATCGAGGGAAGTGCGAGCCTTCAGTCACTTACGGACGGCTCGAGTTCCGTTTGCGTTGCGACCCCGACGGGGCGACACGCTCACGGGAGGGTCAGCTCCACGGACCCGCTCGCAACATCGCGAGATGTGATCGCCCGGCCGTTTGAGGCATTGTTGGTTCCTCGACGGTGAATAGGCATTTCAGGGAGTTAGCAAGCCGCACACGGCCCCCACGAAGCCACGAACCGCGCTTAATAGTTGGTCCCCAAAGGCATTGCGAAAGGGAGCGGTCTTTCTTTCTTCGACGATGTCGGACCCTACACATAACCTGCTCTCGTGGAGAGCAGTGCCGCGACCTCGAGCCTGTTCGCCTAGAAGAAAAGCTGACTCACGATGGCGGAACTACGCGGCGAACTGAAGACGAACGATGTCGTGGGCGACTGGAAGGTAGGCAAGCTCCTGGGGCGCGGGGGCCAGGGTGCGGTATGGGTCGTCCGAAACACGAAGGCCACGAACATGCCACCGCGAGCCCTGAAGGTGAGCTTCGCGATTGAGGACCGTCCTCGGCAACGGTTCCAGCGGGAGATAGAGCTGCTGGGGAAGTGCGACTCCCCTTACGTCGTGAAGTTGCTCTTTGGATCTCCGCAGTGGTCGGAACACATCAAGGGTGTCCAGCCGTTCGCGTTCTACGTCACAGAGGAATGTGCCGGTTCATTGGAACAGCTTGCGCCTGATCTCGACATGAGCGGACGCATAGCGCTGTTTCGCGACGCATGCAGAGGGCTCATCCACGCTCATGGTCGGCCCGAGGCGATCATTCATCGCGACATCAAGCCTTCCAACTTCCTCCTTGCTCGAGAGCCGCGACGACTCGCGCTTGCTGACTTCGGTATCGCGCGCGAGCTTCTGCCAAGCGAGCTGACGGCTACCCAAGAGGTCGTGGGAAGCCAACACTTTCGCGCGCCCGAAATTCTCAGCGGAGGCGAAGGAAGCGTTCAGAGCGACGTCTACTCGCTTGGCCGAGTGCTCGAGTGGCTTCTCACGGGCGACGTGTCCCGAACATTTGACATCCGTGCGATTGCTCGTGGGGCGGAGCTCTCGGACGAAGTGTGCGATGCCTTCGAGCGAATTCTCGCGCGGGCCTTACAAGGTCCTCCCGCGAACCGATACGAGTCGATCCAACAGATGCTCGATGCGATTCCTCCGGTGTGGCTTGCCCCCAAGCCGTTAGCCGTCCCAGCTACGGCTGGCGCGCTCGATGGAGCCACCGTGGTACCGACTGCGTTGAGTCTTGCGCGGGCGAAGGATCTGATCGGCTGGCGACAACTCGAAGGGCAGCTTCGAGCCGACTACCCGACGAGAATCGCTTCTTGGAGAAGAGACAACGAGGGACGAGACAAGCCAACCTTCACAACCAAGGAAGGCCTATTTGCAGTCATCGATCGGTTGGTGCAAGCGATCTCGGGACGGATCGACATTGCGCTGGTTGGTGTGTATTCGCAGGAATCCGGACTCGTCGATCAGCGGCGAGTGTTGGATGACCTGATCACGATCCCCTGGGACACGACAGGTAGAAAGTTCGCAGCGCAAGCGCCCCGAGGCGCTGCGTTTCTCTTCCATCACCTGCACGGGGCGCTCGCATGCTCCCTTGAACGTCCAGACCTTGCAGTCCGTGTCGCCGAGGGAGAGTTTCCCGCCCACGATCCGCAATACGGCCGACTGCCTGCCTGGCGTCTCCCTGACCTGCATCGACCGGTGACGTTCGAGAAGCGTGAGTGGGCATGGGAGTACCTCACGGAGGCGCGCGCACGAATGCCAGAACTCGCTTTCCTTTTCGCTTTGCAGCGTGACTTCGACGTCGGTCTCGCGAGCTACTCGATGCTCATGAGCCTTCTCGAGGTGGCGTACGACGCCGATTCTACGATGCGAGCAATCGAGGGCGGGCAGCTCAAGTTTCTAGACCGCTTCGACGTACCGCCGATGTTCGCAGAAATGTCAGGCGAGGTTCGGCGTGAGGCGGCCGCTCGAATTTTTGGAAGCCAGGAGGTCGTGCGCATGGTCGTTGAACGCGCGAAGGCCAAACCGGAAAGAGTCAGAGCCGTGTGGCCAATGTGGAACAAGGGACTCAATCGGCAGGTTCACAACTGGGGCTGGGATGGTACTGACGAACTCGGACTCGGCGACTTGGCGCTCTGAGATGAAACAACAGCGCCGAAGCAAGACGCTCAACAAATTCCGAACGACAGGCTGCTTCAGCAAACCTCATGCGGTTTAGCTCTCAGCGAAGTTGAAGCCTGCGGCTGGCCCAAGCGACGCCCAGACGAATGCGCGCTCTTCGTCAGAGAACTGTGGCGATCCCACAGATCGGACAATAAAGGCTCGTATTCTGTCCGTCGTGCCGAATCGTCTCACCGCAACATTCGAACGTGGCACTTGCTGCCATGTCATCGACCTCATCAGGAACCGATGGCACTGATGGCTTCGTTACAGTCATGCTTATCTTGAGCGGCCCACCGCCTGCGTTGCGATTGAACTTACGCGCCATCTTGTCGAACTGCGGCGCGATCTGTTCCTGGACAACGACGGCCTTGATGTACGCAGCCTGCGCCTTTGTCCACCAACAACCCTCGCCCACGTGATTGCAGTATGGGCAGTGCGTGATCGGGCTCGGACTACCTTGGCCTGGAGCGACCTTAAAGATCCGCTCGCACGCCGGACACCCCTGTGACACGAAGCCATCAACCGTTCGCCTCAGAGTTACAGACCCGCCGTCTCCCATTGCGATCTCCTTGGTAGGAATTCTTTCAACCTTAGTCGAGCTATCTGACGTGACCGAGCCCAGGTTGAGACCCTGGGCATCCAACTGCGCTCGCGAAAACGTCGGCGCCGCTCGTTGCTCAGAGCAGTTTGTTCAACGCTTTGAACGCTGCCTCGAAGCGATCGAGCGTCGTTGCTGGGACGGCTAGCGTTCCTGCCTTTTCAGAGAAATGACGGGCCGGGCGGAAGTGACTAAACCCGCCGGTCTTCAGCGGTGTCTTCTTGAACAGCTCTTCGAGACGCACAAGAACCCGGGGGGATTTGCTTGTGAGGTCCTTCGCCTTGATCTTGGAGGAAAGCTCCCGAGAAAACTCCGCATTGACTAGCTGAATGAACAGGTCCTCGTCGAACATGTCTTCGATATCAGCCTCGGTTCCGCCAGTGAAATCAGCGAACGTAAAGACGCTGCTCTTCTTCAGCAGCTTCCGCTTGTAGAGGTTCTCGATCGTCTGCTGGTCGGCCTTCTGAAAATCGACCAGCACTGCGACGTTCATCGCCTTCTGCGCCCCCAGCAAGGCAACGAACGTTGGCACCTTGTCCGAACCGCCAACGGGCGTAATCGTCCATCTCGCGTCGAGTCCTTCACGACCTGCTACTTGCAGAAGGCCGGTCACAGTCTGCAGGTAGAGCAGGTCCGACACACCTTCGACGATGAGACTATTGGGTCCGACGAACAGACCTTGATAGATCTCGTATCCCAGAGCGCCTTGAAGCGGGAACAACGTGTCACCGCCTGCCTCCAGAACGTCGATGAAAACCTTGGTTCCGTCCTCTTCGCGCGGCAACGGATCGTCCGAATCGATACCCTTATCCTGGACGATACGAACGCGATCGAAGCGGCGCGAGTCGACCATGAAGGGCGAATGGGTCGTGTAGATAAGTTGATGCTTCGCATTTGGCACCACCTCTGCCTCGAAGAAGCGCAGCAGATCTTCCTGCGCCCTTCCGTGCAGAGACAGTCCCGGTTCGTCGAGTAATAGGACTAACGGTTCATTCCGCTTTTTCAACGCCGAGTACCAGGCCAAGAACGAGAAGAACCAAACGAACCCTCGCGATCGCGTTCCAAGCCCTGTCGAGACAAGGTGCTTCGAGTCGAAGACCTCGCCCCAGATATTCATACCGGCGCGCATCCCTTCAGGGTCCTCGGCAAGCGCCGGTCGTACGTCGAAGTTCATCCGCAGGTGTCGGTTCTGCGACCAGTACTTCAGGATTTGTTGGCTTAGGTGGTTACTGGCGCCCTGGAGCTTGTTCTTGAGTTCCTGCGTTCGAGTCGCACCAAGCAACTTATCTAGATCGAGGCGGGCGAGCTCGATGAGTCCCAAGAGTGGGTAGTCCGACTGCTGGAGCTTCTTCTCGGAGAGCCGCTTCTTCAATGCCTGAACGTTGTCGTGTCCACGCATCTGGTAGTACTCGTCGAAGTAGAGGAACTTCGGAAACGACGGTCTCAGGACTGTCTGCCAGACATAGATCCCAAAACTATCGCTCTCCGTCGCGTGAATCTCGGCGAGCCTTGCGATCAGCGCCTTGAGTTCGGCGCTCTCGGCGAACGCCTTGTTGCTTGCGAGTGCTTCCGCTTTCTCGGTCGGATCTGTTAGCGCATTGGCGGCGGCCTTCCCCTCTGCGTAGACTCGCGCGCGCTCCTGCGTGAGATTTGTCAGGTGTTCTGCTAGGTCTTCTAGAGAAGAGTGCTTGCCAACCGCTGCCTTAATAACCTCAGGCAACTGTTCGACGAAGTGGGTTGCTACCGCTGCCTCGTCGATACGGATATCAACGAACAGTCTGTTTTTCTCGCGAGGATAGCCTCGAGAAACGACGACCTCGGTAGACGTGAGCGCGTTGGCTCCGTATGCGGCAGCGATGGTTTGTTGCTCATCGTCATCGAGCGCAAACGTCGCCTGGACGACCTTCGCCGGATCCCGATGGCCCGCCTCGATCGCTTGTTGATAGTTTTCGACGTCCGACCGTGGGTAGTCATCGGTGGGATCGAAGACGTCGTCGCCATCGATGATTGGGTTCAGGCGATAGAGCGCCTGCAGAACGGACGTCTTGCCGGCCTCGTTCTTGCCAACCAAGCACGTGACATCCCCGAGCGCGAACTTGCCAGTATCCCAGATCGACTTGAACTCGCGAATTCGCGCGGCGACAAGCTTCATCGTTTCTCAACCTCTCGTGCGTGGTTCACCAAGCGGGTAGCTCACATTACCGATTGGGTCTGATCGCGAAGCAGTAGCGCGAGCGAATTCTCTAGGTGGTGCATCGCCGGCCCTACCAAGGTCATCCGCCGATGTCAAACTCACCGAACCACTCACCCCACCAAGTGAGACACGAGTCGGGCGCACCACGGAGAACGACTATCCTCCCTGATACTCCCATGTGTGGAGCACTCGTCCGAGCGGCGAGTCTTCGAGAAGCCAGATGACATCCTCGCCGTTGACGATGCGAATCACCGCTTCCACAAAAAGCGCGAAGAAGAACTCGCGAACCCGCTTCGCCTCGGCAGCTACTGCCCCAGATGACTGCGACAGGTCGAATGTGCCGACGTCTTCCTTCGAGGTGCGGCTGGCGGGAATCGGCACAATGAAGCGAACCGACGCTGTCGTCTCGTCGATCAGGTAAGGACGATCGGTCTCGATGTGATGTTGGACTGCATCTTTTCTCGTTCGCAGTGATGCCGCCCTGAAGCGCCCGTTGACGAGGGAGATTGAGTAGCCACCGAACCAGCTGGAGACGAGGGACACCAATCTGTTGCGATGCGCGGTCTGGGTCTCCTTGTGTTCTCTTGGAAGAATCGCTTCGACTCGAACTGCTCCCAGTTCATCGAACCGCTGATTCAACGTGTCCGCGTAGAAGAGATCGTCGAGAGTCGCGCGCAATTGTGTCTCGCGACTCATCGGCAGAAGGAACTCGAAGAGCGAGATCGCGGAATATTGCGACTCGACATAGTCCGTGAACATCCGACGAACCTGCGAGCAGTGACGAAGAAAGTGCTCCTTCGTGATTCGCAGAAACTCTGGCAAGACCTTGAACTGACCGTCGCCGAGGATGACCACCCAATCCCCGTAGTGTTTTCGGATGTGCGTCTCCGCGGTCGAATTCGTCCATCCCGTTGCTCCAACGAGTTCTGCAAGGGAGAAACCTCCGTTCGCCCCACGGCTACGAAGGAACTCGTACGCGACTTCTTGCCGCTCATGCTTCTTCATTGACGTCCCTCTCACGCCCTTCGCCCCGCGCGCGTTCCAATCAACAATGCATGAGGCGCTTTGCAATTTCGGGTAGGCGTGGGGCGTTCCGCGTGCAGCAAATCGCGGCACCGCAGTCCGTCGGTGCGCTCTACTTGGGTCGTCGCTGGCTGCCTTTGACGATGCGCGCGCCTTCGCCTTCGCCGCGCACGGCTTTCACCATCGGCAGAATATCGGCCTCGGTTACCAGACGCCCTTCGGGCAGTCGCCCTCTCGTCATGCGTCGCTCAATCATGAGCGGGCGCACGCATGTCGCCGTTGCCGTTCCAGCGCGTTCGCCTGGCTTGATGGTCCAACGCTCTTCCGCATTCGTGGGGTTCATCATCAGCACGACGAAGCCATCACCGTAGCTCTCCATGTTCTCGCCGAAGGTTTGGATGCCCAGGTTCAGGCCGACCGTGTCTTTCTTCGTGTACCAGTCGTACTGCTCGACACGAATCCTTGACCCCCGAGCGATTCCGTCGGCGAAAAACTGCCACGTCGAGAGGATCCCCAACAGGCTGTGCTCGGTCTCCTTCAGGAGCACCGTCTCTACGGTGTCCTTGTCGAATCCGAGGCAAAAGTCGGACTCCTCTGCGCATAGCACGGCAACACCTGGATACGCGCCTGCCCATTGACGCTCCTCCTTCTCAAGCTTTGTGCGCACGGTACTCGTTAGCCGGAATCGTTCGCGATCTGGCACGGGCACGCGAAACACGAGTGAGACTTCCCACGCGTTTGCGACACCTTGGCTATCGACGGTCTCGCGTGCAACCAGTACTCCTTCTCGGCTCGCGCGTGCTTCCCCTTCGGGACGATTCCAGACTTCGCTGAACGCCGCGACCGTTCCTTCCACGACATCCGGTGAAATGGGGAATCGGTCGAAAACGATCCCCATGTTCACACGTTGCTCGGGGCCAACGACGTGCGCGGCGCAGATCGTTCCGTAGCGTTCAGCAATGTTCGCGAGAATCGCCGGAGCATCCGACAAAAGCAGCGGCGTCCATGTCCGCCCTCGGTAGCAAGCGATCCCGCAGAGGTGCCCTGACAACGTTTTCACCTGAACATCGGGCCCTTGTGCAGTACCGCCAACGGCAACGAGCGTTTGACCAGGGGAGCGCGCAACGCAGGCTGCGATGCGCAGTTCGTAGCGAAAGTCCTCGAAGCCCTCGGCGTCGTTGACCATCGTCTGCAGCAATTGTCTCGCTCCAGATACGTCGCGAACGAGACGCACGTCGTCCGCCAGTTGATGCAAGTCGTAGCGAGCCTCGGCCAAACCTATCGCGTCGCCCGTGCGATGCCAAAGCTCGTGGAGCGGATGGTGTGCAGGCAGACGTTCAATTCGGAACGTTTCCTTAAGAAGCTCGAAATCCTCGCGCGTGCTTCCTTTCACGGCAGGGATGCAGGGCGCCTGCAACCACTTCGGTGCGTTCCTTCCACCAAGACGCCATCCCGTTTCCTTGGGCTTCTTCACAGTCGTGCCGAGCATCATGTGCTCGCGCTGTCATCCGCTCGGGTACTCGTGGGGTGCGGTGCATGCAGCGATTTGCGGCGGCTACCGCGATCCAAACCAACGACAGATTCGGCACGGGACTTCGAGGTTGGGTTCCTACGACGGTTGTTCGACCTCGAGCGAACTGCTCCTCGTGGTCATTGAGGCCGATGCCTGCGAGCGGGCCGGCGAAATTTGACGATTCGTGACACGCGAGCGGGCGTGCCCGTGAACGTGATCAAGGAGCCCGCGGGCGACGCGAAGCGCGGAGCGATCGACGCGCCGCCGACGAACGCGACTCCCACCCGAGTGAGTGGTCCTAGAACATCTCGTACGAGTTGAGAGCCGTGATAATGCGTTCGACGTAGGGAGCAGCGCGGCGAGCGAACTCGACCGCGGTCGCGAGTTCCGCGCGTTCATTCTCATGATCGAGCGCGAGCTTCCTCACCCTTTCGATCGACACCCCGTCGAAGAGTGCGGTGTCACGGTGCAGCTCAACCTTTCCGCGACGCGGTTTGATCTCATATCCATCGAGGAACGCATGCGCCTCGGCGTCTCGCTTCCACTGGATGAGAAGAAGCTCGTCCTCGGTGAACTCAGCGCGCAGCTCGTGACATAGGCGGAACACGTCTGCCTCGCGCTCACGATTCGTTAGTTCAACCCACGCTGATCGCTCCTCGTTGGAACCATCCGGATCGGGCCTCGCGGTCACCGGGTCGTATTCCCACGGTTCCGTATTTCGAGCGAGTTCCACCATCGCGCCGTGGACGCGGATCCAGAAGAGCGCAGCCGCATCCTCCGTTGGTGCCGCCGCGAGCGTGCTGCAGAGCCGTTGAAGCGATTCCATCCACCGATCAGCTCGGGTCCGGTCGGTCATGTAGATGACCCACCAGACAACTTCGTGGCGGTCGTCGGGGGAGAGCGCGTCCAACTCGGCGCGGAAAGCTTTGATCCGTTGATTCCTTGTTCGTTTCGCCATGCGGCCCCTCGTCACCACGCCTATCACATCAAAACTCGCAACGTCTGGCAGCGACGTGGCAGCGGCGATCCGAATGGCGAAACTCAGACGCCCGATCTCGACGCCGAGATCGTGGCTGCGATGTAGATGTGCCCCTCGCATTCTATGGTTGCTTGCTCGACCTCCAGCAACTTCTCCATCGTTACGCCAACGCTCGGTGCCTTGCCTGAAACATCGTTCCGCTCCGTCGAGCCTTGTATCGATCCTTCGCGAGCTGCTCCGTTCGAGACGGCAGCGGTACGTAGCCGACTTCTGCGGATAGCTCGCGCACAGCCTGCAGTCACAGGCCGAGGTCCTGCAGTTGCTTGATCAGCTTGATCCGCTCGACGGTCGTCTCGTCGAACATCCGATAGCCCGACGCTCGACGTGGTGCCGTCGGAAGGAGCCCCAGCTTCTCCTAGTAACGGACGGTATCGATCCCGACACCGACCAGGGTCGCTACCTGCCCGATCTCCAGATCCGCCATGCGCTCACCATGACTTGACTCTGGAGTCAGGTCCAGGCTCCACGCTGTCGGCATGAAGGAACAACTGATCGCTGCGTCGCTTGTCGCCGCGGCATGCGGATGCGATGGCAAGTCCGCGACGAAGGTGAGCGAGGACGAGATTCCGATCGCGTGGGATCTCGGCGCGCTGACCCAAGAACAACGCGATCGCGAAGATGTCTTGTTGAAGGAACACCTCGCGTCGGTCCGCGAGACCAAGGAGCAAGATGATGGATACTCGTTCCGCTACGATCCGGGCATCGCGTTGTTCATGCGCATGGCGGAATTCGTGGCACTCGAGCATCTGTGCTGCCCGTTCCTCGCGTTCCCGGATTCGGCTCCACGGGCGGGCAGCTCGAGTGGGGGCGCGCGAACGCTGCACCCTGGCTGCACGTCCGCGGCGGCGCACGCGTGAAGGAATTCGTCGTCGACACGTTCGCGCCGGAGATGTGATCACTTCTCGACGGGAAGGCCGGCCGCTTTCCAACCCGTGATGCCGGCGCTCATGCGTGCGACGTTCGTCCAGCCTTCTGCGACCGCACTCTTGGCGGCAGTGTGCGACGCGCCGCACGCTTCGCTGTAGCAGTAGAAGACGACGAGTGTGGCGCGGTCGGTGGGGAGCGCATCGCGAACGTTCTCCGTCGCCATCCATCGCGCTCCGGGTACGTGCCCTTCGTCGAAAACCTCCTTCGGATTGGCGTCGATGATCGCGAGCGTGCGGTCGGTTCGCATCAGCGCTTGGAGCTCGTGTGGAGTGACGAGCTGCATGGACTTCACTTCGGACGGCGGCGCAACCGAGCAGAGGTCTCGATCGCAGGCGGCCAACGAGATCGTGGTGAGCACGAGGAACAGTTGGATCAGCATGACCAGCTAGGCCGATCCGATTCGGGTTGGGACAGCTACTTGCCGCGCGGTCCGAACACGATCAGCGCCATGCCGCAGAGCGCGATCGCCGCGCCGATGATGTCCCAACGGTCGGGACGTTGGTGTTCCGCGAGCCACATCCAAAGTACTGCCACCGCAACGTAGACACCGCCGTATGCAGCGTACGTCCTGCCTGCGGACGTCGGGTGCAATGTCAGGAGATACGCGAACGCGGCAAGGCTCACGGCCGCCGGAACCAGCAACCAGATCGAACCGCTCTTGCGAAGCCAGCGGTACGGGAGGTAACAGCCGACGATCTCTGCGACGGCCGTGAGAACGAACAGGCCGACGGTGTACACGCCGTCAGCTTGCCCGAAGAGAGACCGGGATCCAAACAACGGTTGCGCTCGCGATCATCGCGACGAGTGTCGAAAGAATGCCCGCCGTACCGAGGCCGACGCAGCCGAGGGTTGCCGTCACCGAGGCGACACCGAGGGTCATGAGCCAGCGCTTGCGTCGCTCTCCGCTGGTACGCGAGACGAGCAGTGAGGCAGCCACGCCAGCGATCGCACCCGCCGCGAAACACGCGACCTCTGCCTCCCCGAGCGACCAGAATTGCGCGCACTCGATCCCGCACGCGCGAAGCGCGACAGCTGCGAGCAAGGGGATCGCCCCGAGCGCGAGCCCCGTGGTCACCGCGTCCCGTCCCGTTCGGTCGCGCCAGCGAAGCAACGCCGTCAACGCGAACAGTACGAGACCGAGACACGCGCACGCTCCGGCATTCGCCCCGCCGCCGATCGGAATGCAGGCGAGCGGAAAAACGATCAACGCAACGCGAAGGGCCATTCGCACGCGGCTGCGCTCCGCGACGCTGCGGGCCTTCTTCGCTAGGTTCTCGAGGTCAACCATGCGCCTTCCTCCATGCGGCACGCAGCCGCTCGATCGCACGAAACCGCCGCTTTCGTTCTGTCTCGCCTGTCGCCTTCGTACCACCGAGCATTGCTTCGAGTGCCTCGCGATCCAGATCGGACATCTCACCGATCAGTGCGCGGACGTTCGCGAGTAGCTCGTGCTCGACGAGCTGTTCGTCGGCGCCCGGCCGGAGATCCTCGCCATCCCACTCGCGAGTGTCGTCGCGGCGACGCGCACGCTGCTTGCGCGTCGTCAGGATCTCGAACGCCGTGATCGTGAGCGCCCACGAGACTCCATCGCGCTCGCGATCGAAATCGACGATGCGATCGAAGACCTTGAGGATTGCTCGCTGAGCCGTGTCCTCGGCCTCCAACGGATCGCGCAGCGATCTCGAAGCGAGCGCAAGACACACGGGCCAGAGGCCGTCGAACACCTCCCGAAACGACGCACGCTCGCCATCCGCGAAGCGAACGATCGCGGCATGCAAGCGAGCTCGCTCGGCTGTGTTCACTCGCGCGGACCTTACCTCGCGTCCGACGTGAACGTGATGCCTGCTCGGACGACGCGATCCTTGATCGACGCGACGTCGTGCCCGGGGCGCGGCTCGGCACGGAGCATCTCGGGCAACCGCATGTACTCCTCGACGACGGACTGCGCGCTCGCATCTGCGGTCGTGGTCCACACGATCTCCGAGCCGATTGCAGTGACCTCGAACTTCATGAAGCTGCAGCACGAGTGTTCGGCCGTAGCGAGCTGCTGCAGTTCCACCTCGAGCCCCGGTGTCGCGCGGAAGCGCCAGCGAAAGCCGTTGCTCGTGCGCTCCGTCGCGACGAGATGCGTGAACGCGCCGCGATACTTGTCCATGCCTGCCTGTACCGCCTCCTTGTTGCGCAGATCGACCGTGCATGCGACGGGCGCCTCGGCGATTGGATCTGGAGACGTGTAGAGCGTGCGCTTCTCCGAAGGCCCGCAGCCGCAACTACCGTCAGTGGCACACATGCTGCTGCGGCGCGAGCATTTCGGCGACGGACGTACATCGCGATGCCGAGGACAGCACCAATTGCGAGCAACACCCCCGCCACAGGTTCCGCGATCGCGGCGATCGTCGATGCTGCGCCTGCCCCGATGACAATGGCAGCGAGCGGGGCCGCACAACATGCAGCGCAAGCGGCTGCCCCCAACAATAGCGCCCCGCGTGGGCGGGACCAGAATCCTGTCTTCGTGCTCATCGCTGCACCTCACCTCAGTAGGCGGATGCCTCACGCGTTGGGACAGACCGGTTGCAACTTGCGGATGTTCTCCGTAACCAAGCGAAGCTCTTGAGAAGTAGCCGGTTGGTCCGGCGACGGTGCAGAGAATGTGATCTCGAGGCTCGTGCCGTGGTCCTTGGCGGACTCCACCGCATCGACCCGCCGTGCCGCGTGATCGCTTGACGCGCGAGAATGAGTCCAAGTCCGAAGTCGCCGATTGTTCCAGGGCGTGGAGTCACCTCGCCGAGAAGCAACGCGCGGACATGACGCGGATCGAGGCTGGTTCCATTGTCGCGAATCGCGACTCCACCTTTGGTTCTGCCAACGCTCATTTCGATGATCGCTGGGGTTCGATCGCGCAGAGCATTACAGTCGGTCCAATCGCCTGTAAGTACGCACCTCGTCGCGGTCCTCTACGCTCTTGGATGGGCCAGCTTGGTCTCCGACGTGATCGTCCAAAGCGCACCCAGCTGGGCGCGCAAGCTGGCGAGCTCGGCAGCGAGCACGTCGTCGTGCTCGGATTCGATCAGCAGCGGGGTCAGCTCGTCGCGTCGTGCAGGTGAAAGGCGGTCGGAGATCGCGATCAACAAGAGCGTCACGGCCTCGGCACGTTCGGCACCGACGACCTGCTCGACTCGGGGGAACACCGCGAGGCTGCGAACCGCAGCGCGTGCTGCGCCGATCGCCTCCTCGTGCGCATTGCTGTTCGGCACTCGCAAGGCGACATGCGCCGCGACCGGAAGCAGTGCAGTCGCGAGCTCCTCGATCCGCGCTTCAGCACCGACTTCCTCGACCACCGAGGACAAGCGACGCGCGAACCCCTTCAGGTCCTGGCCTTCGCAGCTCAGCGTGAAACCCAACGACACGCCTTGGGCACGCTGCAATGCGAGCCATCCGCGCGACCGCCCAGTCGCCGGATCGACTGCGTGCATTGCCTGCCAGAGACGCTCGGCGGAGATCCAATGCGGCGGATACTTGAACCGCGCGACGTCGAGAACAAGGACGAGGTCCTTCGCGGCGTGGTAACCGCCGACGGGCGAGAAGTGCCCGCTCCCCGTTTGATCGAGGCCAGACCGATCATA
>Ga0154020_10001871_pt1 | contig 25742 bp, 23 predicted proteins | sample Klosneuvirus_201_FD_109709 | JGI IMG/M metagenome (GOLD analysis project Ga0154020, IMG submission 109709) | Active sludge microbial communities from wastewater, Klosterneuburg, Austria - Klosneuvirus_20160825_MG | ecosystem: Engineered > WWTP > Aerobic digester > Activated sludge | place...
GACAAGCGTCAGGATCTGGCCGCTCAATATGAGGCAGAGCGAATACCACTGATCATGATGTTTAAAAACGGAAAAGTGGTACACCGTTCAGAAGGTGTGGTTGAAGAAAGTATCCTCAATCAGGTAATCGATAAAAACAAATAACAAAATCCATTATGGCCGTTATAAAAACAGAAGACAATCAATTTACAAGCGATCTTGCCCATCCTAAAGTGGTGGTTAAGTATTATGCCGACTGGTGTGGCAGCTGCAAATTGTTTGCACCCAAATACAAACGTCTGAGCGACGACGAACGTTTTAAAGACGTTGTTTTCCTGGACATAAACGCCGAACAGAGTCCTGATGCCCGAAAACTGGCCGGCGTAAGCACTTTGCCGTTCTTTGCTACCTTTAAAGATGGTCAGCTGCAGGAAGCTTTAAGCACGGCTAAAGAAGATGTGCTTGTTCAAATGCTGGAAAAACTATGAACATACAGATCATTAAAAAAATTGTTGAGACTTATTCGCTTGCAGAGCTTAAGCAGGCAGAAGCGGATATGCTGGAAGGCGAATCGCTGAAAATTGAAATAGAAGGTCAGGACGAAGGTGAGCAGCTGACCCATATTCTGGCCGCAGCCTTTTGCAAATCAGAGATGGAGAAGGATGGCATCAACATCAATCAGGCTGTGCGACTATATAGCCAACGTGTGCGTGATTCCATCAATTAGTGTGCAGCAGGCGTTTCCGGCAACTGCTCAGAAATAAACCGGAATTGAAGGCTTACGAAAATTTGCCTTTGTATTTGTCTTTGATGTCGTTGGTGATATCCCTTACTTCCTGTTCTTTGCTGAGATGGCTGATAAACAGAATATCGTCGGTATCTACTATAATGGCATCTTCATAACCCTCAACAACCACAAGCTTATTTGGATTCGACTCTTCAATAATCAGGCAGTTGCTGGAATTGTAAACCTCAATGTTGTTGCCGTGCTTCAGATTGTTGTGTTCGTCTTTGTCGCGCAACACAAAAAGCGACTTCCATGTGCCGAGATCGCTCCAGCCGAAATCTACAGGTACAATACCGGCGATTTTGGTTTTTTCCATGATGGCGTAATCGATGGAAATGCTCTTGCAAAGCGGGTATTGCTTGTTGATGAAGGCTTGTTCTTCACTTGTATTATATTTTTTAAGGCCTTTTTTGAACAGCTCATACATATCGTGCTGATGCAGTTCAAATTCTTCCAGTATGGTTTCGGCTTTCCAGATGAATATACCGCTGTTCCATGAAAAATCACCGCTTTCCAGGAATGATTTCGCGATTTCCAGAGTTGGTTTTTCAGTAAACGTTTTGACTTTATAAATACCTTCACCGATTTCTGTTTCATGTTGCTGGATATATCCATAACCGGTATCTGGTCTGTTGGGCTTTATGCCCAGGGTCAGCAGCATTTTGTTCCCCGCTGTATAATCGAGTGCCTTAATAAGGCTGTTTACAAAGGTCTTTTCGTCGGTAATCAGATGGTCGCTGGGGGCGAAAATCAGATTGGCCTCCGGGTTCTTCGCAAATATTTTAAAACTGGCATAAGCCACACAGGGAGCCGTATTCATAGAAGCCGGTTCATCAATAATATTGGCTTCCGGCATTTCCGGCAATTGATCATGTACCAGCAACGTATAACTGGCATTGGTAATCACAAAGATGTTTTCTACTTCAATAAATTCAGCAAAACGGTCGAATGTTAATCTGAGCAGTGATTTTCCGACGCCGAGTATATCGTGAAACTGTTTGGGGTAGCTGCGTTTACTCAGTGGCCAGAAGCGGCTTCCGATGCCACCGGCCATTATCACTACGTAATTGTTCTTGTTTTTTTTCATTGTGTTATATGAGTCCTTCTTTATTGAGATCGTGTATGTGTATCATACCGCTGTAGCGGTCGTTTTCGGTAACAATCAGCTGGCTGATTTTGAGGTCGCGCATTAAAACCGCCGCATCGGCTGCCAGTTCACCTGCTTCAATGGTGCGCGGACTGGCGTTCATGATGTCTGCAGCCACTATGCCGCTCAGATCGTTCGTTTTTTCAATCATGCGGCGGATATCCCCATCGGTAATGATGCCTGCAACATGTTCACCGTCTCCGACAACGGTTGCCCCCATGCGGTTTCTCGAAATTTCAACGATTACCGTCTGTATGCTGTCATCCGGCTTCACATTGGGTTTCATATTTTGTGCAGCAAGGTCTTTTACCGTCAGGTAAAGCCTTTTGCCCAGTGCACCGCCGGGATGGTAACGCGAAAAATCGCTTGAAGAGAAGTTCCGGCATTGCAGCAAGGCTACAGCCAGAGCATCGCCCATAATCAACTGTGCGGTTGTACTGCTGGTTGGTGCCAGATTGTGCGGACAGGCTTCTTTGTCGACTGTAGTATCTAAAACCAGGTCGGCCGATAATGCCAGGGCAGAACCGGTATTGCCAACCATGGCAATCAGGGTATTGCCGAATTGCTTCAGTAAAGGTGCAAGTGCCTTTATTTCAGGTGTTGTTCCGCTTTTTGAAATGGCTATCACCACATCGTCGGTTTGTATGATGCCCAGATCACCGTGAATGGCATCTGCTGCATGCATAAAAATGGAGGGCGTTCCGGTAGAATTAAGGGTGGCAACAATTTTTTGTGCAATGATGGCGCTTTTACCGATGCCGGTAATGACCACACGCCCTTTGCTTTTGAGTATCAGGCTGACCGCCGAGGCAAATGCATCGTTAATGGATGCTTCCAGCTTCAAAAGGCTGTCCAGTTCAACGCGGACGCAGGTTTTGCCATACTGTATGATGTCTGAAGAGTTTGGGTCAGCCATGCTGCTCATTTTAAAAGGATTTGCAAATTTAAGCCAATTTATGACACGAAAAATAAATTTAAAATGTTTTGGTAATGTGTTAAGTCCGTATTAATTTAGTGTACTCAAATATCAGCACAAAGTTTTCATTAAATATATCAGTATGACATTAGCGCAGAGGCCATTGAACGCGAAGCAGGCGTTAAAAGATTTTTTCGGATTTGACGGATTCAAAGGGAATCAGGAGACCATAATCGAGAGTGTTTTAAACCATGAAGATTGTTTTGTCATCATGCCGACGGGCGCAGGCAAATCGCTGTGCTATCAGTTGCCGGCGCTTATGATGCCCGGAACGGCCATTATCATCTCTCCGCTCATCGCCCTTATGAAGAATCAGGTGGACAGCATCCGCGGCTTCGGCGAGAACGACAACATTGCCCACTTCCTGAATTCCTCGCTTTCCAAAAGCGAAATTACACGGGTTAAAGACGATATGGGCGCCGGCAATACCAAATTGCTTTATGTTGCACCCGAGACGCTTAAAAAGGAAGAAACCATAGAATTCCTGAAAAGCATAGAAATTTCGTTTGTGGCAATAGACGAAGCCCATTGTATCAGCGAGTGGGGGCACGATTTCAGACCGGAATACCGCCGGATCAAACAAATGATCAAAGAAATCAACGATGTGCCCATGATTGCGCTTACAGCCACGGCCACACCGAAGGTGCAAAGCGATATTCAGAAAAATCTGGGCATGAGCGATGCCAAAGTATTCAAATCGTCGTTCAACCGCCCCAATTTATATTATGAAGTAAAGCCCAAAGGCAGCAAAGAACGGGTTTTCAAGGATGTGATTTCCATCATTAAAGCGCGCTCCGGAAAATCAGGCATCATTTATTGTCTGAGCCGCAAGCGTGTGGAAGAAATTGCCGAAATGCTGACATTGAATGGTGTTAAGGCTTTGCCTTACCACGCCGGTCTCGATGCTAAAACGCGGGTGCACAATCAGGATGCCTTTCTGATGGAAGAATGTCATGTGATTGTGGCCACCATCGCTTTTGGTATGGGCATAGATAAACCCGATGTACGCTTTGTGATACACTTTGATGTGCCTAAGAGTCTTGAAGGCTATTATCAGGAAACAGGCAGGGCAGGACGCGATGGTTTTGAAGGCGATTGTATTCTGTTCTACAACCCGAGTGACATCGAAAAACTCGAGAAGTTTATGAAAGATAAGCCGGTGGCCGAAAGGGAAATCGGTACGCTGCTTCTGGATGAAACCTCAGCATTTTCAGAAAGCTCGCAATGCCGCAGACGCACACTGCTGAATTATTTCGGCGAGAGTTTCGACGACGAGAACTGCAATAAGATGTGCGACAACTGCAGGCATCCAAAGCCAAAGACGGATGTCAGCGAAGATGTGGTCAATGTGCTCAAGGCACTCGATTCGCTTAAATCTGAAACCGAAATATCGCACCTGGTCAATTACATCATCGGTAAAAAATCCGATTCGGTAAAAGACCACGGCCACGACCAGTTTCCGATGTTCGGCATCGGTAAAGACAAGGATAAGCTGTTCTGGAAAGGTGTTGTAAGACTTTGTCTGCTCAACAATTACATGCATAAAAACATTGAGAAATACGGATTGCTCAGTGTAAATGAAGAGGGTCAGAAAGCCATTTTACAACCGAAAAAGTTTGAAATGGCACTCGATACCGAATACGAATTTGTAAACGACGATGACTTCGAAAATGCGGTTCTGGAGAGCATAGCAGATGAAGTGCTGATGGCCGACCTGAGAGACCTGCGGAAGAAAATGGCCAAACAGGTCGGATTGCCGCCTTATGTCATTTTTCAGGACCCTTCTCTCGACGACATGGCTACCCGCTACCCAATAACGATGGAGGAACTGGAAAGAACCCACGGTGTCGGTAAAAACAAAGCCCTGAAATACGGTCAGCCTTTTGTCGATTACATCGCAGAATACGTGCGTAAAAACAACATCGACAGGCCAACTGATGTGGTTGTGAAAACCTCGGGTGAAAAGTCCAAGAAAAAGATTGCCATCATCCTGAACATCGACAAGAAAATGGCGCTTGAAGACATTGCCAGAAGCAATGGCATGGCTTATCAGGAGCTGATGGAAGAGTTGGAACAAATGGTAACCATGGGTACCAGCCTTGATTTGCATTACTGCATCGATGAAATTATAGAAGAAGAATATCAGGAAGAAATCTTTGAATATTTCAAATCTCAGGAGGAAGACGACCTGAATAAGGCGGTTGTTGATTTTGACAACGACTTTTCATACGAAGAGCTTCAACTGATGCGCCTTCAGTTTATGAGCGATATGGCAAATTAATCGCATTTTCCAAGGTTTTCGTCGTCTGTCCACAGTGTTGGATAATTTCATGCCCGATTCATGCGCGGCGTCCGATACCTTTGCAGCATCGACGCAGGCAAACTAAAACAGATCGAAATCCTTTTCAGGCAATACCACCGGGCATTGCACTGGTTTTGTATGCAGTATGTGCGTTCACAGGAAGACGCAGACGAAATTGTCAAAGATGCTTTTATGGTGCTCTGGGAAAAGCAGGAGACCCTCTTGCTGGACGACAGTATAAAGCCGCTCCTTTACACGATTGTACGCAATAAAAGCCTCAACCTCTTAAAAAAACGCAAACTGGATGTGGCCGATCTGGACAATGGTTTCGAAGTGGCCGATGCCGGTGTTTCGCCGCTTGAAAACCTGCAGGCCCGCGAAACGGAAGAAGCCGTTTATAAACTGATTGCCCGCCTGCCACCGCGCTGTCAGCAGATTTTTGTGCTCAGCCGCAAAGAACACTTCAGCAACCGCGAAATTGCAGAATTGATGGGGCTTAACGAAAAAACCATTGAAAATCAGATCAGCATAGCCATTCGCTTTATTCGCAAAGGCCTCAGAAAAGACAACGGAGGTAAAAACACCCCTTTGCTTTTATTCCCCTGGGTAATTGCTTACCTGATGCAATAAGCTTATTTGATATCACCCATCAGTTTGCGGATCAGCGGACTGATCATAATCAGAATGACGCCGGCTGCCAGTGCGATGTAACCGATCATCTGATACCCCTGGGTATACAGTTCCAGTTTCTGGAAATTGGACATGTTTTCTGATGAATCGCCGGAAGCAAGTGATGCGCCAATAATGCCGGCACCGTATTGCCCGTAGGCGCTTGCCAGAAACCAGGAGCCCATCATCATGCCAACCAGGCGCTTGGGCGACAGTTTGGTGATCATGGATAAGCCGATCGGCGAAAGACACAACTCACCCAGGGTGATTACCAGATAGGCGAGACAGAACATCATTAAAGGCGTTTTGCCGTCGGCACTTGCAAAGTTTTTGCTGATGTAAAACACCAGGAAACCAAGTCCCAGAAACACAAAACCCAGGCCGAATTTCACAACGGTGTTTGGCTCCATGCCGCGTTTAGCCAGCCAGACCCATAGTAAGCCTATCAGTGGACTGAAGGCCACTACCCAAAGGGCGTTGATGGAATTGTTAACGGAGGTCATATTTAAACCATGACTGGCCACATTGCCCACCGCAAAAAAGTTAAGCGATCCGCCGCCCTGTTCGAAGAACGACCAGAACACCACCGAAAAGATGATCAGTATGACGGCTGCCAGCATTTTGCCGAGCTCTTCTTTCGCCAGACGCACCAGCGTTACAATCAGATACGTCAGAATCAGAATGGCCACCGATATCATAAAAATGTCTGAAAATGGCACCAGATTGGCTTCGCCTTTATCGGTTTTGCCCAAAAGGAAACTCAGGTCGAGTTCCATAGGGTAATAAATTAAAAGAAAGAAAAAGGGAATGAAAAGCAGGGTAAGTGCCATGCTGATCCAGCCTTTAGGCACACCCAAAACCGGTTTGTTGAATTTCTCCAGGTCGGGAGTTTTGCCAATCGGACCAAGGGTTTTTTGCGTAAACAAAAACAGTCCGAGTCCCAGCAGCATGCAGACGCCGGCAGCCGCGAAGCCCAGTGACCAGCTGACCGAGGTGCCGATGTAAGCAATGGTCAAACCACTTAGCAATGCGCCGATGTTGATTCCGGCGTAGAACAAACCGTAACCGGCATCTCTTCTTGGGTCGCCAGGCTTATACAGATCGCCGATCATAGTTGAGATGTTGGGTTTAAAAAAGCCGTTCCCGACGATCAGTATACTGACGCCCAGATAAAAGGTAAAGCTGCCCGGAACGGCCATCAGAAATGTGCCTATCGCCATCAGCAAACCGCCCCAGAATATGGATTTGCGGAAACCGAACAGTTTGTCGGCAAACATACCACCAATAAAGGCCATGGCGTATATAAAGGCCTGTATCAGTCCGTATCGTTTGTTTGATATGGCTTCGGCGCTGTTGCGGTCGCTTTGCTGCGAGGTTTCGATGTAATACCGGGGATGCGCGGGCTCCAGCACTTCTGCATTTTCGGTTTGAAAGGCTGCTTTTTTAAGCGTCAGTTCATTCTCGGGCAGGGGTTTGTAATTGGCGGTTAGTATCAAGTGCGAAATGTAAAGACCCAGCAATGCGCGCATGCCGTAAAAGCAAAAGCGTTCCCACATTTCTACCAGAAACAGTATCCAGATCTGCTTCGGATAGGTACCTTTAAAGTCCTGTATCGATTCGAGCGTGTAGTCTTTATTCATCAAGCAATTATACATAAAAAAGCCGTGCAAAAAAACTCTGCACGGCTTTCGGAAGCGTTTTTTGAAATTTAGTTGATGTTTTTCTCTTTCATCACCTGGCTAAGCCATTTTACCAGCGCAAACATCACGATGAAGGCAACGAATACCAGGGCAAAGTTCATAAGGAAGAAGTTGGATTTGTCTTCAAAACCTTCCCACATGCCTGAAAGCATGCCTGAAAGTTTGTTTCCGACAGCGGTAGACAAAAAGAATCCGCCCATCATCAGTGCGGTAATCCTTGGCGGAGAGAGTTTGGATACCAGTGACAATCCCATCGGAGACAGACAAAGTTCGCCAACCGTTATGACACCATAAGAGGCAATCAGCCACCAGCTGCTGGCTTTACCGGTCTCCATATTCGTGGCCTTAACGGCAGCATACATGACAAAGGCAGACAATGCCGTTATCAACAATCCGATTGCAATTTTCATAGCGGTGTTGGGTTCCATATTGCGGCGTCTGAGCCACCCAAATATACCAACCACAACAGGGGTGAGGGCTACAACCCAGAACGGGTTAATAGACTGGTACAGCTCGGTGGAAAACAGTTTAAGATCGGATTCTTTTGCAGGGTATGCCGGTTTTTCGAGGTTGGCGAAGTATTTTCTTGATTTTTCAGTTAAACCGATTTCCTTACCCAACTCTGTTCCTAATTTCTGCGCGTCTGCAGTGCTGGTCTTTTCGAATAAAGCATTATCTTCTTCAACAGATGCTAACAAGGCATGATAAGCCGAATCGCTATACTCGACCTTGTTGAAGGTCCTTGTTTTCTTAATAGTATCCATTTTGTTTTCTAGACCCTTCAGAGTCAAAAGCAAGTTACTTCTATGGAATTTGAATGAGTCAGCATCTTTGCTTCCTAAACTGTCGTATGCTGCTTTCATTTCCACTTTACGAGCTAAATATCCTGCAAATGTCGCGCTGTCCATGTCGACATAATCGCCATAATGAACGGTTTGTGCCATGCCAACCTTATCGGCTGTTCCGGCAATGGCTGCAGGCATGGCTCTGTCTGTATGGTCTTCCGCCCACACGGTCAGTGCGTCGCCGTTCTGGTGAAAAATGGCCCAGAATACAACAATGGTGGCGTATACCGCGAGCAGCGCTTTAATGGGGCGTTTGTCTTCGTCGTTGGCTTTCACCATCAGGTAAATGAAAAAACCGATGACCGGAAGACATCCGATCAGAAACGCATCGTTGGCATCGGTACCAAACAGGTTGCCAGGAATGATCCAGCCCAGTATGCCGCAGATAAACATCGGAATAACGGTTGACAGCAGAATTCTGCCGGTAGACATATCGCCTGCCTGCAGTGGTTTTACCACATCGGCGTGTTTAATATGTTTGGTGGCACTCAGAAATACCAGAACACCAACCAGCATTCCAACACCGGCAGCATAGAAGGCAAAGCCCCATCCGTAATTGATGCGCATAAAGGCTGCAACAAAGTTGCATACAAATGCACCGATGTTGATACCCATGTAAAATATGTTGAATCCTGCATCTTTATTCGCTTTGTAACGGTCGTCGTTATAAAGATTGCCCACCAGGGTTGAAATATTAGGTTTGAAGAATCCGTTGCCCAGTATAATCAATAGCAGGGCAGGGTAAAATGCGGCACCGTTGGGCAGTCCGAGGCAGAAATAGCCTGCAGACATCAGAAGTCCGCCAATCAGAATGGAACGTCTGTAACCCAGAATGCGGTCGGCCAGCAATCCGCCGATGAACGGTGAAAGGTAAACCAGTCCGATGTAAGTACCGTAAATGTCCGATTTTTGGCCGGAACTGAATCCCATGCCGCCATTCTCAACACTGTCGAGCATGAAAAGGGAAAAAATACCCAGCATCAGATAGTACCCGAAACGTTCCCACATCTCAGTAAAAAATAGGAAGTACAACCCTTTTGGGTGTCCTGAAGTCTTGTTTGTATCGTTCATATCACTTGTAATGAATGGCAATAATATTCAATTATTTGCAAATTACAAGCGATGCAGACCAGATTGGTCTATTGTTTTAAAGCGGGTCGGCTACAATTCTGAATCTGAGCGAAATAACAAACGGCATTTCATGCGGCATGGCCCTGCGTTTGATGTATTTTACCACCATTCTGAATTTGTCCTGTTTCAGGTAGTCTTTTACTTCGGCATCTTCCAGATCCAGGTTGATGGCACGGGTTTTCATATCGGCAATGCTTTTGGAAGCAATCAGTTTCTGCCCGATATTGCTGTGCTTAATGTCGAGACTCATAAACGACAGGTCTTTCAGGTTGCTGTATTTGCTGGAATCGTCGTAGGCATAATCCATAACCTGTATGCGCATAAAAACCAGTTTGGCCGACTTGATTTTTTCTTTTGATGTATTGTTTTTGGCCAGATCACCTTCAAGTGTGGTTGGAAAATCGAGGGTTTCGCGCACAATCAGGCTGTCGATGTTCTTTTCATCGATTTCCATGTTGTCCAGAAACAAGAGCGGATATTCCAGTACAATCTCGGTCTGATTGTCTTTTTTACAACTGTTCAGCAGCAAGGTTAGCAGGAAGAATATTGAACTGATCTTCAGAAATGACTTCATATAAAATGCTTGGTTTTTACCAATCAGACGAAGATAAAACAAATTTGTGACATTTCAAAATGGCCACGCTGCGGCAATCAGATCAGCCCACTGAAGTCGCCGTTCAAAGAACCGCTGATGCTGTCCGATTTGGCGCCGGTAAAGGTCTTGATGATGTTGGTTTTGTTTTCAATACGCATTACACCCATCAGTGCAAAAATAAGGGCTTCTTTAAACTTGACCAGACGCGGATCCGGCACAACAAACTCGGCTTCGCTGTGGGTGCGGATGTGGTCCATCAGCACAGGGTTGAATGCACCGCCACCGGTAACCAGTACCCGTTTGCCGGCCGGCTTTTTGGAACTCAGGTAATCTATGCTTTTTGAAATCTGAATGCCGATGTGGTCTACAAAGGTCTTCATTTTGTCTTCCGGACCAAGCTTTTCACCTTCTTTAACAATCTGCCAGAGTTCGCTGTTGATCCAGTCGCGGTTAAGCGATTTCGGGAAAGGCATGGCGTAATAATCGATGTTGTTCAGGTTTTCCAGCAGAGGGTAATGAATGGCGCCTTTGGAGGCGATTTCACCGTTCTCATCAAATTCCTGGTTCAGGTCGCGTGCTACGCGGTTCAGCAATATGTTGGCGGGACAGATATCGAAAGACACTCTGTATGGCCCCACTTTGCCGGAAATGTTGGCAAAGCCGCCCAGATTCAGACAAAAATCATATTCGTTAAAGAACATTTCGTCGCCAATGGCAACCAATGGCGCACCCTGACCCTTTTTGGCAACATCCATACTCCTGAAATCGCTTACCACCGGTAGGTTGCATATGGCAGACAATGAAGCGCCGTCGCCAACCTGCCGGGTAATCATTTCTTCCGGGTAGTGAAAAGCCGTATGTCCGTGTGACGATACCAGATCGGCCTTTACATTGTGCTTTTTAATAAAATCTTTAACCAGTTGCCCCAGGTAGTGGCCATAAAATACATCTGTTTTGGCGTAAGCCAGCGCATCAGCCTTGCGCAACTGAGAGAGACGCAGACGCCATACTTCAGAATATTCGTAAGTTTCGGTGGTGTCTATGCTGTATGTGTATGTGCCGTTATCTGAATGGATGCTGCAAAGCGCGAGGTCGATACCATCCATAGACGAGCCGGACATAATTCCGATGACTTTATATGTTTTCATTTCAAATTGATTTTTAGGTTCAAGAGGCAAAAATAGTTTTTTTTGTGAATTACTAAAATTTTCATGGTGTTTTTATCGTTAACGTTTAGATTTGTAAGGATGAGGCTGCTGTTTTTTCTACTTTGTTTTAACGCGTTTTTTCTGTCTGCTCAAAACACAGATGAGAAACTGGCCGCTCAGTATTTTTCCGAAAAAGCATATGCCAAAGCGGCCGATTTGTATGAAGATCTGGCATCAAGACAACCTGAATCCATTTATTTTTACGAGAATCTGCTGCAGTGTTACATTATGCTCAAAGATTTTAAAAGCGCAGAAAAACTGGTAGACAAACGCATCCGCAAAAACGACGAAGTTTATACCTATCAGGTAGACAAAGCGTATCTCTACCATCTTCAGGAGCAGATACAGAAACGCGATGAGGTATTTAAAAGCCTGCAACGGATAAAGGCCGGTTCCGCTGAACAGGCAGAACAACTGGCCAATGCCTTTCTTAAGCGCCGTTTTTACGAGCAGGCCGTTGCGGTTTACCTCAGTGCCAGAAAAGCCCTTAACGACGATGAATTGTTTGCTTTCAGCCTGAGTGAATTGTATTTTTATCAGTCGGATGTGCGTGCGGGGACAGCGGAAATGGTGCGCCTGGCGGGCAGCAGCGAGTATATGATTGAGGATGTTAAAAACAGGCTGGTGATAGCCTATGCCGATATTCAGAATTACAAGGTGCTCAGCGATGTGCTTTTACTGCGTCTGCAATCGGATCCTGATAATCTGTCTTATAACGAATTGCTGGTTTGGTCATATACCCAGCTTAAAGACTGGAAAGGCGCTCTGATACAAACCCGTTCGGTAGACAAAAGACTGAAGGAAGAAGGCAGGCGCTTGTTTGAACTGGCGGCGGTTCTGCTTCAGAATGACGAATACGAATATGCACTTCAGTGTTTTGAGTACGTCAAGTCACTGGGCAGCGACAAGCGTTATTATTACCAGGCGCAGCAGGGTATGCTGAACTGCGGCATGCTGCAGATAAAAGCCCGAAATGACGTCGGAACCGCGCGCTTACTGGCTATGGAGCAGGAGTATCTGGGCTTTATAGCCGGCAACGGCGTAAACTGGCAAACGGCCGAACAAATCAGGGAACTTTCTGAACTCTATATTTACTATCTGCATCAGCCTCAGAAAGCAATAGACAGACTGAGTCAGGTGCTGGCCATTCCGGGTGTGAATCCGAAACTGCTTGCGGCATGCAAACTCGATCTGGGTGATGCACAATTGATTGTTGGTGAAACATGGGAAGCTGATTTGCTCTACAAACAAGTTGAAAAATCGTACAGCAACGATCCGCTCGGTCAGGAAGCCAAATTCCGCTATGCGCGTCTTTGTTATTTCAGGGGTGAATTTGAATGGAGTCAGACCCAGCTTGATGTGTTGAAAGAAGCCACCACCCAGCTGATCAGCAACAATGCCATGCGTTTGTGGTTAACCATACAAGACAATCTGGGACTGGACAGCAATGCAGAAGCCCTTGAACGCTATGCTAAAGCAGAACTGCTGATTTTCCAGAACCGTCTGAATGAAGCGGTTATTGCGCTTGATGAAATACCTGTGCTGTTTCCCGGTCATACTTTAAGCGACGAGATTTGTTTCTCTAAAGCGGTAATCTCAGAAAAGCAGGAAAAATTTGCCGAAGCCGAGGAGCTTTATCTGAAGCTTATACGGGATTTCAGTTTTGACATTCTGGCCGACAACGCCCTGATTAATCTGGCGCGCTTATATGAATTCAGGATGCAGGATACAGCCAAAGCAAAAAAAATCTATGAAATGATCATCCTGAATTACACCGGCAGTCTGTATGCCAACGAAGCGCGTAAACGCTACCGTTTTCTGCGTGGCGACATGCTTAAAGAAGGTGAGCTGAACTGAATCAGAAAGGTCGGGGGAATGATTTGCGTTAGGTTTTTCCGTTGGGAAATTCTGTACTTTTGAGGCATGAATTTCAAATCCATTATCAAAAAAATATTGCTTTTTCTGGCTTCAGTTCTGGTCATAATTCAGTTTTTCCGCCCTGAAAAAAACATCAGCGGTCAGATGGATCAGGATATTTCAAAACAATATGCCGTGAATTCAGAAGTGCAGGCCATTCTTAAGAAGGCATGTTACGACTGCCACAGCAATACCACCGTTTACCCTTGGTATGCCGGCATACAGCCTGCCGCCTGGTGGCTGGCCGACCATGTAAAAGAGGGTAAAGGCGAGCTTAATTTCAATGCTTTTCTGGACTATCCGCTGTACCGTCAGTTCCACAAGTTGGAAGAAGTGGCAGAGGTGCTTGAAGAAGGCGAGATGCCCCTGAGCTCATACACCCTGATTCACCGCAACGCCATATTGAGCGATGCCGAGAAGAACCTGCTGATACAATGGAGCAGAAATGTACGCGATACCATGTCGGCCCGGTATCCGGCAGACAGCCTGATTTCGCCTAAGAAAAGAGCAGTGGCAAAAGAAGAACAGGAATCGGAAAACGAGTGAATGCAGGCCTTTGCCGGCCATCTGAAGCAGTCGCCGTTCAATTAATTATTCAGGAAATCACGCCCAGTTCGCGCCCTACTTTGGTAAAGGCAGCAATGGCCTTATCCAGATGGAGCTTCTCGTGGGCAGCAGATATCTGAACCCTTATGCGGGCCTGGTCTTTGGGGACCACCGGATAAAAGAATCCGATGACGTAAATGCCTTCGTCCAATAGCTTTTCTGCCATTTCCTGACTCAGTTTTGCATCGTACAGCATAATGGGCACAATGGCGCTGTTGCCGTCTTTGAAATCAAATCCGGCCGCACGCACACCCGCTTTGAAATAAGCCACATTGTCTTCCAGCTTATCGCGCAGCGCTGTAGATTCACTCAGAATATCAAAGACCTCTATGCTGGCAGCCACAATGGCAGGTGCCAGTGAGTTTGAGAACAAATATGGTCTGGAACGCTGGCGCAGCATGTCAATGACTTCTTTCTTTCCGGTGGTATAACCACCCATCGCACCGCCGAGCGCTTTGCCCAATGTGCCGGTAATGATGTCGATTTTACCGTGAACGCCACAGTATTCCGGTGTGCCTCTGCCTGTTTTTCCGATAAATCCGGCGGCATGGCATTCATCTACCATCACAAGTGCCTGATATTGGTCGGCTAAAGCAACGATCTTGTCGAGTTGTGCCACATAGCCATCCATACTGAAAACGCCGTCGGTTACAATGATTTTATTTCTGTGACCGGCTGCATTTGCTGCAATCAGCTGCTTTTCCAGGTCGGCCATATCGTTGTTGTTGTATCGGTATCTGGCGGCTTTGCACAAGCGCACACCGTCTATAATAGAAGCGTGGTTCAGTGCATCTGAAATTATGGCATCTTCTTCATTAAACAGGGGTTCAAAAACACCACCGTTGGCGTCAAAAGCCGCCGCATATAATATGGTGTCCTCGGTTCCGTAGAACTCTGCTATCCTGGCTTCCAGCGTTTTGTGTATGTCCTGGGTGCCGCAAATGAAGCGCACACTGCTCATGCCAAAACCATGGGTATCCAGTGACTTTTTGGCAGCCTCTATCACACGCGGGTGGCTGGAGAGTCCCAGATAGTTGTTTGCGCAGAAATTTACTACCGCTTTACCATCGTTAAGTCTAATGTCTGCGCCCTGCGGAGACACGATGATGCGTTCTTTTTTAAACAATCCGGCTTCGCGGATATTCTGAAGTTCTTCCTGTAATTGTGCTTGTAAGTTGCCGTACATGTTTTATGGAATATTTTTTGCAAAAATACATGAGTTGACCATAATTCATTTAAATTAGTTTAAACATTTATTTAGATTTGCGGTTAACTAAAACATAGCAACACGCCCTATCATTAATGGACAATCAACAGAACAACAAGAAAAACGACAATCCGTTCGGAGACAAGAAATCGAATACGCCAAAATTCAACATGTACTGGATATGGGGCATTTTACTCCTTGGGTTTATTATTTTCAGTTTTCTGCCCGGCAATCCCGGCAAGAAAACAAACTGGAATGAATTGCGCGCCATGGTTGTCAGCAATGACGTAGAGCGCCTCGAAATTGTAAACGACCGTCTGGTCCGTGTGTTTCTGAAAAAAGAATCACTGGAAAACGAAAAATATAAAGACGTCAGGGCTCAGGGTCAGGGCATGTTCGGTCAGAAAACACCTCAGTATTATCTGGAAGTAAGCAAGGAAGCTTTCAATAAAGAGTATGACAACCTGATGCTGGAGCACCCGGAAGCAAAATCGGTTGTGCGCGACTGGCAATATGAAAACGACTCAAGCGGTCAGATTCTTTATTGGATCATCATGATCGGTGTATTCATCTTTATATGGAGTTTTATGATGCGCCGCATGGGTGGCGGAGGCGGCGGGGCAGGTGGTCCCGGTCAGCTGTTCAACATCGGCCGCAGCAAGGCAACCCTGTTCGACAAAAACACCAAAGTCAATATAACGTTTAAAGACGTGGCAGGCCTCGATGAAGCAAAAGTAGAGGTGATGGAAATCGTTGACTTCCTTAAAAACCCTAAAAAATACACCAAACTCGGTGGCAAAATTCCAAAAGGTGCGCTCTTGATAGGCCCGCCCGGAACCGGTAAAACCTTAATGGCGAAAGCGGTTGCCGGCGAAGCCAACGTGCCTTTCTTCTCATTGTCGGGTTCAGACTTTGTCGAAATGTTTGTTGGTGTGGGTGCATCAAGGGTCCGCGACCTGTTCAGACAGGCCAAAGAAAAAGCCCCCTGCATTATTTTCATAGACGAAATTGACGCCATCGGACGCGCCAGAGGTAAAAACCTGGTTAGCGGTTCAAACGACGAGCGTGAAAATACCCTCAACCAGTTGTTGACCGAAATGGATGGCTTTGGTACCGACAGTGGTGTTATCATACTGGCGGCAACCAACCGCCCGGATATTCTCGACTCTGCATTGCTCAGACCGGGACGATTCGACCGTCAGATTTCTATTGACAAGCCCGACCTGGTAGGCCGTGAACAGATTTTCAAAGTGCATCTGAAGGGCAAAGAACTTTCAGACGAAATAGATCCTAAGAAACTGTCGGCTCAGACCCCCGGTTTTGCCGGAGCCGAAATTGCCAACGTGTGCAATGAAGCAGCGTTGATAGCCGCCAGAAACAATAAGGACAAAATCGACATGCAGGATTTTCAGGATGCGATAGACCGGGTAATCGGTGGTCTTGAGAAAAAGAACAAACTGATTTCTCCTGAAGAAAAGAATATTGTGGCATACCACGAAGCGGGACATGCTGTTGCAGGCTGGTTCCTCGAGTTTGCCGATCCGCTGGTTAAGGTATCTATTGTGCCAAGAGGTGTGGCAGCGCTGGGATATGCGCAGTATCTGCCCAAAGAACAATACATTTACCGCACGGAACAGCTGCTGGATGAATTGTGTATGACCCTGGGTGGCAGAGCCGCTGAGGATCTGATTTTCGGCAAGATCAGCACCGGTGCACAGAACGATCTGGAACGTGTAACCCGTATGGCCTACGCCATGGTGACCATATACGGTATGAACAACAAAGTGGGTCATGTCAGTTTTAACGATTCTACCGGTGAATATGCATACAGCAAACCTTACAGCGATAAAACAGCTGAACTGATAGACGACGAAGTGCGCCTGCTGATTCAAAAGGCATACGACCGCACCAAGGATCTGCTGTCCGAAAAACGCAAGGAACTGGAACAACTGGCTCAGGAACTGCTGAGAAAGGAAATTCTTTTCCAGTACGACCTCGAGAACATCATTGGAAAGCGCCCGTTTGAGCACAAGACCAACTACGAAAATTACATGGATGGTCCTAAAACTGAAACACCGGCATTGTCTGAAGAGGCAAAGCCCGAATCTTCAGAACCGGCATCCGGAACTGAGACCGACGACGTAAAAACCGCAGAGTGACAGCATCTGCTCTGTCTATAGCGCTTGCATTTGTGTTCACGTCGCAGCTTGCTGCAGCTTCTGATACATTGAACTGCAGTGGTCTTTACAAACAAGACAGTCTGAAGCACGGTGTCTGGGTCTGCAGAAGCCAGGGACGCATTGTGCGAAAAGAACGCTATCAGAATGGCAAACTGATCTCATACATGCGCTTTGATGAGCGCGGACAGATTGTAGAAACGCGGAACAGGCGGGGAAAGGTTAAGCACTACAAACCCTGCGGCTGCTGATCGCCAGGCTTTGTTTGTTTATTTGGCACAATCCTTGTTTATTTGTAGCCATGCGCGCAACCGTACTGACCCTCATTACATTTTTAACGCTGACCGCGGCTATGGCCAACGACAGCACAAAACAAAAAGCAACTCTGCCATCGGTTATGGTTAAGAAAACCGACGGTACCCAGGTCAACATTCAGGATTTTGGCAAGACCGGCAAAATTACGGTCATTTCTTTCTGGGCAACCTGGTGTGGTCCATGCATAAAAGAGCTCAACAACATACTGGATGTTTACGACGACTGGCAGAAGAAATACGGACTGGAACTGGTGGCCGTTTCAATTGATGATTCCAGAAATTCGCCAAAGGTATTGCCTACGGTTAATGCCTTCGGCTGGCCATATATCATACTGCTGGATGAAAACAAGGACCTGGCCAGGGCTATGAATGTAAACAACCCGCCACAAACCATACTGTTGGATCAGAATGGCCATATTGTATATGTGCACAACGGCTACACTGAAGGTGCCGAGCTGGAACTGGAAGAAGAAATCAAGAAGCTGCTTAAACCATAATTTTGTACAAGCCCGCCGGGCTGTGTATAAATCTAAGCCGATTTGAGGACATTCGCCTGCGGCAAATGTTCTGAATGCTTTTGCAAACTGTTAATTTTGTACCATGATCAAACGCCTCTATTTGCTCTGTCTCTTTTGTCTGTCGCTGAACCCTGCGTTTGCCCAGACCAAAGCAGGAGATGTCAAACCCGTTCAGACCTATGTCAGAAAGGTTAAGACCGCTGAATTGCAGAACATCAATGAAGTTTACTACTTCAATGGCAAACAATATACCGGCATCAGCATCGATTTGTTTGAAGACAAGACCCGCATGCAGGAACTGAACTGGAAAGACGGCTTGTTGCACGGTACTAAAACGGAGTATTTTCCCGGCGGTCGTGTGGTAAGGGCAGTCATGAATTTTTACGAAGGGAAGCGCCATGGTCAGTTTGTGTATTACCACGAAAGCGGCAAAATAAAACTGAACGGCAGTTACCATTATGACGCCCTCGACAGCACCGTAAGCGCCTTCTACGACAATGGCAACCCAAACTATGTACACCATTATATGAAGGGGATTAAAGTAGGCGAGTCGCTCACCTATTTTAAAAACGGTAACCTGGAGCAAAAGGTTTCGCTAAAGAACGAAAGGCCGCACGGTCTGATGCTGACGTATTACGAAGCCGGCAACATCCGCCAGGAAGCCTATTACAACGAAGGTGTGCGCGAAGGTCAGTTTATCCGTTACCACCTGACCGGTATGATGGCAGAAGAATCCTATTACAAGAACGGATACATCGACAGTGTTTCGCGCTATTGGGACAATGTGTTCGGTACCATGCTGAAACAGGAATATTACAAGCTGGGCAAAAAAGACGGCTGCTGGCTGACCTTCAATGAGAACGGCGATACGCTCACCATGTACAATTACAGCAACGATGTTCTGAACGGCCCCTATAAAAGATTTTACTCAGGGGTAATAGAAACAGGCGATGCCGGCAATGGAAAAGAAAGTACGTTTGACCGCAGCAAATCCAAACGCATGTATGTGCGTGAACTGGACGAATATGGCACCTATGTGGACGGAAAGCTCGACGGTGAATTCAAAACCGGATTATACAACCGGGAGGCCCATGCCGAAGGCACTTATGCCATGGGTGTTATGGTGGGCGAGTGGAAGTATTACAATGCCGACGATAAACTTGTATTGCACGAAAAATACAACGATGCAGGTGAACTGATTTATCAGAAACCCAAAATCAAAGCCGTAAAGAACGATCGCTGATCAAAGCGCTTCCATTTTCGGAAACACTTTTTAATACTTTTATAATTGGTTTATGGTTTTACCCGGTCTTTGAAGACCTTTTCAAACTTTTCCATTTTCGGTTGTATCACCATACGGCAATAAGCTCCGTTCGGATTCCTGCTGTAGTAATCCTGATGTGAAATGTCGGCAACATAAAACGTGCTGAATGCTTCAACGGCAGTAACAACAGGCCGGCTGTATGCCCCCGATGCATTCAGGGCATCTATTATGCTAAGAGATGTAGCCTTCTGCGCTGCATTTCTGTAAAAAACAACAGACCGGTACTGGCTGCCGACATCGGCGCCCTGGCGGTTAAGCGTGCAAGGATCGTGTACAGTAAAGAACACCTTCAGTATCTCTGTAGTACTGGTCTGATTCGGGTCAAAAATGATCTGAACCACTTCCGCATGGCCGGTATTGCCGCTGCATACCGCTTCATAGCTTGGGTTAGCCACCAGGCCCCCGGAGTATCCCGATTCAACTTTCACAACGCCTTTAAGTTTTTCAAACACGGCTTCTATGCACCAGAAACAACCGCCGCCCAGGGTTAGCGTATCGGTTTGAGGCGCAGATGCCGTTTGTTCTGTAAATTCGAGTGAAAGCGAATTGACGCAGTAACGCTTGCCGGTGCTGCTGGGTCCATCGTCAAACAAGTGGCCCAGGTGTCCCCCGCAGCGCGCGCAAAGAATCTCGGTGCGGCTCATGCCGTGCGAATTATCTGTGCGGGTTGTAATCTTACCGCCCGCAATTTCTTCATCGAAACTGGGCCAGCCGCAATGCGCGTCAAACTTGCGCGAGGCGTCGAACAGTGCGTTACCGCAGCCGGCACAGGTATAGATACCCGAGTCGTTGTTCAGCAACCATTTGCCGCTGAAAGGTTTTTCGGTGCCTTTTTCGCGCAACACGTAATATTGTTTCGGACTCAGAACCCTTCTCCAGAAAGAGTCGGGACGGTTAAAGGCTGCAGAGTCGCTCAATGCGGTTTCAGCGTTATTCTGTATTTGGGATTGCGCGCAGGCCGTAATGCTCAGACAAATGGCCAAGGCAATCAGATTCAGCATATTGAAAATCGGTTTCATGGTGTATTGGGATGCGCCTGGCCGTTTCAGGCAATCAGCGACATTACAATAACAACAATTTTCAGACCTTATTGTTCAAAGCGGACAAAGGCCGGTGTTTAAACGATAAAAGCAGTTTTTAAAGCGCAGAAACTTGTGGACGCACAATTAAGCATACTCAGCTCAGCTCGTCGCCGGCTTCATTGTAAATGGTAAAATTGGTCAGGTGGTAGCTGTTGTCGGCTATAATGCTCACCCATTTGCGGTGTTTCCAGAACCATTTAAAGCGCACACTTTTAAAACCGCCTTTTGTCAGATAAGCCTTGATAATCGGGTTCACCTTAATGCGCAGTTTGCTGATGTTCTGAGTATCCCAGATATAAGACAGTTTCTCTTCGATGTTGTCGCTCAGCAACATACTTGAAACCACGGTACCGGTACCGTTGCAGCTCGGGCACAATTCAGAGGTGTTGATGTTGATTTCAGGTCTTACACGCTCACGGGTAATCTGCACCAGTCCGAATTTGCTCATGGGCAAAATATTGTGCTTAGAGCGGTCTGTCTTCATGGCCAGCGTCAGCGCATCGAAAAGTTCTTTGCGGTGGGCCGGGTTCTTCAGGTCTATAAAGTCGATTACAATAATGCCACCCAAATCTCTAAGTCGCAGTTGTCTTGCGATTTCTTTGGTGGCCTCCATATTGATGCGGAGTGCATTTTCCTGCTGGTTTTCAGAAGAGGTGGTTTTGCGGCCGCTGTTCACGTCGATTACGTGCATGGCTTCGGTATGCTCTATAATAAGATAGGCACCGTTGCTGAACATAACGTTTTTGCCAAACGAACCCTTGATCTGTTTGTCAATGCCAAAATGCTGAAAAATCGGCACTTTGTTGTTGTAGATCCGTATGATGGATTCTTTTCCGGGCGCTATGTTGCCGATATACTCTTTCAGTTTACCGGCATATTCTGCGTCGTTAACATGAATATTAATGAAATTGTCGTTCAGCAGATCTCTGAGCAGCGATTCGGTTCTTGATATTTCCCCCAGCACCTTAAATGGTGGTCTGGCATTGCGTGCAGTTCTGATCAGTGTTTCCCACTGAGCAATCAGGTTGTTTAAATCCAGTTCAATCTCTTCAATTCCCGCCTCTTCTGAAATGGTGCGGATGATGACGCCGAAATTCTGTGGTTTCAGCTTATCTATCATCTGCTTCAGGCGTTTCTTGTGATTCGCATCCGAGATTTTTTTGGAAATGGAAGTGTTTTTTCCAAATGGCACCAGTACGCAGAAACGACCGGCAAATGACAGGTCGCACGTAATACGGGGACCTTTGTTGCCTATGGGTTCTTTGAATATCTGAACGAGTACTTCATCACCCTTTTTAAGCAAATCGGAAATCTTTCCGGTTTTAACAATCTCTTCCTCTTTCTCGAATTCATCGAGGTTTTCGTGTCTGAGACCACCCTGGGTGACAATTTTGGTAAGTTTGAGAACAGATCTGAAATTAATTCCAAGATCTGTATAGTGCAGAAACGCGTCTTTTTCGTGGCCTACGTCCAGAAATGCCGCGTTCAGATTAGGCATAATCTTTTTAACCTTTGCCAGGTAAACATCACCGATCTGAAATGAAGAGACCGACTCCTCTTTATGGAGCTCTGTGAGTTGTTTATTGTAAAGTAAGGCTAGATCTATGCCATTTGAATTGCGATCAATGACAAGCTCATTCACAATGAGAAAAAATTAAAAGGGGACTATTTTTTCTTGTGACGGTTTTTTCTCAACCTTTTTTTGCGCTTGTGGGTTGCAATCTTGTGTCTTTTTCTTTTTTTTCCGCTTGGCATAATAATGTCTTTTTATTTAAATTTATTGTATGTCCCGGGCTTTGTCTTCCCAGGCTTTTGCTTCTTTCTGGTCACCCCTCATCTGATAAATTCTGCTCAATTCGAGGTAAAATTCACGATTTTGGGGTTGCAAAGATACTAATTTTTTGAATCTTTCAATAGCTTTTTCTGTCTGATTTGATTCCATGGCCAGTTTTCCAAGATAGTAAAGGCCGTCTATGTGGTTGGAATCGGCTTTTACCACTTCTCTGAGCAGAAGGGCAGGTTGCATCAGATCCATCTGATTGTCTGGCTTTTTAAGGTTATTGATGTTGTATATGCTGACAGCCAGATCTACTTTGGCGTCCAGATTGCCGGGGTCTGCCTCAATGCATTTGCTGAGATTGGTGCGTGCCTTTCTGAAAAGCATCAGCTCATTTTCGTGGGCTTCAGTTGCCAGTAAAAAATAGCGCGCCGCCATGTGGTAGCGGTATGATGATTTCTGGAGAACGGCGAGTTTTTCAGATAAAACCCCGGCGTATATGTACTGACGCATGGTGTCGAGCAGACGCACAGACAGAGAAAGTCTGGCGGTGTCTGAAGACTGAAGGACGTCGGGCTTTACCAGCTTGGTGCTGTTGCCGATATTCTTCAGAACATTGGCAAACGCCTCTTCACTCTGGGTACTGACTTCGGCATTTCTGGCCTTGTCCAGCGCCACAAAATCTATGCTTGCTTCCCGGCGGTTAAGGCCTAAATAGGTGAGGGCAGCTGTTAAAACGATAAAAGCAACCATTAAGATTGCTTTTATGAATTTAAGTTTCATGCCGCGAATTTAGTATTCTTTTTCTTCTTTTTTAGGAACAAAATCTGCTGGTACGCTGGTTTTAATCTTTTCAAGAAACACTTTTGCCGGTTTGAACTTTGGAATGAAGTGCTCATCTATTACGAGAGCAGTGTTCTTAGAGATGTTACGGGCAATCTTCTTGGCCCGTTTTTTCAGAATAAAACTTCCAAATCCTCTGAAGTAAATGTTCTCGCCCTGAGCCATGTTATTTTTCATAACTTTGAAAAATGATTCCAGGGATTCGGTAACAATTACTTTGTCAATTCCGGTTTTTTCTGAAATTTCGCTGATAATTTCTGCTTTAGTCATATATTGGTTGTAATTATATTTTCAAATGTCGGTCTTTTTAAACTATTCAAACACAAAACTATGCAAAATGTTTTAGAAATATTAAGTTGGTATAAAAAAAATTTCAGAGACCTGCCCTGGCGGTCTACTAAGGATCCTTACAAGATATGGCTGTCTGAGGTCATTTTGCAGCAAACGCAAGTGGTTCAGGGGCTTGCATATTACCATGCCTTTATTGCCAGATATCCCACGGTTGCTGATCTTGCGGCAGCCAGCGAACAGGATGTTCTGAAATTATGGCAGGGTCTGGGTTATTATTCAAGAGCCAGAAATCTGCACAAAACAGCCCGCATCATAACTGAGCAATATCATGGTGAATTTCCGGAGGATATGGAATCTGTATTGGCTTTGCCTGGCATAGGCGCATATACGGCGGCCGCCATTTTGTCTTTTGCCTTCGGTCAGAAGTACCCTGCACTGGATGGCAATGTCTTTCGGGTATTGTCCAGACTTTTCAATATTGATGCACCGGTAAACGATGCGCGCAGCAGACCGGTTTTTATGGCTTTGCTGAACGACATGATTGCCGATGTGAATCCGGCCGATTTCAACAATGCCATGATGGAACTGGGAGCCATGGTATGCAAACCCGATAATCCTTTGTGCGCAAACTGCCCCGTTGCGGTTTCCTGTTTGTCCAAACGCTGCGGAACAACAGCTGAACGGCCGGTTAAAAACGCCAAAGCCGCAAGGAAAAAGCGTTATTTCCATTTTCTTTACCTCTGTTTTAACGGCCGTTTTTACATCGAGAAGCGCGGGGCTGGTGACATCTGGCAACATCTCTATCAGCTGCCACTGATTGAAGCACCGGCTTTGCTGACAGACCATGAGCTGCATTCAGCAGTTGCAGCTTTGCTCAGGAATCAGCCTGCTTACAAGCGGGGAAAGGAAAGGGCATACAAACATTTGCTGACCCATCAGGAAATATACGCAACATTTACAGAACTCGTAATGCAAGAAAAACCTGAGTTTATCAGTCCGGATGTCATTGAAATTCAGGCATCCGCCGACATAAATTATCCTGTGCCTGTTTTGGTAGAGAAATTTTTATTATCTTTGTGACTTCTCATCAGAAAGTTTGTATTGAATGGTCAACAAGGTATTTTTACTGGGCAGGTTAGGCAAAGATCCTGAAGTGCGTTATCTCGACCACAACAGGGCTGTAGCCAATTTTACACTTGCTACCAACGAGGTGTTTATTGATAAATCAGGCAATAAGGTTGAACAGACGGACTGGCATCACATAGAAATGTGGGACGCACTTGCCCGCAATGCCGAAAAAGTGCTGCGCAAAGGCAGAACGGTTTTTATTGAAGGTAAAATCAAAAATGAAACCTGGACCGATAAGGATGGCAATAAAAGGAGTGCAGTAAGGATCCGCGCGCTCCAGTTTCAGGTGGTTTCTGCTACGCCCGGTGCAGAAAATCCAGGCATGCATGAGAAAAACGGCAATCTCCAGGATGAACACCACGACAACGGAGATTCAATTCCTTTTTAATTCAAGCGTATAATATGGTATCCGACGACCCTTATCCCCCGGTTCTCCTTCAAATCAGCAATATTCTAAACCCCGACCTCGCCAGCGAGAGTTATTTTTATCTTATTGGAACCTTTCTGTTTCTGGTTCTGATGATTTTTTTCTCCAGTTTATTCTCGGCATCTGAAAATGCCCTGTTTTCTTTGTCCGCACAAGACAAAGAAGACATGAAGGCGCTGGATTCACCTGCCGGTGATGCGGTGCTGAAACTGCTGAGTCAGCCTAAAAAACTGTTGGCAACCATACTGGTGGGCAACAATTTTGTAAATGTGTCCTTTGTCATTGTGAGTTCAGTCTGGCTCGAATCCATTCTGCACCCGCAGATGAATCCATACCTGGACTTCGCCATTAAAGTCATACTGGTAACGCTGATACTCCTGCTTTTCGGCGAAGTGGTCCCCAAGGTATATGCCACCAAAAAGAATGTCCAGATTTCAAAATTCATGGCTCTTCCGCTCCTGTTCTGTCAGAAACTGTTCGGTTTTCTGGTTTATCCCATGGTGCGCTTTACCACCATTATAGACCGCAGGGTGCGCATACACGAACATACGGTGTCTGCCGACGAGCTTACCCATGCGATAGACATTACGTCTGACCATAACACAGGACAGCAGGAAAAGGAAATCCTGAAAGGCATTGTCAGTTTTGGCAGCAAAACCGTTCGCCAGATTATGAAAAGCCGTGTGGATGTTGCCGCACTCGACATGCACATGCCTTTTTCTGAAATGCTGCTGAAGGTGAACGAACTGGGCTACAGCCGTTTTCCGGTATACGACGATACCTTCGATAACA
>Ga0154020_10001872_pt1 | contig 25740 bp, 23 predicted proteins | sample Klosneuvirus_201_FD_109709 | JGI IMG/M metagenome (GOLD analysis project Ga0154020, IMG submission 109709) | Active sludge microbial communities from wastewater, Klosterneuburg, Austria - Klosneuvirus_20160825_MG | ecosystem: Engineered > WWTP > Aerobic digester > Activated sludge | place...
ATCAAACTCCTTGAGTATGGTGGCAATTTGGTTAGGACTGAATTTGCTCCGTTTCATTTTTATACAATTTAAAAGTTATTTTTTCTACTTTTAAACTGTACTATTTTTAGGGAGCCTTACAACTGGACTATGAGTAATCGTAATCCAACAATAATTGATTCAGACGGAAAAAGACAAATTGCCTCTTATTATTATCCTCTTATTGAGCCGTATGACAATGGAGAAGATGATTACCTCGAATACGCGGCTGTGTGCATGAAGCTAACTGGTTTTGATGGCGTATTGTTTGACTATCCCGGAAATACGCCTGTCTATGACTGGAAATTATTATTTGATCATACCAATGCTTTATTGCCGTGGTTGAAAAAGGCTGGGTTAAATTTTGGTATTACGTATGAAGATAAGGCGCTGGATAATGCATTTAACCTGGGAATAATTACCAATAAAGTAGCAGAAGGAAATAAGGTGATGCGATATATGAATACCAATTACTTTAGTAGTAGCAATTATTTAAAACTAAATGGAAAACCGGTTCTATTAAATTTCGGGCCTCAGGGTATTTTTAAAGACAGCGAATGGAACTCGGTTTTTTCTGGAATACCCGCTATTAATTTTATTACACTGCCCTATACCATAAGCAATTATGCACTAACCACAAGTGCAGCCGGTGAGTTTGCGTGGGTAGGCGAAACAGTTAACGATAATTTTTATTTGCATTGTAGTCAATATTCAATTTGTGTTGGCGGGGCTATGCCTGGTTTTCATGATTATTATAAAGAGGGCGGGTGGGGAAGCGGCTACACGTATTATGATGATTTAGGCGGAGAACTGTTTGATCAAACGCTGCAGCGGTCAAGCAATTTTCAAATCGATCTATTACAGGTTATTACCTGGAATGACTATGGGGAGGGAACCATTGTGGAGCCTACCCGCGAGTTTGGTTACTCCAGGTTGGAACAAATTCAATCTTTTTTAGGTGTTACATATAGAGAAGCTGAATTGGCTTTGGCTGTAAAACTATATCAAAAGAGAAAGGAGTATAAGGGCAAGGTGTTGGAGAATGAAAAGTTAGATCAAGTGTTCTATTACCTCGTCTCGTTGCAGATAGAGCGTGCAAAAACCTTGTTGGATGAATTATAAAAATGGATGTTGGTTGATAGTAGTTGTGGTTATCCATTACTCCTGAAGTTTTTGCTTATCACAACAATACCTTTTGTCTCCAATTTATCGGGATCAGCTACATGCAGGCGATATAAAAAATATGGAAGTATGCGTGCTGGCAGTTTATAATGCAGTGCTACTTTGCGTTCCTCACTTCCTTCAAATACGCTATCAATTGGCTCTGAATTGAAAGGTTGCCCTTCATCATTGTAGAGTTTTAAAAAGGAGGGTGGCAGCATCCTGTTTTCTGATTGGCTATTTTTTACAGCTATATTGATGGTAAGGTCGGCCGTGTCTTTAAGCTCCAGTAGTACAAAATTAACTACCGTAAATTTGAAGTCATTAACATTAAACGGCTCGCCAATTTTTTTATAGTATTTTACATCTGCAAGGTCTTGCAGTTCGCGTTCTGTTTTGGGTTTGTCTTCCCCAATTACAAACTTATCCGCAACGAGAAACAGCGCTACAAAAAACAGAATAAAAAATGCTACAAGAATAATTTTCTTCATAGTAGAAATTGGATTAGGGGTGATGGCTATACGAATTCAATAATGCTAAGATGCGTAGAGAAATCCAAATCGCTAAATGCGAGTAGAAATATATTATTAATAATGTACGAGAAATAGTTAATTATTTTCTGTTATTATTAACTTTAATCTAAGTCTATAAACGCACATCAAAATTATTGATTATGCATGCACGATATGCTTACTAATACCCCAAAAAAATCTCAGAGACAATCTGTCACTCGCTGACCACTTTGCTAAAACGAAAACTATATAAATAATAAGTAAGTAAATTCAACTTAATAAACAAACCTTGGACTCCCATACAAAACAATTAGCATATGCTCCATTGCCGAAAAGTGGACGGTTCGTCATTTGGATATATCTTTTCGGTGCGCCCGCATTACTTATGCTGGCAGATGGACTTCATTACTATCATCACTATCTAATTGCGAATGTGATTTTTAAAATGGCACTTGTGGCTTTTATTGTTGGTTCATTCGGGCTTACGTATTTGTTTCCGAAATCAGAAAAGTACTTTGGTTTGGCAGGTACTGGCCTTGTCACACTTGGTTCCATAATGATAGCGGGTATGTCAACTGAGATTTTATATCAAGATATCCTACTCGATAAGGGTTATAAAATCAGTGACCTCAAAGAATTTGAACAACTACTCCAGTCAACGGATGCCATGCACGTAATTTATTTACCAACGGGCTTTGCCTTTCCGCTTGGGTTGGTGGTATTGGGCATCGGAATTTTCAGATCACCTTATACACCGCGTTACATTTCCATCATCCTTTGCGCAGGTGCGTTGTTTCACACTGCGGCCAGAATTGTTAATCATGTTACGCTGCTTTTACTTTCAGAAGGAATATTGCTTGTCGCTTCTTCTCTCACAGGCTGGTTTATGTGGCGTTACAAGCCTGACCATCTTGGTAAGAAGAGATAAATATCTATGAGGAAACACTGTGGATAGTGTTATGAAAAATTAACAGTAGCTGACAGAATCGATTTTAGCATTTATATTCTTTGCTTTCTTGTCTATAGCAGTATAAATCAAAAAGGATTTAATTTGGGTATTGGCCATAATGCTTGTGTGTTTGATTTTTCATCAATTAAATCATTAAGGCTATTTTGAAAAATTAGAGGTTCACATTACAAAAAAAACAATACTTTTGCAGCGACTAAATTGATTATCCAATACTATGGACGATTATCATTCGGATTGTTAAACTTGAATAGGGGATAAATACAGTACCTCTATTCGTAAATTAATAGAGGACAGTATATGAAGACCTTTCTAAAAAGTGAAATTGGCCTGGTTTCAATTGAAAATTGGGAGCCAAAATGTTGGGTGAATATTGAGGAGCCAACCGAACAAGATAAATCCTATTTAATTCATGAACTTCAAATTCCCGAAGCATTCTTTAACGACATAGAAGATGTGGACGAAAGGCCCCGCATTGAGATTGAAGATGGGTGGACATTAATTATTTTAAGACTTCCGTTTAGAAGTGTTGATGTAAAGTTGCCCTATTCAACCATTCCGCTTGGCCTAATCTTTAAGAACGATATTTTTGTTTCTATCTGTTTTTATAGGTCTGAAGTAATACCAGATTTCGTTGCGTATACAAAACGGAAAAAAATAGAAATTAAGGACTATTATAATTTAGTTTTTAGATTACTGCTGTCCTCCAGTGTTTGGTTTTTGAAATATTTGAAAAAAATAAACCTAAATATAAAGTCCGCTGAAAATCAACTGGAGAAGTCGATTAAGAACGAGGACTTGCAAACTCTCTTGCAGATAGAAAAATGCCTGGTATTTTTTACTACTTCATTGAAGGGCAATGACATTTTAGTTCACCGGTTAAAAAATGCTAAAAATTATAAAGACATACTTGGCGATGATTTGATCGAGGATGTTGATATTGAATTAAGACAGGCGCTGGAAACAACTAATATTTATAGTGATATTTTAAGTGGTATGATGGATGCCTACGCTTCGGTTATATCTAATAATCTTAACGTTATCGTAAAACGGCTTACCTCAATTTCTTTAATTTTAATGATACCAACTTTAATTGCAAGTTTGTATGGCATGAATGTTCCAAACTCATTTGAGAATAATCGTTTCGGCTTTTGGATCGTATTATTGATTTCATTTTCCTTAGCAGCTTTTGGTGTTATTTTTTTTGTGAAACGAAAATGGTTTTAAATGAAAAGAACTCCATTTGATGAACATGTATTTGTTTTAGCAAATTAGTTGATTCGCCAATCGGAGTTTTTGAGGTCTTTATTTTTATTGCTTAATAATCCTTCCATCGTCCATTTCAATTATTCGATGGGTGCTTTCCGCGAAAGCCTGATCGTGAGTAACAATCAGTAAGGTTTGTTTGTACTCTTCAGCCATTCGCTTAAAGATATCAAATACGATAAGTCCATTTTTTTTATCCAAGTTGCCGGTGGGTTCATCACCCATAACAATCAGTGGGTCGTTGATCAGTGATCGTGCAATAGCGACTCGTTGTTTTTCTCCACCTGATAGTTGATTAGCTTTTTTTAGTGCCAGCGTTTGAATATCCAACATCTTTAAACGATCCATAGCGCGTTGCTCTACCTGTTCATGTGGATATTTTCCCAACTTTAGTCCTGGCAGCATTACGTTTTCAAGTACCGTAAATTCATTCAATAGATAATGAAACTGGAAAACGAATCCAATTTTTTCATTTCGTAAATGGGCAAGGTATTTTTCTTTTTTACCGGAGGTCGATTCTTGGTCAATCAAGAGGTCACCCTCAAAATCGGTATCCATCGTAGAAAGAATGTAAAGCAAGGTTGATTTTCCGCACCCTGATTTTCCTACTACAGAAACGAATTCTCCTTTCGATATGGAGAAGGTAATGTCTTTGAGAACCTGCACGCGAACCGGATCACTAAAACTCTTATTAATCTTTCGGGCTTCTAAAACAGTTTCATTCATATTATTTTCCACGAATAATAATAACAGGGTCAATCTTGCTGGCTTTGTTAGCAGGAAAAAGTCCGGCCATAAAAGTTGTGATCAATGAAAATAGAAATCCAATCCCGTAGAAAAATAAATCATAATTAACTGGATAAGTTTTTACCGTTGGGAGTGATGCTGTTTTGAATGGGATTTGATCGATACCCAAGGAGACCAGAAAGCCAAACAGTAAGCCTAAGAGTCCACCGGAAATGCCAATGCTCAACGCAATAAATATGAATATTCTATTCACGTCCAGGCCGGAGAACCCTGTCGCTTTCAGGATGGCAATGGAATCCATTTTTTCATAGATCATCATATTTAAAATATTGTAGATGCCAAAGCCGGCCACGATTAATAGGGTAATGCCTACTGCATAGGAAATGAGACTGCGCACGAAGCTGCCCGTTTCAAATTGTGCGTTCGCGGTTTGAATGTCTTCGGCACTTGTTTGGAATAGTTGGGCATATTCTTTTGCCATGGCTGGTGCTACACTGAGATCTTTTAATTTTATTTGAATGTTGGTAATATAATTCGTGCTCTTACCTAAAATCTTTTGGGTGGTTTTTATTGAGGCATAGCTTTGAGTCTTATCAAATTCCTGAATGCCCGATTGAAATAGACCAACAATCTTTAAGGAGAATCGCTCCCCCTGCGGGGTTATAACCTGAACCACATCGCCAACATTAATCAATAATTTTTCGGCCAGTCCCTTACCAAGTATAATACTGTTTGGTATAATTTCAATATCCTGAAAAGAGCCAGTCGTTACATAGTCACCAAAATGAAAAAGCTTGCCCTCGGTGATTGCGTCAATCCCATTAATTATACCGGTAATATCTATGGTGCCGCCATTGAAGAATACCTGTGCATCAATTTTAGCCGCTACGCCCAACACCCGATCATCTTTTTCAATAGCGTGTAGAATGGTTTCACTATTGTAGATGGCTTGCCGACTTCCTGCAGGACGGACCGAATAAATAAAATTGTATCCATTACTAAATTCTTCGTCAGCATTTATAGGTTGATGTTGGTTTATTTCTATTTCGTTATATAATCGAATGTGTGGCGTCCGATTCAAAATTAGTCCATCGAGTAAATCGTTGAGCCCATTCATGAAACCCAACAAAGCAATAAACATGGTTATGCTGAAGGTAACGCCAACAGCCGCCACCAGTGTTTGCTTCCACCGCGCCAGCAGTAAGGAAATCGAAATCTTATAAAGTAATGAGTAGTTCAATTTTTAGGTTTGATAATATTATCCTCTGCGCTTATTCCGCTTATGATTTCAACCTTTAGATAATCTTTTAATCCTGTAGTAACTTTTACAGGCTTGTTATTCTCAAGCAACACCATTGAATCGGAAACCAAATAGGAGCGGGGTATGGTAAGAGCGCGATCCTTTGTATGGATAACAATATTTGCCTCAACCGTAAGAAAGGGATAAAGGATGGGTGGCTCTTTTGTGAATGTGGCTTCAACGGTAAATGATTTAGACCGATCATTTAGAATCGGATTGATTTTACTGATAGAGGCTTCAAACACTTGCCCTTTATAGCTATCCATACTTAGGATAACTTTCTGATTTATTCTGATTTTAGTGATGTCATACTCGTCTACCTGCAATTCCAAAATGAAGTTTTTACTATCACCAATAACGGCTAACGGACTTTGTGGGTTGGCGGCTTCACCAGCTACCTTAAGCAGACTATATACTTTTCCGCTCACCTCACTTTTGATCGTGTACTCATTGAAGATGGTATTACTGATTTTTAAATTATTCTCTGACTGTTGTGAATTAAATGCTAGTTGCCGTTGTAAGTCCTGATAACGAATTTTAGCGGAACGATTGCTGTTAATTGAATTTTTGTAATTCAATTCTTTTTGTTCGAGTTCTATATGGGTACCAATATTTTGAGCCATTAAATTCCGCTGTCGTATCAGCAGGAGTGAATCATTTCTAAGCTTGATAACAGAAAGTTCGATCGCCATCTTGGCTTCCTTTAGCTGATCTTGAGTAACACTTATATTAGCATACTCAGCGGCCAGTTTAGCATTGGCTGCATTTAGTGCCGAAACTTCGTTACGAATTTTTAAGAGAGGCGATCCTTTCTTTACGGAATCACCTTCAGAGACGAGCACTTCAGTGATGATTCCGCTGGCTGTTGAGAAAACCTGGTACTGATTTTTACTTTTCACAATGCCTGAAGCATATACCGATTCAGAGATTTTCTCAATGGTTGGGTGTATGCTGGTTTGATCTTTTCGGCACGAAATGGTGAGCACGGTGAGCGTCAAAAAAGCAAAGAGTTTCATTCGGTGGCCTGTTTTTTGCAAGTTAGCCCTTTCAAATTTATTGGGTACTGATCTTTATCATTCTGGCTTATGACAAATTTATTATGCCATTGGCGTTCCACGTCTGAACGTTGACATTCGTGAAGAATTAGCCCCTACGGTAAGTACTTCTTTCGTGAGCGATAAATGCTGCTTAATACACGATTTTAAAACTCAATTGACTTTATTAAAGGCAGTCTTAGGAAAATATCAAAAGCTACTTCTTCTTAATTATGTAACTCACTCCTGCGCGTATCGCAAACTGCGTATTGGCTAAATATAAATCGCCTATGGCTTCGAAGCGCCAGCTTTCGTTGATAGGCTTGGCCCACCCACCGCCAAATGAAACATCGTTAGCACCAATCAATCCGCGCACGCGCACAAAGACATGATCATACGCATACCAACGAGCGCCCATAATGAAAGAACTTTTTTGTCGGGGCCAGATTTCGAACCCGGCTCCGGCAGCAAAGTTGCGAACCACAAAGTAATTTGCCTCTAAACCTATTTGTGCTTTATCAATCAGTTTGGTGTTGTCGGTTTTAATTAGATCAAACCCACCGCTCACTAAAATATCACTGCTGCTTTGGGCAGAAAGGGAGAATGAAACAAGAGAAATAAAAGTAAGGACCAGGTATTTTTTATTCATAGTATAAGTGAAATCAATTATTTTTTTTCTTCAATCATTTTTTGAAAAGCAAGATATTCATCTCGCAAGCGGGCGGCTTCCATAAACTCTAACTCTTTAGCAGCTTTCTCCATGGCTTTGCGCGTGTTGTCAGCCATTTTTACCAATTCTTCTTTAGAAAGATAAGCAACAACAGGATCGGCTGCGAGTGATCTCTCTTCTTCTTCAATGTAATAACGCTTAGTGGATTTTTTGGAGTCAGCCACTTTTGTTTGGCCGAGTATAGCATCTTTTGATTTGATTATTGTTTTTGGTGTAATACCGTTCGCTAGATTATAATCAATTTGAATTTGTCTGCGTCTATTCGTTTCGTCAATAGCCATTTGCATGGATTCGGTAACTCTGTCTGCATACATAATCACTTTACCATTTTCGTTTCGTGCTGCGCGCCCTATGGTCTGAACTAAAGAACGTTGATTCCTTAGAAAGCCTTCTTTGTCGGCATCCATAATTGCTACTAGTGATACTTCCGGCAAGTCTAATCCTTCGCGCAATAAATTTACGCCCACTAACACATCAAATACACCTAATCGGAGTTCTCGCAAAATCTCAACCCGGTCAAGCGTAGCAACTTCCGAATGTATGTACCGGCATTTAATGGAAGCGCGAGCCATAAACTTAGTAAGTTCTTCTGCCATTCGTTTTGTTAAGGTGGTAACCAACACGCGCTCTTTTACCTTCACCCGTTCATCAATCTCTTCAAATAAATCGTCAATCTGATTGCGGCTTGGCCGCACATCAATTACCGGATCAAGCAATCCGGTAGGGCGAATGAGTTGCTCCACCACAACGCCTTCTGATTTACGCAGCTCATACTCTGATGGCGTAGCGCTTACATAAATTGTTTGCCCGAGAATGGACTCAAATTCATTAAACGTAAGCGGTCGATTATCTAAAGCCGAGGGCAAACGAAATCCATAGTCAACTAAGTTGGCTTTGCGCGAGCGATCGCCACCCCACATGGCGCGCACTTGCGGCACAGTTACGTGACTCTCGTCAATCACCATTAAAAAGTCATCTGGGAAATAGTCAATCAAGCAAAAAGGTCGGGCACCTACTGCGCGTCTATCAAAATAGCGCGAGTAGTTTTCTATGCCACTGCAATAGCCAAGCTCACGCATCATTTCCAAATCAAACTCGGTGCGCTCCTTTAAACGTTTGGCTTCCAAATGTCTTCTTTCCGATTCAAACATATCTACTTGCAAAACCATGTCGTCCTGAATTTCGCGAATAGCATTTTGCAAGGAATCTTTAGCGGTTACAAATAAATTGGCAGGAAAGATAACGGCCGTCTTTTCGTCAGAGATTTTTTTGCCGGAGATTGGATCAATCAATTGAATCGCTTCAATTTCATCTCCAAAGAAATAAATGCGTAAAGCGTAATCGGCATAGGCTAGAAATATATCTACGGTATCGCCCTTCACTCGGAAACTGCCACGTTTAAATTCTGCTTCCGTGCGATGATAAAGAATATCAACCAATCCAAAAAGAAGTTTGTTGCGGGGAATCAGTTCCCCCACTTTAAGTTGGATTTTATTTTTTCCAAACTCTTCAGGATTTCCAATACCATAAATACATGAAACAGAAGCCACCACAATAACATCTCTGCGACCACTCAGCAAAGAAGATGTGGCGCTGAGTCTTAACTTTTCAATTTCATCGTTTATAGAAAGATCTTTTTCAATGTATAGATTAGAAGAAGGAATGAATGCTTCGGGTTGATAATAATCATAATATGAAATAAAATACTCAACTGCATTTTCGGGAAAGAACTGCTTGAACTCACCATACAATTGAGCCGCTAGGGTTTTGTTATGACTAAGAATTAAGGTAGGCCTGTTGGTTTGAGCGATAACATTGGCAACAGTAAATGTTTTGCCGGAGCCCGTTACCCCTAAAAGAGTTTGATGCTGTTCGCCTTCCGCTAAGCTGGTAACTAATTTTTTAATTGCCGAAGGTTGATCTCCGGTAGGCACATATTCACTAGTCAATTTAAAATCCATGGAACGGGAAAGTTAACAGTTATTCAACTAACTGCTAAACTGACTTCAGAGTGAATTTGTTTCGAATTTTAATTATTCCAAATCTTCCAGGCTTTTTCGGCCTGTATGTGCAGCATTTCTAACCCGTTTTTGAAGTGAGCACCGCGCATCTCAGATTTTTGAAGAAAGAGGGTGCGGGCCGGGTTGTAGATTAAATCATACACATAATGATTTGCCGTAAGCAATTCATAATTAATTGGCGGGCATGTATTTGTATTTGGCGACATTCCCAGCGGACTGGTGTTGATTATCAGATTCGCTTCGGAAATAGGAGTGCCATCTTTTTCCAAACTTTCGTAGGTATGCTGACCTTTTGACTTTTCGCGCGATACTAATTCGAATGGGATAGATAATTTTTTTAGTGCTTGTTGCACGGCTTTAGAAGAACCACCCGTTCCTAAAATTAAGGCCTTTGGGTTTTTCTTATCAACAAACCATTTGTCGAGTGATTCATAAAATGCATCGGCATCAGTATTGTAACCGGTTAATTTTCCATCTTTAATTTTTATCACATTCACAGCGCCAATACTTTTTGCATCAGAGTCAATATCCGAAAGAAACTTCAGTACTTTTTCTTTATAGGGTATTGTAACATTAAGGCCTGCCAGTTCGGGGTTTTCAGCTAATAAATTCTTGATACCTTCAATATCGGGCAAGGAGTATAGATCATAGTGATAGTCGCGCAGGCCTTCTCTAAAAAATTTCTCATCAAAATATGACTTCGAGAATGAATGACTTACGGTTGCGCCTATTAAACCAAATTTCTTTTCCATGATTTACAATTTTGTTTTTAACATAGCCGCTGCTTTTTCGATGGCTACTACTAATAAAACTCCCAAGGCGGCACAAAGTATTGCTTTAAATACTTGTGGATCCTGACCTGTAATGTTTAAATAATGCCAAGGTAAAATACTTTTGTCGAAGGCTGGCACTTGCTCGCCAGCATGATTAAGCCGATATGAAATAACTTCTTTCCACGGCCATACTTTGTTTAACGACCCGATCATAAAACCAGCCAGTAAAGCTAATGTAGGAAAGCGATAATGAGTTAAAATCCAATTTAAAAATCGCGAAAAGCCCAATAGACCCAAAATACAGCCTAAAACAAAAACCAAAATTACCGGAATGTTGAGTTCAATTAATGCGTTGATCATGAATTCGTACTTGCCCAATAGCAATAAAATAAAGGCGCCCGAAATGCCGGGTAAAATCATAGCGCAGATGGCAATAGCACCGCAGAAGAAAATAAAAGTATAGCCGGTAGGCGTTTCAGAAGGTGACACAATTGTAATAAAGTAAGCAATTGCAATTCCTGCTATAAAAGTTATAACAGAGCTCACGTTCCATTTATGAATGGTTCTTAATATAAGTGGCGAGGAAACTAATATGAGGCCAAAGAAAAACGACCAAATTAAAATGGGGTGTGTGTTTAATAAGTAAGTCATTAGGCGCGCCAGTGATAATAAGCTTACTAAAATGCCGCTTAATAATGCCGCTAAAAAATTACCATTGATTTTATTCCAGAAGTCGGCAATTCTAAATTTGCTCAGCAATTTAAAAGCTTCAACATCAATTGTATTGATTGATTGAATTAGCTCTTCATAGATGCCTGTGATAAAAGCAACGGTGCCACCAGACACACCGGGCACAGTATCGGCTGCGCCCATGCCTATGCCTTTTAAAAAAATGATAAGATAATCTTTAGGAGTTCTCAATGCGCAATTAGTCTGCGTAAAAAGGAGGTGTTGTGTTGTCTTTTTTTCTTTCTAATCCAAGGAAGTGTAAGAAGGTATCGCCACGCAACCCAAGTCGAATAGTTTCCAAGGGAATCATTTCATTGGGCGCAATATTACCCAAGTTAACGTTGGCACCGAGCAGTTTAATAAACCAAACTTGTTGAGCTTTTTGTGGAGCTTCCCAAATGATTCGTTCAAAAGGAATTTTAGTTAGAATTTCCTGAACCAAGCCTGAACGAACTTCGCCTGACGAACGGAACAAACCTACATTTCCACCTTCGCGTGCTTCACCAATTACTTTCCATGCACCAGCATCAAGTTCCTTTTGCATAAGGTCAATCCACATGTAAGGAGGAATGATTTTATCGGCATCTTTGGAGCCTACTTCGGATAACACGGTAACTTGTTCTGAAAGTTTTCGAATGTAATCAAGTTTCTTGTCATGATCTAGATCAATTGACCCATCAGAAACTTCAGCAAATGACATGTTGAATTTATCAAGTACTCTGCGATAATCATCAAACTGATCGCGGATAATAAATGCTTCGAACAAAGTGCCTCCAAAGTAAGTGGGGATGCCTGCATCCTTATACACCTTTAACTTATCTTTTAAATTGGGAGTTACGTATGAGGTTGCCCAGCCTAACTTAACAATGTCAACATGGTCGGCTGCTATGCTAACAAAATCTTCAGCTTCGCGAATGCTTAGCCCTTTATCCATAGCCATGGTAAAACCCATGTTTCTGGGCTTAACGGTGCGCTCAGGCAGATTGTTAATGGTATAGTTCATTAGGGATTGTCTTTTCTAAATTGGTCAATAATTTTTTGTAACGCCTTTTGTGTTTCTAGTTTTGGAAAGAAGTCAAAGAGCACCTGATGGCCTTCAAAGTCCAAAATTAATCCATTTTCTAAATAATTCAGTGCTTCTTTAAATTGACCCGACTCAATCAGGTAAACTGTCATTCTATAGAAGAATTCAGGTTCGTCTGGTTGCTCTTCCATGCCCTGAAGCAAGACGTCAATAGCTTTTTGATGCTCGCCTTGTTCGAAGTATATAAACGACCAATTGAGCCAGATTTCTTTGTCGTCAGGTCCTAATATGCTGGCTTCTTCATAAGCGCTAATGCTGGAAATCGTATTTCCGATTTTAAATTCTGCATGAGCAGCAGCTTTCCAATACTCGGGATTATGGCTGTCAATCTTTATTGCTTTATTAAAGAAGTGCAACGCCTGATACCATTTCTCTTGTTTTTCCAAACAACTACCGGCACCAAACCAGGCTTCATCATACAAGGCATCAAGCTTTGATGATTTCTGAAAGTACTTTAAGCCAAGATCATATTGTTTAAGATTTTCATAGGCAGCGCCCATGCAGCAATATACTTCAGGGCTGGGTCCTTCAATCTCAATTGTTTTGCGAAATTCCTCCAGCGCCTTTTCATATTGCTCAAGATTCAAAAAGGAATTGCCCATGTTGAAATGAGCTGAGGCAAAATTTTCATCAATGGCAATGGCGAACTCATAGGCTTCAATGGCTTCTGTATATCGCTCCAATTTGTTGCACACAATTCCCAGGTTATACCAGGCAGCACCCGAGAATGGATCTTCGTCAATAAATTTTTTGTAGTAGGATAAGCTACCCTCTAGTTGGCCAACCACGTCAAGGCAATAGGCAAGTTCATAGAGAGAACCTTCATGGTTGATATTTTCTTCAATTGACTTTTTATACACTTCAATGGCTTGCTCATATTTTTCCATGCTTTGGTAAGCAAGGCCAACGTTGTAATAAAGTTCATCTTGTTCTTCTTCTGCGAAAGCCAGAGCCTCTTCATATAAAGCTATAGCCTCTTCATATTTTCCTTGTAAGGAAAGTATAGAGCCTATTGATAAATGAATTTCTAAGTCGTTAGGGTGCAGATTTCTTGAGCGATCCAAAAGATCAAGTGCCTCATCGTACCGCTCGAGGTTGGTAAAAATTTGTGCTTTTACAGTAAGAAGTTCGGTTGAATATGGAAATTGCTCGATGGCTTGCTCAACGGCAGTTAAGGCACGTTTAAACTTACTTTTTTCCAGGTAATAGCCAATGATTGTTTCGTATGAATCAATGTCGAAAAAATCGGCATGATTATGTTTGAGATTCTCTTCGTATCGCTTGATCAACTCCTCTTCCTCTTGTCTCTTTCTGAATTCTTGCGCCATCAGCTAAAGGTTTTCCTAAGATAGACAAAATTGCCTTTTCTTAAAATTATAAACACAAATTTCAGTTAATAATTATCGTGAGACAATCTTGCACTATTTATTTGTTTGTAGTATAGGAGTCCAAATACCGAGCGCAGCACCAATCTAAGGTTTCGGTCAAATTTCTAAAAGAATGGCCTAACTGGCTAGTTGCTTTGCTATTTAGATATTGAAAATTTTCTTTTGTTGCTTTTGCCGATTGCCGTGTTATTAATGGTTCGCTCCCTGTCAATCCAGCACGAAATTCTTCTAAGCGGGCGAATGAAGAAACAATTGAAGCCGGAATTTTTATTGAAGGTGATTTCTTTTTGAAGCGAATACCAATTTGATCAAACAATTCTTTGATACTGATGTGGCCACCACATGCAATAAATCGTTCTCCATAAATTTTAATAGTATGCACTTTGCAAATCAAATCAACTACATCGCGCACATCAACATAGTTGAGATAACCCTCGCTATAAAATTTTTTCTCTTTCCACACATAGTGAAAAAGTTGAGCGCTACTTTTAGTCCAATCGGCAGGTGCCAAAATGATGGATGGATTTATTATGGAAACATCTAGGCCTTCTTCAACACCACGCCACACTTCCAGCTCACCTTTATATTTTGATTCGGCATAGTCTGTGTTTAAGTCACTCTCAACCCATCGCGATGTTTCATCAATGATTGGAGTTTCTTTTTTTCGCCCCAAGGCAGCAATCGAACTGATGTGAATGAGGTGGCTTATGCCTTGAGAAAGACAGGCGTCAACAACATGTTTTGTGCCTGTAATATTCACGGCCATTATTTCTTTTCGCTTTCGCTGATTAAACGAAACGTATGCGGCTGTATGGATAACAGAAGTTGCATCCTTAAATGCTTCCTGAACTGAAATGGGGTCTAAGATTTCAAGTTCGCGCCAGATAATGTTTGGCAGATCAACGAGGTGCGAATAATCACTATCTTTTCGAATGAGCGCAATAATAGGTTTCTTTTCTTCAGCCAGTTGGCGAAGCAGGTAACTTCCGAGTAGTCCATTAGCGCCTGTTACTGCAATCATTAAATACTGTTATTAAGAAGTGGCAAAGCTACGGCTTTTCTAAAGTATTTATTTTGAATGGCTTCGTTCAATGCTTTCATGTAAATCATTGAGTGGCAATCGCTGCCCAACATTTCAACCCAGCCTTGGTCAATCATTTTGTATGCTAAGCGTTGAATGGGTTTTGAATAAAAGCCAACGAGTGAAGGGATATTGATTTGAAAAAGAACTCCACGATCGCGCAAGGCTTCAGCCTTTTCCATCGTCATATATGCATAGCGCTCGGGGTGCGCTAATATTGGTTTGTATCCTTGAATAGTAACTTTAAAAATGAAATCATTAAGTTGATAAGGCTCGGTAAGAAAATTAGTCTCAAACAGTAAATACTTTTTACCAAACGTGAGGAGTTCTTTTTTTAACTCAACCTTTTGCATGAGATCTTCATCGAGAAAATATTCGGCAGCGGCCTCTATGGTTAAGGGTATATTATGCTGAAGCAGGTGGGTATTTAGCTCGCGTAATTTTTCTTTAATTGGCTCTGGTTCATTGCGATAATAATCGCTCATGATGTGTGGGGTGGTTATTAGTTTCTCATAACCAAGGGCGGCAAAATGTTTAATAAGTTCGAGAGCCTCATCATGTGTTTTAACACCATCATCCAAGCCTGCCAGCAAATGCGAATGCATATCGGTGCGTAGCGGATTTTGAAATTTATTTTTAGATCGGAAGAAGGAGATCACTTGATGTGCAATAATTTTTTCCAACGGCTCTTCACATCGGTACGATCTTCGTAATACCCATAACCATAGTTACCTGTATTAATAGGTAAGGCATTGAGTACAGTAGACACACGGGTAAGTTTGTTGATGGTTATAACCCTGGTAAGGTTATCCATAAAGCTGCGCCTGGAATAATTTGCACGGAATACATAAATAGAAAGATCGGAACGCTTCATAGCCATAATTCCATCCGTTACTAAACCTACGGGTGGCGTGTCAATTACGATGTAGTCGTATGTTTTTCTCAGGTCATCTAAAAATTCAGTGAACTCACCATTTAAAAGTAATTCGGAAGGATTTGGTGGGTGAGGGCCAGACGGGATGAAGTCAAAATTTTCCAACGAGGTAGGCACAACACACTCTGTCCAGGTATTCTTTTTAATTAAAACAGTGCTCATCCCTTTACTTGAATCGTTGCCTGAAGGATACTTTTCATTCTTGGGTTTCCTCATATCCAGATCAACCAAAACAACTTTCTTTCTTGATAAGGCAAGCACACCACCCAGGTTCATAGCAAGAAACGATTTGCCTTCGCCCGAAATAGTTGATGATATAGTAATTACTTTACTTTGATTTGTTGTGTTAAAAAATTCAAGATTGGTTCGCAAACTGCGTATGGCTTCGCTGACCATCGACTTGGGATTGTCAATAACATGAAACATGGTTTCGACAGAGCTACGTGAAGTAGGGATAGCGCCAAGCAAAGGTACTTGCGTGCCATGTTCAACTTCTTTAATGCTGGTTATTTTATTATTTAACAGATATAAAATTCCTATAAAGAAAAAGTTCAGTACAATACCCGCCACTAAGCCAATGCCTAGTATCAGATATTTTTTTGGTGAGATTGGTTTAAACGGCAAGGTAGCGGGCGAAAGAATTTTAAAATCAGGGATGCTACCTGCTTGCGCGATTTCAAATTCAGCCTTTGATTGCATCATGGAGAGGTAGAACTCTTCATATAATTTGTAGTAGCGTTGATTTTTTGAGAACTGAGTATTTTTATCAGGCATTCCTGCAAATTCAATTTCAAGTTTTGCCTTTCGGTTGCTTAACTCAGCCAGAGAAGCCAGCCATTCTTTTTTGATCTTCGTAAGTTGTGCAAACACCTGATCCTTTGCTGCATTAAGCTCTTGTTCTTTTTGTTTGAAGGCAAACGTGTTTTCATTATAAGCTAGACTTAACCGATCGATATCCTGACTGACTTTGTTAAGTTCTTCAAATCGTTTATTAATATAATCGGGTAAGAATTTATAGGGTTGATTGGTGGTGGTTAGTTTACCATCGGTAACGGATTCAAGTAACATGTTTAACTCTGTTACTTTCTTTGTAAGTTCATACCGTTGCGAATCAACTTTGTTAATGGCGGCAATTGTTCTTTTTAGATCAAGGTTTAAATCACTACTTTTGTTTTTTAATGTGAAACTCTCAAAATAGTCTTCAAATCCTTCCATGCGCGTTTCCACCTGGCCTAATTCTTTATTGAGCCACTCAATCTTCTGTTTATTGGCAAGGTTCTTTTGCTCATTGCTATAAATGATGTAGAGCGAATCGATTTTGTTCACGATGTCATAGGCCTTGGTCGCATTATTATCCTGAAAAGAAATTCGGATTGTGTTCGCTTGAAAATTAAGTGGATCTACTTGTATGTTCTTTGAAAGGTAATCGATCAAATGCGTTCGGCTATTCAACACAAAATAGTAGGTGTTTCCATCGTCTTCCACAAAGAAAGATGTTTTGGAAATCGTTAGAAGAGTGCCATCAAACTCAAAAGGCACATCAAATTTTCCTGTCACTGATTTTCCACTTTCGCCCAAGCGAATCACAAACTTATCGGCTTGCTGAAAATCGAAATAGATGGGAATATCAGCGTGTGCTGGATTATTTTTTTCGCAATGAACCAGAAAGGCAGATCGCTTGTACATTTCGTCTTTCAAAACCTTACCTACGCTATAATAGCTTATGGAGAGATCTAAGGAATCGATCAGTTTACTAAAGAAGAGCTTGGACTTAATTTGTTCAATTTCTCCGGATACAATATTTAGATTCTGATCATCGATCATCGTTTTTATTCCTAACTCGCTAGCATCGCGCTTGATGTCAAGTTTCAATTCGGATTCAGACTCAAATAGATCTTTTGTCCAACGAGTAGTAAGATAAGCCGTTAAGTTGGTTGCGATAAAAATAAGAATGATCCAAATTAAATTTTTCCTGACTACAGCCGATAACTTTTCAGGGTCAATGGATTCGGGCGAAGTTGACTTATTAATATCCATAGCCAGATTAAAAACTTCTTATTACTACTAATAAAGTTGCCAGACTCACGAGCAAACTAATAACGGCTGTGTTGTCTTTCAATCCTTCACTAAATGGCCTGCGAATGGGCTCAACATAAACGACATCACCGGGCTCAACAATAATGTTTCCGTCTTTAAATCCTTGAATTGTGCTTAGGTCTATTTCATAAACCCGTTCTCCCCGAATTAATTTAATAGTGTGCGCTTTGGAATCATTTGTAAGTCCTTTGGCTAATGCAAGCACCTCAAGCAATCTCATGTTTTCATTGGCAAGTGGTATTACTTGTCCGCCAATAGCGCCTAACATAACTACACGTTTGTTGGTGTAATTAATCATTACGAAAGGTTCTTTAAAAAACTTAGCGTATTCCTTTTGCAAAATTTCTTCGGCCTGGCGCAGGGTAAAATTTTCCAAATTGATTTCACCAATCATTGGAAACCTAGCGATACCTTGAAGGTCAACGAGATAGGTAATTTCAGACCGGCTTGGTTCTGTAGTGTTTGTTTTGTTCTGACTCAACTCTGGGTTTGGGTCAATTAAACGCTCGCCTTGGCGGGTATATACTTGAAGCGTAAGCAAGTCGTTTTTTTGGATCTGATAATTTTTCTCAACGGAGATTGCTTCCTTTTTAACGCGCTCAGGCTGCACGGCTTCAGTTGATTTGAACATGATGTTTTGCTTATAGGAAGCACAAGACATCATTAATAAGAAACACCCAAAATATAAAATACGCACAGAAATAACTTTTAAACAGGTGAAATTACTGATTTTATTAATACCCATGGTAACAACTAGTCGCTTAGCTGTTTAAGATATCGGTATCAATTTTAGAAGGTTGTTATCCTGCTTTTTGAACCGATAAAATTTCTTGCAGGTATTTTGAGATCACCAGATTTTCGTCAAACTCAAATTCTATTTTTTTACGACCGTTTTCGCCAAACTTTTTAATCGTGTTGTCGTCAAGCAAAATCATTTGCTCCATTTTTAGAGCCAGGTCGTCAACATCTTTAAGTTTACATAGCAGGCCATTATAATTGTCTATAACTACATTATGGCAGCCCGGCACATCAGTAGCAACAATGGGTTTTGATGAACTTGCGGCTTCCAGCAGGGTTCGAGGAGTTCCTTCACGATAAGAGGGTAGCACGATGCAATCTGCTTTCTGAATAAATTTACGCACGTCATCGGTAGTGCCCAGGTATTCTATGGTGTTCGATTGAATCCATTCGTCAATAACGGGCAGTTGAATGCCGCGCTTGTGTTCCGGATCTTTTGCGCCCAATAATTGAAACCTTGCATTAACACCCTTTCGCTTTAAGGATTTAACCGCTTCGATATACTCCAGAATGCCTTTGTCTGTAATAAGGCGCGAGATAAGTAGAAATGTAAAAGAATCATTTCTTTTAAACTCCATGGGTTGAAAATAGTTCAAATCAATACCCGAGCCCGGTATTAAATCGGCAGACTTTGCGGGTACTAGGTTTTTCTCGAGAAATAGCGCCAGATCGTCAGAATTTTGAAAGAAAACCTTTTTTGGGAAACGGAAAGCAAACTTATAAAGCGCTACGGCCACAGCAGAAACAAGATTGTTTTTAAGAAACACCGTTCCCAACCCGCACACATTGTTTATGGTAGGAATTTTGAGCATAGAAGCAGCCAGCGTTCCATATACATTTGGTTTTATTGTGTAATGAAGAATAATATCAGGCCTAAGCTTTCTATAAATACCCCATAATTCAAAAGTCAATGCGATGTCCTTAATGGGATTGGCCCCGCGGCTGTCCATTTTCACATCGTGATGCACACAGCCAAGTGCCTCAAGATGTTGTGTATAATTGTCGTGGGGGGCTATCGTATGCACTTCGTAGCCCTTCGCTAAAAGTGCTTTTACAAAATTCAGTCGAAAATTGAAGATATTCCAGGAGGTATTTAAAACGATCGCTACTTTCATGGCCAACTTATCTGGTTTCACAGCCCAGGATAAGACTTTCGGTTTAGGTTCAAACTATATAATTTTCAAAAATGATAATTTTATTACGAATTACTTACATGAATGCATCAATTATTTAAAAAAGTAACAACTCAGCCCAAAAACTTTCGTGGATTTTAAGGTTAGTGCGCAACAAGTTATTTTTTCAATTTTTAAATCCCCAGCAGTTTAACAGATACTCGTAAGTTTGATTTTTCAATACTATTCAACAATCCATGATTAAAGCAATTCTTGTAGCACTGGCCGACAAAAATACAGACATAACTAATGAGCATCTTGATGAATTAGCGTTTTTAGCTGAGACCGCAGGCATCCAAACCTTGCATCGTTTTGTGCAACGATTGCCGCAGCCTGATGTGCGTACTTTTGTTGGTAAAGGAAAGCTGGAAGAGATTAAAGAGTATGTTATTTCTAATAGCGTTGATAACGTAATTTTTGATGATGATCTCAGCCCCTCGCAGTTGCGAAACCTTGAAAAAGAACTTAACACACCAGAAAGAGAGAGCAAGGTGCGGGTGTATGACCGAAGTCTTTTAATTCTCGATATTTTTTCGATGCGCGCCCAAACGGCACAATCAAGGGCGCAGGTTGAGTTGGCGATGAATCAATACCTGTTACCCCGCCTTACAAGAATGTGGACTCACCTTGAGCGCCAACGCGGAGGCACAGGGGCACGGGGTGGCTCGGGCGAGCGGGAAATTGAAACTGACCGTAGAAATATTCGCTACCGTATTACTTTGTTAAAGGAAGAGTTGGAAAAAATAGATAAGCAACGCAAAACACAACGTAAATCACGAAGTAGTACTGTGCGTGTAGCACTGGTTGGTTATACCAACGTGGGTAAATCCACGTTGATGAACCTGCTGTCCAAGTCAACGGTGAAAGCTGAGAACAAATTATTTGCAACGGTAGACGCTACCGTACGCAAAGTTGTGTTAGGAGATATTCCATTTTTGCTTTCCGATACGGTTGGGTTTATCAGAAAATTGCCACACCATTTAATTGAGTCTTTCAAATCTACTTTGGATGAAGTTCGCGAAGCCGATATCCTTTTACACGTAGTTGATGTAGCGCATCCGTTTCATGATAATCAGATTGACGTTGTTAAAAGTACCTTGGCCGAATTAGGTGCCGCTGATATTACTACCATTCTGGTTTTAAATAAAATTGATCTGCTAGAGAAAAAAGAAGAGCCGGTTTCTTTTGATGAGATGAAGGGCTACTACCGCCAACTAGGCTTTGACCATGTTATTTTTATATCAGCCGTAAGCAAAGAAAATATTCAGGAGTTGCGCAAATTACTTTTTGAAGAAGTGAAGAAAAAACACTTGCGCATCTATCCAAACTTTGTTGGTGGCAGAGAATTTAACAGCTATGAATAGGAGCAATTGTTTTATCAAATTTGAATTTAATATGAAGCGGGAAAACATTTTTATTTTATGGCTGGTTTTTATTAGCATTTCGCACAACACCGTTGCGCAGCAGACTTATGCCGAAAGACTTGGCTTTCCTAAAAATGCAAAAGTTTTGATTTTGCATGTGGATGATGTGGGTATGTCTTGGGATTCCAATCAAGGTGCCATTCAGGCGATGGAAAAAGGTGTCGCAACGTCACTCAGTATAATGATGCCCTGCCCATGGGTGCCCGGATATGTAAAATATTTAAAAGCCCATCCGCAGATTGATGCCGGGTTGCATCTTACCTTAACATCTGAATGGGATGACTATAAGTGGGGTCCGTTAGCAGGAAAAACATCAACACCAGGGTTGGTTGATGAAAAGGGTGCTATGTGGCCAAGTGTTGAAGATGTTGTGATGCACGCTTCCGCAGATGAAGTGGAAACCGAAATTCGCGCACAACTTGCCAGAGCGAGAAGCATAGGATTTGAACCAACACATCTGGACTCGCACATGGGAACACTGTTTGCGTCATCTGAATTTTTGCAACGTTATATAAAAGTTGGAATAGAAAATAAAATACCCCTTATGTTTCCTGGTGGGCACAACACCATGATTGCAGCCAGTAATGCGGCACCCCCTGAGAGGCTAAAACAATTGCAACAAGCTGGCGAAATGATTTGGAATGCAGGACTGCCCGTGCTGGATGATTTGCACAATGTGAGTTATAATTTTACTTACGATAAAGCAAAACAAACTACAGATGATGCGTTAAGAAAATTTGCCACCGAGAAATACATAAAGACAATTAAAGAGTTGAAGCCGGGGTTAACTATGGTTATCATGCATTGCACAGCCCCCGCTGAAGTGTTTCAACACATTAGCGACTCGGGGCTTATTCGCAAAGGTGATTTGTTGGCGATGACTGACCCTGCGTTTAAAAAATTTTTACAAGATGAAGGCATCATTCTTACCACTTGGCGCGAAGTAAAAGATAGAAGAGATAAATTGAAATAGCTTGTATTTATTAATTTAAAAAAACCGATATGACGATTGGGTTATCTGATTCAATGCCTGGTGGAATTAATAGACCTTAAGCCTCAAGATTCAGAACCATCAAATAAAATTCATATCAAGAAACGAGTTGAAGATCATTGAAATTAAAGAACTTATAAAACAGCATTTATGAAAACATCATTTCTCGGACTGCGAACATGTATTTATAAAGTGACTGATTTAAAATCGGCTACAGCGTGGTACACCAAGGCATTCGAAACCGAGCCTTATTTTAACGAGCCTTTTTATGTTGGCTTTAATATAGCGGGGTATGAGTTAGGGTTAATACCTGATGAAACCCCAACCACAGTAAAAGGAGATAGCGTGCATACCTATTGGGGTGTTGAAAATGTTGAAAAGGAATACAAACGATTTATTGCGTTAGGTGCTACTGATTTTGAAGAACCACATAATGTAGGTGGTGAACTTGTGGTTGGAGCTGTTAAAGATCCTTGGGATAACGTGGTAGGAATGATTTACAATCCCGATTTTAAATTACCTTAGTACTCAACCAAAATTATCATGAAAAATCAATTTATATTATTTCTTATCATCATGCTGGGTTCCGTTTCAATGCAAGCACAAGATCAATATATATTCCCTTATGGGGGCGGACAAAACAAAGCCTTTATAAAACAAATAATAAAACTTACTGGTAAAACGAAACCCAAAATCTGCTATTTACCAACAGCGTCTGGCGATAGCGAACAAGGTATTATCCGTTGGTATGACTTGGTTCATGATTTATCGGTTGAACCTAACGTTCAAAAAGTATGGATTAGTTCATACAGTCAGAAAGAATCGTTTGAGGAAGTTTTGTTAAGTATGGATGCAATTGTAGTAGGCGGAGGGAACACACTTAATATGATGGCCATTTGGAAGGCGCAAGGAATTGATGTGGTTCTTAAAAAAGCCTTAGAAAAAGGAATTGTACTGGCGGGTGGAAGTGCGGGCTCGTTGTGTTGGTTTGATAATGGAACCACCGACTCGCGACCTAAGGAGTTGACGGTTGTTGAAGGGTTAGGTTTTTTACCTTTCAGTCACTCGCCTCATTACCACAGCGAAGAATACCGCAGGCCGCTTTATCATAAAAATATTTCGAATGGAATTTTTAAGGCTGGCTATGCCATGGATGATTATTCGGGTGTGATTTTTAAAAATGGCAAACCGTTTAAAGTGGTGTCTATAGACCCCACTAAATACAATTGTTATTTTGTTTCTGTAAAAGATGGAAAAGTGGTGGAGGAAAAGTTGGCGGCTGAAATGATCGAATAGGAAATTACGCGTTTCCTTATACTCATTAATTCATACAACATTAGGCTGAAATATAATTTTGTTTGTTTTCTCGGAAGCTACAATTGATTGTATAGCTTGTCCATTAATTTAATCCTGTTTCTTTCATTTTCTTGGTTGATCCCCTCAACATAATTATAAAACTTTAACAGGTATGATCAGAGTCATAAATTTAGCGCCTACTAAATGACAATTTTGGTTACTATTTAAATTAACCAAAAATAATATGACTATAACGGATAACGAATTTGACATCAGCAAAATTTCTATTGCTGACATCGCTGTTACATTTCCGCATGCTGTTGAGATACTAAGCAAATATAATCTTGATTATTGCTGCGGAGGAAAGAAGCCCTTTGTTAAAGTCTGTGAAAAAGCCGGCTTAAATCCTGAATTAATATGGAATGAAATTGAATCTTCAAGAGCTAACCGGGGCATGGATAACCGAATGCAGTTTGACCTTTGGGATACCTCTCTTCTGATTAATTTCATTGAGCAGCATCATCATAGTTATGTAAGACAATCCATACCTAAAATTAAAGAGTTGCTAAACAAAGTGTGCAGCGCCCACGGAGAAGATAGTCCTTTTTTGATTATGGTTCGCGATGACTTTAACGAGGTGGCCGAAGAATTATTAAATCACATGCCTAAGGAGGAGCAAGTACTTTTTCCTGCTTTGCGCGAATTGCAAAAGGGAACAACCGCACCTAACCTGAGTGCACCCATATCGGTTATGGAGCATGATCATGAACAAGTTGGAGCATTGATTAAATCAATCCGCACATTAACAAATAACTATACCCCGCCTTCTTACGCATGCCCTACTTTTAAGGTTACCTATATTATGCTTGATCAGTTTGATAAGGATTTGATGCAACACATCCACCTTGAAAATAATATTTTGTTTCCAAAAGCAATTGGTAAATAACCTGAAACGGAAAACTGCATTATGGAATTAAACCAAGAAATTCTTAGCGACCTGATCGTGTACATGAAGTATGCCCGCTACCTTCCTGAGTTAAAGCGCAGGGAATCGTGGCCGGAAATATGTAAACGATACGAAGACATGATGATTGAAAAGTATCCTTTGCTAAAGGATGAAATCAATCATTGGATGGCGTTTGTTTATGATAGAAAGGTTTTGCCCTCTATGCGTGCCATGCAATTTGCAGGTCCTGCTATTAGGCGCAACCAAAGTCGTATTTATAATTGTGCCTACCTTCCGGTTGACGACATTCACGCATTTTCTGAAACTTTATTTTTGCTGCTTGGTGGAACGGGCGTTGGGTTTTCGGTTCAGTATCATCATGTAGAAAAACTGCCCCCGATATGTAAAGCGCAAAAAAGTAAAAAGTTTTTAATTGGTGATAGCCTGGAGGGATGGGCTGATGCCATAAAAGTTTTATTCAAGGCATACTTTGGATTGAGCCAATACATACCCGAATTTGATTACTCAGACATTCGGCCCAAAGGCGCTCGTCTTGTAACTGCTGGTGGTAAAGCGCCCGGCCCTGAGCCCTTAAAAATCGGTGTTGCACATGTGCAAGCGATATTAGAAAGAAAGGATGACGGAGAAAAACTTACGCCCCTCGAGTGCCACGATATTATGTGCTACCTGGCCAATGCAGTATTAGCAGGGGGCATCAGAAGGTCGGCTATGATTTCTCTTTTCTCCGCAGACGATGAAGAAATGATGACTTGCAAGTATGGTGCCTGGTGGGAGTTAAATGAGCAACGGGGTCGCGCAAATAATTCGGTCGTGCTTTCGCGCGAGGATACAACCCGGAAAGAGTTTTTTGATCTGTGGAAAAAAATTGAATTGTCAGGATCGGGTGAACCCGGATTTTATTTTACGAATGATTTAGATTGGGGCACTAACCCATGCTGTGAAATTGCCTTGCGGCCTTTTCAATTCTGTAACTTATGCGAAGTAAATGTTTCGGATGTAACAGGTCAGGAAGATTTGAATGAACGTGCTGCAGCTGCCGCTTTTTTGGGAACCTTGCAAGCCGGCTTTACCGACTTCCATTATTTGCGTGAAGAATGGAAGACTACAACAGAACAAGAGGCGCGGATCGGTGTAGTAATGACGGGCATTGCCAGCGGAAGGGTATTAGATCTTGACTTGCGCGAAACAGCGGAAGAAGCCAAAAAGATGAATATGGCCACATCAGGGAAAATTGGGATTCAATTTGCGGC
>Ga0154020_10001873_pt1 | contig 25735 bp, 19 predicted proteins | sample Klosneuvirus_201_FD_109709 | JGI IMG/M metagenome (GOLD analysis project Ga0154020, IMG submission 109709) | Active sludge microbial communities from wastewater, Klosterneuburg, Austria - Klosneuvirus_20160825_MG | ecosystem: Engineered > WWTP > Aerobic digester > Activated sludge | place...
GCCGGCGGGGTGGACCTCGAGGAGTTTGAGCGTGGTGGCGTGGCCGCAGGAGATGAGGCCGGACTCGGCGTTGAGGATGGTGCCGGGGGCTTGGTCGGCTTCTTCGGGGATGGTGATGGCGCGGGTGAGTTTGAGGGGCAGGTCGCGGAACTGGACGGTGACGCCGGGCCAGGGTGTGAGGCCCTGGATGCGGCGGCGGCAGGATTCGGCATCTTGCGTGAAGTCGACCCAGCCGTCGGTTTTGGAGAACTTGGGGGCGATGGTGACGAGGGATTCGTCTTGGGACTGCAGGCGGACGGTGCCTTTCGCGTGTTCTTGCAGGACGGACTCGACCAGTTCGGGGCCGTCATCGGCGAGGAGGTCGTGGAGATCGCCGGCGGTGTCGGCGGGGTCGATGTCGCGATGGGATTGGGCGAGGATAAGGCCGGCATCCATGCGGTCGGCGAGGGTGATGATGCTGTTGCCGGATTGGGTGTCGCCGGCGAGGATGGCGGCGTTGATGGGGGCAGCGCCGCGCCAGCGCGGGAGGAGGGAGGCGTGGAGGTTGATGGCGAAGATGCCGTCGAGGAGTTTGGCGCCGAGCTTTTGGCCGAAGGCGATGATGACCCAGGCGTCGGCGTTGAGGGCGCGGATCTGATCGGTGAGTTGGTTGACTTTTTCGGGTTTGAAGAGGGGGGCGTTGGGGAGGTTGGTAGTGGCCCATTGACCGATGGGTGTGGGGGTGAGGGTGCCGCCGCGGCCGGAGGGGCGGTCGGGTTGGGTGATGATGGCGGCGATGTCGTGGGTGTCTGCGAGCGACTGGAGAGTCGGCAGACCGAAGGCACCGGAACCGAAGAAGACAAGACGCATGTCGGGCAAGAGTAGTCGGCACGCCGTGGGTGGTCGGCGTTGAAGAACGACTTTGGCGGTCGGCATCGAAGTCGGAGGAACCGACTTCGATGGCACTATTTGTCGCGTTCGAGGCGTTTGATGGAGGACCGGTTTTTGAGGCGGGACATTTGGGACATGCGGTCGATGATGAGGACACCTTCGAGGTGGTCGAACTCGTGCTGCCAGCAACGGGCCAGGAGGCCGGAGGCGGTTTTGGTGAAACGTTGTCCGTCGAGGCCGGTGGCGGTGATGGTGATGATTTCGGGGCGAAGGACATCGCCGGTGATTTCGGGGAGGCTCAGGCAGCCTTCTTCGTAGGTCGTGAGTTCGCCCTGGGGGTTGGTGAGGATGGGGTTGATGAAGACGCCGGGATCGGCGGTGGCCTGGAGGGGGTCGGATTCGGGGGAGCGATCTTCGCCGGGGGGGACGTGGGCGACGAAGAGTCGCCAAGGGAGGCCGACCTGCGGCGCGGCCAGCCCGATGCCTTCGGCATCGTACATGAGGCGGATCATCCGTTCGGCGACGGCCCGGAGTTCGGGGGTCACTTCGGGAACCTCTTTGGCCCGTTGACGTAGAACGGGTTCGGGGTAGTGCAGGATGTGGAGCGATTCGGGGTCCACGGGCATGGCCGATGGTATGGCAGGGAATGCAGAGATTTGGAAGTTCAAGACGGGTGTTGGATTGGTGTTTGCGGACGTGAAGAGAACCCACCCCCAGCCCCTCCCTCAGGGAGGGGAGTCAAGAATTGCGGCAGCGCTAGCAACCGTGACCGGGGTTCGGGGGAACGGTTACAATGGATGCTCCGCGCTGCGGGGTGAATTCGCGACCTTAAGAAGGGGCTCCAGGCTTGGCATTTTTTGGCAAGAAGAAAGATGACGATTCCGACAAGCCCAAGGATGAGGGCAAGGGCGGGGATGGCGGGCCGGACAAATTCCAGGTTTCGCCGGACAAGGCCGCTAAGTTCTTTGACTACGCCAAGACGGCGCACGATGCGACGAACTTCGAGTACGCGATGCATTCGTGGCTGAGCGGGCTTCGGCAGGAGCCTTCGAGCATGCGGGGGCTGGAAGGGTTCTGGACGTCGAGCCAGGCATTCCTGAACGAGAGCGGGGGCAAACCGCCCAGCAAAGACACGATGAAGGAGTTCACGGGGCGGAGCGACCTGGAGAAGTATCTCGAGGGGTTGCTGGGGTGGGGAATCAAGCCGCTTGATGCACTGATGGCGGTGAAGGCGGCGGAGGCCGCGGCCAAGCTGAATATGCCGGAGCCGACGTACTGGATCGGGCACCGGGCGATGCACGTTGCGGCCAATGAGAAGAAGCCGCGCAAGGAACTGTTCCTGAAGCTGATGGTCGTGTTCATGACCGTCGGGGCTTTTGATAAGGCGGTGGAGGCGGGCGGGGCGGCGCTGAAGCTGGACCCCTTGGATGGAAAGCTCGCGGCGGAGGTGCGGAATCTGGCCGCGCAGGCGACGATGAATAAGGGTGGGTACGAGCAGACGGGGCAGGCGGGCGGGTTCAAAGCGAACGTGCGCAATATGGATGCGCAGAGGAAGTTGGAGGAGGGGGAGCGGATCGTCAAGACCGAGGAGGTCATGGACCGCGTGGTGGCGGAGGCGAAGGCCGAGTACGAATCGCGGCCGGATGACGTTCCGTCGGTCAGCAAGTACATCGACAGGCTGAAAGAGCGAGGGCGGCCGGAGGATGAGAAGGTGGCGCGGGAGCTGGCGCTCAAGACGTTTGAGACGACCAAGCAGTTCCGGTTCCGGCAGATTGCCGGCGAGCTGCGGCTGCGTATCGCGTCACGCAATCTCAACGTGTACAAGACGAAGGCTGAAAAGGCGCCCGCTGATCAGACGGCGCAGGCCCAGTATGCCCAGGCGCGGATGAAGTTTGCGGAGATGGAGATCGAGGAGTTGAAGCTGCGGGTGGAGGCATACCCGACGGACCTGGGGCTGAAGTATCAGCTGGGTAAGCGGGACTATGACCTGGGCAACTTTGACGATGCGATCGGGCTGTTCCAGGAATCGCAGAGAGATGCCAAGCACCGGCTGGAGTCGTTGTATTTCATCGGGCTGGCGTTTGAGAAGAAGGAGTGGTTTGACGAGGCAATTCACAGCTTTCGTCAGGCCTTGGAAGCGCACAAGACGCACAGCGACGAGATGGGGATGGCGCTGCGGTACGCGTTGATGACCTCGCTCCAGAGCAAGTCTGGGTTGGATAAGGACTTGGCGCTGGCGGAAGAGGCGGACAAGATCGCGTCGTCGATTGCGATTCAGCAGATCAACTTCCGGGATATCCGGGCGCGGCGGGATGCGATTAAGAAGTTGATGGGGGAGTTGAAGAAGACCTGATGCGGGTTGGCGGCGGTGAACCCACCCCCCAACCCCCTCCCTCAGGGAGGGGGAGCAGGAATGAGCAACGTCGTCATTATCATTCCGGCGCGCATGGCATCGACCCGGTTTCCTGGGAAGGTGCTGGCGGATAAGACGGGTAAGCCGTTGATTCAGCATGTGTTTGAGGCGGCGTCGCGGGCGAAGTGTTCGCGGCGGGTTGTCATTGCCACGGATGACGCTCGGGTGGAGGCGGCGGCGAAGCGGTTTGGCGCCGAGAGCGTGATGACGCGGGCGGATCATCCCAATGGGACGAGCCGGCTGGCGGAGGCCGCGGCGAAGCTGGGGTTGGGGGCGGAAACGATTGTGGTGAATGCTCAGGGGGATGAGCCGGAACTGGATGCGACGCTGATTGATTCGGCGGTGGAGGTTTTGGAGAAGACCAAGGCGCCGGTTTCGACGGTGGCGACTCCGTTTCGGGAGGGGGAGCGGGCGGAGGATCCGAATATCGTCAAGGTGGTGGTGCGTGGGGATGGGACGGCGATGTATTTTTCGCGAGCGATGATTCCGTTTCCGCGGGATGGGGCTTCGCACGTCAAGCCGCTGAAGCATGTTGGGTTGTATGTGTATCGGCGGGGGTTTTTGGATCGGTATTCGTCGTTGATGGTGACGGAGTTGGAGAAGACCGAGCAGTTGGAGCAGTTGCGGATTTTGTATCACGGGTTTGCGATTGCGGTGGCGGTGAGGGAGACGAGCGGATTTGGGGGAGTGGATACGCCGGAGCAGTATGAGGAGTTTGTCAGAAGGCACGGAGGCACGAAGGCACGGAGGCACGAAGGGGGATAAGAAGTCACCAGTGGATTTTGGTGTTGGGGAACTCGAGGTCAAACTCCCTGAAAGACTCGACGGGTGCGCCATCGAAGCTGAGCTTGCTGATGCGGATCACGATGGTGCCCGTGGTGGCGGGGCCGGTGGGGTTTGGGATCGACATGCTGTAGCGCTCGGGTCGGGGGCGGGGTCCAGAAGCGGTGCCCATGGAGCTGTTGGAACCGCGATAGCCCGCTGTTGAGTAGCTGGAAGAGAATCCGAACCGGGAAATGTCCAGAGTGCCCTGCCCGACGCTGGTTTCGGCACCCTGATAGCGCCAAAGGACTTCGAACTGAACGGACATCGGGACTGCGGGCGCAACGGCGACAATTGTGCAGGAGTTGCCACGGAGTCGGCCGCCGGGCTCCGGCTCGACGCTGCCGACGATGAACATGCGCGAGGCAAAGTCACGGAAGGGGTCCACCGACGTAGACGCGGCCACCTGGTAGGAGAAGTGCAGCTGCCACTCGAGCTCTGCTTCGGGCGTCGTGGTTGGCGGGAGCATGCGCGAGGAAATGCGGCGCTGGAGGGGATCCTGAGTGCCCAAAGAAGCGCGGATCGTTCCGTCAAACGTGTAGGAGCCGGGCTCCTGGGGCGCGGTGAGATTGCCGACGATTGCGATGCCAGGCGCGGGCAGTTGCGTGCCCTCGCGCCCAATGATGGCGGAGCCCGAGAGGGCGCCGGGATAGCGAAGCCGAGCGCTGGAGTTCCCGCCGCGGGCGTTGAAGTTGAGCACGATGGGCGTGCTTTCGCCCGGACGAAGTGGCCGCTTGACGAGGGTTGAGAGCTGCGGCGAACAGGTCTGCTCCAGGAACCTGGTCATGAGTTCGGCGGGAAGGCGCTTGGCGAGGCACTCGGCCAGAAAGGCGGTGCCGAGTTCGGTGCTCCAGGGTTTGGTGGGGTCGCTCTGGAGTTTCAGGAGCCAGGTGATGAGTTGGTCTCTGGCGGATTCGCTCAGCGGGCCGCTGGTGAGGAGTTCGGAGAGTGCGTGGCCGTAGGGGGTTGGGTTTGGGAGGTGGGCGCTTTCGAGGGCGGTCATGAGGGTGGATGCGACGGCATCGCGATCGCCTTGGGTGAGTTTGTTGGCGTCGTTGCGGGCGAGGAGTTCGTTGATGGCGTGGGTGACGGAGTCTTGGGAGCCGTACTTGGCGTCTAGACGCAGCCACCAGACGGGCTTGTAGGTGTACCAGTCGATTTTGCGGGTGGTGCCGTAGATGGAGAGGCCGGAGCCGGCGGCGCCGATGACGAGCAGGAGGCAGGAGAAGAGGGCGAGGCGGCGGAGGCGTTTACGGTTGCCGATGCGGATGGCCTTGGGGGCTTCGAGGTTGGCGCCGCATTCGGGGCAGGTGGTGGAGGGGAGGCCAATCAGGTCGAACTTGCAGCGGCGGCAGGTGGGGTGGGTGTCGATTCTGCGGCCGCGGAGGGAGAGGGCGAGGGTGAGGAGGGAGAGGAAGATCAGGATGAGGAAGGGGATGAGCACGGGGTGGAGTTTATGAAGATGACGGGTTTTGGGAAGTCCGTCGGGGGATATAGCAGGAGGAATCGGATCACACCGCGTTCGTCCGCCCCATCACGGGCGTCGGCTAGCGCCGAAGCCCGTGGCACTTTTGGGCCCGGTTGTGAGCTGCTGGTCGTCGGGCGCACCTTCACTGGCCACTCAGAGCAGTGACCAGTGCCACCAAAGCGAGGAGTGAGGAGAGCGGGAGTTTCGGGGAACGCGGTGGGTGGTGGGCATCGAAGCCGGAGGAACCGACTTCCATGGCACGGCTACTTCTTTGGCGCGGGTTTGGTTTTGAGGGCGGCGATCCAGTCTTGGAGTTGCGTGATCACTTGGGGGTCTTTTTCGGTTTTGAGTTGGGCTTCCCAGGCGGGGAGCGCGGCTTCGGCGTGGAGGGTGATCAGGGCTTGCGCGGCTTGGTTGCGGGAGCGGGTTTCGCGGTCGGATTGGAGAGATAGGAGGGCTTTGATGGCCGCGGGTTGGTCGTGGTGGGCTAGTTTGGCGATGGCTTCGATGGCGACGGGGCGGGTGCGGGAGAAGTTGCCGAACTGGGCGTATTGGATGGCCAGGGGCAGGCCTTCGGGGGCGTCGAGGTCGCCGAGGCCTTCGAGTGCGCCTTGGCGGATTCGGTCGTGTTGGGAGTCGATGGCTAAGGCGTCGGCGAGGATGGGGAACTTGTCGTGGAGTTTGAGCTTGCCCAGGCCGCGGAGGGCGGATTGGCGGTTGTGGGCACTTTGGTCTTTGGTGGCGGCGGTGGTGAGGTAGTCGATGAGGCGTTGGCGATCGCTGGGGGCGGCGGTGTTCTTGCTCAGGGATTCGGCGATGCCGTCGATGAGGACTTCGCGGACGTCGCGGTCGGCGATTGCGGTGCGCGAGAGCTCGGCGAGGGATGCGGCTTCGTGGCGGAGGACCAAGGCGTCGATGCACTCCCAGCGGACGCGGGAAGGGTTGGAGGATTCGGCGGCGATCTGCGTGAGAGAGGCGGCACCGGTGGTGGTGGCTTCGGTGGCGAGGTAGCGGGCTGCGAGAATGCGGCTCAAGGCTGTGGGGCCGCGGTCGAGTTGAGAGAGCCAGCGGCGAAGGGGTTGCTTGACGGACTTGACGGCCAGGACGGTGAGCTCGGGATCGACGATGACCATGGTGGGTTCGGAGTCGAGCTTGAATCGGGCGACGGTTTCGCGGCCGTTGACCTCGATGGTTGGCTTATTGGAGGCACCCGAGCGGGTTTGGACCCAGATGGGGAGAGAGAACTCGAAGGCGGGGTTGTAGCCGTCGATGGTTTGCTTCTGGTCGATGGACACGACCAGCTCGCCGGATTCGGCTTTCCAGTCGCAGGCGATATCGAGCTCGGGGATGCCGGGGTGGTAGCACCACTGCCGGAAGAACTGTTCGAGGGCTTCGCCGGAGACTTCCTCGAAGATGCGGCGGAGGTCGTTGGTCTCGACCTGCTTGAACTTGAAGCGGTCTACGTAGACGCCCAGGGCCTTGAAGAAGATCTCATCGCCGAGGCGCTGGCGGAGCATGTGGAGGATGACGCTGCCTTTGGGGTAGGGGTTGGCGGCGCGGCTGAAGGTTTCGCCGGGGTTTTTGTATTCCTTGCTGACCATCGCGGGTTGGTAGGGAGCATCGGCGCGGTCGCGGGCGGTGATGCGGTCGGTGTTGCTGAGGATCCAGCCGTAGTAGGCATCCTTGCCGTCGCGGTTTTCAAACCAGAGATTGGAGAAGTAGGTGGCGAAGCCTTCGTTGAGCCAGATGTGCTCCCAGCTCTTGCAGGTGATGAGGTCGCCGAACCATTGATGGGCGAGCTCGTGGGCGATGAGGCCGTCGATGTCGCCATCGGCGAGGCCTTCTGGGGTGAGGATGGCGGTGTCGTAGAGAGTTGTGGCGGAGGTGTTTTCCATGCCGCCGCCGCCGAAGTTGTGGACGACGAGCTGGGCGTATTGGTCCCAGGGGTAAGGTTGGCTGGTGAGTTTTTCGAAGAGGGAGATCATTTGCGGCGTGTGGCCGTAGGTGCGTGCGATATCGGGGCCACGGCCTTGGGGGACGTAGACGGGCATGGGGAGCTTGGTGGTGGAGATGTTTTCGACGTCGAACTTTCCGACGATGAGGGAGACGAGGTAGTTGGTGTGGGGTTTGTCTTGGAGCCAGTGAAAAGTAGTGCGGCCGAGTACGGAATGGCTCGATTCGAGAAGCTTGCCGTTGGAGCTGACCTGATAGTCATCGGGGACGGTGACGGTGATTTCGGTGGTGAGGCGGACATTGGGAAAGTCATGGCAGGGGAACCAGTAGCTGTTCTGGTTGGATTGACCTTGGGTGTGGAGTTGGGCGGGGCGGTCGGGCCATTCTTTGGACTGAGGGGTCCAGATGAGGCCGGCGCGGGGGTTGTTCACGGTGTAGGTGGTGAGGAGTTCGGTCTTTTCGCCCACGGGAAGAGGTGGGTCGAAGGCGAGGTTGAGCTTTTGGCCATCGTGCTTGAAGGAGACTTTGGTTTTGGCGTTGGAGATTTTGACGCTGTGGATGTCGAGGAGCTTGGCGTCGAGCTGGAGGAAGTCGAGGACATCGCCGACGGGGGTGAAGGTGAGGTGTTGCTCGGCCTCGAGCTTGGGGATGTTCATGTCGGCGATGTCGAGCTTGAGGGCCATGTGCTGGTAGGCGACGTGGGGATGGGGTGGGTAGTTGAGGAGGTCGCGGCCGGTATCGGGGTTGATGAAGCCGGGGGTGCGGGTGTCCGCCGCGAAGAGGGTGCGCGCGTGTTCGCATTCGTCGGCGGAAGAGCGGGCGCCGTCGGGGCGCGCGAGGGCGGGAAGGGAAAGGGTCAGAGATAGGAGGGTGATGGAGAGATTTGAGATTTGCATTTTGGGACGGTCCTGGAAGGCTTGGCGGGACTGACTTGAGATTTGAGATTTGAGAAGTTGGAGGCGCGAATGCTCCCTCCCCCCAGCCCCCTCCCTCAGGGAGGGGGAGCAGGAAGGAGACTCAGTGCGGGGGAGTTGGCGCGAGCGCGGTGGCTTGGTTCATTTGGGTGAGGGATTCGGTGGCGGCGGTTCGGATGACTTCGAGGTCGCTGGTCGCGAGTTCGGAGAGGGCTTGGCGGGCTTGGGGCTCTTCGAAGAGGGCGAGGTGTTCGGCGGCCTGGAGTTGGGCGAAGACCGAATCGGTGTCGCGGGCCTGGTGCAGCCACATGGCCAGAGGCTTTTTGATGCTCGTGGGAGCGATGGTGCCCATTCCGGGGTCGAGCTCGACATCCTCGGGCTTGGCGGACAGTTTGACTTTGAGTTCGCCGGTTTTGGTGTCCAGGTCGAGCTGCTCGTACTCGGGCTTTCCGGCGATGGTGATTCGGACGGGGAGAGACAACGCGTAGGCGGGGTTGTCGAGGTCGATTTTCTGGGTCTGCTTGACCGAGATGGTGAGCTCACCGGGGCCGGTGGCCTTTTCGGCATCGTCGGGCTTCCAGTCGATTTCGACATCGAGGCGCGGTGTGCCGGGGCGATAGCACCATTGGTTGAAGAAACGCTCGAGGCTTTGGCCGCTGGCTTCTTCGAGGGCATAGCGGAAGTCGTCGGTCTCGACGTGGGTGAACTTGTGCTTCTGGATGTAGGCGTGGACACCCTTCCAGAAGGCGTCATCGCCCAGACGGTTGCGGAGCATGTGGAGGACGCAGGCGCCCTTGGAGTAGATGTTGTTGGGGCGGATAAAGGTCTGCATCGGATCGGTGTAGCGGTTGGAGACCATGGCGGGGTTGTTGGGGGCGGAGGTGCGATTGCCGCCGCGCTCCTGGCGGACGAAGGTGGCAATCATGCGCTGGTATTCGCGGCGTTCGTTGCCGGGGGAGGCTTCTTTTTCTTTCCAGAGGGCTTCGGCGAAGCTGGCCCAGCCTTCGTTGAGCCAGGCGTGTTCCCAGCCTTTGCAGGTCATAAGGTCGCCGAACCACTGGTGGGCGAGTTCGTGGGAGATGATGTCATCCTGGCTGCCGGCGGGCGCGGTGGCGGAGGAGGACTGCATGGTGGTGGCGGAGGTGTTTTCCATGCCGCCGGCCATGAAGTTGCGGACCAGGGCCTGGGAGTACTTGTCCCAGGCGTAAGGCTCGGCGAAGAGCTGGGAGAAGTGGGCGACCATGGCGGGCGTTTTGGCGTAGGCGGCGGTTGCGGTTTTTTCGGTGCCGACGGGGGCGTAGAGATAGCAGGGGATGCGGGCTTCTTCGGGCGTCTTGGTGGGGAGGCCGACGATGGAAAAGCGGCCGACGACCATCGAGATGAGGTAGGTGGCGTGGGGCTTGTCCTGGAGCCAGTGCCATGTCATGCGCGGGTCGCCGTTGGCGGAGGGTGTGCCGAGCGTGGCTTCGATGAGGCGACCGTTGGAGCCGACGATGTAGGGGTCTTCGACGGTGACGAAGAGTTCGGTGGTGAGACGCTCATTGGGGAAGTCGTGGCAGGGAAACCACTTTCGGTTGTGGTCGGGCTGGCCCTGGCTGTGGATCTGGGCGAACTTGTCGGTTTCGCGAGAGGCATCGGGGCGGCCTTTGGTCCAGGTGAGGCCGGTGCCGTCGGCTTTAGGAGTGGCGGAGTAGCGAGTGACGACTTCGACCTTTTCGCCGAGCTTGATCGCGGGGTTGAAGGCGATTTTGAGGAGGCCGTCTTTGTGGGTGAAGGTGAGGGGGCGAGGGGCCGTGGCGCCGGTGCCGACGATGGAGACCGAGTCGATCTTGAGGCCGACGGCGTTGAGCGTGAGCTCTTCTCGTAGTTTGGCGATAGGGGTGATGGAGAGGGTTTCGATTCCGGAGAAGGCGGAGACCTTCATGTCCGGGATGTCGATCGCCAGCTTCATGTGGAGGAGGTCGAAGTGGCGGGGCGGAGGGTAGTTGCCCACATCGCGGCCGGTGGAGTCGATGCGGGGGTCATCGGGGCGGGCGAGGGCGGGGGTTAGAAGGAGGAGGATGGCGAGGAGGTGGGTGCGCAGGGGGGGTTCCGGGAAGGACAGAGGGCAGAGTGTAACGGGAGGGAGAGGGGGCGGTCGGGTGGGTGGCAGGATGCGGGGTGGTGGCATATCGCGGCAAATAAGCACGCGCTGGGTCGTCGGCATCGAAGTCGGAGGAACCGACTTCGATGGCACGCACGGCCCGTGGAATGCTGCAATGATGTGGGCATGTCGCGAGGACTTGCTCAAGGGCGTTTTTCTAAGGATGCGGATCCGCTGTTTCGCGAGATCAATGACTCGCTGGGGTTTGATTATCGGTTGGTGAGGCAGGACATTCGGGGGTCTATCGCTTGGGCGGGGGCGATTGAGAAGGTGGGGGTTTTGACGGCGGAGGAACGGGGGAGGTTGGTTGGGGCGCTGCAGGAGTTGGATGGGATTGTGCAGAGGGAGCCGCGGGTGCTGCTGGCGGTGAATGCTCAAGGGCACTTTCTGCAGGAGGATGTGCACTCCTGGGTTGAGGCGGAGTTGATTCAACGGGTGGGGGACTTGGGGAAGAAGCTGCATACGGGCAGATCGCGGAATGACCAGGTGGCGACGGACTTGCGGCTTTGGGTTCGGGAGGAGATTGATGCTCGGGTTGGGGAGGTGCGGGCGGCGCAGCGGGCGCTGCTCGATTTGGCGGAGCGGGAGATCGGGACGTATTGGCCGGGGTATACGCACTTGCAGCGGGCTCAGCCGGTGTTGCTGGCGCATTGGTGTTTGGCGTACGTGGAGATGTTGGAGCGGGATGTGGGGCGGTTTGCGGATGCGCGGCGGCGTGTGAATGTTTGTCCGCTGGGATCGGGGGCGCTGGCGGGGACGGCTTACTCGATTGATCGGGTGGCGCTGGCGAAGGAGTTGGGGTTTGACTCCCCCACTGCGAACAGTTTGGATGCGGTCGCGGACCGTGACTTTGTGGTGGAGACGCTGGCCGCGGCCTCGCTTTGTGCGGTTCACCTTTCGCGGTTTGCGGAGGAGCTGATTCTGTACTGCACGGCGGAGTTTGGGCTCGTGGAGTTGGATGATTCGGTGACGAGCGGGTCATCGCTGATGCCGCAGAAGAAGAATCCGGATGCGCTGGAGTTGATGCGCGGCAAGTGCGGGCGGATTCTGGGGGCCCAGGTGGGGTTGGCGGTGACGCTGAAGGGGTTGCCGCTGGCGTACAACAAGGACATGCAGGAGGACAAGGAGCCGCTGTTTGATGCGATGGCTTCGTTGTCGTTGTGCCTGAGGATTGTGCCGCGGGTTGTGGGGACGATGAAGGTGGATCGGGAGAGGTGTCGGGCGGCCGCGGCGGGGGGGTATTCGAATGCGACGGAGTTGGCGGATTATTTGGTGGGGCGGGGGGTGGCGTTTCGGGATGCGCACCACTTCACGGGGGCGATTGTGAGGCGGGCGATTGAGGTTGGGGTACCTTTGGAGAAGCTGGAGTTGGCGGAGATGCAGAAGGTTTGCCGGGCGATTGGGGGGAAGGTTTTTAGGGCGCTGACGCGGGGGGCTTGGGGGGGGAGGCGGAATTTATTGGGGGGGACGGGGTCGGAGGCGGTTTCGGAGGCGTTGAGGAGGGCGTGGGTGTGGGTGGAGGGGGTTTAGGTTCTGCCGGATAAGCCAGGTACGGTGAGGCAGGGCGCTACCGACCGAACGAGTCCGCATCCCATTGAGAGTCGCTCATGGAAGCATGTCCACATTCTGGGCAAATGGAGCTTTTGAGCCCGAGCATGTCGTAACCGCAGTGCGGGCATTCGCGGCGGAGGCCCATAGCAGCGCGAATGCGATGTAGGTCGGCGGAATACTTCCGAACCGCAAGAACAGTTGCGATGCAGACGCTCACAGCAAGTACTGCCGGATCCGTCGCGGACTTCAAGAATGGTTCCCAACCGACGATTGGAGGCGCCATCAGTCCAGTACGGTTGACCCCGTAACAGGCAATGACAATGCGCGCGCCGCTCCAAGCCAGCACCACTGGTGTTAACCACCACGCTTGAACACAACTTGCCATCAACGCCCAGCGGCGCGGGTTTCTCGACCCGACCAACAGGTGGAGCGCGAAGATGGAGACCACCGCTGCGCCGATGGCCGACAGAATTGCGGTTCCCTGTATCCACGCGACCAGATAGAACGACTCGGTTTGACCGGGTGGCAGGGCCGCGGAGGCGAGGATGGAGGCGGGCAGCACAACAACGGCCCCGAGGGAGGCGACCAGATGAAGCCGGCAAGGCGTTCGGAGCGGCGCAACCGACATGCGTGATCCTTGGCCACTGGTTGGCGCGACGAGAGGCTTGACTTCTTTATGCACTGTGTGCATAATCATTCAATGACCACCAAGCCGCGGCGGCAACGCCTCATTCTGGAGTTGATTGAGAAGACGGGGGTTCCGAATCAGGAACGCCTGGCGGAGCTGCTGCGCGAGCGAGGGGTAGCGGTGACTCAGGCGACGTTGTCGCGGGATCTGCATGAGCTGGGGGTGGTGAAGGGCGGGGAGGGATATTCGTTGCCTTCACAGGTGAATGGGCACGCGGCTTCGCTGGAGCGGGCGCTGAAGGAGTTTTTGATTCGGGGGGACTCGGGTGGCAATCTGGCGGTGTTGCATACGGGGCCGGGGGGGGCGCCGCTGCTGGCTCTGGAGATCGACAAGGCTTCGATGAAGCCGGTGCTGGGGACCGTCGCGGGGGATGACACTGTTTTTGTCGCGACTCGGTCGGCGAAGGATGCGGGGAAGATACTGTCGCACTTCAAGGAGCTTGCGGGGTTGCGGTAGTCCCCCACTGGTATGAAACGGATCAAGGCTGCAATCATCGGGGCGGGTGGGTATTCCGGCGCGGAGCTGGTTTCGATTCTGCTGCGCCATCCTCGGGCGGAGATTGTCGGGCTGTTTGGGTCGGGGAAATCGGACAAGCCGCAGAGCATGGGAGATCTGTATCCGCGGCTGCGGGGGCGGATTCAGATGCCGGTGGCGGCCGCGGAATTGGGGGCGCTGAAGGCGTGCGGGGCTGAGGCTGTATTTTTGGCGACACCGCATGAGGCGAGTATTCATTGGGCGGCGGACTTGATGGGGCTGGGAGTAGCTGCGCCGAAGGTGTTTGATCTTTCGGGGGCGTTCCGGCTGAAGTCCGCGGCCCTGTATCCCAAGTTCTATGGGTTTGAGCATGAGCAGCCAGACCTGTTGCTGAAGGCCGTGTATGGGTTGCCGGAGCTGCATCGGAAGGAGATCGGCAAGGCGGATCTGATCGCGGTGCCGGGATGCTATCCGACTTCGGCGATTCTGCCGCTGGCGCCGCTGGCGCGGGCGGGGGCGATTGATCGGCGGCGGCGGGCGATTGTGGATTCGACGAGTGGGGTGAGCGGAGCCGGGCGCTCGGCGACGGTGAAGTCGCTGTTCTGCGAGGTGAGCCTGCAGCCTTACAACGTGTTCAAGCACCGGCACAATCCGGAGATCGATCTGTATTCGGGGACGCCGGTGGTGTTTACGCCGCACCTGGGGCAGTTTGATCGGGGGATTCTGTCCACGATCCATATTGAGCTGGCGGATCGGTGGGATGGGCCCAGATTGACGGAGACTTTGAAGACGGCGTATGGCGAGGAGGCGTTTGTGCGGTTGATGGCGCCGGATGGGTGGCCGTCGGTCGGTGCGGTGCGGGGGACGAACTTCTGCGATATCGGGTGGGCGGTGGATGAGGCGAACAAGCACTTGATCGTGGTGAGCGCGATTGACAATCTGGTGAAGGGGGCCGCGGGGCAGGCGGTGCAGTGCTTTAACGTTCGATTTGGGTTTGATGAAGGGCTGGCGCTGGATGGCGGGGGGTCGTTGGCATGACCTCACCATTGGTGATCAAGATTGGCGGGGCGGGGGTGGATGATCCGTTCAATGCGGGGCCGTTGTGGGCCGCGCTGAAGGAGGCGCATCGGATTCTGGGTGGGCAGTTGGTGCTGATTCATGGCGGTGGGCGGGCGGTGGATCAGCACTTGGACCGGCTGGGGATCACGACGGAGCGGCGGGAGGGAATTCGGATTACGCCCGCGGCGATCATGCCGGAGATCACAGCGGTGTTGGCGGGTCGGGTGAACAAGGCGCTGGTCGGGGCTATTCAGCGGACGGGGTTGGCCGCGGTTGGGTTGAGTCTTGGGGATGGGCTGGGGTCGATCAACTCGGCGAAGTCGGATGAGTACTCGTTTGATCCTGGGGCGGTTGGGAAAGTGACGGGGGGCGACGGAAAGCTTTTGAAGACGTTGATTGGGGCGGGGTTCCTGCCGGTGCTTTCGACGATCGGGCTGGATGCGGATGGGCGGATGCTGAATATCAATGCGGATGATGCGGCCGCGGGGGTGGCACGCATTCTGGGGGCCCGCGGGGTGGTGCTGCTGACGGATGTGGCGGGAGTTTTGGATGCTCAGAAAAAGCTGATTTCGCAGCTGGATGCCGCGGCGATTCACGAGTTGATCGAACGGGGTGTGGTCTCCGGGGGCATGATTCCGAAAGTGAAGGCGGCCCTCGCCGCGGCGGAGGCGGCTCAGGCTCCGGCGACGATTGCGTCGTGGAATGACTCTCAAGACGTTGTTCGGCTGGCACGGGGAGAGGCGGTCGGGACCCGGGTGGTTCCGACACGACGACCCTGATTCCTCAGCCCCCCACTTCTCCACTGGAACTTCGCACCCCGTTTCACGTAATAACTAGCTCGCACCTTTTTGGGATTCACGTTCAATGACGAATATGACTGACGTACGGCCCTTTTCTGATCTCGTGAACCTCGCGGACCTGGATGCCGGGCAGATCGAGGAGCTGTTCATCACGGCCGGGGCGACCAAGCGGAACATCCAGCCGTATCGGAAGGCGTTGGATGGCAAGACGATCATCCTGATCTTTGAGAAGCCGTCGCTGCGGACGCGGGTGACGTTTGAGGTGGGACCTTCGAAGATGGGGGCGAGCACGATCTTCTTTGACCATTCGAAGGAGCGGATCGGCGCCCGCGAAGCCGTCAAGGACTATGGGCGAAACCTGGAGCGCTGGGTGGACTGTGTTGTTGCCCGGGTGTACTCGCAGGAAGTGCTGGAGGAACTCGCGGCCAACTGCAAGGTGCCCGTGATCAATGCCCTGAGCGATTCGTACCACCCTTGCCAGGCGCTGGCGGACTACTTCACGCTGGCGGAGAAGCTGGGCGGGGTGAAGCGACTCAAGGGCTTCAAGCTGGCGTATGTCGGTGATGGGAACAACGTGTGCACCTCGCTCATGCATGGGGCGGGGAAGCTGGGGTTGCATATGACTGTTGTGTGCCCGAAGGGCTTCCAGCCAGAGGCGTTTGCGCTCGAAGAGTCGCGGCGGTTTGCGACTGAATCCGGTGGCTCCATTGAGATTTCGCACGATCCCGCGGCCATCAAGGGCGCTCAGGCCGTCTATACCGACACGTGGGTGTCGATGGGTGATGAAGACCAGAAGGTCAAGCGGATGGCGGCGTTTGCTAAGTTCCGGGTGGATGAGAAGCTGATGGAGTTGGCGGGAGCCAAGGCGTTTTTCATGCACTGCTTGCCCGCGCACCGCGGGGCAGAGGTGACCGATCAGGTCATCGACTCCCCCACTTCGATCGTTTACGATCAGGCGGAGAATCGCATGCACGTTCAGAATGCGCTGCTGTTGCATATGCTCGGCGGCGTTTAGGACAGCACACATCGCCACACGGCACATTTGGACTAGGCTTTCCCTCGGCACTCGGGACTCGGCACTCGGCACTTCTCTTGGAACTGACCCATGGCAAAGCGCATCGCACTCGCATACTCCGGCGGCCTCGATACCTCCTGCATCGTCCCCTGGCTGAAGGAGAACATCCCCGGCGCCGAGGTTGTCTGCGTCGTGGGTGATTTAGGGCAGGGGTCGGACGAACTGGCGGGTGTGGAACGCAAGGCCAAAGACTCCGGCGCTGTTGAATGCCACGTCGTCGATCTCAAGCAGCGCTTCGTGGATGACTTCGTCATGCCCACGATGATCACCGGGGCCATTTATGAGGGCCGCTACCTGCTCGGCACCGCCATCGCGCGGCCGATTCTCGCCCAGGCCCAGGTCGAGGTCGCTCTCAAAACCCGGTGCACGGCGCTTTCGCACGGGTGCACGGGGAAGGGAAACGATCAGGTGCGGTTTGAGTCGGCGTACGCCGCGTTGGCGCCGGAGTTGGAGACGATCGTGCCGTGGCGGCACGATAAGTGGAACCTCTCTGGTCGCATCGCGATGCTGGACTATCTCAAGGCGCGGAACATCCCCACCACCGCTTCGGCGACCAAGATCTATTCGCGCGATCGCAACCTGTGGCACATTTCCCACGAAGGCGGGACCATCGAAGACCCGGCGAACGCACCGCCGGAGGATGCGTGGATGCTCACCACATCGCCGGAGAAGGCACCAAGCCTCTTTGAGGATGTCGTGCTGACGTTTATCAAGGGCCGCCCCACGATGCTCAACGCCAAGGCGATGCCCGCGTGGAGGATCATCCAGGAACTCAACGACATTGCCGGCAAGCACGGGGTTGGCCGCGTGGACCTGGTTGAGAACCGGCGCGTCGGGATGAAGTCGCGCGGGCTGTATGAGACGCCCGGCGGCACGGTCATCGTCGAGGCGCTGCGCGCGGTTGAAGAACTGGTGCTTGATCGCGAGACGCGCCACTACCGCGAGCATCTAGGGCTCACATTCGCCGAAATGGTCTATGACGGGCGGTGGTTCACACCCTTGCGCGAGGCTCTGTGGGCTTGCGCCGAGAAGATTGCCGAGCCGCTCTCCGGCACCATCACCGTGCGGCTCTTCAAGGGTCAGGCGACGGCGATCAAACGGCTCAGTCCCAACTCGCTGTACGCGGAGAAGATGGTGTCCTTCGAGGGTGAAGAGATCTATAGCCAGAAGGATGCGGGCGGCTTTATCAAGCTGTTGAGCCTCGGCGAGCGGATCCGGGCGATGAAGGGCAAGGGCGGAGCGAAGTAAGTCGGAGAGGCCGCCTCATGCGACGATTCCTGAGACTCCGCACGACCCGATTGGTGGCTCTCGACGATACCCAACCCGAGCGCCCACCCAAGACAAAGTGCTTCATAGATATCAGGGTGCCGTACGTCTAGCGTGAATTAGCGAAACGGGCCCGCCCGGTCAGTGCCCGCCGTAGTCGATTCCTGATCTCTCAGGACTCGTCAGGGCGGCGAGCAAGCGACCTTACGCGAGACGCTTCTGGAAATGAGAAGAACCGGGCACAGGTGTGCCGCGGCATCTGGTTGGCGATGGTTCCTGGGAACCATGCTGATACAACGGCGCGCTGAAACATGCGGCGCGCCAAAGCCCGTTTGGAGGCGTCCTTTAAGGTCTTTGGGAGAACTCGCATGCCCACCATCCGCCCGCTGTTCCTTGCTACCTATCCACCTGAGGAGTGCGGGCTGGCGACGTTCACCCGCGATTCGGCGGATGCATTTGACTTGGCCGCGCGGGAACCGGTTTCATCACTGGCGGCGATTCAGCGGACGCGGGCTTTGGACTACGCCGATCCTCGCGTTGTACACGTGATTGATAACAACTGTCCGAGCGCGTACCGGCTCGCGGCCGAGGCCGTGAACGATGGGCCTTGCGATGTGGTGAGCCTGCAGCATGAATTCGGACTGTATCCAGGAGAATGGGGCCGGGACATCCTGAACTTTGTGCGTGCCTGCCGCAAGCCGATCGTGACGACGTTTCACACGCTGATGACACGGCCGCAGGAAGTGCCCCGCGACCTCATCCGAGAGTTGGCCTCGCTCAGTCACGGAACCGTCGTGATGACGCGCGTCGCGGCGGGGTTGCTCAGCGGCGTGTACGACGTTCCGGACCGGAACGTGAGCATCATCCCGCACGGGGTTCCGATGGTTGGGAAGAAACGCGATGCCGAATGCAAGACCAAACTCAACCTGAACGGGCGACGGGTCATCTGCACGTTCGGGCTGATCAATGCCGGCAAAGGCCTGGAGCACGTGATCCAGGCGATGCCGCGGATCGTGGCCTCTTGCCCGGATGCTCTCTATCTGATCGTTGGGGTTACCCACCCTCTCGTGAAACGGCGGGAGGGTGAGGTTTATCGGGAATCTCTGGCGCAAATGGCCGAGTCACTGGGGGTTGGCGCGCACGTCGGGTTTGTGAACGAGTACCTGAGCTTGCCCGATCTTCTTGAGTATCTTCAGGCTTGCGATGTGTATGTCACGCCGTATCCCGGCAAGGACCAGATCGCAAGCGGGACTTTGGCCTATGCCATGGCCGCGGGTCGAGCGATTGTCAGCACGCCCTACCTCTACGCCGAGGAAGTGCTGGCCAATGGCCGCGGCCTGCTGGTGCCGTTTGCGGAAAGCGTTCCGCTGGCCGATGCGACCGTCCGGTTCCTGTGCGATGAAGACTTGCGGGCAGCGACGGCTCGCCGGGCGTTTGCGTATGCAAAGCCGATGCGCTGGGCCAATGTCGGCAATGAGTACCTCAGGGCTTTCAACCGTGCAGTGCCGGCGAGCCATCCGATAGTCCATCGCCCCGCCCGAACGCTTCTGCCGGGCTGGTCCGGCAGGGTTCTGCACGGAGGCGTGTGATGGACCATCCGATTGCACTGGGCCACTTGGACCGCATGACCGACTCGACGGGGCTGATTCAGCACGCCATTGACAGCGTTCCGCGTCGCGAGAGCGGATACACAATTGACGACAATGCTCGGGCGCTTCGGCTGTGCACGCGGCTGTGGTGCGAACGGCCGGACGAGCGGATGCTCAGTCGGATCACCACGTACTTGAGCTTGCTCGAATACTCCCGTCGCGCGGGTGGCGGCTTTCACAATCTCTTGAGTTATCAAAGACAATGGATGGACACGGACAGCGATGGCGACTGCCAGGGGCAGGCCGTGCGGGCGCTGGCGGAGGTGCTCGGAAGCACTCTGCCGATGGACATCCGAACGCTGGCGCGCGAAATGATCGAGGGGGTGTTGCCGACGCTCGCCGAGCTTCGCAGCATCCGAGCCCAGGCCTACGTCATTCTCGCGTGGGGGCACCTGAGGGCGGCGGGAGCGACGAACGTAAAGTCGCTCGAAGCCCTCGCCAAGTCCGCATCCCATCGGTTGGCGGAGTGCTATCACCGATCCCAGCGACCGGATTGGCAGTGGTTTGAGTCTCGAATGACGTACGCCAACGCCGTGCTGCCGCACGCGTTGTTTGTCGCGGCACAGTGCTGGCCCAAGGAATCGTTCCTCGAAGTTGCCAAGACCTCGTTCGCGTTCCTTGACCAGGAAACCACCCACGATGGCTTCTTCTGGCCTGTGGGGAACGCGGGTTGGTACTCGCACGGCGAGGAGAAGGCGCCCTACGACCAGCAGCCGCTTGAGGCGGTCACGATGGCGGAAGCCGCGCTGGACGCGTTCATTGCCTATGACGGTGAGGATCATTTGGGCGCGTTCGGACGGGCTTGCGGCTGGTTTTTGGGCCGGAACAGCCTGGGGCTGTCCCTGGTTGATGTGCCGGCGGGGTCCTGCTGCGATGGCTTGATGGCTTCGGGGGTGAATCGGAATCAAGGTGCGGAATCCACGCTCGCGTTTCTTTGGGCGGAGGTGCTCCGCGCTCAGCTCTCGGCGGCGATGACTCACAAGGCTTCCGCGGCGTGCACGGCGTCAAAGAGCACGGATGGCTCGTTCGTTACACACAAGGATCTCCATGATACATCGGGAATCGAAACCGCACTGCCTTTACCCAGTGCTTTTCCATAGGCATGAGGGCAATCCGATCATCACGGCGCAGGATTGGCCGTACCCCGCGCACACGGTGTTCAACGCCGGGGCGTGTCAGATGGGAGACGAAACGATCCTGCTTGTCCGCGTCGAAGATCGGCGCGGCCATTCGCACCTGACCGTGGCGCGTAGCAGGGACGGCGTGACAGACTGGCGCATCGACTCCAAGCCCAGCTTCGCGGCCGACCCCAAGAACTTCACGGAGGAGGCCTGGGGAGTGGAAGACCCGCGCCTAACCTGGATCGAAGAGCGCAAGGAATGGATCATCGCCTACACGGCCTACTCGGCCAGCGGGCCGCTGGTGTCGCTGGCCACCACCAAGGACTTCATCAAGTACACGCGGCTTGGTGCGGTCATGCCGCCGGAAGACAAGGATGCCGCGATCTTCCCGCGTCGATTCGGCGGGCGTTATGCGATGATCCACCGGCCGGTGTCCGCGGGGAGTTCAGGGGCGCACATCTGGATTTCGTACTCACCCGATCTCATCCACTGGGGCGAGCATCGCATCCTCATGCACGCCCGGCGCGGTGCGTGGTGGGATGCCAACAAAATCGGACTGAGTCCCCCACCTCTGGAAACACCCGAAGGCTGGTTGATCCTGTATCACGGTGTCCGGCACACAGCGAGCGGGTGCCTCTATCGGCTTGGCTTGGCGCTCCTGGACCTCGAAGACCCGCGCAAGGTACTCCGCCGGAGCGATGAGTGGATCTTCGCCCCCGAGGAACCGTACGAACGACACGGTGATGTGAACAATGTCGCCTTCCCCTGCGGGTGGATTCTGGACAAGGCGAGCGGACAGATTCGGATGTATTACGGCGGCGCAGACACCTGCCTGGCCCTGTCGACCGCACAGGTTTCGGACATCCTGGATTACCTGCGGAAGTGCCCGGAGCCGCTGGATGGGCGAAGCTGAAGACGCCTACGCGCCGCTGGCGTATCCCGCCAACGACCGGATCTGATCCACCGCTTGCTGGAGTTGCGTGACGATTTGGACCGCCCCGGTTATATCCAGCCGCTCCTTGGCCGCGGGGATGTTGACGTTCGGATCCCACAGCCCGACCACGATCGCCAGATCCGGGAACTTGGCACGAAGCCGCTTGCACAGGACGCGGGTGTGCACAGCGGATCCCGGCGGCACGGCGGAAATACAGACCACCGCGGGCTGTCGCGTGGCCACCTCCTCCATCATTTCCCCGGTGAGCGCTTCAGCCAATGGCACCTCGGCCCGCACGCCGGCGTTGGACAGCAACCGCGCGAGCATTCTGGCGACCAGTTGATCGGCGCTATCGCGCGCGGGCAGACAGATCACCAGTCCTCGTTCCGACGGTTCTGACGTACCGGGCGCGCCCTGAGCAGCGCCCAGTTCGCCCATATCCTCGATGACCACGGAGAACATCTCCCGGACCGCCCGATCATGATCCTCATCGAGCCCGCCGCGGTGCCGGACCGACTCTGAAAGCCGGATCGCGGGAACGATCAACGTGTCGTACACCTCTGACAACGGCTTGTCTTTGCCGAAAGACCCGATGATGTCTTCGGCCTCTTCGGCATCTCCCGCCAGCACACGCTGATACAACCTGGCCTCCGGAGTCAGCACCGGTTCATCCCCGAGCAGCACATCTAGAAACGCTAGCGCCGGCACGTGCTTGCCCGCCACCGCCAGGCACACCGTCAGCGGCGTGGCCAAGAGCAACCCGACCGGGCCCCACAGCCACGTCCAGAACGCGGCCGCGGCCAGAATCGCCAGCGGTGACACGCCCGTGTGAGAGCCGAAAAGCAGGGGCTCAATCGCATTGCCGATCACCAGTTCAACAACAAGGATCAGGCCGATCACCATGAGCACCTGCGACCAGCCCGGGGATGCCGAGAGCGAGATCACCACCGGCAGCGTCGCGGCGACGACAATGCCAACGTAGGGAAGGAACCGCATGAAGGCGACAAGCAGTCCCCACACCAGAGCGCCCGGAACACCCAGAAAGTACAACCCCGTGCCGATCAGCAGGCCCGCACTCCCGTTGGTGATGGATTGCATGAGCAGGTACCGGCTGATCCGCCCAGCGGCATCGTCAAGCGCCGGAGTGGTCACGTGCATCTCTCGTTGGCCCACCAGGCGGATAAATCGGTTCCGCACATCCTCACGCTTGATCAACATGAAGATCGAAAACACCACGACAATCCCGCCGGTCAACAGCGGGCTGAGGATGGGGCCGATCAGATTCTTCGCGTACAACAACGGCGCCGTCGGCGGTTCGATGACTCTGACCGGAAGAGGCTGAGGCTCAGGCGCCACGACCGGCGCCGCACCGCCCGGTTCTGAGGGCTCCCCCGCCAACTTGTGGGCCAGTTCCGAGACCGCCTGTCCAGCTTGCCCAAAGACGCCGCCGCTCGACGGGCGAAGTTCGTCCACCTTTTTCAACAGGTTGGTCTTGAACTCGGGGAGGCGTTCGGCCAGACCAACGACCTGCTCCTCCATCACCCATCCCAACCCGCCAAGGAACATCGTGGATAGCCCGACCGCGAGCAACACCGCCACGATCCGAGGCATTCGCAGCCTCTCCAACCGCCGCACCATGGGTGCCAGCAGGAACGTCAATACCACCGCCAGCGCGATGGGGATAAGCACTTCTTTCGCGACGTAAAGGATGGTGGCCGCGACCAGGACAGCGAGAAGGGCCGCGGCCGTCCGCATCGGCGAGGGAAGTGGGCTTGGATCGGACATTGGCCTCGCTTTGTTCAAAGGCCGGGTGCCGCCCCGGAGAACCGGTTGATCCTATGAGAGTTGTCCCCGCGCCGGCCTAGCCATCCTCGCCAAACCCCCTCGTGGTCGGGTATTCTCTCCCCGATGCATCCCAACGACCCCTTCAACTACAACCCGACTCGGACTCCGATGGACCGCCCGCCGGCCAACGGTTTGGGCATTGCCGGGTTTGTCGTATCCTTGCTGGGACTTGGGTGTGGCTGCTTTTCCATCGTTGGCGTGGTTCTTTCCGCCATCGCGATGGCTCGCCGGCCGCGCGGGTTTGCAATTGCCGGCCTCATCATCGGATTGGTCGGCATGCTGCTCACCATCCTGGTCGTGGTCTTGCTGGTCGCCTTCGGTTTCTTCGCGATTATCCCGGTGACCATGGATGGGTACCAGGTGAACGAGGCAATCAAGACGTATCAGAAATCGCACAACGGAGGGCTACCACAAAACTGGTCGGAAGTGCCCGGCCTGGCCAACGGCATGATCGACCCCTGGGGACATCCGTACGAGTACACGCTTCACCCCGATGGCAAGGCCGTTGAACTCGTCAGCCACGGAATCGACGGCATCGCGGGGACAGACGATGATCTGACCGTTGAGATCCGAAACGACATCGTTGACGCTCGGATGGGGCCCGTGCCGCAATCCCAGCGGCCGCAGAAATAACGATGCTACTTCGCCGTGCGAGCTGGGCGGGCGCCGCTCACGCGCTTCCTGGCCGCGGCCTTGTCCTTTCGCCCTTCCTCAACAGCTTCACGATGCACCCTGGCCAAGGCGACCTGGGCCGCGACTACCCTGCGCCGGGCATCCACTTCCTTGGTTCTACCGCGTAAGCCCGCGTAGCCCAGTGCCACGAGGAACCCCGCGGCGTAGGACTCGCTCCAGCCGGTGCGGTGGGCCAAGTTGTTCACGACCAAGCCGACGCGTTCGGGCAGGCGATAGGAGACTTTCTGGGTTGGGGGCTTCAGTGGAGCGGTCTTTAATGTCGCCATGCGTCGGACTCCAGGTGCGGCCTTGGTCGTGCATGGTAATAGTAGGACAGTGTCGGACATGACGCGATTGATGCAACAATCACACACAAGACAGCGCCCTTGCGCCTCAACGATTATGCGTTCTGAGGCCCACAGAGGGGTCCGTGCGAGGCTCGGGCCCGCTGGTCGAGTTCGACTTCACGACGCCGTGTTCATCGCCGCAACCGCCTTGGCCCGGTCAAACGGGGTCGGTGAGAGCTCGAGCGTCGGGTTGCGCTCACCGAAGAACCGTAGTGACCACTGATCCGGGAACATTACCATCGCTCGCCCGCTGTCATCGAAAGCCAAGCGAGCATCGTCGGGCGTGTTGGGCAGCTCGGACATCTCGATGGTCGACTTGTTCGGCGCAGGCCGGCCCTTGACCCGCCACCAACGGACTGTGTTCCAGGGCGCAGGGTCCAGCCGCGACTCCGCGCCGTACTCGTTCTGGAGTCGGTACTGCAACACCTCGAACTGCAGCGGCCCCACCGCCGCCAGCAGGACGACTTTTTGAGCGCCACCCACCAGGTCAAACTGGCGGGCAACACCCTCTTTCATGAGTTGCTCGACACCAAGATTGAACCGCTTGAAGTTGCCGGGCTGAGGGTTGTGAAGGAGCGCAAAGCACTCCGGCGTGAACTCGGGGATCTCGTCGTACACGATCGTGCGGTCATCCGTCAGCGTGTCGCCGATGCCGAAGAGGTCATTGCCAACCAGACCCACGACATCGCCCGCAACGGCTTCATCCACCGTCTCGCGCTGGTTGCCGAAGAGCTTGGTCGCGTTGCCGAGCCGGACTCGCTTGCCGGTTTGCGCGTGGATGACAAACATGTCGCGTTCGAAAGATCCGGACACGACGCGCACAAACGCGATCCGGTCGCGGTGCCGCGGGTCCATATTCGCCTGGATCTTGAACACAAATCCGCTGAACCGCTTGTCGTCCGGCTGGATCGGCCCGATGCTCGAGTTCCGTGGCGTCGGAGGGCTCGACCAGTTCAGGAAGTTGTCCAGCAGCAGCTTCACTCCGAAGTTGTTCATGGCGCTGCCGAAGAACACCGGGGTTGTCGTGCCCGCGAGGACGGCGTCACGGTCAAATCCCGCCCCAGCGCCATCCAGCATTCGGATTTCATCAATCGCCTCGGCGTGGGCCGGGCGGTCGAGTTTTTCCAGAAGGACCGGGTCATCCAACCCCATCACCTCAACGGGCGCCACGAACGCGCCGCCGCCCGGCCGGCGTTCAAAGAGATGCACCTTCTTTTCCAAGCGATCGTAAACACCCTTGAAATCCGGACCAGTGCCCAGCGGCCAGTTCACCGGATACGCGGCAATCCCCAGCACCTTCTCCAGTTCATCGATCAGGTCCAGCGGCGGCCGCGTCGGCCGGTCGCACTTATTCATGAACGTGAAGATGGGCACCCCCCGCCGCTTGCACACCTCGAACAACTTTCGAGTCTGTGGCTCGACACCCTTACCGGCATCGATCACCATCACCGCGGCATCCACAGCCGTGAGCACGCGGTAGGTGTCTTCCGAGAAGTCTTTGTGGCCGGGGGTGTCGAGCAGATTGACGCGCTGACCGTCGTAGTCGAACTGCAGCAGCGTCGAGCTGATCGAAATGCCGCGCTGCTTTTCCAACTCCCTCCAGTCGGATGCCGTGGTCCGCGGGTCCTTACGCGTCTTGACCGATCCGGCCAGGTCAATGGCACCGCCGTA
>Ga0154020_10001875_pt1 | contig 25720 bp, 19 predicted proteins | sample Klosneuvirus_201_FD_109709 | JGI IMG/M metagenome (GOLD analysis project Ga0154020, IMG submission 109709) | Active sludge microbial communities from wastewater, Klosterneuburg, Austria - Klosneuvirus_20160825_MG | ecosystem: Engineered > WWTP > Aerobic digester > Activated sludge | place...
CGATGAGAACGGCCGCCCCCACGCGTGAGGGGCTGTATCGAGCGCAGGAGTCGCCCGATCGACGACACGAGCGGGGTGGCGCCCAGCGCGGCCACGAGCGCAGCGAGCGACACGACCCTCTCCGCGCGCGCGTCGGCGTCGGCGGCGCGGACCAGCGACAGCCCGAGGAGCGGCGCCGCGAGCGCGAAGAGGACCCGCGGGCTCGCGCGTACGACCGTCGTCGTCGCGGCCACGAGGAGCGCGAGGGGCCAGGGCAGTCGGCGCGGGAGGCCACGCCGGCGCGCCCTCCGGAGCATCACCGGCGCGTCGCGGTACGCGCTGCGGATCGTCAGGGTGTAGAGGACGACCGCGAAGGGGATCGTTGTGGGAGGAAGCAGAGAGGCGCCGATCGCCACGGCGAACATCCACGGCCGACCCGCCACGCAGGCGGTCGCGGTGGCGAGCCAGACGACGACGGCGGTGCCGGGCGCGCGCCCGATCGTGAGGACCACCGGCAGGGGCGCCGTCGCGAGGAACACGACGAACGAGACCAGCCACAGCTGGCCCTGGCGGGGGATCGTCGAGGCTCGCAGATACGTCGCCCCTGCGGGCAACAAGAGGGCCCGCACCCCGGCGCGGAGGACGAGGGCCGAGGCCGTGACGAAGGCGAGGCGGGCCAACGACCAGGCCGGCATCATGCGCACGACGTCCCGCGGATCGAGGCCGTTCGGCCCGAACGCGACGACGCAGAACAGGCTGCACACGAGCAACGCCGGCCCCGGGCCCCGCACGAAGGCGTGGCCGAGGACCCGGAGGAACGCGCGCACGGCGAGGCCACGAGCCACGGCGCGAGAACCCGCGCCGAGCGGGCGTTGTTCCGGCCTACTTGCCCAGGCAGTGCCGCTTGTAGATCCGTCGGCCCAGCTCGTCGTACGTGTAGGGCGGCGTGCAGTCGGACAGCGAATCGACCGGTTTCGGGGCCGCGATCGCCGGGGGTTTCGGCGGGGCGATCTTCTGCGTCGGCGCGATCAGCGAGGGCACGCTGACGACGGGCAGCACCACGGGCGACGGCTCCACGGCCGACGGGGGAATGTTCGGGGACGGCGACGAGGAAGGCTCCGGCGAGCCTGTCGACGCCGGCGGGGGCGCCGATGCCGCGCTCACGGGCTTCTTCGCCGCGGGGCGCGCGAGCACGAACGCGAGGCTCGCCGTGACGAGGGCGAGGAGCACGAGCCCGACCGCCCGTCGCCGTCCGCGCTTCGCCACGGGCTGGGACACCGAGATGCTCGACGGGTCTTCGCGTCGAGACGAGATGGGGGGAGGCGCCTCGCCACTCGACGGGTGCCCTTCCACGATCGCGAGGGCGGTCCTCCGGGTCTCGAGCAGGTCCCAGGCGAGGCGCTCCACCCACTCGGCGACCTCCATCGCGGGCGCGGCGGGCACGCAGCGCTCGATGGCCATCGCCATCTCCCGCGTCGTGCGGAACCTCCGGCTCGGTTCGGTGGACAGCGCGCGGAGGATCGCCTCGTCGAGCGCCTCGGGGATGGCCGGGTCCCATCGGCTCGGCGGGTCGACCCAGCCGACGAGGATCTGCTCGACCAGCGCGCCGTCGTGGTCGCCGGTGAAGAGGCGCTTGCCCGTGAACAGCTCCCAGGTCACGACCCCGGCCGCGTACAGATCGGTCAGCCGGGTGACGTCCTCGCCGCGGATCTGCTCGGGCGCGGCGTAGGCCAGCTTGCCCTTCATGGTGCTCGGCGCCGTCGTCGACTGCAGCCGTCCCGCCGCCTTGGCTACCCCGAAATCGAGCACCCGCGTCGCGCCATCGGCGCCGACGATGACGTTCTGCGGCGAGACGTCGCGGTGGACGAGCCCGAGCGGCTGGCCCTTCTCGTCGACGGCCTCGTGGGCCGCGTGCAGGCCCTGGAGGAGGCCGCTCGCGATCGCCGAGGCGATGCGCACGGGGATCGACCGGCCCGCCTGGCGCGTCGCCTGCAGGAGGTACGAGAGCGGCGCGCCGTGGACGTACTCCATCACCACGAACAGCTCGTCGCCCTCGACGACGACGTCGAGCGTCGGCACGACGTTCGGGTGGCGCACCCGGCTCGCGAGGCGCGCCTCGTCGATGAACATCCGCCGGAAGTCGTCCTCCCGCGCGTAGTGCGGGTGCAGGCGCTTGATGGCGACCGCGCGCGCGAACCCGGCCTCGCCGCGCAGGTGGCCGAGGTGCACGGTGCCCATGCCGCCGGAGGCGATCTCCGCGGACAGGAGGTAGCGACCGACCTGCTTCTCCATCACTTCTGGTGTCGGGCTCGGATCATCTGGAAGTAGCGGCGCGCGATGCCCGAGGCCGCGGCGGCGCGGCCGACGTTGCCGCCGTAGCGCTCGAGCACGCGCTCGATGTAGCGACGCTCGAGCTCGGCGACGACCTCCTCGCGAGCCCGGGGGAGGGGGAGATCGCGCGCGAGCACGGCCTCGATCGGGTCCTGGCCGCTGGCCGGTGCGCTCTCCGCAGGTCGACGGCTCGACGGTGCGAGGCCGGCGAGCGTGGTCTCGCCGACGGCGAGGTAGCGCGCGACGGCGTTCGAGAGCTCCCGAACGTTGCCCGGCCACTCGTGGGCCTCGAAGCGCGCGAGCAACTCCTCGGGGATCGCGCCGTCGCCGCCGAGCTGGCGGTAGAAGTGACGCGCCAGCGCGCCGATGTCGCCGTCGCGCTTGCGGAGCGGCGGCAGCTCGATGCGCGCGACCGCGAGCCGGAAGAAGAGGTCGTCGCGGAACCGACCCACCTGGATCTCGTGGTCGAGATCGCGGCGGGTCGCGGCGACGACGCGCACGTCGACCTTGGTCCACCGCTCGCTGCCCACCCGCTGTACCTCGGCGCGCTCGATGGCGCGCAGGAGCTTGGGCTGGAGGGTGAGGTCGAGGTCGCCGATCTCGTCGATGAACAGCGTGCCCTGGTGGGCGAGCTCGAACACGCCCTTGCGCGCGTTGATCGCGCCGGTGAAGGCGCCGCGCTCGTGGCCGAACAGCATGGACTCGGCGAGGTTGGGCGGCACCGTCGTGCAGTCGAACACGACGAACGGCCCGCTGGCCCGCGGCCCGGCGTCGTGGAGCGCCTCGGCGAGCAGCTCCTTGCCCGTGCCGGTCTCGCCCTCGATCACGACGGGGACGTGGCTCTGCGCGATGCGCTCGCAGAGGGGATAGAGGCGGCGCATCTCCGGGCTCGCGCCGACCACGCGCCCGAAGCGCAGCGACGCGGTCAGCGGAGTGGACTCGGCCTGGGCGCGCTCGACGACGAGGCTCGTGTCGCCGATGCGGACGCGCTCGTTGCCAGCCAGGAATGCCTCGATGACCTCGACGTCGTTGACCCGGGTGCCGTTGGTGGAACCCAGATCGGTCATCCGCAGCCGCCCGTGCTCGAGCGTGAAGGCGAGGTGCCGGCGCGAGACGTGCGGGTCGCGGAGCCGCAGCCCGCAGGCGGGGCTCTGCCCGACGAGCAGGCGCCCCGGGCCGTCGAGCCGCGCGCGCTGGCCGAGGTCGGGCCCATCGACCACGAGGAGATCGAACACGGCGAGCCGTGGGCCTCCCTGGGTCGGGGCCGATCGGAGGATCGTCCGCGTCTCGTCCGACACCTGGGCAATGTACCACCGTCGGCCGGCCGCGCCGGCCTCTCGAGGAGGTGGCGTCGCGCCGCGGGCCCATCTGCTAGGCTCCGCGAGGTGAAGCTCCTCGCGTCCGTCGCGATCCTCGGCGTGCTCACCGCCGCCGCCCTGCCGGCGAGCGCCTACTGCCGCACCAGCATCGACGACAAGTTCGTGCAGACGGCGGCCAAGCCGTGCGACGACAAGCTCAAGGTGTCGTGGGCCACGCGCTGCATGGGCTTCTCGGTGCAGACCAACGCGAGCAAGCAGCTCGACCTCGCCAGCGCCCAGAAGCTCGCCGAGGGCGCCTTCGCCGAGTGGCACGCGCACGACTGCCAGGAGTGTGGCGCCGGCGCCATGGGCAAGCCCTCGCTCGCCTCGCAGGACGTGGGCCCGGTCGCGTGCGACCAGGTCGAGTTCAACCAGGGCAAGGACCGCGGCAACGCCAACGTCGTCATCTTCCGCGACGGCGCGTGGCCCCACTCCGGGGTCGCGCTCGCGCTCACCACGATCACGTATCGCGTCGACACCGGCGAGATCTACGATGGTGACATCGAGGTGCAGAGCAACCCGACCGAGATCAAGCTGGCGGTCGGCGACACCGTGAACCCCGGCGAGTACGATCTGCGCTCGATCCTCACCCACGAGGCCGGCCACTTCTACGGGCTCGCCCACTCGACCGACCCGACGGCGACCATGTTCGCGAGCTACCGCGCGGGCCAGAGCTTCATGCGCGACCTGAGCAAGGACGACGTGTGCGGGATCTGCGACGTCTACCCGCCGAACCGCGCCGCCGCGTGCGACTCGGCCCCCCGCGGCGGGCTCGTCAGCGAGTGCGGCGGCGACAAGGGCTGTGGCTGCTCGGTGCCCGGGGGAGACGCTTCGCGCGCTGGCGCTGGTCTGTCCGTCTTCGCCCTCTTGCTCGGCCTCGCTCGCCGCAAGGGCGCGCGCGCTTGCGCCCCCGGCCGGGCCCCGTAACACGCTCCCCCATGACCCACCCGTGGCACGACATCGAGGTCGCCGAGCCCATCGAAGAGGGCTTCCCGGCGGTGATCGAGATCCCGAAGGGGAGCAAGAACAAGTACGAGCTCGACAAGAAGACCGGGCTCCTGATGCTCGACCGCGTCCTCTTCTCGGCGGTGCACTATCCCGCCAACTACGGCTTCATCCCGCGGAGCTACTGCGACGACGGCGACCCGCTCGACGTGCTGGTCCTCGGCCAGGAGCCGGTGGTCCCGCTCTGCATCATGCGCGCGCGCGCCGTCGGCGTGATGAGCATGCGCGACGAGAAGGGCCTCGACGACAAGGTCATCGCCATCAGCCTGCTCGACCCGGCCTACGCCCACTACACCCACATCCGCGAGCTCCCCCAGCACACGCTGCACGAACTCAAGCGCTTCTTCGAGGACTACAAGACCCTCGAGCGCAAGAGCGTCGTCGTCGAGGAGTTCTCCGGGCCGTTCGAGGCGAACAAGGCCATCCGCGAGGCGCTCAAGGGCTACGACGCCCACCCGTCGATGCGGCCGCTGAAGGCGGCGAAGGCGCTGGGATGACGCGTGAGCTCGTCGTCCCCGACGACGGCGAGCGCGCCGCGTTCGCGCCCATCGTGGCGCTCGCGTTCGGTACGGCCCTCGAGGACATCGCGCCCTGGTTCGAGCGCGCCGGGTTCCCGAACCTGCGCGTGCTCTGCGAGGCTGACCGCGTGCTCGGCGGGCTCCTCCGCGTGCCGATGGCGCAGTGGTTCGGCGGCCGCAGCGTGGCCACCAACGGCGTCGCGGGCGTGGCCGTCGCCGCCGAGGAGCGCGGCGCCGGCGTCGCGGGCGAGATGATGCGCTCGTTCCTCCGCGAGACCCGCGCGCGAGGAGTCCCGCTCTCCACCTTGTATCCCGCCACGGTGCCGCTCTATCGCCGGGCGGGCTACGAGCGCGCCGGTGCTCGTCACCGCGTCTCGGTGCTCGCCGAGCGGCTCGTCACCCAGGAGCGCGGCCTCTCGGTGACGGCGCTCTTGCAGGAAGACGCCGAGGTGCTCGCCCTGCACGCCGCGTTCGCCTCGCGTCGCGATGGTTACCTCGACCGCGGCCCCTACCTGTGGGACCGCATCTTCCGCCCTCGCAAAGGGCAACACCACGCCTACGGTGTCCGCGGCCCGCAGAGCCTCGAGGGCTACGTGGTCTACACCAACAAGCAGGAGCACGGCCACGACACGGAGATCCAGGTGCTCGACTTCGTCGCGTCGACGGGCCGAGCGGTGCGTCGTCTCCTGCAGCTCCTCTCCGACCACCGCTCCCTCGCCAACCGCGTCACCTGGCACGGAGCGAGCCCCGACGTCTTCACGATGGCGCTCCCCGACCGCAGGCACGAGCTCGTCGCCGTCGACCACTGGATGCTCCGCATCGTGGACCTCCCCACCGCCCTCGGCGAGCGCGGCTTTCCGCGTGTGCCGGAGGGCGTGCTCGAGCTCGAGGTCGACGACGAGGTGTTGCCCGAGAACGCCGGGCGCTGGCGGGTGGTCGTCGAGGGCGGGCGCGCCAAGGTGGCCAGGGGTGGGAGCGGCGCCCTCCGGCTCGACGTCCGCGCGCTCGCCGCGCTCTACTCTGGCTACCTCTCCGTACACGCGCTCGCCCAGCTCGATCTCGTGGACGGCACGGCGAACACCCTCGACGCCGCCGATCGGCTGTTCCCACCCGGCAACCCGTGCATGGGGGACATGTTCTGACGGGCTGGAAACGCCCGCGCAGATCGGCGATTCTTCGTCTACATGCCCGACACGCCGCGACCGCCCTCGTCGGACGACGCGCCCCCTCCCACCGTTCGCTTCTCGCCCGACCAGCTGCGCCCGGCCGAGGTCCCCCCGAGCTCTCGCGACAAGTTCCGCGCGACGGTCGCGGCGTCGAGCACGTTCGGTCAGGCCGGCGAGGCGGTCAAAGCACCGTACCTGACCATGATCGCCGGCCCGCAGCTCGGCGTCGTGGTGAAGCTCTCGGGCGACGAGATCGTCCTCGGCCGCGCGCCCGAGTCGAGCTGCCGCGTCGACAGCGAAGGCGTCTCGTGGCGCCACGCGCGCATCATCCGGCTCGGCTCGATCTACGCGATCGAGGACCTCAAGAGCACCAACGGCACCGGCGTCAACGACAAGCGCGTCACGAGCGCGCCGCTGAGCGACGGCGACCGCATCCAGCTCGGTCCGAGCGTGCTCCTGCGCTTCAACCTCTGGGACGACCTCGAGGCGGGCATGCAGCAGCAGCTCTACGAGAGCGCCGTCAAGGACCCGCTCACCAAGGCCTACAACCGCAAGCACTTCCAGGAGCGCCTCGAGCAGGAGATCGGCTTCGCCGCGCGCCACGGGGCGCCGCTCTCGCTCGTCATCTTCGACATCGACTTCTTCAAGAAGGTCAACGACACCTACGGCCACGCGGGCGGCGACGCCGTGCTGCGCGCGGTCTCCGCGGGCATGCTCGCCACCATCCGCGCCGAGGACGTCTTCGCCCGCATCGGTGGCGAGGAGTTCGTCGTGCTGGCGCGGGCGATCGACGTGCACGGCGCGGTGGCCTTCGCCGAGCGGGTGCGCGCCGGCATCGAGCAGCTGGTGATCCCCTGGGAGAACGGGCGGATCCCGGTCACCTCGAGCTTCGGCGTCGCGGCGCTCGACGAGCTCTCGAAGCCCGAGGGCGACGCGCTGCTCGCGCTCGCCGACAAGCGCCTCTACGCCGCCAAGGGCAGCGGCCGCAACCGCGTCGTCGGACCCTGACCACCCCAAGAGCGTGGGGATCAGCCGAAGAGCGTGGGCTGCTCGATTTGCTCGACGGTGAGTCCCGTCGCCGCGACGTCGCCCGCGTCGAGCGCGCCGCTCGCGAGGCCCCGCGCGAAGAACCCGACGAGCCCCCGCGCCGTCGCCGCGTCGTCGAACGCGGTGCCGACCCGCGAGGCCTGCGCGGCCCCGGTCACGAACGCGGCGAGCCGCGCGCTCGCCGTCGGCAGCGCCTCCCGGTAGAACGCGAACACCGTCGCGTAGCGCGAGACGAGCTGCGCCGGATGCAGGTCCCAGCCCTGGTAGAGGCCGAGGGAGAGCGAACGCCGGACGTCGGCGCAGTGACGCGCGAGCGCGCCCCGGACCACGCGGCGGTTCTCCGCGCGCTCGGCCTCGCTCGCCGGAGCCTTGTGGGGCGCGATCGGCAGCGTGGTGGTCGCGCCGTCGGCGAGCCGCACGCCGCTGCCCGAAAGGGACACGAGCGCGAGCAGCTTGCCGACGTCGCAGGCGGGGTGGTGCACGTGCTGGTCGAGCGCGGCGATCCCGAGGCTCGACGACCAGTCGTAGCTCCCGAAGTGCGCGGCGACGCAGCGCCCCTCGAGCGCCCGCACGAGATCGGCGAGCACGAGGCGACCGTCGCTGATCAGCGCCCGCGGGTGCTCGACCATGAGCTCCGCTGCGAGCGAGCGGTCCGGCAGGCCGAAAGCGCGTTCGGCGCGGGAGAGGAGCTCGGCGAACACCCCGACGCTCGCCGCGTCCTCGACCTTCGGCAGCGTGACGAGCAGCGAGCGACCCGCAGGCAGGGGGCCGAGCGCCTCGAGGAACAGCGACAGCGTGCGCGCGGCGCGGGGGAGACGGTCCATCGCCTTGAGCCGCAGGCCGACGAACGGCGGCGTGAGCCCCTCGGCGAACGAGGCGCGGAGCGCGGCGCCGGCGGCCCGTGCGTGGTGGTCCTCTTCGTCGTCGGCGCGGATTCCGAACCCGTCCTCGAAGTCGATGCGCAGATCCTCGACCGGCTCCTTCGCGAGCTTGTCGGCGACACGGGCCCACACGTCGTCGGCCGAGGCAGCGGCGACGCCGAGCGCGGCGAGGGCGCGACCGTCCTCCACGTAGGTGTCGAGCACCTCGCGGGCCCGGGCGCCGAGCCGCTGCGCGAGGTCCTTCCGGAACAGGTGCGCGCCGCCGTACACGACGTGGATCGGGGCCCGCCCTCGCGGCTTCGGGAGCGACGGAGCAGGCAGCTTCGAGAGGAGGTCGTCGACCGCGATCACCCGGGCGACTCTAGCGGGATCTGCGCCAGGGTGTGTCGCTCGGTAGGGCGAACGGGGCTTGATTTTGCGCTTCCCGGCTGGTCAGCCGTTTGCTTCGATCGGGGCATGCACGCCCCCCGCCTCCTCACGGCCGGTCTCTACCTCGCCCTCCTCGTCGCGCCCTTCGCCGGGTGTGGAGGTTCGGTCACCGCCGGGGAGGGCGACCCGTGCACCACGTGCGCGATGCCCGAGATCGCGTGCTGGGACGGCAGCTCGCCCTACCGCTGCGGTCTCGTGTCCGGCGCGTGCGGTGCCATCTACAAGGGGTGTCCCGACAAGCCCGCGGGCGATTGCACGCCCACCGAGTGTGGGCCCCCCACCCGGACGCCCGCGTGGACGTGCGAGGACGGCACACTCGGCGGCAACACGGGCCGCTGCCTGCGTGAGGCCACCACCGGCACGTGCAGCTGGGAGTTCCGGAACTGCCCCCGCAAGTGCGACGAAGGCGAGTGCGGGGCGCCACCACCGTCGCCGGCGTGTCCAGGTGGGGGCGCCACCGAGATCTCGTGTCGCCGGCAGAGCGACGAGACGTGTCGGTTCGTCGTCAAGTGCCCGGGCGCGGTGCTCAACTGCAGCGACGCGCGCACCTGGCCCGACTTCTCGCGCACCTGCAAGGTCGACGCGGACTGCGCGACGGTCGAGCACCAGGTGGACTGCTGCGGCACCCATCAGGTGCTCGGCATCGCCACCACCGAGAAGTCGCGTGCCGACACGGCCGAGAAGACCTGGCGGCCCACCTGCCCCGAGTGCGATTGCGTCGCGGCCCCGACCAAGGACGACACCGGGGCGACCTCGAAGACCGGCAAGTTCGGCGTCCGCTGCAGCGGCGTGACCTGCACCTCGTACGCGATGTGAGCTCAGCGGCCGGCGGCGAGCGCGACCGAGAACGACAGCAGCGCCGGATTCTCGACCACCAGGCCCGCGTGACCGATCACCACGGAGCGACCCGTCCCCGCGGTCACCACGCCGATCATCGGTCGGCGCAGCTCGTCCCGCACGAGCAGCTGGCCTCGCTCGGGCGCGACGGTGACGCCGCACGGCACCCACGGCGTCGCCCGGGTGAGCGTGGCGAGGCCTCCGAGCCCACGCGGGTCGATCGCGGTCGGGACACCGAGCACGTCGCTGGTGAAGCCGAAGCCGAGCTGGCTCCCGAGCACGTTGGCGGGGAGCTCGGACAGCGGCCGCTTGTCGTAGTGGACCCAGGACCACCCGAGATCCGCGATGACGAGCCCGTGGCCGGCGCGCACGAAGCGTACGACCACGTCGAGCTCGGTCGGGTCCCAGTTCTTGCGGGCCTCGAGCGCCACGAGGACGTCGAGGTTCGCGAGGACGTCTTCGCGGATCGGCTGCTCGACGAGTGAGGTCAGTGCGCCGCGCACCGCGAGGTCCTTCCAGCTCGTCGCGGCGTCGACCCCGTGACGCCGATCGAGCCCGACGCGGAGTCCGCGCGGGGACTTTTCGACCGAGACCATGGCGACCGGCGGCGGAGGGCGCAGCAAAGGGCGCGCGACGAGCCGGATCGACAGGAAGAGGCCGGCGAGGGCGCCGATCGTCGCGACCACGACCGTGAGGCTCCGCCGCGCCGCGAGGTCGTTCCCCACACGGCCAGCGTTTCACGGTCGGGAGGGCGCGCAAACCCCTGCTAGGATGCGCCAGTGCCCCCGCTCCCGCAGGCGAGCTCCGAGCCGCCCCGGCGCTTCCACCGTGGAAAATCCAAGCCGCGCGGCGTGGTCTGGTTCGGGATCAACTCGTTCTGGGGTCACATGCAGCACTTCCTCGCGAGCGCGATCGCGACCGAGGACATCGACTCGCGCGACTGGATGCGCCCCAACGAGCCGGAGGAGCTGCTTTCGGCGGTGGGCGAGATCCTCCGTGCCAAGGTCGGCGCGCCGACGCTCACCGAGGCCATCGATCGCGATCTCTGGATCGATTTCCTCGCCGACACGGGCGACGACCCCGAGGTCAGCACCGCCATCGCGAAGATCGTCTTCGCCGAGCACGAGGTGCTCGACGGCGAAGAGCCCCTCGTCACCCCACGGGGCGATCTGCTGATCTTCGGCGGCGACACCGCGTACCCGGTCGCCACGGCGCGCGAGATCACCGACCGTGTGGTGGCGCCGTTCAACCGCGTGCTCGGCGACGTCGCCGACCGCAAGCGGCGCGTGCTGCTCGGCATCCCCGGCAACCACGACTGGTACGACGGCCTCGACGGCTTCGGCCGCCTGTTCCGCAGGCGCCTCGGCGAGCTCGCCCCCGAGCAGCTCACGCCGCAGGTCACCCCGGGGCGCGAGACCCAGCTCCTGCACGTCGTCGAGTGGGTGCAGAAGTTCGTCCGCGGCCGCCAGGTCAAGAAGCAGCGCGTGCTCGTGATCGACGGCTACGAGCCCGTGCAGCGCGCGAGCTACTTCGCGCTCCCCCTCGCCCCCGGCCTCGATCTGTTCGCGGTCGATCGCCAGCTGCGCACCATCGACTACCGCCAGCAGAGCTTCTTCGCCGACCGGAGGCACGCCGCGCCCGACGCGCGCCGCTTCGTGATGTTGCCCGATCCCGTCTACTCGTTCCTGCGTCCGAGCCCCACGGGCGTCGACATGGTGGAGTCGCTCGACCTCGACCTCGAGACCACCCCGCACCTCGTGCTCGCGGGGGACATCCACCACTACGAGCGCCGCACCGTCGGCGCGAGCCTGCACGTGGTGGCCGGGGGCGGAGGCGCGTTCATGCACGCCTCGCTGTCTGCGCCCGAGGGCGCCCCGCACCCCGACAAGCAGTGGCCCGGCGTGCCCGCCACCCAGAAGATGTTGCTGGGGGTGCCGCTGCACGTCGCGATCGGCAAGGCGGGTTTCCTGCCCCACCTCGTCTTCGTGCTGCTGTTCGGCCCCGCGCTCGGCGTCGGGCTCGGCGTGTTCGGGACGTCCCGCGGGATCTACGGCGGATCGGTCGCGGCAGGTGTCGTCGGCGCGATCGTGTGCGCGCTCATCGGCGGCGTCCGGCAGGCCGCGCCGGTGCAGCGTCGGGCCATCCTCTGGCTGTCGCTGTTCGCGGGCGTCTCGATGGCGCTCTTGCCGCCGCTCGCGGCGAGCCTCGCGCTCCGGGCATTCCCGCGCCTGCACGCCACCCCGCCGCTCGAGGCGGCGCTCACCCTGTTCGTCGCGGCCTTCTCGGGCTCGTTCGTGTTCGGCGGCTTCCTCGCCGCGCTCACCTGGCTCGGCCTCGAGGGCAGCCAGGCGTTCACCTCGCTCGGCGTGCCAGGCTACCGCCACTTCGTGCGCATCCGCGTACGGCGCGACGGCAGCGCGGTCGACGGCTGGGTCATCGGTCTCCTCGATCCGCTCGCGCCCGGGTCCAAGCCTGCGCTCGTGGATCACTGGACGTTTCGCCCACGTCCGCCTTGAAGGTCGCTCGCTGCGGTCCGTTCCACGGGAAGAGGAAGCAGCATGAGCGCACTACGAAGGCCGCGCCTCCCATCCCGTCCACCCCCGGCCGCCATCTCGTCGATGCCGCCGGCACCCGCGGAGATCCGCGACAGCGGCGTGATGCCGATCTCGTCGCGACGCATCTCGGTGGTGTCGTTGCTGTCGGACGTCGTCTTCTGCATCGAAGAAGAGACCGACGGCACCGGTGAGCCCCGGCGCCGCACGTCGCGACCACCGCCGGGCTGACGGGCACGGCGTCGACGACGAGCCGCGAGCCGGTGGTAGGCTCGCTGTATGCGTCGCCTGGCTCTCGCCGCCCTCTTCCTGCTCGGGTGCTCGTCGGAATCCTCGAGCGCCGCACCGACGGATGCAGGAAAGGACACCGGCGCCAGTGACGCCCGCGCCGCCTGCGTTCCCTTCGCGGCCGCGCTCTGCGCGCGTTTCGCGGCGTGCTCCGACTTCGTGATCGGCGCCTCGTTCGGCGACGAGGCGGGGTGTCGCGCGAGCGTCGAGCAGCGGTGCAAGGGGGTGATCGGCCTGCCGGGCGTCGTGTACGGCGCCGCCGAGATCGGGACGTGCACCAGGAACGTCCCGACCAGCACCTGCGAGTCGCTGTTCGGTGGCGCGGTGTTCGATCTGTGCAGTCTCCCCGCGGGCACGCTGGGTGACGGGAAGCGGTGCTTCGACGCGGCGCAGTGCAGCAGCGGTGTGTGTCGGCAGCCGGTGGGCGAGGAGTGCGGTGTCTGCGTGAAGGCCCCCGCGGTCGGCGAGCCTTGCGCCGACGGCTCGTGCAGCCCCGCGCTCACCTGCGTGTCGGGCAAGTGCCTCGAGCGCGCCCAGCCGGGCAAGCCGTGTGTGGAGTCTCGCCAGTGTCCCCTGGCCTACTCGTGCGTCGGCGGGGTCTGCGTGGCCTCGCTCGCCGAGGGCGCGCCGTGCGACCCCACCGGCAAGGCCGGCAATAGCTGCTCGCTGAAGGACGGGCTGGTCTGCCTGGGCATTCCGCCGACCGGGAGCTGCAGCAAGGTCGGGTTGGCCGACGTCGGGAATGCGTGCGGCCAGTCGGGGCCCACCACTGTCACGCTGTGCAAGGCGTCGGGCAACTGCAAGGGCAGCCCGACCGGGGTGTGCGAGGCGGCCCCGGGGCCTGGCGAGCCGTGCGCGGCCACGGGAAACCTCTGCGCGGCGGCGACGCGCTGCATCGGCGGGATCTGCCGCATCCCCGACCCGACCGTCTGCAACTGATCAAGGGACCTTGCGCACGCAGCGAAAGCCGACCTGCGCGGCCCCTTCGCCGAAGTCGGAGGCGCGCAGCGTGGCCCGCACGTCGGCCAGCGGGGTGAGGAAGGAACCCCCTCGCGCCACCGTGGACGAGCCCGTGCCGATGGGATCGCGCAGCAGGCGCCCACCGGGGAGCACCCCGAGGTCGTCGGCGGCGAACTCGGCGACGTTGCCGGCGAGGTCGAGCACCGGGCGATCGAGCGCCACTCGGTCGAGGCGTCCGCTGCCGGCGGGGCGGATCCCAGGCCCGCACGGGACCAGCGTCACCCCGAAGGTGTCCGCGGCCACCACGTCGGCGCACCGCGGGGTGTCGTAGCCCCACGGGTACAGCCACTCGCGCCCGCGCCCGCTGGCGAGGTATTCGTACTGGGCCTCGGTCGGCAGCGTCTTGCCCAGGGAGCGGCAGTAGGCGCGCGCCGTCTCCGGGTGCACGCAGTTCACTGGCAGACTCGGTGAGACGTTGCACCCGATGGTCGCGTCGTCGAGAGGCGGTCGTACCGCACCGAGCTCGGGGAGCTTCGCCGCGAGCATCGCGCCCGTCACCTCGTGGGTGTCCACGAAGAACGGTGACATCAGCACCACGCGCTCGGTCGGCAGCCGCGTGGCCCGCGGATCGGCCACCGCGAGTGGCGTCGGGAGGCCGAGCAGGAACGCTCCCCCGGGCACGCAGGCTTCGCCTTCGTACCGCGCCTCTCCACAGTCTCGGCGCTCGACGGCGCTCCCCACGAGAGAGGGTGTGTCGACCCAGGGCGCCGCCTCGACGGGATCGGGATACCCCACGATCGTCCCGACATCGGCCAGATGCAGGAGCAGCCCGAGGTGCTGCACCTTGCCCTCGACGAGAGCCGGCAGCGCCGCCCGCGACTCCAGCGTGGACGTCGGTGCAGGCTCCCCCTCGTACACCCGGTCGAGCCGGTAGAGGCGCACACGCACGGCGAAGACACGACCCGCCGGCGCCACCAGGCCGAAGCTGGCCCTCCGCTCCCGGAAGCTCGCCTCGTCGACGGCGAAGTCCCGCCCCACCCCGGTCGGGATCCCGTCCTCGAGGACGTCGATGCGGACGCGGTCGAACAGGTAGGCCTGGTCCGGTTGTCCGGGCGGGGCGGGCAACGTCGCGTCGGTATCGAGGTGGATCACGAGCTGGGCCGAGGGGGGCGCGGTACGAGGCCCGCACCCGAGGAGCGCGACCTGCGCGCCGACCGCGACCCACGACCGAACCCTCAGCCTCGCGCGCATCGAAACCCCACACGCGCGTCCCTGGAGAACGTGGAGATGCGCCGCCGCGTGACCGTGCCGAGCAGCAGCGCGCCCTCGCGGAACGACAGCCCGCGCGCCGCGTGGTGGCTCGCGAGCTCGTCGAGCGTCGCCGCCTCGAGCGGATCGATCGACCGAAAGCGCGCCCCGTCGTAGGGCTCGGCCGTGTCGAGCGTCCACTCCATCACGTTCCCGGTCATGCCGACCAGTCCGAGCGGCGAGCGATCGGCGACGAAGCGAGGATCGTCGACGCCGAACAGCCCACTCGGGTCGGTCGGTGTGCAGCCGATGTTGATCGACGAGCATCCGCTCCGCGCGTTGCCCCAGGGGAAGAACTGCTTCTGTACCGTGCCCGCTCCGCTCGCCGCCCACTCCCACGCAGTCTCCGTCGGGAGGTCGCCGCCTTCGAAGCGGCAGAGGGCACGCGCGGTCGTCCAGGGGACGCAGTTCAACGGCAGGTCCGGTGCACCGTCCACCGTGCACGTGGGGTCGACCGCGGCGCCGCCCACCGCGTCGGTGGCCACGAAGCCCTTGGCGAGCGCCGCGCGGTAGCGGCCCACCGTGTACTCGTGTCGGTCGACCAGACGCGGGCGTACGACCACGAAGCGCTCGGGCGATGAGGGCTGGGCGACGTCGCTCGGGACCAGCGCGCGATCGCCGAGGCGGTGGACGCCCCCGGCGACGCACACGTGCTCCTCGTCCGCCCCTCCTGGGCACGGATCGGCCGCGACCCCGCGGGCGAACGACCCCACCGAGGACGGCGCAGAACTCCTCGCCGTGCCGGTCCGGAGGGCGACGGGCGCGAGCGCCCCGTCCACGCACGAGCGCCCGCCCTGGACGTCGGCCTCGACGCCGAAGCAGCGCGTCGAGAGGAGCACCCGGACGTGAGCCACCGTGGCTGGCTGTACGACGAGATCGAACACGTGGTCGATGGTCGTGCCGGGCTCGGGTTCGGTCTCCGGCGTCTCGTCGGGTCCGCCGAGCACGCGGAACAGTCGCGGCTCCCCCGTCGGCGCCGGGCTTGCCGCCGCCGCGAGGGCGGCGTCGCGATCGGAGACGAGGCTGGCGACGAGCTGGACGTCGGCGAAGGGCGTGTCGGTCGCGACGAGGAGGCTGTGCTCACCGGCGGAGAGGTCGCGCTCGAGCTCCTGAAGGCGACAGTCAAAGACGGGCGCCGCCCCGCACGAAGGACGCGCTTCGAGGTGCGCCGTCGCGTCGAGTGCCTGGACGAGGTAGCGCCCTGCCGTCGCGACGCGGAACGTGAAGGGAGCGGCGCCGGCGGCGAGACCCCCACAGGTCGTCGGCAGTTCGAGGCTCCGCGACGTGCGCAGGCGGAGCGGCTTCGCCGGGAACGGCTCGAGGACGGGGACGCTCGCGCAGGCGGCCGCGGGTTCGGAGGGCGCGGGTCGCAGAGGCGTGAGGACGGTGGTGGGGCGCAGCCCCCGCTCGTCCCGGGAGCGGCCTCCGAGGTAGCCGCGCAGGCGGACGCGCACCGTCCTTGGGCGATCCTCGCGGTCCGTCACGACGCCGAATCCCAGGGGAAACGCCGCGGGATCGTCGGCCGGGAACTCGCGGGACTCGTACCAGCGTCCGCTCTCCGTGAAGAGATCCACGCGCAGGCGCGACACCATCGCCGGCACGTCGGCGTCGGTGTCGACCGCGATCACGACCTCGCCGAGCGGGGGAGGCGTCGACAGGCAACCCGGCCCGCTCGCGCAGGCGACCACCAGCGCCGCTACTGCACCGTGGCGGCCCATCCGAGCCCTCCTCCGTCGATGGGGGGACGCGTCGGCGCGGGTCGCACCAGGAAGTACGTGCCCACCGCGGCGCCCGCCACCACGCCCCCAGCGATCGTCCAGAACCACCACTTCTTGGTGATCGGGATCGTCTCCGGAGCGAGCGTCGCGCGGAGGTCCAGCTCCTCTCCGGCACGGACGTCGATCTGCGCGCTGTAGGTTGCGTAGCCGGTCTTCCGGACGACGACCGTGTGCGAGCCCGCGCTCCGACTGACCTGCACGGGCGCCGTGCCGATGTCGAGACCGTCCAGCGTGACGACGGCGCCGTCGCGATCGGCGCGGACCTTGATGATCCCCGGCAGCTTCTCGAGCTCGAGCGCCAGCGTGGTCTTGCTGCCTGGCGGGAAGGTCCGGTTGACCAGCACGTCCGAGTAGCCCTTGCGGGCGAGAACGAGAACGTGCGCCCCAGGATCGGTCAGGACCCGCACCGTCGCGCCGAGCGCGCTGCCCGGCCCGGGCGCCGCGAGGCCCGTCACGTAGAGCCCCTTGTCCTCCACGTCCAGCAGGAGCGGTCGCCCGTCGAACGAGATGGCTGCGTCGCCCGGCGAGACGGTCAGGTCGATCTTGGCGAGCAGACCGTCGATCTCTCCGAGATACGTCTTGGCGTCGGCGACGAATGTCTCGCCGAGCTCCTTCCCGCCCGAGGCCTTGTCCTCTGCCACGGCGTCGCGGAAGGCTCGACGCGCGCGCGTGTAGCGACCGAGCGCGCGCTCGCACGCCGCGATGTTGAAGGTGGTGAGGGCATGACGTCGCAGGGCCCGTGAGCGCTCGAAGGCGGCGATGGCCTCCCCCCACTTGGCGGCCTTCACGTGGTTGGTGCCGGCCACGTACTCCGCCCGCGCCTGTTCGGTGGCGGCCTCGTCGCCGATCGCTGGACACGTCGCCACGAGCGAGACCAGGAGCAGTGAGAAGGGCAGGGCGCGCATCGCTCAGAAGGGTGGGGGTTCGACCACTCCTCCGGCAAGCGTCTTCTTCCCCGACGAGGCCAGCGGGGGGGCGGCAACGGTCGACGCCACGGTCGGGACGCTCGTGACCGACGAAGCGACGAGTGGCGCCGGGATAGAAGCGGTCTTCGGCGCGGCCACGATCGCCTTCACGGCGGGCGACGCGGCGGGTGGCGCGCTGACCGGGGGAGGGGTGGGTGGTGCGCTCACGCTCGCCGCGAGGCTCGCGGACGGCTGGGGGGGGGTGGACTCGGAAGTCACACTCGTCGCGCTCGCCGCGCCGATCGCTCCCCGCCGCCCGCCGAACCAGTAGGCCCCTCCCAGCGCAGCCACCACGGCCAAGGCGACGAACGTGAACAACCCCCTCCGCGACGGGTTGAGTCCGGCATCCGCCGCCCTGGGCGTCGACGACACCGAAGGCGGAGGCGCGCTGCGCATCAGTACGCCCGGGGTCTGACCCTCGAGCGCGGGCGTCGCGGCGGCGATGGTGGGTGCAAAGGCGTCGTCGGGAAGCGCGTCGATCGGCAGCGTCGGCGCCGCGAAGGTGTCGACGCGGCGGTCGGTGTGCCGCTCGAACACTGCCAGCACGGCGTGCAGGTCGGCGCGGCGGTCGCGATCGGTCGTCAGCATCCGGTCGACGACGTCGAGCACGTCGGAGGGCAGGTCCGCTGCAATCGAGCGCAGCGGCACCAGCTGCCCCCGCGTCACGGCCTTGAACACCTGCCCGAAGTTCTCGCCCTCGAAGGGGCGGCGTCCGCTGAGGCACTCGTAGGCGATCACACCGAGTGCCCACACGTCGGCGCGGTGATCGAGGTCGCGTTCACCGAAGACCTGCTCCGGCGCCATGTAGAAGGGGGTCCCGAGCATCGCGCCGGTATTGGTGAGCGCGGTGCTCGCGGCGGCGTCGCCCTCGCGCGCGGTGAGCTTGGCGATGCCGAAGTCCAGGACCCGGACCGACGGGGGCTCACCGACCAGGAACACGTTGTCGGGCTTGAGGTCGCGGTGGACGATGCCGGCGGCGTGCGCCGCACCGACCGCGGACACGATCTGCACGAGGATCCCGGCCAGCGTGGACACCTCGAGTCGCCGGACGCGCCGGAGCCGCGTCGCCAGTGACTCGCCCTCGAGCAGGTCCATCACCATCACCGGCGAGCCGTGACGGTCCGCGGTCAACGTGTGCACGTGGACGATGTTCGGGTGGGAGAGGGCCATCGCCGCCCGGGCCTCGCGAACGAAGCGCCGGATGCCGGCCTCACCGCCTTCACCCGCCTTGAGAAACTTCAGCGCCACGCGCTCCTCGCTGCGCAGGTCGCGCGCGGCCCAGACCACGCCCATGCCACCCTGACCGAGGACCCGCTCCAGGCGATATCGCTCCGCGATGATCTCGTCCCCGTCGCTCACCCACGCAGGATACCCAACGGCGCCTTGCCGCGTCGCGTCAGACGGGGAACAATGCTCGGCCCCCATGCCCCTCCCGCCGCGCCAGGGCCTCTACGACCCTTCCCACGAGCACGACGCCTGCGGTCTCGGGTTCGTCGCCACGCTCGATCGCTTCGCCACCCACGACGTGGTGACCAAGGCGCTCGAGATCCTCACCAATCTCACCCACCGCGGCGCGGCCGGGTGCGATCCCTACACCGGCGACGGCGCGGGCGTGCTCCTGCAGCTCCCGCACGACCTCTTCGCGGCCGAGTTCCCCGGGTTGCCGCCGCGCGGAGACTACGCCGTCGCCATGTGCTTCCTGTCGCCGGAGCCCGGGCGCCGCCGCCGCATGGAGGCGATCCTCGAGGCCGCGGTCGTGCACCACGGCCAGCGCGTGCTCGGCTTCCGCGACGTCCCCCTCGACGCGGGCGCGATCGGCCCCATGGCGCGCGACTCCATGCCCGCGATCCGCCAGCTCTTCATCGGCCGCTCGCCCTCCACGCGGCGCGAGTCGTTCGAGCGCACCCTGTTCATGATCCGCAAGCGCGCGGGGCGCACCGCGAGCGTCCAGCTCGGCGGCGACGACTTCTACGTCTGCAGCCTCTCGTCGCGCACGGTCGTCTACAAGGGCCTGATGCTGGCCGAGCAGCTCGGCGCCTTCTTCCCGGATCTCTCCGACCCCCGCACCGTGTCGCGGCTCGCGATGGTGCACTCGCGGTTCTCGACCAACACGTTCCCGACCTGGGAGCGCGCGCACCCGTTCCGCTACCTCGCGCACAACGGCGAGATCAACACCCTCAACGGCAACAAGGCCTGGATGCGCGCCCGCGAGGCGATGCTCGAGAGCCCGCTGTTCGGCGACGCCATCGAGGACTTCAAGCCCATCATCCGCCCCGGCGGCAGCGACAGCGCCTCGCTCGACAACGTGGTCGACTTCCTCGTCGCGAGCGGCCGCTCGCTGGCCCACGTGATGATGATGCTCGTGCCCGAGGCGTTCGCCGACGACGAGCGCATGTCCCCCGAGAAGCGCGCGTTCTACGAGTACCACGGGTGCCTCGTCGAGCCCTGGGACGGCCCGGCCGCGCTCGGCTTCACCGACGGCGACCAGATCGGCGCCATGCTCGACCGCAACGGCCTGCGCCCCGCCAAGTGGGTGGTCACCAGCGACGGCCTCGTGATCCTCGCGAGCGAGCTCGGCGTGCTCGACCTCGACCCCTCGCGCATCGTGCAGAAGGGGCGCGTGCAGCCCGGCAAGATGTTCCTCGTCGACACCCGCGACGGGCGCATCGTGCCGGACGAGGAGATCAAGCACCGCGTCGCCACCGCGCGCCCCTACCGCGCATGGCTCGACGAGAACAAGATCGACCTCGCCGACCTCGCGCCGGTCAAGAGCCCCTACGCGCTGCCCGCCGCCGACCTCGCGCGCCTGCAGCAGGTGTTCGGCTACACCGAGGAAGACCTGAAGATGATCCTCGGCCCCATGGCCGTCGGCGGCGAAGAGCCCGTCGGCTCCATGGGCATCGACATCCCGCTCGCCGTGCTCTCGCCGCGGCCGCAGCTCCTGTTCCGCTACTTCAAGCAGCAGTTCGCTCAGGTCACCAACCCGCCGATCGACCCGATCCGCGAGGAGATCGTGATGTCGATGGTGAGCTGCGTCGGCGGCGAGGGCAACCTGCTCGACGAGACCCCGCGCCAGTGTCGCATGCTGCAGCTGCCGCAGCCGGTGCTCACCAACGACGACGTCGCCAAGCTCCGCCGCAGCGTCCCCGCGGACTTCCGCACCTCCACGGTGGCGATGCGCTTCCGCAAGCCCGAGCCCGGGAGCGAGCGCACCCTCGGCGAGCACCTCGAGGCGGCCCTCGAGCTCGTGTGCGCCGAGACGCGCGCCGCCGTCGACGCGGGCGCCAGCATCGTCGTCCTCTCCGACCGCGACGTCGGCCCCGACTACGCCCCCATCCCGAGCCTGCTCGCGCTCTCCGCGGTGCACCACGACCTCATCCGCACCGGGCGCCGCATGAAGGTCGGCCTCGTGGTGGAGAGCGCCGAGCCCCGCGAGGTCGCCCACGTGGCGCTCCTCATCGGCTACGGCGCCGGCGCGGTGAACCCCTACCTCGCGCTCGACACCATCGCGCGCCTCGCCAAGACCGGCGGCCTCCCCAAGAACACCACCGAGGACAAGGCCGTCGCCGGCTACGTGAAGGCCCTGCGCAAGGGCCTGCTCAAGACCATGTCCAAGATGGGCATCAGCGCGCTCTCGTCGTACCAGGGCGCGCAGATCTTCGAGGCGGTCGGCCTCGACCAGATGCTCGTCGACCGCTGGTTCTCGGGCACCTCGTCGCGCATCCGCGGGCTCGGCCTGCAGGAGATCGCCGAGGAGTCGCTCGCGCGCCACACGCGGGCCTACGGCCGCGTCCCCGAGGCCAAGCTCGACGTCGGCGGCCACCTGCACTTCCGCGTGCAGGGCGAGCCGCACGCGTGGACCCCGACCAGCGTGGCCAACCTGCAGCGCGCCGCGCGCGAGGATCGCGCCGAGAGTTACGAGGCCTACGCGCGCGAGATCAACGACCAGAGCCGCCTGCTCACCCTGCGCGGCCTCTTCGACTTCGTGTGCGCGCCGATCCCGCTCGCCGAGGTGGAGCCGGCCGTGAACCTGGTCCGCCGCTTCGCGACGGGCGCGATGTCGTTCGGCAGCATCTCCAAGGAAGCCCACGAGAACCTCGCCATCGCCATGAACCGCCTCGGCGGCCGCTCCAACACGGGCGAGGGCGGCGAGGACCCGGAGCGCTTCGGGGACGAGCGGCGCTCGGCGATCAAGCAGGTGGCGAGCGGGCGCTTCGGCGTCACCACGCACTACCTGATCAACGCCGACGAGATCCAGATCAAGATGGCCCAGGGCGCGAAGCCCGGCGAGGGCGGGCAGCTCCCCGGCCACAAGGTCGACGCGGTCATCGCGCGGGTCCGCCACAGCACGCCCGGCGTCACGCTGATCTCGCCACCGCCGCACCACGACATCTACTCCATCGAAGACCTCGCGCAGCTGGTGTTCGACCTCAAGAACGTGAACCCGCGCGCGCGCATCAGCGTCAAGCTGGTGAGCGAGGCCGGCGTGGGCACGATCGCCGCGGGCGTCGCCAAGGCCCACGCCGACGTGATCCTCATCTCGGGGCACGACGGCGGCACCGGTGCCTCGCCGCTCACCTCGATCCACCACAGCGGCACCGCATGGGAGCTCGGCCTCGCCGAGACCCAGCAGGTGCTCGTCATGAACGGCCTCCGCGGCCGCGTGCGCCTGCAGGTCGACGGGCAGATCAAGACCGGGCGCGACGTCGTCATCGGCGCGCTGCTCGGCGCCGAGGAGTTCGGCTTCGCGACCGCCCCGCTGGTCGCGAGCGGCTGCATCATGATGCGCAAGTGCCACTTGAACACGTGCCCGGTCGGCGTGGCCACGCAGGACCCGGAGCTCCGCAAGCGCTTCCCGGGGCAACCCGAGCACGTGATGCGCTACCTGATGTTCGTCGCCGAGGAGGTGCGCTCGCTGCTCGCCGAGCTCGGCTTCCGCACGCTCGAGGAAGCGGTCGGACGCGTCGACCGGCTCGTGCCGCACAAGGTGCCCGGGCCCTCCAAGACGAGCCGCGTGGATCTCTCCGAGGTGCTCTACCGCCCGCGGCAGGCCGAGACCTCGCCGATCCACTGCGTCGAGGCGCAGGACCACAACCTGCGCCAGGTGAAGGACCACGAGCTCATGGCGCGCGCGAAGGCGACCCTCGAGCGCGGCGAGCCCACCGCGGTCGAGATGGCCCTGCGCAACAGCGACCGGGCGTTCGGCAGCATGACCGCGGGCGAGATCGCGCGCGTGCACGGGGCGGAGGCCCTGCCGGAGGACACGCTCGTGGTCACCGCGCGCGGGAGCGCCGGCCAGAGCTTCGGCGCCTTCGCCGTGCGCGGGATGACGCTGGTCCTCCACGGCGACGCGAACGACTACGTCGGCAAGGGACTCTCGGGTGGCGTGCTCGCGGTGCGCCCGCCGGCCACCGCGCCCGGCCGCGCGGACGAGCAGATCATCGTCGGCAACACCGTGCTCTACGGCGCGACCAGCGGGAAGGCGTTCTTCGCCGGCCGCGCGGGCGAGCGCTTCGCGGTCCGCAACAGCGGCGCGATCACGGTCGTGGAGGGCGTCGGGGACCACGGGTGCGAGTACATGACCGGCGGCGTCGTGGTGGTGCTCGGCACCACCGGGCGCAACTTCGCGGCGGGCATGAGCGGCGGGCTCGCCTACGTGTTCGACGAGGACGCGGCCTTCGTGCAGCGGTGCAACCGCGACATGGTCTCGCTCGAGGCAGTGGAGGGGGCCGAGGCCGAGCGGCTCGCGCAGCTCATCGAGGAGCACGCCGCCCGCACCGAGAGCGTGAAGGCGCGCGAGATCCTCGAGAGCTGGGAGCGCGCGCGCGACGTGTTCGTGAAGGTGATGCCGAGCGAGCTCAAGCGCGTGCTCGACGACCAGCGCACCCCGGAGACCGCCGGCATCCCGTTCGTCGGGGTGGGGGAGGGGCCACCGGTATCGAGGCCATATGTACCGGGTCGGTCGTGGCGCCCGGAGACGGTGGTGAGCCATGGGTAGGCCGCGCGGTTTCATCGAGCTCCGTCGCAGCAAGGGCGAGGCGCGCCCCATCGCGGAGCGCGTGCACGACCACGCCGAATACGACCTGCCGCTGCCCGACCCGGAGCTGCGCGATCAGGCGGCGCGCTGCATGGACTGCGGCATCCCGTTCTGTCACCAGGGGTGCCCGCTCGGCAACCTCATCCCCGAGTGGAACGACCTCGTCCTCGCCGGTCGCTTCGACGAGGCCAGCGCCTCGCTGCACTCGACCAACAACTTCCCCGAGGTCACGGGTCGGGTGTGTCCGGCGCCGTGCGAGACGAGCTGCGTGCTGTCGCTCGAGACGCTCCCCACCGACGGCGGCCGTCGCCCGCCGGGGGCCGTGGCCATCAAGCAGATCGAGCACCAGATCGCCGACCGGAACCTGCACCTCGCCCCGCAGCGGGCGCTGGTCCGCAGTGGTCGTCGGGTGGCGATCGTCGGCTCGGGGCCGGCCGGTCTCGCCGCCGCCCAGCAGCTCGCGCGCCGCGGTCACGACGTCACGGTGTTCGAGCGCGACGATCGCGTGGGCGGCCTGCTCCGCTACGGGATCCCTGATTTCAAGCTCGACAAGCGCGTGCTCGACCTGCGCCTCGGCCAGCTCGAGAAGGAAGGCGTGACCTTCCGCACGCGCGTGCACGTGGGGGTCGACGTGCGCGGCGACCAGCTGCGCGCGCAGTACGACGCGGTGCTGCTGGCCGGCGGCGCCCTCGTGCCGCGCGATCTCGCGGCGCCGGGTCGCGCGCTGCCGGGCGTGCACTTCGCGATGGACTACCTCACCCAGGAGAACCGCCGCGTCGCCAACGTGCCGGTGATCGGCGAGCCGATCCTCGCGACGGGCAAGCACGTCGTGGTCCTCGGTGGAGGCGACACGGGCAGCGACTGCGTGGGGACGGCGCTCCGGCAAGAGGCCGCGAGCGTCACCTCGCTCGAGCTCCTGCCGCGTCCGCCCGACGAGCGACGCTCGTCCAACCCGTGGCCCGAGTGGCCGCTGGTCTTCCGCACCTCCGGGTCGCACGAGGAGGGCGGCGAGCGTCGCTTCGGCGTGCGCACGACCGAGCTCGTGGGCGAAGACTGCATCCGCGCGCTGCGGGCCGAGGCCGTCGCGTTCGTCGACGGGCAGCTGGTCCCGACCGGCGAGACCCTCGAGCTCCCGTGCGATCTCCTGCTCCTCGCGATGGGCTTCGTCGGGAGCGCCAAGGCTGGCGTGCTCGAGCAGCTCGGCGTCGACCTCGACGCGCGGGGCAACGTCGTCGCCGAGGACCACGCGACGGCGGTGCGCGGCGTGTTCGTCGCGGGCGACATGCGCCGCGGTCAGTCGCTCGTCGTCTGGGCCATCGCCGAGGGCCGCCGCGCCGCGAGCCGCATCGACGCCTTCCTCGCGAGCTCGTAGGGCAAGGACTGGGAGCGATGGCCAAGCCCGAATCGTTGTCCGGCACGGCTGGCGCACCGTTCGATGCGACGCGCCGCTACTCGTTCCGCCGGGTCGTCGGCTCCGCCGGTGACGCGCACCTGGTCATCCCGGTGGACCCCCGTCCGCGGCTGCGACCCAGTAGGCAGCCCCCCCGGACTCCCCCGCTGCGTTGGAGCCCCAACACGTGACTCTCCCGTCCACGTGACGAACGCACGTGTGGTAGGTGCCCGCGGCGATCTCGACGGCGTTCGCGACACTCGCAACCTTCTGTGGCCCCGCGTAGCCTCGATACGACAGGTCCCGCGCGAGCTGGCCGTTGGAGTTCGACCCCCAACAGGTGACGGTCCCGTCGACGTGTCGCGCGCAGGTATGCCAACGACCACTGGCGAGCTGGGCAACATCGGCGATGCCCTCGATCGGTACAGGCACTCCTCGCCCGATCAACTCCAGTCCAGTGGCGCCGAAGCAGCGCACCGTGCGATCGGACAACCGTGCACACGTGTGCGCAGCGCCGGCGGAGATCTCCACGACGCCCGAGAGTCCCGCCACGATCGTTGCGACCGGAACATCGACTGGCCGCGGCCACTTGACCTCGATGATGGGTGAGTCGGCGAGCCCGCTCTGGCCGCTAGTGTCTTCTCCGAAACACGCGACCCGCCCATCGGTCAGCAGCGCGCACGTGTGACTGTCTGCGAGCGCAAGCTGCGCGACGTTCGACAAACCTGGGATGGTCGTCGCCCACCTTGGACAGCGCGCAACGGCCGCCATGCAGCCACTCGTGCTACGTTTCGATCATGCGCCGAGCCGCTGTCGTCGCGCTCGTGGTGGCGCGTGTGATCAGTGGCGGCAGCGCGCGCGCGGATTGGCTGATCGCGCCCGGCCCACGCG
>Ga0154020_10001876_pt1 | contig 25685 bp, 23 predicted proteins | sample Klosneuvirus_201_FD_109709 | JGI IMG/M metagenome (GOLD analysis project Ga0154020, IMG submission 109709) | Active sludge microbial communities from wastewater, Klosterneuburg, Austria - Klosneuvirus_20160825_MG | ecosystem: Engineered > WWTP > Aerobic digester > Activated sludge | place...
CCACCGCCGGAGGCGGGACCGCTGGGGGGAGCGACCATGGCGTCGATTCTAGACGGAAACCCACTCCAGCGAGAGAAGTTGCGAGGCAATGCCGCTCCCTTCGCGCCACCGGCAGGGAGAAGTCCTGCTGCCGACCAGTTCGAATCGAAGCTCCCCCCCCGCGCGTCCTCGCGCGTAGTGGCTGGCGCGCGAAGCGCGACTGGTGCCACTCGGACAGAGTGCCCACGCCGCCAACAAGTACAGAGAAACAGATGCCCTACAGGCCTAGGAGAACAGCTCACCAGCCCGAGGCGCGCGAAGCGCGACTGGTGCCACTCGGACAGAGTGCCCACGCCACCAACAAGTACAGCGAAACAGATGCCCTACAGGCCTAAGTGACCAGCTCACGAGCCCGAGGCGTAGCGGATCACGACGATGGTTACATTGTCCGACTTCGCCCGGCGGTCCGTCATCTGGTCGTAGACGATGGCCCGAAGCGCCTCGGTGGCGCCGCTGGTGGTGGGAGAGGCGAAGAGGACACGCCCAATCTCCTGCACGGTCAGCGCCGAATCGAGCAGACCGTCCGAGCCCATGACGAGAAAGTCCCCGGGCCGCAGCCGCCAGCGATACTCGTCCGCCTGGGGCTCACCGCTCGATTGGCCGAGCGCGTCGGTGAGGATGTTCTGAGGAAACGGGGGCGGCAGCCGGTGCTTCTCGGTGCTGTGGACGTGCTCTCCGGTGTCGCGAAAAAGCATTGCCCCCGAGTCCCCGACGCAGAGCAGGATGGCCTCGCCGGCCGCCAAGCGCCCGGCCATAAAGGTCGTCGCCTCGTCGAAGCCGCGGCGCCGGATCTCCTGGTGGGCGTCAAGCGCTGCACCCCTTAGCGCCTCGGCCGCGTCTGCGGCCGGATCGAGCGCGAGGTCCCGAGCGCGGCTCCAAAAGGCGCGGGCCGCGATGGCGCTGGCCGCCCCGCGGTCGCCGCCGATACCCATGCCTCCGGCCTGGTCGAAGACCCCGAGGTAGACGCGCCCGAGCGCATCGCGAAACAGCGCGCCGCTGTCCTCGTTGACGTCCTTGTAGCCGACGCCTTTGGAGGTGTGCAGGCTGGCCGAGAACAAGGGCGTATCGAAGGCGAACACCGAAGCGGTCTCGACGTCTCCGGCGACCAAGCCCTGCGCAGGCTCGGGCATCGTAGCCATCGACTCGATCGGTGGCGGCAGGGATGCCGCTCCCTTGTCTCGCTTGGTAGGGGCCGGTTGGGCGCGACGCTCGCGGCGGGCCTCAGCGATGTCCACCCGGCGGCGCCGTCGCCGTTTGGCGTTTCGACCTCGACCCATTCGCGGGGCATGGTTCCACGGGTCGCGCCTATTTTCACCTCCCGTATGACCAAATCGTGACGGATCAGTGGTCCAGGCATGACCCGCCGCCGTCGCGCCTGGCCTACGAAGGAAGCATGAACCCTCGGTGCTCACCAAGAACCCCAGCCCAAGCCGCCGCGGACCGCGCGGAGGTCCCCCGGTCCAGGCCCCGCTTCCACGCGGCTCCTGCCCTCTTTTGCATCTTTTTCGGGGCCGGATGCGCCGCCGCCCATGGTCCGGCGCCCGGCCTGAGCCCCCTGGTCCTCAGCCAGGAGGATGGCCCCCGGGCCGCAGCGGCCGCCCCCCAGGTCCTCGATCACAACGTCTTTCAGCGCGATCAGGGCGGAATGACGGACGCCGAGCTGGATCGGATCCTGAGCTCGCCGACCTTCCTCCCGGCGGGCACCCGGCTCGGCGTGGTCCCGGTCCAGACCGCCTATGGCCCCTCCGACGAGCTCCCTGTGGCAGCCATCCCTGGTGTTTTGGCCGATCGCCTGGAGGGCACCGGCATCTTCGAGGCCGTCAGCGAGGTCTCCTCCGACTTCCCCAGCGACCGCAACCTGGTCGGCCTCCGCGAGATCGCCGCCCGCTATCGCTCCGACTACCTGCTCTTGTACCGGCATCGCTTCGTCGACCGTGACCATGTCAATGCCTGGGCTGTGCTCTACGCCACGGTGGTGGGCATCCCCTTCCTACCGGGGCGGACGCTCGAGACGGCCGGGGTCGTCGAGGCCACGCTCTACGACGTCCGCACCGGCACCCTGCTCTTCACCGTGTTTCAGCGAGTGCACGACGACAGCCAGGAGAACGTCTGGCAAAACGATCGAAAGAAGCTCGCCATGTGCGAACGCCTACTCAAGGAGGCCACGGACAAGGTCACCGATCAGGTCATCGCCAAGCTCCGACGCCTAGTAGCCGCCCGCCCCAAAGACGCCGGCCAGGCCCTAGCCAACAGCCAAGAGCGCCTCTAGCAACAAAAACGCGAATCGAAGCTGGGCACGAGAGTGACCGCCTGCCGACAAGCCCCCAATCGAAGCGCCCCCGCGCGTCCGCGCGCGAAGTGGCTGTCGCGCGAAGCGCGACTGGTGCCACCAAGACAGACTGCCCAAGCCGCCAATATGCATGGCGACCCAGATGCCCTAAAAGCCGAAAAAAACAGCACTCAAAAATTGGCGACCACGCCGAGGTGCACGCCGACCTCGTCTTTGAAGTCCGAGAAGTCCCAAAACTCGCCCGAGAGCTTGAGGCGCAGGCCCTGGAAGATGATCAGGTTGACGCCCGCGGTGTAGCGCAGGACCGCGCTCTTGCTCCTCAGGCCCGAGTTCACCGTTACGTTCCCAAAGCGCCTCAAACCGTCAAAGCGTGCGAAGGCCTCGAGCACCGGCAAAATGGGAACTTCGGCCTCCACATAGAAGCCGTCCTTCACAAAGAAGCTCTTCTGGGGATCGGTGAACTGGTAGCGAAACTTGGCCTCGGGGTTGTCGCCGAGGGCCATGTCGGTGCGGCGGAGCAGATACTCGGCCCGCACGCTGAGCTGCTCGATCCGCAGGTAGAGGTCGGCCCCCACGATGAAGTAGGCCAGGCTGGCCGTGGGATCATAGTGCCCGTACATGCCCGAGCCGCCCAGCGTCGCGTTGACGTCGTCGCTGAAGTTCAAGGTCAGCGCCATTCGGCCGCCGAAGGCGGGCTCGGAGTTGTTGTCCACGTAGTAGAGCGAACCGCTGCGGGACTGGATGAAGTCGACGTCGGTGCCGTCGGGCGAGCCCTTGAGGCCGCTGACGATGTACGCCGCGTAGTCGAGCTGCACGTCGTCTCCGAACCAGTGGGTGCCGTTGACCTCGAGCCCGTTGTCCACATACGGCGAGGGCATCACCGACATGTTCCACTCATCGCGGCGAAGCATGCGGCCCATGTCATAGGGCAGCGGTTTGCTGTTGGCCTTGTGGTTGGCCGGGTCGTGCCGCAGCGGGAAGTCGCCGAAGCTCGGGTTCATGCGGCCGACGCGGAAGTTGAGCTCATCGGCCACCCGCAGATCGACGTAGGCCATGTCGGTCTCAAAGCCGTGGCAGCCGTAGCAGATCTTGATGTTGGCCGAGAGGCGGTCGGTGAAGTCGACGGCGACCTTCAGGGACAGCTCGGTGGTGAAACCGTCGAAGCCGAGCGGGCGGGCCGGCATGGTGGTGGGCACCGCGAAGTAATCGAGCTGGGCCGAGCCCGCGAAGTTGCGCTCGATGTCTTGCGCCAGCGCCGGCGCCGCGCCCGCGCCCAGTCCAAGCCCGGCGAGCAGGGCAAAGAGCCGCCTCATCGCGAACCTCCCGCCGCCGCTGTGGCGGTCTCGACCGAGACATCCGCGTTGGCTTCCTGGAGGCGCTCTCGGGTGTAGTACTGGAGGAAGACCAAGATCTTGGTGGCGTCCCCGTCCGAGATCCCCGAGCCAGGTTGGCGCCGCATGCGCGCCACGTAGTGCCGCCAATGCTCGGGGTCGTTGATGCGGGCGGCGAGGGGCCGGGCCAAGGTGTGGCAGCGCGAGCAGCGCTGGGCGAAGAGCGCGTAGGACTCCGCCACCTCGAGTGGAAGCTTGGCCACCTCGGCCTCGGGCAAGCCGCTGCGGTAGCCGACGCTGGATGCGCAAGAGATCCCGGTGAGGCAGACCAGCGCCAAGATCGCCGGGCGATGTCGAGTCAGGAGGGACTCAGTTGTCACGCGCGCCCTCCGCGATCCAGTCGGCGATCACGCGCCGTTGCTCCTCGGGCACGAAGGGCGGACCGTTGAAGGGCATGCGCGAGCCAAAGGGCGGCCCCGCGCTCATCTTCTGCCAGAACACCGACTCGCAGGGGCGCCCGGGGATCACGATCGTGGCCGAGCTCCGACCTCCGCCCGCGCGCAGCCCGGCGTAGCTCGACAGATCCAGGCCGGTCTGCTCAAAGCCGATCGGATCGGGCGCCGTCGGCTGATGGCAGCTGCAGCCGACCGGCCCGGCCTGGCCCTTCAGAATGGGTAGCACGTCGTTCTTGAAGGAGACGTCGCGGCCGATCTCGCTGTCCGCGTTGGTGCAGCGATCGGCCAGGGGCGCCCCCACCTCGGGATCGACGAAGTCCAGCGTGCCGAGGCAGGCGACCAAGAACGGCAGGAGGAGGAAGGCCAGAGGTCGGCTCATAGCTCGCCCTTCGCCCGCTGGATGGGGCAGTTGATCAAGGCGTCTGGGGCTGGAGCGACCGAGATCACCCGGCTCGAGACGGGCTGGCCATTGGCGTCGACCAGCTGACTCTCCCGCGTGAGCTCGGGGACGGTGCTGGTGTCCACCGAGCGGACGTCGGCCGCCACCCGGACGAAGCTGGCGAACCACAGCGGCGAATAGCGCGCCTCATCGAGCCCGCCCGCGAAGATGTTGTTGGAGGCGTTGAGCGCGCGGTCGCCGTTGAGATCGACGCCGGTCGCGAACTCATACAGCGGCGCGGCCGAGTCGATCCGCTGGAGCACGTACACCGGAAAGCGCGGCATTTCCCGCGATTCCAGCGGTACATCCAGCGTCTCCTTGAACTGGATCCAGTAGGCCGCGGTGTTTCGGTACCACACCCGGCTGGCCTCCGAGACCAGACCGTTGCCCACCTCGAAGGTGGTGCCCTGCAGCGCCACCGGGCAGTTGACGATGCTGGTGGTAGGCTCGGGCTCGCTGAGGATGCCGAGGCGAACGCCGGCGTCGACCGCCGCGCGGGACCAGATCTTCTCTCCTTGGTACTTGTCGGTGGTCCGCACGACCGTGCGCCGCCACCATGGCGTGTAGCCGACGTCGCCGGGCAAGACGTCGATGATCGGAAGGCCGATCTGCCCGTCTTTCCCCAGCACCACGTACATCGGCGCGATGTACTTCGAGTTGGCGCCGTCGACGTTCCAGTACCAAACCGGTGCCCCAGAGGCGAAGCCTCTGAGGTAAGCCACCTGCTGGGTAAAGAAGTGCAAGTTGGGTTGCACGCGGGGCAGCGCCTCGGCCAAGGGGGCGGTCTCGGGCGTCCCGCTGCCGAACACATCGCCCGGAGGGATCTCGTCGGAGACCAGCGGCTCGAGGCAGGCCGCCTGCGCCGCGGCGATGATGATGAGGAGGAGGAGGCGCCTCATGATCCCTCGTAGTTCACGGTGAAGCTCAAGCTCGCCTCTCCGGTGTCAGGCTTGGGTACGCTGGCGGTCTCCAGCACCGTCTTCACGCAGCCAGCGGCTAGCCCCATCTTGGTCTTGAGCTCCACGTTCTTGACCCGCCCGCGCGTGTCGACCCCAGCGCTGACCTCGAAGCTTCCGCTCGGATCGAGGTTCTTTTGCCCAGATTCCAGGCATTTTTGGACCTCAGGGAGATAGCGTTCCAGCGCGTCCTGGGTCCGCCGGGGCGAGACGCCGCCGCTGATCTTCACCCCGCTGACCTTGGCCCGGTAGCTCAGGTGCTTGGGACCGATCAGGTGCGGACCCTCCTTGGGGGTGACCGACAAGACTGGCCGCTCCTCGATGATCTTCGGCGCGGCGCTGGGGCTCACCGAGACCACCGGGCTCTGCGGCGGCAGGGTCGCGGTGGGCGTGGGGGGCGCGCTGGTCGGCGGTGGGGTCGGCGCGACGCTGGCGCTGGGCGGCGGGGAGTTGGGGACCGCCGAGGCGCTCGGGCTCGGCGCGGCGTTCGCGGTCGCGCGCGGCGTGGGCGTCGGCCGACGCGGGCGAGGCTCCTCGGTCCGAGGCGGCGCCATCGACTCCGCGGGCGCGCCCGACATCGAGGGAGGCGCAGACATCGTGGGCGAGGCGGGAGCGGCGGACATCGCCGGCTCGGGCGACATAGTAGGCATGCTCGGCTGGGCTACGCTGGCCAGCGGCGAGGCCTCCGGCGAGGGGGTCACCTTCACCTCCTCGGCCCGGAGCGTGAGGCCGAGGACCACCAGCGCGATCACCGCGGCGCCAATCCCCGCCCAGACCCCCGCGCCCAAGCCGCGCCGCTTTGGCTCGAGGGCCTGCGAGCCCGGCGGCATGGTCTGGAGCAACCCGGCCTCCTCCGGCCGTGCCTGAGGCAAGGGCGTGGGAGGGAGCGGCGCGGCCGAGTCCGAGATCCCTCGAACCGGCGGACGCACGGCCTCGGTCGCGCTCGCGGGGATCGGCCCGACGCCGGTCTGCGACATCCCGCGCGTGACCCCGGCCGGCGCGTTCCCCCGGAGGAAGCCTTTGAGCGCCGAGCGCATCTCTTGAGCGCTCTGCCACCGGTCTTCGGGCCGTTTGGCCAGCGCCTTGTCGACGATGGCGCTGATCTCCAGCGGGATCCCCGGCACCAGGCTCTGCATCGAGGGGGGCGCCTCATTCATGTGCTTCATCAAGAGGCCCCAGGCGGTGTCGGAGTTGAAGGGCCCCTCGCCGGTCAGCATCTTGTAGAGGATGACGCCGCAGGAATAGAGGTCGCTGCGCGCGTCGAGCTTCTCGCCCCGGGCCTGCTCGGGGGACATATACGCGGGGGTCCCAAAGATCGCCCCCTGCTTGGTCAGCGGCGCGCCAGAGGCGTCCTCCAGGCCGGTGTCGAGGATCTTGGCCAAGCCAAAGTCACAGACCTTCACGAAGTCGGTGTCCTCGCCATCGTCATCGACCCGGCGGATCAGCATGATATTGCCAGGCTTCATGTCCCGGTGGATGACGCCGTGCTCGTGGGCTGCCGCCAGCGCGCCGAGCACCTGGATCATGATCTTCCCGGTGCGCTCCGCGGACAGCCGGGTCTCTCGCTTGAGCAAGGACTGGAGGTCCTCACCCTCGAGGAACTCCATCGCGATGTAGAGGAGCCCGTCTGGTCCGTCCTCACCGAAGTCGAGGATCTGGACGCTGTTGGGGTGATCGAGGCGGCTCGCGGCGCGGGCCTCGGCCTTGAAGCGGCGCGCCCGCGAAGGATCGCCCTTGCCCTCCGCGCGGAGGACTTTGATGGCGACCGTCTTGTCGAGGGCCTGGTGGCGCGCGCGGTAGACCACCCCCATCGCCCCGCTTCCGAGCACCTTCTGTAGCTCGAGCTTGCCGGCCAGGACCCGGGACAGGAGCGGGTCGAAATCGGCCGCTTCCTCGGCGATGTGCGTGTCCTCGTAGCCGTCGTCCATCGCGCGGGGCAGTCTACACGAGGCCTTTCGAATTGGCCAAAGTTGAGGGGGCCGCGATCCGCTCGATCCGTACGCGCTCATCGTAGAGCGCGCCGCCCTCGCCGTGATCGGTGGTTTGGGCCCGGATTAGGGCGTTGGGGGCGGTGCCCCGGCGGAGCTCTCCCCCCTTGGGTACGATGGCGACGTCCAGACGTTGCGCCTCATCGAAGTCGAGCACGACTTGAATACGGCCCAGCGGCGAGACCAGATCGACCCGCTCCCCCGCGCTGAAGCCGGGCGCGGCCTGAGGGTGCACGCGGCAGCTCAGCGGCCCGATGCTGCGCACCGCTCCTTGGGAGGCCTGGGCCTTCTCGGTCGAGAGGGACATCAAAAACAGCGGCCAAGCCGGGTCGAGGGGCGGCACCGTCGCGGGCGCTTCCTGGAGGAGGTTCACTCGGCCCGAAGGCGTGGGGAACTTCCGGTCCGCGAACAGCACCGGCGGAGCCAGCGGATTTCGCACGTAGCCCTGCTCCAGGGTCTCCAGCGTGATCCCGTGGGGGCTGAGGCGTGGCGCCAGGATCCGCTCCTTCCACTGCCGCGCGTCGCCGGCCATCGCCGCGCTGAGACCGACCCGCGTCGCCAGCTCCTGCAGGATTTGGAGGTCGCTCTTCACCCCCGCGGGCGGGGGCACCACCGGCGTGACCGCGCCGAGGTAGTGGTGTCCGTAGCTGCCGACCAGATCGTCCGCTTCGAGCAAGGTGTCGGTGGGCAAGACCAGGGTCGCCAGCTCCGCCGTGTCGGTCAAGACGCTGTCGACCACCACGACCAGCTCCCGCGAGGACAGCGCCGCCTTGACCGTCAAGGACTCCGGCAGCATCACGACCGGGTTGCCCGCGGTGATCCACACCGCACGGATCGGCGGATCTTGCGCGGCCAGGATCTCGGCCCCGAACAAGGGCTCGGACAGCGTGCGGGGCGCCACCTCCGCCCCGCGGACAAAGCCGGTGTCGAAGGCGCCGCGACGCTTGAAGTAAAAGGAGACGCCTCCCCCCGGGATCCCGATGTTCCCGCTGATCGTCGCCAGCGCGTCCAAGGCCCGCACGATGGCCGCGCCGTTCACGCGTCGCCCCATGCCCCAGCCGACCAAAATCGCGGTGGGCTTCCCCAGGCCGAGGCGCCGGGCCAGATCCTCGGCTAAGGCGACCGGGACATCCGCCTCCACACACCAAGCCTCCACGGTCTTGGTCCGGGTCAGCGCCTCAAAGCGCGCCAGGTGATCGGTGTAGCGGGCCGCCTCGGGATCGACCCAGCCCCGCTCAAAGAGGGTGCGCCCGACCGCCATGGCCAGCGCGAAGTCTCCGCCGGGGCGGATCGAGTGACTCTGGTCGACGTGGTTGGCGGTCTTGTGGTGCACCGGATCGATCAGCACCACCTCCGCGCCCCGCGCCCGCGCGTCCCGAAGCACCCTCAGGGTGTGGGGGCTCGAGACGACCGCGTTCTTCCCCCACAGCAAGATGTGCCTCGAATTCAGGAGATCTTCGAGGTGGTGGCTGTCCTCCTCGCCGAAGTCCAGGAGCTGCGCAAAGTCGCCCGCGCCCGAGCAGATGTCGCCCCGCTTGATCGTCACCGGCCCAAACTGCTCGAAGAAGTGATCGGCCAGCACCTTCAAGATCCCGAGCGATCCGCCGCTGCGGTAGTGGAAGATCGACGCGGGCCCGGACTCGGCGCGGATCTTGAGGAGCCGCTCGGCCGCGAAGTCGAGCGCCTCCTCCCACGAGACCGGCGTGAGCGCCCCAGCCTTGCGCAAGAGCGGCTGGGTCAAGCGCTCCGGCGCATACTGCCGCTCGAGGAAGCGGCCGGTGCGGAAGCAGAGGCTGCCCCGGGTGATCGGGTGCTCCGGGTCCCCGGCCAGCGCGGTCACTCGTCCGCTGGTCACGGTGGCCAGGATCGAACAAGCGTCCGGGCAGTCGCGGTTGCAGGTGGTCCTTTTCACGGTGACGGACACGCCGAGGACAGTAGCGAGCCAGCCTAGGTTTGGTACAGTGCGGCCGCGTGCTCAACGGCGTCTTCTTCTTCCTGATCGTGAGCTCCGTCCTGGTGGCGGCCTTCACCGGCACCATGCCGAAGCTGACCTCTGACGGGGCGGAGGCCGCCAAGAACGCGGTGGCCCTCTCGATCGGACTGGTCGGTCAAATGGCCCTCTGGCTGGGGATGATGCGGATCCTCCAGGAGGGCGGCTTCATGTATCAGATGTCGCGCGCGCTCGGCCCCATCCTGCGCCGCCTGATGCCCTCGGTGCCGCCCGAGCACCCCGCGATGGCCTCGATGATCATGAACATGGCGGCCAACGTGCTCGGCCTGGGCAACGCCGCCACGCCCTTTGGCCTCAAGGCGATGAAGGAGCTCGAGAAGCTCAACCCGCACCCGGGCGTCGCCACCAACGCGATGGCGACCTTCTTGACCATCAACACCTCGGGCCTGGCGGTGCTGCCGCTCGGGGTGATCGGGGTCCGCGCCACCTTGGGGGCCAAGAATCTCGGGGGGATCATCCTCCCGACGGCGCTGGCCACGATCACCGCGGCGGTCGTGGGGGTCTTGGTCGCCAAGCTCCTCGAGAAGCGCGAGCGCTTCGCTCCCGAGCGCTTCGTCGAGCCGGTCCAAGGCGCCGATCCCACCGCGATCTCCAAGACCTCCGAGAGCGAGACCGTCAAAGGCCTGGGCGACGCCGAGCAGATCGCCGCCGCCAAGCCGACGTCCCGGCCGCACGCGCTCTTCTCCTGGGTCTTGGTGGGGGTCCTGCTCATCGGCCTGGGCAAGACGCTGGTCGGAGGGACCAGCGGCGGGGGCCTCGATCTGGTCAAGTCGATCGTCAATGAGTGGATGATCCCGGTCTTGATGCTCTCGATCCTGCTCTTTGGCGTGGCCAAGCGGGTCAAGGTCTATGAGGTCTTCATCCAGGGGGCCAAAGAGGGCTTCAACATCGGCGTTACGATCATCCCCTTTTTGGTGGCGATCTTGGTGGCCATCGCCATGTTCCGGGCCTCGGGCGCGATGGGCTTCTTCATCAGCCTGATCAGCCCGGTCACCAGCCTGATCGGCATCCCGGCCGAGACCCTGCCGATGGCCTTCATCCGGCCGCTGTCGGGGACCGGCGCCTTCGCAGTCATGACCGACACCATGAAGGCCTACGGGCCCGACTCCTTGGTCGGCTTCATCGTGTCGGTGATGAACGGCAGCACCGAGACCACGTTCTATGTCCTGGCGGTCTACTTCGGCAGCATCTCGGTGCGGGCCACCCGGCACACGGTGTGGGCCTGTCTCGCCGCCGACATCGCGGGGATGATGTCGGCGGTCATCTACAGCCGAATCTTCTTTTGACCGCTGAGCCCGATTCCGTCATTCGTCGATCATGAGCGGCGATGAGGCCAAGGTCCGCCACCACCGACCGATCCCCGGCGACGCGGAGCTGGTCGAGGTCGACGCTGCGCTCGAGGCCGACGCCTGGCACGGCTTCCACCGCGAGGCCCTGTGGGCAGAGGCGCTCGGCGACGATCGCTACCTCATCCGTAGCACGCCGTTTCACGCCTTCGATCTGGCCCCGGAGGACATCGTCTCGGCGGCAGCGAAGCCCGGCGAAAAGCGGCCGCAGATCGCCGAGGTCGTCGAGCGCGGAGGATCCTCGACCTACCGCTTGATGGTGCGCCGGGGCCTCGATGACCCGACCTTCATCCGCTACTGGGCCCCACTGGAGGAGATGGACTGCAACTACGAGGCGGCCGACGCGACCTTTGCGGCCATCGAGGTGCCTCCGCAGGCGGACCTCGAGGAGGTCTACGCGCTGCTCGAGGAGGGTGAGTCGGCGGGGGTCTGGGAGTTCGAGGAAGGCAGCGCGGCCGAATAGCTCAGTAGCTCAGCCCGCCAGGCGGACCGAGAGCATGCTCTGGGAGGCGGCCAGCGCCAAAAAGCGCTCGAAGATGCTGAAATCGCCCTCGAGCATGAGCTCGCCGCGCTCGACGTAGGACGCCAGATCGATCGTGGTCTCTCCGAGGAAGGCCGCCAGCACCGCCTCGGGGCAGCACAGCGCAAAACCGATGGCGTCGTCGGTCATGCCTTCGTGAATGCCAAGGCGCGGCCCCGCGGTGACGACGGTGACCGTCAGCGCGCCCGGCACATGCACCGCGAAGTTGCCCTTCACCTTCCCTAGCGCCGCCCGACGGTCCGCGAGGATCGTGGCCAGAACTTTGCGAAACGTCTCGGCCGGACGAACCGGAGCGCTCTTTTGTGCGGCGTGCATGGGTCACCTCAAGGCGTCTGGGCCCGTTAACGGCGGGATGAACCCGCCTGCGGGCGCGATCGCTTCGCTCTACGCGTGAAGAATGGGTGCGGCGGACGCAGAGCTCATCGCTGTGCGTCCGCGCGCGGCTTCCGAAGAAGCGACTACTTGGTGGAGTTGATCCAGCGCGCGAGGGCCGAGGCCGCCGTCGAACCCGAGCCCGCGTTGCCCTGGAACTCGTTGCCGTCGAGCACGTGGTTCTTGTTGCCCTTGGTGTCGGCCAGCTTCTTGAGCGCGGTGCCGAGGTTCTTGAGGGCCTTCTCCATGGTCTTCAGCTGCACGAAGTCGTCGCCCGCGGTGCCGCCCTCGATGTGGCGAGCGTAGGCATAAGCCTTCTTGAGCATCGCCGAGCCCGAGCCCTGGAACTTGCTGACTTCGACGTCGTAGATGATGCCGGTCTTGTTGGTGTCGGCTTCCTTCACCACGTCGCTCATCGCGCGCTTGATGCCCTGGTTGATGTCGGTCTTGGTCAAATGGATCTTCATGGTTTTATTCCCCTTTTTGGTTTCGTACGAGACTTGTAGCGGCAGCGCTTCGGCCCTCTCGGGACGCGGCGCTGAATGCGGAGAGCTTATCGGCAGGGAGGGGAAATGGTGTGCGTTAAATGTGCGACAAATGATTACGTTTCAACCCCGTGCGTCCCAAGGGGTTTTCGTCGACGCGCCCGAGGACGTCGGTCAACTGACCGATGAGGCTGCCCCGGTTCGCGCGAGTCGGCCCTTCGCAAGGCCCGCAAGCGCTGGGCTCAGGGCGCGGGGACGAAGCGCTGGACCCGCCCCGTCCCGAGCTCGGCCACATAAACGCGGCCCCGGCGATCGACGACCAAGTCGTGAGGCTCGGACAACTGCCCGGAGCTCGAGCCGTAGCCGGAGAATTGGCCCTGGATGACGCCGGCTTGGTCCAGGACGACCACCCGCGCCGCTGGACGCTCCGGGTCCTGATCGCCGCCGTCGACCACGAAGACCCGTTCTCCTGCGACCGCCACCGCAAAGGGCCGCCCAATCCCGGGGCCGGCCCAGGTCGCCAGGTGGTCAAACTCCCGCGAGAAGACCTGAACCCGGGCGTTGTCCCGATCGGCCACGTAGATGCGATCGTCGGCCCCGATCGAGATCGAGTGAGGGAGGTCGAACTCGCCGTCGGCGCGCCCTTGGGCCTCGAGGGACCGAGAGACTCCGCCGCCGCGGGTCAGGGCCGCGATGCGCGCGTTGCTGTAGCCGTCACTGACGATCGGCGTGCCGTCGGCGAGGAAGCCGACGTCGGTGGGCCCAGCGAAGCCACCCGAACCGCAGGCGGCTTGCCCGAGGGCGAACACGGCGAGGATCAAACGCTCAACGACCGTCGTAGACATGGAGCACCTCTCCCGCCGCGTTGAGCTCGAACACCAGATCTTGCCCCGTATCCGTGACCCAGAGGTGATCTTGGGCGTCGATGGCGATGCCGTGCGGCGTCACGAAGAGCCCCGCCCCCAGCTCCCGGACGATCGATCCGGACTCCGGATCCACCACCGCGATGGTCGGCTCGGCGATGATCTCGGTGTTGTCGAAGGCGGCCCCGGCCCGATGGAAGATGTAGACCGCGCCCGAGCCGTCCAAAGCCAGCCCCGCCACTTGCCCGAGGTTCCGGCCGCTCGGGAGCGCCGACCACGCGGCGTCGGCCACATAGTTGAGCTGGGAGCTCGGCGCCCGGTCCACCTCGACCTTACTCCCGCAGCCAAGCTGCACGGCGAGCAGGGCCGTCACCCCGACCGTTCGGATGTACATGGGCCGAGCATACACCCTGCTCCCTCAGCGAGTGACGGCGTCGTGCCATCGACAGCTTTGATCGCAACGGATGTCACGGCGGACTCCCAGCACCGTCGCGTCGAAGGAGACCAGGTTGCGGGGCTCCTGAGGAAGTGAGCCGCTCCTGACTTGGGGCGGGCGCGCTCCTTCGCACGAGTAGCACCGCATCCGCAGCGGCCCCACGCAAGGTCTGCGCGCCTTCGTCACCCCCGAACATCGACCCCGCGCGGCACGGACTTCGCAGAGACGGGTGCGGAGGCCGTATCCATGAGCTGGAGAGTACTTCCGCTGTTCGTCTTGGGCCTGCTGGTCGGCTGCGACTGCGGGGGCACCACACCGGGTACCGACGCGGGCTTCGACCGCGAGGTCGTCGCGCCCCCGGCGGCGCGCAAGCCGCTGTTCGACCCCGACGCCGCGGGGTCGCAGCCCATCGATCGGCCGCTCAGCGCGCTGGTCCTGGCCTGGACCGTGGTCCCTGCCGACGAGGCCGCGGGCCGCGCGCAGGTCGACGTGCTGCGGGCGTCACGGGCGGCGCTGACGGCCGCGGGCGAGGCCGGCGCCGATCGGGTCGCCGAGGTGTGCGGCGCGGTCGCGGTGGCGGAGCGCGAGCGGACGCTGGCCTGCCTCCGGCTGCTGGGCATGACCGAGAGCGCGCGTAGCCTCGTGCTGCTGGAGGCCCGGGCCCGCACCGCGCTGCCCGCGGTGTCCGGTGGCGCCGAGCCGCCCCAGCTCGCCACGCCCGCGGCCCTAGCCCGCCAGGGGGCGACCTACGCGCTCGGCCAGCGGGCCCGCGGCGGCTCGCGCCCCGCGCTCGACGTCCTGCTGGGGCTGGTGCGCGACCCTACGTACACCGATCACGGCCTGGCGGTAGCGGCGGTGTTCGCCGCGCTGCCTCGCTGGCGCGCCAAGGCCGAGCTGCGTAGCGCGCTCACCGAGTCCGAGCGCTGGCGGCTCTACCAGGGGCGATGAGGAGGCGACGATGAACCGGCTAATCCTGCTCAGCCTGTGTGCGCTGATCCCCACTCCGGCGATGTCGACCAACTGGTGTCCGCCCACAGCCGAGGCCTTCGACCAGTGGGGCTGGCTCGACGAGAACGAGGGCGGTGATGCGTGGATGTCCACGGTGTGGTGTGGCTCCACCATCGAGGGGCAGCTCTATCCGCTGCCGTCGCGGTCGGACGTGATCAACTCGGTCATCGACAACATGGGCCTGTCCGCGAACTGGTCCAGCGAGTGGGCGCAGCTCATGAGCGACGCCGCCGCCTGCCAGCCCAACTCCTGGAGCGGTCGCCTCGTCAACGGCGCCTACGCGGGAGACTACGTGGGCATCAACCGCGACCAGGACACCTTCGAGCACTTCGCCTCGCCCGGCGCCACCCTGCCCGGCGGTGAGGTGGTGAAGCTGTGGCTGTCGCAGTTCGTTCGCTACTACACCCGGCCCCACGGCTGGGAGTGGTACTGCATCGCCACGGGGGATCTGGCCGGCTCCAACGACGGCTGGACCTTCGCCAGCAACCCCAACAACGACGATCCGATGGCCCTGTACTTTCCCTGGTTCTGGAACCTCAACGCCGCCGATCGGGCCGCGGTGCTGGTGCACGAGGGGGCGCACGAGTTCATCGGCCACGTCTCGGACAGCGCGTGCACCAACCGCGGCTCGTGCGACAACTTCTACGGGGTGGCCAACGCGCAGTCGTTCACCATCGCCGTCAACGCGCAGTCCCTGGACGCCTATCGTCGCCGCGCTGGCTCGCGCGAGCTGGAGATCTACAACTACGGGCACGACATCTGCGGGTACGTGGCGCTGCTCCCCGACGCGGTGCGCTGGGGGCTCGTACTCAAGATGAGGGACCGCCTCCTCAACGTGTTCAAGTTTCCACCCCCCGAGTCGGAGTGGCCGCCCGCAGCATTCGTAGACACGGTGTACGGCAGCATCTACGACCTCTCGGACGAGCCCAACGGGACCCCCGGCCTGGCCTACCGCATCGACATCGTCAACGGCGCCCGCTGGCCCTGCTCGTCGGTGTGCGATCCCACCGACTACGACTTCGCCAGCAGCGGCCCGCGCGCCTGCAACGAGGCCTACCAGCCGGAGAACGTGGCCATCAACGCCCAGAACCGCGGGCTATGCGTGGCGCTCAACCAGGAGGTGGCGGCGGGGGTGACGCCCAAGGAGCGCGCGCAGCTCCAGAACCGGCTGATCTTGGAGTCGGCGCGCTGCATCTCCGGCGTATCTGCGGCCTATGTCGACCAGGTCTGCCAGCAGCTCTCGGCGCAAGCCGCGCACGTCGGGGACATCGAGGCCGCTTGGTCGATCCCGGACCAAGGATTCTACTTCGACGCCAGCCAAGCCATCGCCGCCTGTCAGGCCTCCTTCTGCGCTGCGCGCGGCGGCGCGACCTGGGCGAACGAGGCCCGCGCGGCTTGCTACGAATGGGACGACGACGCGGGGTGCCTGGCGCTGGCGTGCGGAGATCGGGCGGCGGTGGAGGCCAAGCACGGGCGCGACAGCTACGAGTACCTCGAGTCCTTGGTGTGCCGGGCCTCCCAGCTGGGCCGCCACTTCGACGGCCTGGTCGCGGACCCGAGCGGCTGCTCGGCGGAGTACCAAGAGTGCATCATCCGCGAGCGGTATCTACCGGCCTGGGAGGCGCAGCTGGCGGGCGGCGCGTGCTGGTCGGGCCCGAGCGCGGCGGTCTACGACCCGCTGTACGCGGAGGTTCGCCACGCGGCGGGAACGCTGGCGGTGGAGCCGTTCCTGGCGCTCGACCGTGACTCCCACTTGGTGAACTCGAAATGCATGATCGTGGAGGTGAGCTGCGAGGCGCAGCAGGCGGCGCTGCGGGCGGCCCTGGCGCGGCTGATTCACGACAAGGCCCACACGCGCCCGGCGTGGAAGAGACCCACGCTCCCCGATCGCTGGGAAGAGCTGGCCGGGCGCTACGACCGCGAGGTGCTGGAGGTGCTGGATGGGCTCGGCCGTGACCTGGCGGATCCGCTGATCTCGCTGGGCATCCTCGCGCGAAACGAGCGTATCGGTCGGCTGGTGCGCTCGCCCGAGGCGGCGGTCGCCATCGCCGAGCTGGCCGGGCATGACACCTACCTGCGGGCGGGAGGCGCGCGCTTTGCGCGAGGCGTGTTCGCGCCCGCGCAGCTGGAGCGCTACTCGGTCGCGGAGACCGCCGACCCCTACGCGCTGTCCACGACCGGCTGGGAGGTGGAGCTGTCCGCCCTGGGCCAGCTCGACCTGAGCCTGGGCTCGCCGCAAGGCCGGGAGGCGATGTCCAAGGCGCCCACGCTGTCGGGGCCCGAGGCCTACGCGCACCTGGTCGCGCTGCTCAGCGCCAAGGACGGTGTGGCGCTGGAGCAGGCCTTCGAGGCCTTCGTGGTGGACGTGGCCGGGCGCTGAGGCGTCCTGGCATGGCGGAAGGTCTTCGCCTCAGGAGGCGTAGGCGAAGATTGACGAGGCGCCGCTACGACGGCTTTCGGTCGCCGCGCAGCATGGCCCGGATGCCAGTGTGCGGCTCCGAGACCGTGAGGGCCAGATACACGTGCACGATGAGGAACATCGTGAAGACATAGGCGGTCACCGAGTGCCCGATCGCCACCGGCAACAAACCTGGCAGCTCACCGATCTTCTCGGGGACCGTCGCGGGAAAGAGCAAGAGCAGTCCGGTGATGATCTGCAGCGGGAACATCAAGAAGATGGCCCCGATATAGGACAGCTGCTGGAGCGGATTGAAGCGGTTCTGGAGCGTCGCAGGGAACGGATGGTGGCCGCCCTGAAAGATGTCCGAGAGGTAGTAGCGGACCTGTCGCACGGCGCGCTGAAAGAAGGGTCGCAGAGGCAGGTACTGACGCCAGTGGCCCCGGACGATCATGGCGCCCAGATAGAAGCCATAGGCGAGCGTGCAGGCGACCCCGGCGATGTTGTGGCCGATGACGGCCCAGCGAAAGAAGCGCCCCGCCCCGGCCTCGCCGTAATGCAGCGCGAAGCCCGTGCCCACCAAGGTTAGGAACAACAGCGCGTTGGCCCAGTGCCAGGCCCGCAACCAGACGGGGAACATCGCGGTCTCGGACTTCATGGGTGAGATCCTCCCGCCTTGATTCCGCGCTTCTTGCGCACCACGAAGGCGGCCGTCCGCAGCGCCGCGTGCCCCAGGATGCCGAGGAAGGTCAGCGCGGCGACCGACATGCCGATCCAGTCGAGGAACTGGTTTCGGGTCGCGCCGATGACGTAGGCGTCATTGAGGATCGCTGAGTTCATGAAGCCGTTGGCGCTCTGCTCGACGCCGCGCTGGTAGCGGTAGGTCTTGAACTTCAGCACCGAGGCCTCGCCATGGCAGGACTCGCAGCGAGAGAGCGCCTGCGCCTTGGGCAAGATGCGGTGGCTGCCGACCACGCCTTCGGAGCGGGTGTGGCAGTCGACGCAGCGAACCACGCGCCAGTGCAGATCGCGGTTGGGCAGCCAGTCGTGGGCCGCGTCCAGATCCGGTGGAGCGCGATTGACGAAGGCCCGAAACTCCGGCTCGGAGGCGTGACAGCGCAGACAAGCTCGGTTGTGCTCCAGGGACTCGTCGGGGGTCATGCCGAAGCGGATCCGGTGCGGGTTATGGCAACGGGCGCAGGTGAAGCGCTCCGTCTTGGTAGAGTGCACGCTCCCCTCGAACTCGTGGATGATCCGGACCACGTCGACCTGGCGGCGGCCGGGCTGCGCGCGCGGTCGCTCCGCCAGCTCGGCGGCGATGCGCTCATCCAAATGACAGTGCGCGCAGTCGACTGGACGGAGATCTTCGTCCTCTTTGTCATGCGCGATGCTAGGCTCCTCCACGTCGCCGTGACAGGAGATGCAGCCGTGGAGGGCGTGCACCGAGGCGTGGTAGCCGGCCACGTCGAGCTTGGGGGCGCGTGGATCGCCGGTGCCGGCATGGCAGATGAGGCACTCGGCGTCGCGCGCCGGCCCGGGCAAGGGAGCGGCGCCCGTATCCCCTGGCAAGGCGCGCGCCGGCGCTGCGAGGCCAGCGAGGAGCGCTCCGAGGAGCCCGGCTTGGATCTTCGAGGTGCTCACTTTAGGCCTTTGAAAGCGTGGCAGCCGCGGCAGGTCTGCGCCTCTGGGAAGTGGTCGCGCAAGGCCTCGTGGCAGGCGCCCACGCAGCTGGAGCGAGCGCCGGCCGGAATCAGCTCGTGGAACTGGTGGCAGTCGGGGCAGCTGCGGTGCTGCGGGACGGCGTGCAGCCCCGGCAGCGGCAAAGTCTTGAGCGAGACGATCGCGCCAGGCGCGGGGCTCGCCCCAGCGAGGGCGTGGCAATTGACGCAGGGCTGAGGCGCCTCGGCGCCGCGCGGCCCATGGGCTCGATGGCAGTTGGTGCAGCGCTGGGCAGCGGCCTGGTGCGGCCCCGTGGCCTGCGGGGCGTGGCAATCGACGCAGGACTTCTTCAGTCCACCGTCGTGCGTGCGATGGCATTCCTGGCAGGCGTCATGCCCCACGGCCGCACTCGCCCGCTCCCGCGCATGGCAGCTGGCGCAGATCGGCGGAGGCCGCGTGGGCTCGTGCGCCTCGAGGTGGCAGCTGGTGCAACGGTCGTGGCCCTTGACGGTCTTGACGCGCGCGGCCTCGAGCCCTGGCACCGCCGCGGCCGGCCCGTGGCAGCGCGCGCAGAGCTCCTCGGGATGGGCCGGTGCCCAGAGCTTGCCGGGCACGTGGCAGCTCGCGCAGGGGACCCGATCGCCGTGGAACGCAGTGTCGGAGGCTGCGCGAAGGTGGCAGCTCGAGCACGCCCCGGCGCGCGCGGTCGTACCGCCCTCGTGGATGCTCTGATGCGCGTCGTGGCAGGACTTGCAGGGCCGCGGCTGAGACGCGCCGAACATCTCCCGGGCGTGTCCGTCCTGGTGGCAGCTGGCGCAGGGGCGGATGCCGGCCCCCTGGTCGTGCGGCGCGTGGCAGCTTACGCAGCGCGGATGGCCCGGGAGCGACCCCTTCTGCTTCTCGTGACAGCCTTTGCAGCTCTCGCTGGCGGCCTCCTTGGGGCGGTGGCCGACATGGCACTCGGCGCACTGGGCGGGACCAGAGATCTCCGGGTGATGCGCGGCGAAGCTGCTCTGATGGCAGGTGGTGCAGTCCGCGAGGTGCACCGCGTTCTCGCCGTGCGGCGCATGACACAGCTTGCAGGACTGCGCGGCGTGCACTTTGACCACCGGAGCCTTGCTGGCCCAGTCGCCGACCTTCGCCTCCCGTATTCCTTGGCCGTCGACGGTGTGGCAGCGCGAGCAGGCCCAAGGCTCGTTCCGCTCCGCGAGGAAGTCATGACAGGTCAGGCACTCCCGCGCGTCCTCGCTGGTCGCCCCGCGGTGCACGGCCGACGTGTTCTTCTCGTGACACCCCAGACAGCGGCGCGTCTTGGAGTGCACCTTGGGCCCTTCGATCCGGTGACAATCGGCGCAGACGGCCGGCTCCTTGGCGTCCAGATGCACCCGGTGGAGGGCGCTCCGCAGCGCCTGGTCCTGCTCCGGGGTGGGCTCGGCGGCGACGTCGGGGCGCAGCGCCACCTTGGGCTCCGCGGGGCAGCCCACGCCGAGGCCTTGGAGCAGGAGCAAGGCGACGGCGAGTGACTTGTGCATCGGACGGGGACCAGGTGCTGGCGTTACTTCGCCTTGAGCAAGGAACGGAGGACGTACTGCAGGATTCCGCCGTGGCGGTAGTACTGCACTTCCTGCGGGGTATCGATGCGGACCTTGGCCTTGAAGGTCTTGGCGCTCCCATCCGGGCCCACGGCCTTGACGGTGAGGTTGCGGCCACCCGCGAAGTTCGTCTCCACGCCCTCGGCCAAGCCGATGACGGTGAAGAGCTCGCGGCCGGTGAGGCCGAGCGAATCCACGTTCTCTCCGGCCGGGAACTCCAGCGGCAAGATGCCCATGCCGACCAGGTTTGAGCGGTGGATGCGCTCGAAGCTCTCGGCGATCACCACCCGCACGCCCTGCAGCGCGGGGCCCTTGGCCGCCCAGTCGCGGGAGCTGCCGCTGCCGTATTCTTTGCCGGCCAAGATGACCAGCGCGGTGCCCTCGGCCTTGTAGCGCATCGCTGCGTCGTAGATGGAGAGCTGCTCTCCGCTCGGGATGTGCTCGGTGAGGCCGCCCTCCACGCCGTTCAGCATCTTGTTCTTGATGCGGATGTTGGCGAAGGTCCCGCGCACCATCACCTCGTGGTTGCCCCGGCGCGCGCCGTAGGAGTTGAAGTCCACCGGAGCGACGCCCTGTGAAACAAGGTACTTTCCGGCCGGGCTGTCCGCTTTGATGTTGCCGGCGGGCGAGATGTGGTCGGTCGTGATGCTGTCCCCAAAGACGGCCAAGACGCGCGCCGAGTAGATGTCAGCGACCTCTCCGGGCTCCATCGACATGCCGTCGAAGTACGGCGCGCGGCGGATGTACGTCGAAGCGCCGTCCCACTTGTAAGCGTCGCCGACCGGCACCACCAGGCTCTTCCAGCGATCAGTGCCGGCGAAGACGTTGGCGTAGCGGGAGACGAACATCTCCGAGCGCACCGCCTTGGTCACGGCGTCCTTGACCTCCTGGGTGGTGGGCCAGATGTCCTTGAGGAACACCGGCGCACCGTCCTTACCGGTGCCGAGCGGCTCGGTGCGCAGATCGAGATCGATGCGCCCAGCAATGGCGTAGGCCACCACCAGCGGCGGCGAGGCCAGATAGTTGGCCCGCACCTCCGGGTGCACGCGCCCTTCGAAGTTGCGGTTGCCGGAGAGCACGCTGACCGCGACGAGCTGGCCGGCGTCGATGCCCGCCGAGACCGGCTCGGGCAGCGGGCCTGAGTTGCCGATGCAGGTGGTGCAGCCGTAGCCCGCCAGGTGGAAGTACAAGGACTCGAGCGGCTTCATCAGCCCCGCCGCGTTCAGATAGTCGGTCACCACCTGCGAGCCCGGCGCCAGGCTGGTCTTCACCCAGGGCTTGGCGCTGAGGCCTTTTTCTACGGCTTTTTGGGCCACCAGGCCGGCCGCGATCAGGACGCTCGGGTTCGAGGTATTGGTGCAGCTGGTGATCGAGGCGATGACCACCGCGCCATCGTCGAGCACGAAGGTCTCGCCCCGATTGCTCACCTCGATGCCGGTCCCCACCTTCTTCAGCGCGGGCGCGCCGGCGACCTTGGGCTTCTGCTTGGCCTTCAGCGCCGCGTCCTTGAGCCCGGGGAGCTCCTTCTTCCAGCTGGTCTTCACGTCGCCGAGGCGCACGCGATCTTGCGGACGCCGCGGTCCCGCCATCGAGGCTTCGACCTTGCTGAGATCCAGCTCGAGCACGTCGGTGTACTCAGCCTCGGGCGTCTCGGCGGTGTGGAAGAGGTGCTGGGCGCGCATATAGGCCTCGACCAGCTTCACCTGCGCCTCGGGGCGGCCGCTGAAGCGGAGGTAGGCCAGGGTCTCGGCGTCGACCGGGAAGATGCCGCAGGTCGCGCCGTATTCGGGCGCCATGTTGGCGACGGTGGCGCGATCGGCCAAGGAGAGCGCCGGCAAGCCCGGGCCGAAGAACTCGACGAACTTCCCGACGACGCCCTTCTTCCGGAGCATCTCGGTCACAGTCAGCACGAGATCGGTGGCGGTCGCGCCCTCGGCCAGCTTGCCGTGGAGCCGAAAACCCACGACCTCGGGGACGAGCATGGACACCGGCTGTCCGAGCATGGCCGCCTCGGCCTCGATGCCGCCCACGCCCCAGCCGAGCACGCCGAGGCCGTTGATCATGGTGGTGTGCGAGTCGGTGCCGACCAGCGTGTCGGGATAGGCCTCGAGCTTGCCGTTGATCGTGCGGGTCATGACCACGCCGGAGAGGTACTCGAGGTTCACCTGGTGGACGATGCCGGTGCCCGGGGGGACGACCTTGAAGTCGTCAAAAGCCGTCTGGCCCCAGCGGAGGAACTGGTAGCGCTCGGTGTTGCGATCGAACTCGATCTTCACGTTGTCGGCGAAGGCCTGCGGCGAGCCGAACTCATCGATCTGCACCGAGTGATCGATCACCAGCTCGACCGGGGCCAGCGGGTTGATCTTCTTGGGATCGCCGCCGAGGCGGATCATCGCGTCGCGCATGGCCGCCAGATCGACCACGCAGGGGACGCCGGTGAAGTCCTGCAAGATCGTGCGGGCGGGCTGAAACTGGATCTCGTCGCTGGGCGTGGCCTTGGGCTTCCAGGTCGCCAGGGCCTCGATGTCGCGAGAGGTCACGCTGACCCCGTCCTCGCGCCGCAGCAGGTTCTCGAGCAGGATCTTCAGCGAATAAGGCAGCCGCTTAAGGTTGAAGCCGAGCTTCTCCAGCGCCTCGAGGCGAGCGATGTGGAGCGTCTTGCCATCGTGTACGAGCGTGCCGCGGGCGCCAAAGCTGTCTTTCAAGGATCCCATGGGCGCGCATCCAACCAACAAAGGCCGTTCTCTGCAACCGCGCGCTTGAGGCCGGGCCGCGCAATTCTCGCGCCCCCGGGCACGGACCGCGGAGCGCTCGGGGCCAGAGCCGGGCTTCCCGCAGACCAAGGGCGCTGGCTCGTTTTGGCGCAGCCCCGGGGGCCAGCCTTAACTCCCCGCCGCCAATGTGGTAGTCCGCCGCAGAACCGAGGAAACGAACGATGAAAAAGCCCCTCTTCGCGCTCGCGGCCCTGACTCTCCTTTCCCTGACCGCGCCCAGCTCCAAAGCTGAAGCCCAGACCTTCACGGTCCGCGGATCGGCGGACATTCAGCCGATCGTCATGTTCAGCAACGGCGAGGTCTTCAGCCTGGACAAGGCCGGATCGCTCGGCATCCACATCGCGCCCGGCCTCCGCTTGGCCAGCATCTTGACCCTCGAGGTCGATCTGGTGCCCCGGATCCCGCTGGCCGGCCAGAAGTTCGACTTCAACGTCATCCCGGGCGTCTTCCTCGACCTGTGGATCCTCTATGTCCGCGGCGGCGTGCCGATCGGCTTCTTGCTCAACGATAAGGTCAACGTAGCCATCGACGGCGGCGTCGGCCTCTCGTTCCTGGGTCACGGGCACGTCGGCCTGACCCTGAACTACAACTTCACCTTCGAGACCTTCCAGCTCCTCGGAGTCGAGGTCGGTTACCGCTTCGATTTCGGCGGGTGATCGGCAAGCGGGTCAGCGAGCCCCTCGGAGCGATCAAGGCCAAGATCGCCACTCCGGGGCGCCGCGGCCTCCTGGCCCTGGGCGCGCTGATCCTCATCGGCGTCGTGGGCTTCATGACCATCGAGGGCTGGAGCGCCCTCGACGCGCTGTGGATGGTCGTCATCACCATGACCACCATCGGCTACGGCGAGGTGCACCCCCTCAGCCCGCCGGGGCGGGTGTTCACGATCGTGCTGATCGTCGCCGGGGTCAGCGTGGGCGCCTACGTCATGTCCTGGGTGACCCGGGAGCTGATCGAGGGCGGGCTCCAGCGAGCGCTCGACGCGCGGAGGATCAAAAAGCAGATGATGACCCTGTCCGATCACTACATCGTGGTGGGCTTCGGGCGCCTCGGGCGCGCGGTCGCCGAGGAGCTGAAGATGAGCGGCGAGAAGGTGGTGGTGATCGATCGCGCCCCCGTCGATCTCGACGTCCCGCACATCGTCGGGGATGGCGCGGACGACGAGATCTTGCGCCAGGCCGGGGTCGATCGCGCCCGCGGGCTGGCGGTGGCGGTCTCCTCCATGGCCGACGCGGTCTTCGTGACGCTCTCGGCCCGCCAGCTCAACCCGAACCTCTACATCATCACCCGCGCGGACGACCCCAAGGAGGCCCAAAAGGCCAAGCGCGCCGGGGCCAACACCGTGATCTCGCCCCACACCATGGGCGGGTTTCGCATCGCCCACGGCCTGGTACGGCCCCATTCGACGAGCTTCCTCGATCTGGCGACCTTGGCCTCGCACGCCGACATCGATCTCGATGAGTTCCACGTCAAAGTCGGGGCGCCAGTGGTGGGTAAGTCGCTCGGCGAGCTCGAGCTGCGATCGACGCTCGGCATCTTGGTCTTGGCCATCCGCAAGTCGAGCGGGCAGCTGGTGCCGGCCCCTCCCGCGAGCGCGGTGCTCTCGGTCGGCGATGTGGCGATCGTGATGGGCGCGCCGGCGGGCGTGGCGGCTTTTTCCCGGGTCCTCGAGGGCCCCGTCAGCTGAGCAGGGTTGCAGTCCACCGCGCACTCGCCGATAAGGCGGCATGCGTCGCCTCGCCCTCGCCCTCCTCCTCAGCACCGCCTTCGCCGCGCCCGCCTCCGCCCAAGAGTTCAGCTTGCGGCTCGGCGCTGACGTCAACTCGATCGTCACCTTCCCCAAGGTCGGCGACGCCATCACGATCGCGGACGCCGGGACCATCGGAATCAACATCGTCCCCGGCCTGCGCCTCGCCAAGATCCTCACCTTCGAGGTGGGCTTCGCGCCGCGCATCCCGGTCGGCACCTCGAAGTTCGACTTCAACATCGCGCCTGGCGTGTTCGTCGATCTCTTCCTGGTCTACGTGCATGGCGCGGTGGTCATCGGCTTCAACCCGACGACGACCACCACCTTGAATCTGGCGGCGGGCCTCTCCTTCCTCGGCAGCGGCTACTTCGGCGTGACGCTGAACTACCTGCTCGGTGACGCCGGCGCGCTCGGCATCGGCGCCGAGGTCGGCTGGCGCCTCGACTTCGGTTGGCTCGGCGGCGGCAGCAGCAAGGACAACACGCAGTCCACCCCGTCGGACGGCTCGGGCGGCTCCTCCGGAAACCGCGGCAGCACGCCCCCGGCCGGTCAGCCCGCGCAGCCAGAAGAATCCACCATCACCCCATAGGCCGCGGCCGCGCATCGCCCGGGCGCGATCTCCACAGCATTCTTCCAGCGCATAGAATCCGCTGGGCATCGCAGCGCCCGCCGACTAGCCTACTTCGGTGGAAGCGCGCGCCGAGGAACGGGTCGAGCAGAGCCGGATCGCTCTGGCTCAGCTCCTCAACCCCCCGCAGCTTGAGGCGGCCGTCACCACCGAGGGACCGCTCCTCGTCTTGGCCGGCGCCGGCAGCGGCAAGACCCGCGTCCTGGTCCACCGCGTCGCCCATCTGATCGAATCCGGCCTGGCCTACCCGCGCGAGATCCTCTGCGTCACCTTCACCAACAAGGCCGCCGGCGAGATGCGGGCCCGCCTCGAGAAGCTGATCGGCCGCGG
>Ga0154020_10001877_pt1 | contig 25680 bp, 26 predicted proteins | sample Klosneuvirus_201_FD_109709 | JGI IMG/M metagenome (GOLD analysis project Ga0154020, IMG submission 109709) | Active sludge microbial communities from wastewater, Klosterneuburg, Austria - Klosneuvirus_20160825_MG | ecosystem: Engineered > WWTP > Aerobic digester > Activated sludge | place...
GCGAAGCTGCCGCCCAGCTTCTTGGCCTCGGTCAGCGCCTTCAGGAAGGCCTCGCCACGCTCGGCCTCGGTCTTGAAGATCTGCGGCGCGCCGGGGTCGTCGAGCACGTCCTTGTCGGGCTCGGTGGTCTGCACCCTGGACTCGACCCCGACCTTGAGCGCCTTGCCGAAGGTGGCGGTGTTGCGCATCGCCTTCTTGTTCTTGAAGTAGCGCATGGTGAAGACGGTCGCCCACAGCACGACACCCACGGCCAGGCCGAACCCCATCAGCTTGAGATGCGGGCGCAGACGCTCGATCAGGCGGGCGGACGTGGACTGGAACGCGTCAGGCGCCTCGGCCTCCGAGGGCTTCTCGGTGGCACGGCGCTTCTTCCACGACGGTTCTTCCTTGATGGCCACGGGGCTCCTGCTAAGTGGTGATAAAGACTGCGCGCTTGTAGCACCGCCGAAAACCAGTGTCAAACCTCGGCGAGATGGACCCGGGCCCCGGCGGCAACGTTGCCCGGTCTCGCGCGCCGTGGTACCGAGGGTCATGCGCTGCGCTGCGCTCGCGCTGGCTGTGACGGTGGTCCTGGGGTCGCGCGAGGCCAGGGCTGATCGTGGCGATACCGCCTGGTCGGTCGAGGCCGGCTATGCCCTGGTCGCGGTCGACACCCGCGAGCCGTCGGGCGCCGCGCTGGCGGGGTCGTACCTGCGTGGCTGGAACGACGCCATCGCGCTGCGCCTGACCGGGTCGTACAGCCTGCACGCCGCCACCGAGGCGCCGGGCAAGGCCGCGGGCCCGCTGCACGTGGCCAGCGCGACCGCGGGCGTGACCTACGCCTTCGACTATCTGCGCATCATCCCGTTCCTGGAGGCCTCGGTCGGCGGCCTCTACCTGCATGGGCCCGACGGCATCGACTCCGGCGTGCGCGCCACCTTCGAGCTGGGCGTCGGCGCCGACGTGCTCGAGAGCCGCAGCTTCTCGTGGGGCTTCGTGGCCCGCATGCAGAGCTTCCTGCCCGACGCCGATTCGGCGCCCGTGTACACCTACTTCGGGCCGCGGCTGACCTGGCGCTTCAGCAAGTACTGAGAGCGTGCTAGGAGCGCGCCGACGGCGTGCCGTGCTTGCGGCGGGTGCTCTTCTTCTGCCGGCACACCAGGCGCACCGGGGCGCCCTGGAAGCCGAAGGCCTCGCGGATCTGGTTCTGCAGGAAGCGTCGGTAGGTGTAGTGCACCCACTCGGGACGATTGACCTGGAGCACGAACAGCGCCGGCTGCACCTGGGCCTGGGTGATGTAGTGGATCTTGACCGGGTGGCCCTTGGCTGACGGCGGCTGCTTCTTGGCCTGCACGTCGGCGAAGAAGCGGTTCAGCTCCGAGGTGGTGATGCGGCGCGAGTACTGACCGTAGATCTCGGCCGCGGTGGCCGCCAGCTTGCTGACCCGCTCGCCGGTCAGGGCCGACACGAACAGCACCGGGGCGTGCTCCACGAAGGGCAGCCGATCCTCGACGCTGTCCTCCAGCCGCTCCTTGGCCTTCGCCAGCTCGGCGCCGGTGCCCAGGAGGTCGACCTTGTTGAACACGATCAAGATCCCGCGCCCGGCCTTCTCGACCAGGCCGGCGATCTTGGCGTCCTGCTCGGTGATGCCCTCGCGCGCGTCCATCACCAGCGCGACCACGTCGGCGCGGTCGGCGTTCGAGATCGCCATCGACACCGAGACCACCTCGACGGTGTCCTTGCGATCGATGCTGCGCTTGCGCCGGATCCCCGCGGTGTCGACCAGCACGAACTCGCGCCCCGCGATCTGCACGTGGGTGTCGATGGGATCGACCGTGGTGCCCGGCATGTCGTGCACCAGCACGCGCTCCTCGCCGAGCAGCCGGTTGACCAGCGACGACTTGCCGACGTTGGGCTTGCCCAGGAAGGCCAGGCGGATCGGCCGATCGATCACGACGTGGCGACCATGCTCCTCGGCCTCGGCGTCCTCGCCGGCGGCCTCGGCGGCGGCGGCCTCATCGCGGGCGGCGCGGCCGCGCTTGGGCCGCTCGGCAGCCTCGACCTGCCCGACCGCCTGGCCGCCGGTGCCCGCCGTGATGCCCAGCCGCTCGACCACGCGATCCAGCAGCTCCCCGACCCCGCGCCCGTGCGAGCCCGACACCGCGAAGACCTCGTCCACGCCCAGTCGGTACGCCTCGGCCGCCAGCGCCTCCTGCTTGGCGCTGTCGATCTTGTTGACCACCATCAGCACCGGCGTGCCGGCCTGGCGCAGTTGCCGCGCGATGGTCTGATCCACCGGCGTGACGCCATCCTGGGCGTCGATCACGAACAGCACCAGCTTGGCTTCCTTGATGGCCACCGCGGCCTGCCGGTGAATGCCCTCCTGGATGACCCCGCCCTTGGCGCCCGGATCGAGCCCGCCGGTGTCGACCAGCCGGAACCTGGCCCGGCCCCATTCACACAGGCCATAGCGCCGATCGCGGGTCACCCCCGCCATCTCGTTGACGATGGCCGGCTGACCGCCGACCAGCCGGTTGAACAGCGTCGACTTGCCGACGTTGGGTCGCCCCGCGATGGCCACCAGCGGCAGCTCCGCGTTGTCTTCGATCACTCGAGCGTCACTCATAACCCAGCCTCTTCAGCGCTCCGCGCGACGCCGTCCAGTCTGGATCGACCGCCACCAGCAGCTTCATGTGCACCGGGCAGCCCAGCATGGCGCCGAGCTCGGCGCGGGCTCGCATCCCGATGGTCTTGACCCCCGCCCCACCCTTGCCGATGACGATCGACTTCTGTGACGCCCGCGCCAGGTGGATGGTCGCGTCGATGGCGACCTCGCGCCCACCCTGCTGGCCGCGACGCTCCTCGAAGCGCTCGATGGTGACCGCCGTGTCGTACGGGATCTCCTCCTTGAGGAGGAGGAAGATCTGCTCGCGCACCGCCTCGGCGGCGAAGAAGCGCTCGTGACGGTCGGTGACCACGTCGTCCGGGTACAGGCGCGGCCCCTCGGGCAGCAGCGCGGCGCACAGCTCGACCAGCTTGTCGGCCTGGGTGCCGTCCTGCGCCGACATCGGCACGATCTCCTTGAACGGCAACAGCTGCTTCCAGCGATCGATGACGGGCAGCAGCTGCGCCGGATCACGCAGGCGGTCGATCTTGTTGATGGCCAGCACGATGGGCTGCTTCAGCTTGGCCAGGGCATCGACGATGAGCTGCTGCCCCGGGCCGACGCCGGTGCCGCCGCCATCTTTGCCCGCGGGCGCCTCGATCATCAGCAGCACCACGTCGGTCTCGGCCGCGGCCGCCAGGGCCTGCTCGACCATGTACTTGTTGAGCTCCGACTTGCCGCGGTGCACCCCGGGGGTGTCCACGAACACGATCTGGGCGTCAGGCAGGTTCTTGACGCCAAGGATACGGTGGCGAGTGGTCTGCGGCTTGGGCGTGACCGCGGCGAGCTTCTGACCGAGGACGCGGTTCAGAAAGGTCGACTTGCCGACGTTCGGTCGGCCCACGATCGCACAGAAGCCGGAACGCATGGCGGCCACTCGGTTAACATGGTCCTCCCGTGGACGCCAACACCTTCGAGCGCAAGCTCCTCGAGATGGTGTTCGAGACCGACCTCCCGCTGGAGCGCGGGCGGGTCGCCCATCAGCTCTCGATCCCCTTGGAAGAGGCTGATTCGCAGCTCGACGCCCTGTGCTCGCGCGGCATCATCGAGCTCGACAGCGACGAGCACGGAAATCTCTTCTACGTCTACCCCAACCGGCCCCCGCCGGCCCCGGCCGGGCAGCGCGCCATGCTGGGCCAGGCCAGCGACATCGCCGATCGGGCCGCGCGCGCCGCCCACCGGGCCGTCACCGCACTGGTCGAGCGTGACGGCCACGCCGCCGGGCCACCCGTGATCCTGCACGGCGAGCCCGAGCCGATGTCGCGCCCGATCGCCGCCCTGGCCAGCATCATCCCGGGCGGCGGCCACCTGGCGCGGCGCCAGATCGGCCTGGGCCTGCTGTGGATGGTCGCCGTCGCGGGCACCTATGTCGCGTTCTGGCCGGCGGGGATCGCGCTGCACACCGCCTGCGCGCTCAACGCGGCCGAGCTGCTGCCGCCCAAAAAAAAACGCCGCTGAGCGGCGCTTTTCGAGACCCATCCGGACACCGTCGACCTAGCTACCCAGCGACTTCTCCTTCTGTTCCTTGAGCTGGCGCAGCGCGGCCAGCGGCTCGCTGACGTCCTTGTTGCTCGCCACCCCGGCCTTGTCGAGCGCCTCCAGCAGCTCGCCGATGCGCTGCGCCTCGGCGGCCTGCTTGGCGCGCAGCGCGTCATGCATGTCCTTGAACTCGCCGAAGAACTCCACCAGCTGGTCACCCTTGCGCAGGTTGTAGACCTTGCCCCAGTCGCCGTCGCGCATCTTGTGGAAATACAGGGTCATCTTGAAGATCGGCCCGGCCACCTTGTGGGTCATCACGATGCCGAACACGGTCAGGAAGCCGAGCACGCCGACCACGCCGCCCAGCAGCCAGAGCTGGAAGATCTGGTCCTCCTTCTCGGTCTCCTTCTTGACCTGCGCCACCACGTCGTCGCCCATCGGAGCCGCGAAGCTGATGAGGTTGCGGGTGGTGGTCTTGCGCTGCCCGATGACGTAATAGCCGAGGAGGCCCATCAGGATGGCAGACACGATCACCATCACCAGCGTCTGTTGCAGCTGGTAGCGGCGATTGATCAGGTAGTTCTTGAGGTGCCGTTTGTGCGGCGCCTTGGCCGGGGCGGCTGCGCTGCTCATCGGAGTCTTCCTTTCGGCCGATTTCCCGAGAAATCTGCCCTTGCCTCGAAATTCTACCGCGCTTCCGTCATGGGCGCGACTTTGCGAACTTGATCACCGTGTCCTTGATGGCGTCAGCCAGGCCGCCCAGGCAGTCCTTCTTGCCCAGCGCGACGTCCTTCTCGCTCTTCGAGGTCATGACCGCAGCATCCATCCGCATGTTGCCGATGGTCAGGATGCTGCCACCCGGATAGGTCGCCACATAGCCCTCGGTGCGACAGGCGACCTTCATGCCCACGCCTTCCTTGGTCGCCGACAGGATCTTGATGTTGACAGCGACCTCGTAGCCGACCTGCTTGGCGCCCACCTTGGTGGCCACCGTGCCTGCGGAGAACTCGGTGTTCTTGTTGAGACCCTTGGAGATCTCGCCATTCAGGTAGGCGATGTCCTCGGGCAGCGCGGCCTTGGACTGGTCGGCCACCTTGGGCACGATGAGGTAGCGCGCGCCGGGCTGGGTCACCGGGCCGACCGGGCCGGTCCCTGAGCTGCCCGTGGTGCACGGGGTGGCCGGGGTCTTGGCGCCCTGGGCCGCCGCGATGGTGGTGATGGCCTTGGCGGCCTGGCTCTTCACGAAGTCGCTGCTGTCGCTCTTGGAGGCGGTGCACAGGCGCAGCAGCGCGGCCTTGAGGTCGGCCGCGGGCAGCGGCCGGATCGCGGTCTTGGCCAGGCCGGCGGCGGCGACACCGCGCACGGTCTGGTTGGAGTCCCCCATCGCGGTGACCAGCAGCGCGACCGCCCGCGCCTCCAGGATGCGCGACAGTGACAGCGCTGCGGCCAGCCGGACCTTGTACTCGGAGCTGCGCAGCTTGCTGGCCAGATCATCGATGGCGTCGGCGCGCGCGACCCCGCCCAGCGCGGCCACGAGAGCCAGCGCCAGCAAGGGGGATCGGCGCCAGGGCCTGGATGCAATTCGTCGCAAGCAATGTCCTCAGCGTCGAGACGGCCTGGCCCGGGCTTTCTTCAGCCAGTTTGCTCGTGCGCCAGCTTCCATCCTAAACGTCGCGATCCGCGACGTCAACGAGTCGGAGGCTTGCTCTTGTTGGCGGCGGTGCGCCCGGCGGATGTAGGTTTCGCTGCTGAAGTCGGCGCAGCGGCGGCGGCAGCCTCAGCCTCGGCCTCGGCGTCGGCCTTGTAGGTGCGCAGCAGCTCGACATAGTGGTCGGCCGAGCTGTCGAGCCAGCGCAGCTCTTCATCCGTCAGCTGGCGTTTGACACGCGCAGGCGACCCCAGCACCAGCGAGCGCGCCGGGATGCGCGTGCCGGGCGTGACCAGCGAGCCGGCGCCGACGATGCACTGGTCACCGATCTCGGCCTGGTCGAGGATGGTGGCGCTCATGCCGAGGATGCAGCGGTCGCCGATGGTACAGCCGTGCAGCGTGACCGAGTGGCCGACGGTGACACGGCTGCCGACCACGGTGGCGTGGGCGCCGTGGGTGACGTGGATGACGGTGTTGTCCTGCACCGAGGTCTCGGCCCCGATGCGGATGTGATAGACGTCGCCGCGCAGGACGGTGCCGAACCAGATGCTGGCGCGGGCGCCGACCTCGACGTCACCGATGACGGTGGCGTTGTCCGCCACGTAGGCGGTGGGGTCGATCCGCGGATGTACGCCGCGAAAGGGGCGAATGATGGGCACGGCCGGACGCTAGCACTATCCGCGCGGGGCCGGCTACATCTTCCACTTGCCGAAGTCCTCGTCGCTCATGCTGGCGAGGAGCTCGGCGCTGATCAACGACAGTTCTGCGGCCTCGCTGCCGAACTGGTCGTTTCCTCGGCCTCGGCCTCGGCCCGGGTCCGGTTCCGGGCTGGTGTCGTGAGGCTTGATGATCTGGCTGCCCGCGGCCAGCTTGCGCCGGCTGCGGCGCCGCTCGGTGGTCGGGGTCTCGGCCAGCAGGCGGCGCGCCACGCGCACCGCCACGCGCATGCGCAGCGCCAGGGCGATGGCGTCGGACGGACGCGAATCGACGCGGGTCAGAACCCCGTCACGCTCCAGCGTGATGCACGCGTAGTAGACCCCGTCGCGCAGGTCGCAGACGTCGACAGCCCGGACGGTGACGCCGCTCTGCACCAGCAGGTTGCGCATCAGATCGTGCGTCATGGGCCGCTCCAGGCGGACCTCCTCCAGCTCGGAGGCGATGGCGCTGGCCTCGACCAGGCCGATGCTGATCGACAGCATGAGCGGCAGCCCGGCCGTGGGACCAGGCGTGGCCTGCGGATCGGGCGCGGTCAGGATGACGATCGGCATGCTGGTGATGGGATCCATCGACAGCGAGGCGACCTGCATCGGAACTGCGGCGGGGTCGGGCGTGGCCGCGGGCGCGGCGCCCGGCTCGGGCTGCGCTGTCGCCGCCGCCGCGGGAACCAGGGCGGGCACGCTGCGTTGGCCGGCCTTCTTGTCCCCTCTCGCAGATCGATCGCTCAAGTGCGCTCCATCCCGCCGGTCAGCCTGACACTGAGTCTAGTCGGCGCTGCCAGACCGGTCAAATCGAAGCCACCACTTTGCCATGCACAAAGCCTCGACATTACAAGACCAATTCGTTGATCACGCGTTGCAGGCTGGCCAGGTTGTGGGCCACCACGACCTTGTCGGTGTGCGGCTCGTAGTCCCGCATGGCGCTGTCACCGAAGCCCCACGACAGCGGCGGCTCGGGATTGAGCCAGAGCAGACGCTTGGCGCGGGCCCGGATGTCGCTGAGGCAGCTGGCGTGCGAGGGGTTGTAGTTGTTGCGCCCGTCGCCGATGACCAGGACGGTGGTCTTGCCGGTGACGGCGTCGAGGAAGCGCGTCGAGAAGGTCTGGAACGCACGCCCGAAGTTGGAGTTGGCGTAGACGTTGATGACCGCGCCGCTGTAGGCCAGGTCGACCGCGCGCTCGATGGGGTGGCGCTTGAACAGCTCGGTGGTCTCGCCGAGGTCGGCCACGAAGATGAACGAGCGCACCTTCGAGAACATGTCCTGCAGCGTGTACACGAACTGCAGCATGAAGCGGGCGACGTGGCGCACGCTGTCGGACACGTCGAGCATGATGACCAGGCGCGGGCGCTCCAGCTTGCGCTTGCGCATGTACAGGCGCACCGGGATGCCGCCGGTCGACAGCGAGTGGCGCAGGGTGCGGCGCACGTCGAGGCGGCCACGCTTGACCCGGCGCGGGCGCAGCGAGACCGCGGTGCGCAACTTCTGACACAGCCGGGCGACCTCCTCGCGCAAGCGGCCGAGCTCCTCGGGTGACATCTGGGCCAGTGGCTTCTCGACCAGCGACTGCTGGCGATAGGCCTTGGTGTAGTCGAGGTTGTTGCGCAAGAGCTCGTCCTGCACGTGGGCGCGCACGGCGCCCTGCAGGGCGCGCAGGTTGGCCAGCACGGCCTGCTCGAGGGCGCCGCCCGCGGCGTCGCCGACCTGGGCCGCGATGCGCCGGGCCGCGCGCGCCAGGTCATCCTGGGCCTCGCGGAAGCCCATGCTCTCGAGCAGCCGGTGGGTGTAGAAGCCGATCTGCAGCGGGCTGGTGATGCGGCTGAGGTCGATCTGGGTGCCCGACATGCGGATGAGCTGCTCGACATGGCCGCGGCGCAGCCCGAGCCCCATGCGCGCGACCGGCCCCATGCGCGAGGCCTCGTCGGCGACCATGGCCAGCAGGCGTTCGATCATGTCCTCGTCGAGGCCGGCGGCGGCCAGCGCCTGCGCCAGCGGGCCGTCCTGGTAGGCGCCGCTGAGGTCGCCGGGACGCAGGAAGTAGAGCTCGAAGAGCTCCTGGAACGAGGCCTCGTCGCCCTGGCGCTTGACCAGGGTGGCCAGCAGCGCGCTGCGCAACGTCTCGGGATCCTCGAGGCCGACGGCGACGGCGGCGCGCGCGCCATCGAGGACCTCGCCGGTCGACACCCTGAGGCCGTTCTTGCGCAAGAGCTCCGCGAAGCCGAGCAGCCGCTCGATCATCGCCGCTTGACCATGGCGGTGACGCTGGCGAAGAACTCGGGGGCGTCGCCGGCGCCGATGTGTACCGCGCGCAGCTTGCCGTCCTGGATGGCCAGGAAGGTCGGGATGTACTCGATCTGCAGCTTGCGCGACAGCTGCGCCCCGGTATCGGAGGCCACGGGATAGGCCAGCTTCTGGCGCGTCAGGAAGCGGCGCACGCGCGAGGCCTGCTCCGAGCTGACGGCCAGCACATGAACGCCCAGCTTGGCGCGCTTGCCGTGCAGCGCGGTCAGCACCGGCGCCAGGCTGCGGCAGGCGCGACAGTAGGTGCCCCAGACCTCGACCAGCAGGATCTCGCCCGCCGCCAGCCTGGGCTGCGTCCCGGCCAGCATGGTCAGCTCGCTGAGCCCCGGGATGGCCTTGCCGGCCCAGGCGCGCTCCAGGCGCTGGGTCGGCGTCGGGCGCGCCTCCAGCACCAGGGTCAGCTCGAGCTCGTGGCCAGGCCCCTGACCGGCGCGCTGCACGCGCAGCACCGCCTTGTCACCGACCTTGCGCTGCTGGATGGCGTCGATCAGCTGATCCGACGAGCCCACCACACTGCTGTCGCCATCGAGCGCCACCACGAGATCGCCGCTGTGCAGCCCGGCGCGCAGCGCCGGCGTGTCGGGCAGCACCGCGACCACCCGCACGCCGCCCTGGTCGCTGTCGACCCGCGCGCCCATCCACGGCCGCTGGTCCGCCGCGGGCACCTCCTCGGGCGCCGTCTGCGGCGGCGCCGGGGCCGGGGTCGGGGCTGGCGCCTGGGCGCGCGCCAGCGTCGTCAGTCCGACAACCGCAGCGACGATCCCAGCGCGCATCATCAAGGCTAGCCTAGCAGGCGCGGTCAGCCCTGCACGCGGTCGTAGCCGTTGGCGCGGAACCAGGCCACCGAGCGCTGCACCGAGTCGCGCAGCGGGGTCTGCGGCAGGCCGAGGTCGCGGATGGCCTTGGTGCAGTCGAAGTACATGAAGCGGGTCGCCATGGCGGCCGCCTTGTAGGTGATCTGCGGCGGCTTGTGCGTGACGCGGTTGGACACGTTCTCGCTGACCCAGCCGATGCCCCGCGTGAGCCAGCCCGGGATCTTGCGGTCGGGGATGCGCACGTTGGCGACCTCGCCGACGACCTTGTAGAAGTCGCGGTAGGTCACGTTGTGGGCGCCGAGGATGTAGCGCTCGCCCAGATTGCCCTTCTCGTCGGCCAGGATGTGACCCTCGGCGACATCCTCGACGTCGACCGCGCAGAAGCCGCCGTCCATGTAGCCGGGCACGCGGCCCTTCAGGGCCTCGACGATGAACTTGCCGGTCGGGGTCGGGCCGATGTCGCGCTCACCGAAGGGGAAGCACGGGTTGACCACGACCAGCGGCAGGCCCTCGCGGGCGAAGCGCAGGGCGTCGCGCTCCGACAGCCACTTGGAGCGGATGTACGAGTTGGCGTCGTCCCAGTAGTTGAAGGCGACGGTCTCGTCGGAGGGCGCGCCGTCACGCAGGCCGACGGCAGCGATCGAGCTGGTGTAGACCACCTTGTCGAGGTTGGCCTTGTAGGCCGCCCACAGCACGGTCTTGGTGCCCTCGACGTTGACCTCGTACATCTTGGAGCCGTCGGGCAGCCACAGCGAGTAGATCGCGGCCAGGTGATACAGCTTGTCGCAGCCCTCGAGGGCGCGGGCGATCTGGTCGCGGTCGTTGACGTCGCCCTCGATGCGCTCGACGTCGAGCCCCTCGAGGTTGGTCAGGCGGGCGTTGGGCTCGAGGTAGCACTTGACCTCGCGGCCGCGCGCCAGCAGGCGACGCACGACCGCGGAGCCGATGAAGCCAGCCGCCCCGGTGACGAGGGTCTTCTTGGCCATGGTCAGGGCTGGATGACGGCCGAGAAGACGTCCGTGCGGTTGCTCAGCCCGATGTTCTGGATCCAGATCACGTGGGCCACTCCCTGGGCGTCCATGCCGACGTCGCAGTGGGTCGCCGTGCCGTCCTGGTTCTCGATGGCCAGCACAGGGCCGACCGCCGAGCCATTGAAGAAGGTGCCCTTGATGTGATTGTTGTCGCCGCTGGTGAGCTGGCTCCAGACCACGACGCCGTTGCCGTTGCCGGCGCCGACGCGGACGTTGTTGTTGTCCTCGGTGAACTGCTCGACCGGTTGCAGTGCTCCCCACACCCCCGAGGGGCTCATGGTGTTGACCACTGCATTGACGGGCATCGCCTCGAGCTGGAACGCTGCATAGCCATTGCCGGCTGCGTCGATTGCCGCAACCGGCGCATCGGCCACAGCGGGGCTGTTCTCGATTGCGACTCCGTTCGCGCCCCAGGCCGTCCCCGACCAGCGGTTTGCCTTGACCGTGGTGGCGCCCTCGTTCCAGACAAAGATTGCAGAGCCGTTGGCGCTCACTGCAATGCTGGGAGTGTTGCCCGCACCGACTGGATCGGTCCCTACCACCACTGCGGTTCCAAGGTTGCCGCTGGTTCCATCGATCCGGTTGGACCACATCTCGCGTCCACCATCGCTACGAGTTGACTGAGACCAGACTGCGATCGCATTTCCTTGCGCGTCCATCCCAACGTCGGCGTCAATCCCGCTCATGTTGTTGTTCTCGAGGCGTGCAGCGGGCGACCAGGTGGTCCCCACAAGGCGGCTTGCGAACACCCTCATGTTGGCGTTGGCGCCGCCCGGCGAGGCACCCTGCTCCCACACGGCCACCGCCGTGCCGTTGCCGGCAGCCACGCGGACACGACGCGCGCGGGAGGTTCCGTCATCAAGGAGCTGCGCCGCGGACCACGCGGTGCCATTCCAGCGCGCAGCGTTGACGCGTTGATTCGGGGTGGCGTCGTTCTGATGCCAGACTGCGACTCCGTTGCCAGCCGAGTCGATGGCTACATCTGGGTACTCGAGTGAACTTCCTGCACGGATGCCACCAACCCCGCTGGTCAGCTTGGTGGCATTGCCCCAGTTGCCGCTGATGAACGCATTGCCCCACACCTCCGTGCACATGCTGAGGGTGGCCGTGCCCGTCGAGCTGGGGTCCGTGGTGGTGGTGCAGCCGGTCAGCCAGATGGCGAGGGCCCGACCGCTGGCGTTCACTGCGATGCGGGGGCGGATCGCCGAGGTGGTGTTGTCGCTATCGACCAGCTTGGGCTGGGGCAGGCCGGCGTCGGCGGTGGCGCTGTCGGGCTGCCGGTCCACGGTGGCGTCGGGCACCCGGGCGTCGCCGCCGTCGGCCCCGCCGTCGGTCCCGCCGTCGCTGTCGGCGGTGCCGTTGTCACCGCATGCCGCCAGGAAGAGTCCCGCACCCACCAACAATGAAGCTAGACGAACGCTGCGCATCAACGACCTCCCCTGATCCACGCCCCTTGTGTGCCCGATTTCGTGGAAAGGTTCAATGACTTCGGTCGCTATCGCCGATGTAGGACAAGGTAGTTTCTTGCCCTTCATTCCCCTACCACATAGGATCAGCTTCAACCCCGAAGGAGTCCTGATGCCGCCGAGACCGAACGCCGCCCGCGCACAGCGTCCTGCAGCTCCCCTGGCCCGGATCGCGCTGGCGAAGCGACGCAACAAGCGCACTGCGTTGCGCTTCGACAACGCGTTCCCGGTCGATATCTCCAGCGAGATCTTCGGCGACACCCCGGCCATCGCGCGCAACATCTCGGAGGGCGGGATCTTCGTCGAGCTGCCCGAGCCGCTGCCGCTGGGCAGCGAGGTCCGGGTGCGCTTCTCGACCCCCGACAGCGACGCCGAGATCGTGGCGCGCGGCGAGGTCAAGGGTCACTACTACCTGAACTATGCCGATCGCCAGCAGTCTCCGCGCAGCCTGGTCGGAATGGGGGTCCGCTTCTACGCGTTCGAGCAGGACGGACAAGAGATGCTGGGCCTCAGCCTGACGCGCATGAAGGCGACGCGGACGACGCATTGAACGGAGGACGGATTGAGGATGCGGCGCGGCTCTGCTAAAGAGGCGACCTGATGCGTTCCTGGCGGCACTGGCTCATCGCGACGGTCACACTGGCGGCTGCCTCCGGCCTGGCGGCAGCGGAGCCGGACGTGGGCGAGCCCCCCATCGCGGCGCCGGCGCCGCCGGTCGAGGATGCCGCGCAGACCGCCAAGGTCGACGAGCTGCTGGGCAAGCTGCGCGGCGCCACCGGTGATGCCCGCCTGACGGCGGCGCGCGAGCTGGCCGGCGTGGGCGAGGCCGCCTATGCCTCGCTGCTGGCGCGCCTGACCGGGCCGCGGCGCAACGACGTCGGCGCGCTGCGCAGCGCGCTGGTCGCCATCGACGCCGATCTGCCGGGCAAGGACGGCACCTTCAAGCTGAAGCGCGCCGACAAGCGTGGTGATGATGATGCCCCACCGGTGGAGGCCGACTGGCTGGTCGCGCTGGCCGCGCAGCCGGTCTCGGACGCCACCACCGAGGCCTTCGAGATGACCGCGCTGGTGCGCGCCATCGCCGCGACGCACCGCCACGAGGCGGTGCGGGCGTTGCTGGACTGGAGCTTCACCGACCTCGGCAACCTGTTCCGCGACGAGGTCGGTCGGCAGATCCGCAGCATGGGCAGCGCCGCGCTACCCGGGCTGGCGCGGGCGGCGCGGGATCGCAGCTCGAACAAGGTCGCGCTGCTGGCGCGCTACGCCAACTACCAGCTGGATCGCATGGATCGTCAGCGTCCTTCGCGCGCGCTGGGCTCGGTCGACGAGCAGGAGCAGGTCGAGCTGCTGCGGGCCTATGGCGAGACCCGCCACCCCGACGCGGTGGTCGCGGTGCTCGGCCTGGTCGCCAGCCCGAGCTCGCGGGTGCGGCGCATGGCGCGCTGGGCCACGCTGCGCTACGTGACCGGGCCGGCGCCCAAGGAGGCGCCCAAGCGGCAGATGAAGCTGCCCGGCGGCCAGCTGTCGACCAAGGCGGTGCCGCTGTACTTCACCTATCGCGAGATCGCCGACGTCGAGCTGCGCAAGGCGCTGGAGGCCCGGGACGGCAAGGCGCCCGATGCCGACCTCAGCCCGGCCCAGCTGGCGCGCCAGCTGTTCACCAGCATCGACGAGGAGCTGGCCCAGGGCTGGCGCCAGCAGCTGGCTGACGCGCAGCAGAAGCGCACGGCGGGGGATCTGGTCGGGGCCATCGCGGGCTACGACGCTCTGCTGGCACAGGAGCCGACCTTCGAGGCGCGTGGCGAGATGGCGGCGGGCTACTTCGAGCATGGCCAGGCGCTGGCGGCCAAGCAGGACTGGCATGGCGCGGCGCAGGCGTTCGACAAGGCCTACTCGGTGGCGCCCGAGGGCGAGGCCGCGAAGAAGGCCGAAGCCGAGCTGGCCTATGCGCGCGGCATGGCGGCGCGCGCGGCGGGCAAGCCGGGCGCCGGCGCCGACGAGCTGGCGCGCGCGTTCGCGCTCGATCCGGGCCACCCAGGAGCGCGTGGCGCCGCCAAGGCGGAGGCGCAGAAGGAGGCGGCCAAGGACCTGCGCTGGCTGCTGGCGCTGGGGCTGGGCGCCGGCATCGCGGGGCTCGGGCTGCTGGTCGCGTATCTGCTGCGTCGTCGCGCCGCGCACGCCTGATGTTGACGGTGGCGCCGCTGCTCATCGCCATCGAGGGCATCGACGGCGCCGGGACCACCACCCAGACCGAGCGGCTGCGCGCCTGGCTGGAGGCCAGCGGACGGCCGGCGCACGCCACCCGCGAGCCCTCGACCGGGCCGGTCGGCCGGCTGATCCGCGAGGTGCTGGCGGGTCAGCATGCGCCTTTCGACAAGCAGGCGCTGGCGCTGCTGTTCGCGGCCGACCGCATGGATCATGTCACCCGCGAGATCGAGCCCGCGCTGGCGGCGGGGCGCCACGTGCTGACCGATCGCTACTATCACTCGTCGTTCGCCTACCAGACCCTCGACGCCGAGGGCGCCTGGGTGCGCACGCTGAGCGCGCGCGCGCGCAAGCCCGACCTGACGCTGCTCATCGATCTGCCAGCCGAGGTCGCCGCCGAGCGGCGCCGGCTGGCCGGGCGCCCTGACGAGCTGTTCGACGCGCTGGCGACCCAGCGCCGGGTCGCCGACGCCTACCGCGCGCTGGCGCGCGAGCTCGCCAGCAGCGAGCGCATTGTGGTGGTGCCCGGCGACCGCCCGGCCGACGCGGTGTTCGCGGCGCTGTGTGTGGAGCTCGCGCGCGTGCTCGCGGAAGTTGCCCCGCCCGCGCCTGGGTGACAGGGTCAGGGCATGCGGATCGCCCTGGTTTTGGCCCCTGCCCTCGCGCTGAGCGTGCTCGCCACCGCTGGCTGCAGCCATGCGCCGCGGCGGGTAGAGGAAAGCAACCTCGGCTACCTCGATGACGAGGCGGTGCGCGGTGCGCCGGCGGCGGCGGCGCGACCCGTGGTGCCGACCTCGACCGGTAGCATCGAGCGCGCCGAGCTCGAGCGCGTGCTGGCCGCGGGCCCGGCGCCGGTGCTGGCCGAGTACGAGCTGGGTGCCGACCTGGTCGGCGGGCGCTTCCAGGGCTGGACCATCAAGGCGACGGTGGGCACGCGCTTCGCGGCGGTCGACCTGCGCGTCGGCGATGTGGTGCGCTCGGTCAACGGGCGCTCGCTGGAGCGGCCCGGCGATCTGTTCACGGTGTGGGAGACCCTGCATGGTGCCAGCGAGCTGGTCATCGGGGTGTCGCGCGGGGCGACCATGCACACGCTGCGCTACACCATCGTCGGCGAGGCCGCGCCGGTGGTCGAGGTGCCCGCCCCGGCGAGCGGCCCTGCCCCGGCGCCCGGCGGGGCGCGCGAGACGCGCATGGTTCCCGCGCCGCGAGAGATCCGCTAAGCTCGGGTCATGATCCCCTACGCAGAGCTGGTCGAGGCGCTGGATCGCTACCGTCGTCGCATGGGCTACGCGCCCGCCGGCAGCTCGCTGGGTGGGGTCGCCGCGTCGGCGCCGGCCACCAGCGCGCCAGCGGCGATGGCGATGGGCAGCAGCCAGGCCGCGACCTCGGGCAGCTGGCCGGCCGACGACTCGACGTCGGTCAACGCGCGCATGGACGCCGCGCCGGTGCCGCCGCCGGGCTTCGAGGACGACGTGGCCGAGCCGCCCGAGCTGAGCGGGTCGGTCGACATCGGTGACGGCGACATCCTCGACGAAGAGCCTGGCGTCTAGCACGCCGCTGCCTTGAGCGAGCCCACTCCGACCGAGCTGGTGATCCGTGTGCTCGGCTGCGCGGTGTCGGCGCGTGATCTGGCGGCGCCACCTGGACGGGTGGCCGGCGGTGCCGTGATCGGCGAGGTCGTGCGCACGGGCGCCGAGGCCGCCGAGCTGGCCGGCGCCATCGTGCTGGTGCCGCCGTGGCTGGCCTGCTTCGAGTGTGACCTGTGCCGGCGCGGCCGCGGTGTGGTGTGTCCGCGCGGCGGCGAGCTCGGCATCGATCGCGACGGCGGCTTCGGTGCCGAGGTGGTGGTGCCGGCGCGGCCGGTGCTGCCGCTGTCGGGCGCGCTGGCGCTGGGCGAGCGCGCGGCGTGGCCGCTGGCGGCGCTGGCGCGGCACGGCGCGCTGGCCTATGCGACGTATGCCCGGCTGGGCGTGGGGCCGGGCGACACCGTGGTGGTGCGCGGCCTCGGCGGTGTCGGCCTCCTGCTGTGCGAGATCTTGCTGGCCAAGGGCGTGGGCGTGATCGCGGTCGACGGCGACGCCGCGGCGCGCGCGCGGGCACCGGCGGGGGTCAAGCGCGCGGTCAGCCCCGAGGAGGAGCTGCCCGCAGCCGAGCTGGGCGCGGTGGCGCGCGTGGTCGACACCAGCGGGTCACCGGCCGGCATCGCGGCGGCGCTGGCGACGCTGCCGGTGGCGGGCACCCTGGCGCTGGTCGATCCAGGGCGGGCCGGCGCCGCGCTGGTCGACGTCGGCGCGCTGGCGGCGCGCGATCAGACCGTGTTCGGCGTCGCCGGCTGTCACGCCGATCTGTACCCCGAGCTGGTCGCGCTGGCCCTGCGCGGCGACCTCGCGCTGGAGGCGCTGACCTGCGCGGTGCCGCGCGCCGAGGCCCCTGCCCTGCTGGCTGCTCTGCGCGCAGGTCGCTCGCCGGCGCCGATCCCGATCCTGGTCTGATCGGACCGGATCCGGACCGGATCCGGACCGGATCCGGATAGCCTCCTCGAAGCTGCGCTTCGAGGGGGCTATTCCTTGGCCAGGTCGCCGGCGTCGAGCTTGACCGCGAGCTTGCCGACCAGCAGGCGCACCGCGCCGCGGGCGTCGATGTCCTGCACCACGCCCGACTTGCCGGTCAGCACGCCGTGCACGATGCGGACCTTGTCATTCTTCTGCAGGCCGCGCTGCTTGACCTGGGCCTTCTCCTTCTGCAGCGCCTCCTTCATGGAGACGTAGTCGTTGCCCGCCGACCAGGCGATGGCCCAGTACAGCGGGAGCAGCGCCGCCAACGCCGTCTTGACGTCGCCCCCGATGGCCGCCCCGCGCGCGACCACCTCGGCGCGCGGGAAGCTCCACACCGCGGCCAGCCACGGCCCCGGCGAGAGCGGCGCCGGCCGGGCGCGCTCCAGCGCGGCCACCAGCTCGGGGAGGGCGTCGGCGGTGACCTCGCGACACGGCCGCAGCGGCCCGGTGGTGACCCCGATGGCGATGGCCTCGGGCAGCGTCGCCAGCAGGTGGACCAGCTGCTCGCGCTCGTACAGATCGGCGGTCTTGCGCGCCAGGTTCTGGCGATCGATGGCGGCGTCGGGGTGCAGGCGCAGCGCCACCTCCAGCCCCGCGAAGGTCACCGACACCGACAGGAAGATGTGCGTGCGCTGCGGTGTCGGGTCCGAGATCATCTGCGCCATCGAGCGCGCGCGATCGATGACCCGATCGAGATCCTTGCGCGAGCCCTCGCTGCGCGAGAAGTACAGGTGCTGCGCCTCGACCTGCTTGTGGTTCCACAGCGCCGGGTGCTCCACCGAGGGCGTCACCTCGAGCGGCCCGCCGTCGAGGCCGCACAGGCCCGGGGCCAGCTCTCGCCCCAGCGCGACCAGCTTCTCCTTGACCTCGAGGCGGCCCTTGTTCCAGACGTTCGAGCGCCACTTGCTGGGCTCGTAGACGTCGAGATCGGCCGCGGTGAACCCGGACAGCGACATCGCCTAGTTCTTGACGAGGAAGATGGTCACCGCAATGGCGATGACCACGCCCACCGCCACCACCACCCACAGCCACTTGCGCCCGGTCTGGAACTCCTTGGCGATGTCGGTCGCTGACATGCCCTCGCCGGGCAGCGCGCCACCGGGCGCGACCTTGATGGCGGGCATCATCTGCGTGGCGCCGGTGCGCAGCGAGTGCTTCTTGCGATCCTCGGCCGACAGCGTGCCGTCGTCGGCGTAGCGCTCGTCGATGCCGCGGGTGTCCTCGGGGCGCTCCTCCTCACCCTCCTTGGGTGGAGGCTGCTGGGCCATCTGCTCGTCGAGCTCGCCCTTCTTGAACCACATCGTCTCGCGGAACTTGCCGTCCTTCTTCTTCTTGCCCTTGCCCTTGCTCATCGAGGGCGGAGAGGCGGCGCCGTGCTGCGCCGACGGGGTCGGGGCGGCGGCCGGAGCCGGGGCTGGGGCCGGGCGCGGCGCCGGTGCGGCCATCGGCTGCGGCGCCGGCGGCTGCGGCGCGGGTGCGGCATACGCGGGCACCGACTGCGGCGGGGCAAAGTGCGGTTGCGGGGCGAACTGCGGCTGCGGCGCGGGCGCCATCGCCGTCGGCGCCTGGCCCAGCGATAGCCCGGGCTGGATGGTCGGCGCCATCGGGGACACCGGCATGCCGGGCTGCATGGTCGGCACGTTGGGCCCCGCCGACAGCGGCGCGCCGCCTTGCAGGTACTGCTGGGCCTGCGCGAACTGCGGCGCCGGCGCAGGGCTCGGGGCTCCGGAGACCGGCCCGACCGGCAGCTCGCGCTCCAGCGCGGCCTGCACCTCGGAGCGGTTGAAGCCCGGCATGGTGGTGCTCGGCACCTGCCCCGGCGGCGGCACCAGGGCGCCCATCGCCATGGTCTTCTTGTTCGGCGTGTTGATGGCGGCCACCATCGCGATGGCGCCGGGGGCACCGGCCAGCCGCTCGACGTCGGTCAGGAGCTGGCGCAGCGTCAGGTGGCGCCGGCTCGAGCTCTTCTCCAGCGCCTTCAGGATGGCCTGCTCGGCGTCGGGCGAGAAGCCGGGCCGACGCTGGCTGGGCGGCGTCACCGCGGTGCTGACGTGCTGGCGGATCACCGAGCTGGGATCGCCCGCGAAGGGCGGCTCACCGAGCAGCAGGTAGTGATACAGCGCGCCCAGGCTGTAGATGTTGGAGCGCTGATCGACCGGCTTGCCCTCGGCCTGCTCGGGCGACATGAACTCGGGCACGCCCGCGATCCGGTCGGACACCGCCACCGGCACGCCGAAGTTGGTCACGCGCACCGCGCCGCTGGGCTCGATGAGGACGTTCTTGGGCGCCACGTCGCGGTGGACCACGCCGACCTTCTGCGCCTCGATCAGCGCCTCGCCGACCTCGGCCACGATCCGGCTGGCGCGATCGACCGGCAGCGGTCCGCCCTCGGCCACGATGGCGCTGAGCGGACGGCCCACACACAGCTCCATCGCGATCCACAGCTGGCTCTGGCCGTGGCGGCCCTGATCCAGCACCCGCACCACCCGCGGCGAGGTCAGCTTGCTGAGCTGCTTGAGCTCGCGCTGGGCGCGCTCCAGCGCCAGCGGGGTCGGATACACCGACGGGGCGACGATCTTGATGGCGACCTCGGCGCCGCTCTGGGCGTCGCGCGCCCGGTAGACATCGCCAGTCACGCTGCCACCGAGCCGCTCGCCGAGCTGGTAGCGCCCCCCGATCAGGCCGGCGTCGGGCGCGGCTGTCGTGGCCGCCGGGACATCGCCGGCCACCTCGGCCAGACGGGTGGCGTCCAGCGGGCAGAAGTTGGCGTCATTCGGATAGGTCTTGGCGCAGGTCGGGCAACGCTTCATGGCCGGGTCCCCAGGGTGCGCCGAGCTTAGCGTGGAAAGCGTGGTGTCCGCAAACTTGTGTTTCGACTACTGGAACGGATTGACGACGATGAGCGTGGTCTTCAGCTTGTAGTCGGAGGTGAAGCTGGAGTCGGGCGCGCCACCGGCCAGGACGACGGTGTTGCTGCGCGTGATCTCGAGGTCGTGCTCGGTCTTGTCGAAGGTGGCTGCCGGGATCGACACCTCGAGGGGGTCGGGGCTGAACGGCTGCGGCTCGAAGTCCTTCGCCTTGACGCGCACGCGATCACCGGCCGGGCCGCTCCAGACCACCGGCAGCACGCCGCCCGCGAGCGTGTGCGGATCGAACGGCGTCGTGACGCTGGGGCGCATCAGCTTGACCGGGGCCGCCACCCGCACCGAGGCGCTCAGCGAGTCGGTCAGCTTGCCGGTGGCGTCGCGCACCTCGATGTCGAGGATGAAACCATCGTCGGGCCAGCCGGCCTGGTTGCCGCGGTAGCGCACGTCGGGCCCCGGCCCCTCGACCAGGGTGACCATGCCGAGCCCGCTGGTGACGGCGACCTTGGCGCCGCTGACCGGCTGGCCGAGCTTGCTGACGCGGACCTCGAAGCTGGCGCCCTGCAGCCCTGACTCGTAGCTGGCGCTGGCCTGCACCGCCAGGGTGCGCGTGCCGGTGCCGGGATCGCTGACGATCCCGTCGCCGCCGCACCCGGCCAGGGCCAAGGCCAGGGCCACAGGCGCGATGGCCAGGCCAGATGACTGATGACGCATGAAGCCCTCCCCCGACACCTGGGTGCCGTGCCCTGACTACGAGCGACGCCGGGAAGGCGATACGACCGGAAGAATTACTTGGTCTTGCGAGCCTGGGCGGCGGGCGCCTTCTTGCCCGGCTCACCGAGGCTGGCGAACAGCTCAGCGGTGGTCACGGTCGACTGGCGCGACTCCTTGGCCTTGCGCCGACGGCCGGCGTTCGAGTGGTTGCGGTCGCGCTTGTTCCAGGTCGCCTTTGTTGCCGAAGCCATCGTCGTGTCCTTTGGTGGAATTTCCCTGAGGGCACGTGTGGATACTCGACCTTCCGGGCCATGTCAATGGTGAGCTACTGGTTGGCGGTGTCGTTGATGCGCTCGACGTTGTAGACCCCGCCGATCTTCTGCAGATTCCGGATCACGGTCTTGAGCTGGTCGACGTTGCTGACGTTGAACTGGAAGGTGTTCAGCGCCCGACCGTCGTCACCGACCTTGCAGTGGGCCTGCGAGATGTTGACCCCGGTGTCGGTGAAGGCGCGCGACAGGTCGGCCAGGATGCCTGGCTTGTCGGTGCACGACACCGCGATGGTCACCGGGCGCGGCGCGGTCGACTTGCCGTCCCAGGTCACGTCGATGCGCCGGTCGGGATCCAGGTCGAGCGCCTTCTGGCAGTCCCGCGTGTGCACGGTGACGCCGCGCCCGCGGGTGATGAAGCCGACGATCGAGTCGCCCACGATGGGGTTGCAGCAGCGCGCGAAGCGCACCAGCACGTCCTCCTCGCCGGCGACCTGGATCCCGGTGGACGACGGCTTGGCGCGGGTGATGCGGCGGACGATCTGGGTGATGGCCGAGACCTTCTCGGGTTCGGAGTCGGGGCCCTTCTCGAAGCGCTCCTTGCTGACCAGGTGCTGCACCACCTGGCTGGCGGTGACCTTGCCGAAGCCACACATCACGATGAGGTCGTCGACCGACTGCGCCTTGACCTGGCTGGCCGCGGCCGCGAGCTCCTTGTCGTTCTTGAGCAGCTTGGGCAAGGACAGGCCCCAGCGCCGCAGCTCGCGCTCCAGGATCTCCTTGCCCAGGCCGCGCGCACGATCGCGCTGCTCGGTGCGGATGGCGTTCCTGATCTTCGACTTGGCCCGCGAGGTGACGACGATCTTCAGCCAGTCCTTGTTGGGCTTCTGCGTCGGCGAGGTCAGGATGTCGACGGTGTCGCCGTTGCGCAGCTGGTACTTGAGCGCGACGATGAGGCCGTTGATGCGCGCGCCCGAGCAGCGATTGCCGACCTCGGTGTGCACCGCATAGGCGAAGTCGATCGGGCAGCTGCCCTTGGGCAGCGCCTTGACGTCGCCCTTGGGGGTGAAGACGTAGACCTCGTCGGCGAACAGGTCGATCTTGACCGTCTCGATGAACTCGGTCGGGTCCTTGACGTCCTGCTGCCACTCCATCAGCTGCTTGAGCCAGGCGAACTTCTTGGTGTCGGCCTCGCTGTGCTTGCCGGCGGGGCCCTTGCCGGGCTTGCCCTCCTTGTACAGCCAGTGCGCCGCGATGCCCTCGTCGGCGACCCGGTGCATGTCCTCGGTGCGCATCTGGATCTCCATGCGCTCGCCGCGAGGGCCGATCACCGTGGTGTGCAGCGACTGGTACATGTTGGGCTTGGGCAGCGCGATGTAGTCCTTGAAGCGGCCCGGGATCGGCGTCCACTTGGAGTGCGCCACGCCGAGCGCCTCGTAGCACTGCTGCACCGACTTGGTGACCACGCGGAAGGCCACGATGTCGTAGATCTGCTCCAGCTCGCGGCCGGTCTTCTTCATCTTCTGGTGGATCGACCACAGGTGCTTGGCGCGGCCCGAGACCTCGCACACCACGCCGGCCTCCAGCATCTCCTTCTTGATCAGCTTGGCGACGTCGTCGATGTGCTTCTGGCGCTCCTTGTTGGTGGCCTGCATGGCCTTGGCCAGGTTGCCCCAGTCGATGGGCTCGAGGTAGCGGAAGGCCAGATCCTCGAGCTCGCACTTGACCCACTGGATACCCAGGCGGTGCGCCAGCGGCGCGTAGATCTCCAGGGTCTCTTGCGAGATGCGCTCCTGCTTGTCGGCCGGCATGTGCTCCATCGTCCGCATGTTGTCCAGGCGGTCGGCGAGCTTGATCAGGATGACGCGGATGTCGCGCGCCATCGCCAGCAGCATCTTGCGGAAGTTCTCGGCCTGGCGCTCCTCGCGGGTGTTCCAGGGGATCTTGCCCAGCTTGGTGACGCCGTCGACCAGGAAGGAGATCTCCTCGCCGAACATCGACGACAGCTCCTCCACGGTGGCCGAGGTGTCCTCGACGGCGTCGTGCAGCAGGCCCGCGCACAGCGAGGGCACGTCGAGCTTGAGCTCGGCGATCACGGCGGCCACCGAAAGCGGGTGCACGACGTAGGGATCGCCCGAGCGGCGCAGCTGGCCGTCATGGGCCTTGGCCGCGAAAACATAGGCCTTCTTGACCAGATCGACGTCGGCCCCCGGGTGGTAGGACGACACCTTGGTCAGGATGTCACTCAGGCGAATCATGCGTTTATCCGCGAAACTCTAGCAGATTTTCGCCGACTTGCCGCTGCCGTCATGGCCTGGACACCGGCGGGCTGGTTCAACGGCGCGCCTTGGCCTCGCGGATCAGGGCCTCCACCAGCGGCGCCCGGCGCAGGACCGCGTAGCGCGTGGCCAGGTAGACCGCGCGCAGCTCGTCATAGGCCTGATCGAGGCCGGCGTTGACGATGAGGTAGTCGTAGAAGAGGTAGTGCTCGAGCTCGCGCAGCGAATTGTGCAGGCGCAGCTCGATGGCCTCCTCGCTCTCCGACTGACGGCGGCGCAGGCGCTGCTCCAGCACGTCGAGGCCGGGGGGCAGGATGAAGATCATGATGGCGTCGGAGCCGTACTGCGCCTTGAGCTGGCGGCCGCCCTGGAAGTCGATGTCGAACAGCACGTCGCGCCCCTGCGACAGCATGTTCTGCACCCAGGCGCGCCCGGTGCCGTAGTTGTTGCCATGCACGTGGGCCCACTCGGCGAAGTCGCCCTTGGCGACCATGGCCTCGAAGGTGGGCTGATCGATGAAGTGGTAGTCCTTGCCGTCGATCTCGCCAGGACGTGCCTTCCGGGTGGTGTAGCTGACCGAGAAGCCGACCGAGTCCTGGAACTCGGCCAGCAGGCGGTGACACAGGGTGGTCTTGCCTGCCCCCGAGGGCGAACCGACGATGATGAGACGACCGCGGGTCATGCCCTGATCACTATACCGCCGCTCTGACATGGTGACACAGGCCGAAATTCCAGGGCCAGCGCGGCGCACGGCTACTCGACATTCTGGATCTGCTCCCGGATCTTCTCGAGCTCGGCCTTGGCGTCCACGATGAGGCGCGCGATCTCGGTGGCCTGCGACTTGGAGCCCGTGGTGTTGATCTCGCGCCCGACCTCCTGCAGCAGGAAGTCGAGCTTGCGCCCGACCGGACCGGGCGCGCTGCACAGGGCGCGCAGCTCGCCGAGGTGCGCGGTCAGCCGGGTCAGCTCCTCGCTGACGTCGGCCTTGTCGGCCAGCAGCGCGACCTCCTGGGCCAGGCGCTGCGGATCGACCTGGCCCTCGCCGAGCAGCTTGGCCAGCCGATCGGTGAGCCGCTTGCGCGCGGCCTCGGGGCCGGCGGCGGCCAGGCGACCCAGCTCGGCGGCCAGGCGCTCCAGGTTGGCGACGCGGGCAAGCACGTCGGCGGCCAGCGCGGCGCCCTCGCGGGCGCGCTCGGCGGCCAGCGCGACCAGGGCGGCGTCGAGCGCGGGCTCCAGGGCGGCCCACAGCTCGTCGATGGCGGTGGTGGGTTCGCCGACGACCAGGACGCCGGGCTGCGCCAGCACGGCGTCGAGGCCGGGCGGCGGCGCACCCAGGGCGTCGGCCAGCTCGACCAGCGCGGCATGGATGGCCATCGCCAGTGGCAGGTTGGCATGCACCGCGGGCGCTCGCGCGGCGGCGTCCTCGCTGATGTTGATGCTGAGCGCGCCGCGGTCGACCCGCTTGCGTACGGCGGCGCCGATGCGCGCCTCCAGCTCGGCGCCGCCCCAGGGCAGGCGCAGCTTGAGGTCGAGGAAGCGGTGGTTGACCGCGCGCACCTCGATCACCAGGCGGCGCCCGGCGGCGTCGGCGCCAGCGCGCCCGAACCCGGTCATCGAGAGCATGTCGTCGTCGCTCCTCCCTGCGGCCTCCGGGACCTAGACCGCCTTGCCGTGCTGCTTGAACCAGGCCACGGTCTTCTCCAGGCCCTGCCGGAAGCTGACCGCGCCGGTGTAGCCGAGGAACTTCCTGGCCTGCTCGATGTCGGCCAGCGAGTGCTTGACGTCGCCGGCGCGCGGGGCCTGGTAGCTCGGCGTGATGCGTCCGCCGAAGATGTCGCCCAGGATGTCGATGACCTGGTTCAGCGTGGTGCGCTCGCCGCAGGCGATGTTGAAGACCTTGCCCGAGGCGTCCGCCGCCGGAGCCACCGCGGCCTTGAGGTTGGCCTCGATGCAGTTCTCGATGAAGCAGAAGTCGCGCGACTGCTCGCCATCACCAAAGATGTTGGCAGGCTGTCCAGCGATATAGGCCTCGATGAAGCGGGGGATCACGGCGGCGTACTGCGACTTCGGATCCTGGCGCGGGCCGAACACGTTGAAGTAGCGCAGCGCGACGGTCTCCAGGCCGTAGTTGTAGGTGAAGACCTTGAGGTAGTACTCGCAGGTCAGCTTGGACACCGCGTAGGGCGACAGCGGCGACGGCATCATGGTCTCGATCTTGGGCAGCGTGGGCGTCTCGCCGTAGGCCGCGGACGAGGCCGCGAAGACCACGCGGCGCACCTTGGCGCGGCGCGCGGCGTCGAGCAGCAGCACGGTGCCGTGCACGTTGGTGAGATCCGAGCTGACCGGATCCTCGACGCTGCGCGGGACCGAGGGCAGCGCGGCCTGGTGCAGGATGACCTCGATGCCCTCGACGGCGCGGGCGCAGTCCTCGGGGCTGGTGATGGAGCCGCGGATGAGCTCGCACTTGCCCTCGGTGCCGGCGAGGTTCTGCTCGCGCCCGGTCGAGAAGTTGTCGAGGACCCGCACCGACTCGCCCTTGGCGATCAGGTGATGGACCAGGTTTGAACCGATGAAGCCACCACCACCCGTGACGAGAAAGCGCATGCCCGCGTTTTACGCCGTGAATGTGGCGTGCGTCAACGATGCTGGGCGGGCCCGTGAACTGGGTTTCACAGTGTATCGAACAATCACTGACA
>Ga0154020_10001878_pt1 | contig 25673 bp, 20 predicted proteins | sample Klosneuvirus_201_FD_109709 | JGI IMG/M metagenome (GOLD analysis project Ga0154020, IMG submission 109709) | Active sludge microbial communities from wastewater, Klosterneuburg, Austria - Klosneuvirus_20160825_MG | ecosystem: Engineered > WWTP > Aerobic digester > Activated sludge | place...
GACTTCGGCCTGGTCCCGCTCACGCGGCTCACGGTCCCTTCGTGTCTCACGCACTCCGGGACTCCCAGGCCTCAGCGTCTGCCTCACGGCATCCGCTCCCGGTGTTCCAGGGGGGATGGGCGAAACTCGTGCTGGCAATTCACTTGTTGTGCTTGTGGTTCTGGTGCCCTGCACCCACTTGTTCACTGTGGAGTCTTGGGTCGCATGAGCGCGCCGTGGTAAAATGTCGCTCTGGACACTTGCCGGTGGGGCACTGCCATGGCGCCATGAACCGGATCGGTGAGCGGAAGGCCTCGCTCCCGTCCTGTTCAGCAGTGCTGCTCCTTTGTGCTCGTGTGTCCGAACAAACTCCCACTCGCTCCGGCTCGCAAAGACAGAGCGGATGCCGCGTTGTGCGACTGGGGGCTTGCTCGGCAACATGAACCTTGACCATCGGGTAGTAGTAGGCGAACGGGAAGTGTGGGGTGGGACCGCGCCCTTCACGCTGGGCCGTGCTGACCGGCGGCAGCACACGTATGTTGTGGGGAAGACGGGGACAGGGAAGTCCACGCTCCTGCGGAACATGATCCTCGCGGATATCGAAGCCGGTGAGGGAGTAGGTCTCATCGACCCCCACGGCGACCTCGTACAGGAACTCCTCGACCACATACCTCCCAGACGGGTCCGCGATGTAGTGCTCTTCGATCCAACCGACCGGGACTACCCGGTCGGTTTCAATCTGCTCCGTTCCGCGCCGAAGGAGCGCAGCCACCTTGTTGCGTCTGGTGTTGTCTCAGCCTTCAAGAGCGTGTGGCGTGACTCGTGGGGACCACGATTGGAGTACCTCCTGTACGCGAGCATCGCAGCGCTTGCGTGCGTAGAGAACGCGACCATCCTGGGCGCACAACGGATCGTGACGGACCCTGCGTACCGACGCTGGGTGCTGCGTCAGGTAGACGACCCAATGGTCCGGGCATTCTGGGAGACGGAGTTTGAGTCATGGGATCCGCGGTTCCTCGCTGAGGTCATTGCTCCGATGCAGAACAAGGTGGGACAGTTGGTCATGTCTCCAGTCATCCGGAACATCGTCGGCCAGGTGCGCAGCCGCCTGAAGCTCCGGGATGTCATGGACCGCAAGGGCATCTTCATCGCGAACCTTTCCAAGGGTCAACTGGGTGAGGACAAGTCGGCGCTCCTAGGCGCTATGCTGGTGTCCGCGTTTGAACTTGCCGCGATGAGCCGAGCCGAGCAATCGGCGGGGGAGTGGAACCACTGGTTTCTCTATGTGGATGAGTTCCAAAACTTCGCGACAGACTCGTTCGCGACGATCCTTTCAGAAGCTCGCAAGTATGGGCTTGGGTTGACGTTGTCCCACCAGTACACGAGTCAGCTCCAGCCCGCGGTGCGGGATGCGGTGTTCGGGAACGTAGGAACCATCATCTCGTTTCGTGTGTCGGAGTCCGACGCCTCCCTCTTGGCACGCGAGTACGGCGACATCGCTCCGAGCGCCTTCTCCGACCTAGCGAACTTCGAGGCGCGGGTGCGGCCAGTACACGATGGACAGCACGTTCTGGTGCACACGCTGCCACCTACAGGGACATGGCACGGCAGGAGGGAGTCAATCCGGAACTGGTCGCGGACGGCGTATGGGACGCCTCGCAGGAAGGTAGAGAGTCGAATTGAAGGGTGGATTAGGAGTCGGCGATGATCAAGTGTGTCTCAGGTCAGTCGACTGCTGGACTTGGTCATATGCTTTATCCGTGGAACTTCCTGCCATCGATCTCATTGAACTGTTCTACGCACTCCTGCCCGGTTTCCTGGCGGCATCGGTATTCCACTCGCTGACCCCATACCCGAAGCGCGATGTTTTGGATCGGGTCGTGACCGCTCTCATGTTCACTCTCTGTTCGCAGTTGTGCATCGCGGCGATGCGACCAGTTCTCTTCTGGTTGGGGCGCGAAGTGGGCGTGCTCGGCGAGTGGTCACCAATGGTTGAGCTGGCATGGGGCGCAGTCTTTGGTGTAAGTCTTGGATTGGTGTGGTCCCACGCGATCAACAAGGGGCACACCCACGAGTGGTTGAGGAAAAGGGGTGCTACAAAACGCACCTCCCTACCAACGCAGTGGTACAGCGCCTTCTCAAAGTACGACCGATTCATTATCCTGCACTTCGCGGACGGACGCAGACTCATGGGGTGGCCCATCGAATGGCCGGATGAACCGGAATCGGGCCATTTTTTACTTCAATGCCCTGAATGGGTAATGAAAGACGGGTCGAAGGCAGCGATGCACAAGATTGAAGTCCTGCTTGTCAGTGCGAAGGATGTGGTGACGGTAGAGTTCCTACGGTTCTCCGATGATCCTGTCCTTCAGGAACAGAAGGCAGCTATCGATATGGCGGATGCAGTGCTAACTAAAGCCCGAGAGGAGGCCACCGATGAGCAAGGACAACCAGCGGCAGCCAGTTCAGAAGAGCGCGAACAACTCTGTAGATCGACCACGATCTGATTCCCACGACCAGAAGACTCAGGCTGGCAGTGGAGGCGTGAGTGCCCCGATTGATCGGAAGCCTGAGCCCACACAGGCTCCGCCACCCAAGGACAAGTGATCGGCATCTAGCCTGTTGTTCTCAATCCGAAAACAACGCGCGCCGCTCGGCGTGTGTTTTCATGTGTCGGTTGCCCCGTATGACTTCGCGGAAGTCTTTCGGCCTTACCCACACCGCTCCCAGTGGATTGTTGCTCATGTCCGCAGCGGTCGCCAGCCACACCTGGGTTTCGACGGGTGGCTCCGTTGTGAGCAAGCGATGCGCAGTGTTGCGCAGCCTCTCCTCGCTTGGCATCACAAACAGCACACGGAACGGGTACTCGGCGTACTCGCTTGCCTTGCCACCTCGGGAGCGGACGTAGCCGCCGCTCGCGTAGTGCTCGCGGTAGCAGAGCGCTTTGGTCGTGAGTGTGTCGAGGGACTCGCTGCCCCGATCCACCTCCAGAAAGAACGTGTGCTCAAAGACCTCACCCTTCGGTGAGGTTTCTTCGACGCGGAGGAACCCGTCGGGCTTCATGCGGACTTTGCCAGCACGGCCTCGCAGAACATCAAACTGGTGAAGGAGTGGCCAGGTGGTGAACTCCACCATCTTCATTCCGGGCACCGCACTGATTCCTCGCACGAGCGCGGTTTTCACATCCATCACAGCCAGCTCGTGCCGGATGGTGAGGTCGCTCACGCGGGCACGACGCTCGAACGCGGCAGCAGAGAGTCTGGGCAGGTCGGCGATGTGCCCGTTCTCAACCAGTTCCCGGAAGCCGTTGCGAGTGAGCGTCAGGATCCCCGGATCGCGGGATTTTCGCGGTCGCTCGGCAAGGAACCCAGCGGCTTTGAGTTTCTGCACCCGTTTCTTCGCCGCTTCGCTCCGACCCTCAAAGTGAAGCGCGCCAGCGTGGGCGAGCGTCATGATCCTGGAGACGAAGAGCTCACGCAAGAGCGCGATGTCCCGCTCTTGAACCTCAACGTGTGCGTTTCCTGCGGGCATGATGTGACAGTCTACCACGGCGCGGCCGGAAGGTGACTGCATGGACCAACATTCAGCCACTCATGCTTTGGGAAGTGCGTACATGCCGCGGGAAGGACTCACCACGAGCCGCTTCTTCTTGAGATTCCCCAGGGCAACAGCCAGTGATGGCTTGCTGCCGGGCTTGACAGCCGCCATGATGCTCGCGATGGACTGGGGGACGTTTGTTTCCTGCAGGAACTTCATGACCCGGGAAGGTACACCAGTGCCTCGCGTACCACTCGGTGCCGTGCTGCCCCAGCTGCCGCGCCTCCGCCCAGCACCGGCATTGGCGTCCTTCTCCCACCACCGCTTGCCAGCACTCCTGGCCTGAATCTCCCGGTGCACGTCCTCCCCGATGCGGCACAGGGTTTCGAGCCGCTCCTGAAGGGCAGTGAACTCCTTGCCCGCATCGGCCTGGAGTTTCAGGAGTTGTGCAATTGACTTCTTGCTAAGGTCGCTCGTGCGCTTCGCCATGGCTCGCTGCCTTTCGTGGAACAGTATTGAGTGTGTGATATCAGTATAGCCGGAAGGAACCCAAATCTACCCACTGCTGCACTTCAGCGATGCACATACTCACCGCACTCTGCGTCTGCTGATCGTGGGTTCAGATACTGAAAGGTCGGTGTTCCCGAAACGCTTGACAAACGAAGCCTCGCGCTCCCGCAGTTGCTTCAAGGCTTCAACGGCAGGGATCGCGGCGGGAAGCCGTTCCATCTGGTGCTTCACGTACTCCTTGACCCGCCACTGCTGCACGAGCGAGTGTTCAACCACTGGAGTCAGGAGCGACACGGGGACGCGCATGCCGACAAGCCGTGCGGTAAACTGCCGCTGCTCCTGGTCAAAGAGCGCGACCATGGCACGGTGCACCTGCTCTTCAAGAGACCGGAACTGGACGTGCGAGAGCTCTTTCCCCAACTGGGGAATGAGCATCGGCACGCGGGCCTCGCTCTCCGTCGTCGCTTCCTGGCTTGAATGCGTCCTGCCCGCCGTTGACCCTGAGTGGGTGTTGAGCGAGTGCGCTATGCCGGGCATCGTGCCCTCAAGGTTGAATGCCTCGCTTGCCCCATCGGATGTGCTCTCGTGCTCGGCGTACGCACTCGCGGAGGTCGTACTCCGGCCGTACGCCGTTCGGTACTCCTCGCTGTAGCCCATGACCTTGGTCGACCACAGCTCGTGCTTGATTTCGTCGGGGTTCATGACGCCGAGGAACAAGGACTTCGCGAGCGGCTCCAGGTTCTCCGGGTCGGTCATGCGGAACACGACCTTGCTCGACGCGTTCTCCATGACCGAGTTGTACACCTTGCGCCCGTGCGGCCCGGAGTCCATGAGCTGCTTCGGGAACTGGTGCGCGAACGTCAGGTGGAGCCCGAAGCCGCGGGCTTCGTCCAGGTTCTCCGCGATCGTCGGTGTCACAAAGCGCTGGAACTCGTCGAGGTACACATAGAACGGCTTGACCCCCTGCTTCTTGCCGCGTTCCTGCGCAGCCGTCCAGAGGTCGGTGAGGAGGAGTGTGGCGAAGAGCTCGGCATCCTCTTTGGATACACGCCCTTTGGCCCTCGCAAGGCTCACGAGCACAATAGCGCCACGCTCGATGGCATCACCCAGGTCGAGCGAAGCGGTCGGCAAACCGAAGATGCACTGCATGACGTCGTTCTCACCGAAGCGACGCAGGCGGTTGATGGTGCTCCCGAGCTGGTCCTCAAACTCCTTGGGCTTGAGCGTGTTCACCATGGCCCAGTCTCGGCGTGGTATGGACGCTGTGAGCGTGCTGCTGAGCGCTGCCCGCACCGCCTCACTCTCAAAGAGCCGGAATGCGTCCGAAAGGGTGAGGCCGTGCTCGTACAACAGCCTGAGCGTGTTGCTCGCCCAGCGTGCAAAGAGGGGTGTCTTGTCGGTGCCGTCCTCGCCCCAGACGTGCGACATGGCCTGGACGAAGTTCTCGACAATGACAGAAGGGTTGGCGTGCTCCCTACGCCGGAGGACGTTGTAGCCGACCACCCAGTCCGCGTCCCTCATGTCGATAAGGATGAACGGGCGGTGGAGGTTCTTCATGGTCATCCATGCGACAAGGTTGTCGTAGAGCGACCCGTGCGGGTCAATGACGAGCATCCCGCACCCGCTCGCACGGTTCGCCAGGATGTCCTGACGGATCAAGTGTTCCAAGAACTTGGACTTACCCGTGCCGGTCGCGCCTGCGATGTAGAGGTGTTTGTCGCGGATGTCGGGCGGGACAACAAGCGACCGGCCGCTACCACTCAGTGAGCCTAGCTGGATTCGATTTCCCAGGGGGGTCGCCATGTTGCTCTTCTCCGAGGTTCAGCTGCGACTGCGGGCATGACCCTGTGGTTATTACGTCAGGATACGGACTATGATCATGTTCTCGCATGACCGTGACCGGAGGGATTATGCACCTTACCGAGGACAGTATTGCCAGGGCCAGGGCCATCTACGCTTCGCGACAGTCTTGGGGAGCATTCCTGATGGGGGTGTTTCTGCCAATCGGAGTGTTGGGCATGATCGCGATGATCGCGACAGCTCCCGGCGGTGAGACCAGAGCATTGATGTGTTGGTTGCTGGGAACTGTTCTCGGGGGGATCGGGGTGGTATTGCGAGTGACTCCCCTTCGGTGGTTTTGTCCCCAGTGCGGGAAGCGTATCCACTCTGACGAACCATGGCGATGTGGACGGTGTGATCATGAAGTAAAACAACTGCGATTCACCTCACGCGATTCGTTTCTTGGTGCGTGCGCAAGCGCGAGCTGCGAAGCGGAGCCGCAGGCCTACGCATGCCAGCATTGTGGTCACGTTATGAGTCTTACAGGAGAAGGAGAGTTGTCTCACCCTGCCCGAAGCCTGAAAGCGGTGACTGTTGTATCGCCCGACAACTACGAGCTGATACGCTTGCAACGACTGCGTGAGTTGGAGGAGCGTGATCACAGCCGCCGGCATCTTGAGGCGGACCAGAAGCAGTTGGAGCTGGAGATCGAAGTCGAGAGGTTGCGTAAGAAGAAGAACACGCCGGAGCCCGAATCGCTTACGGCGCATCAGAAGAATGTTCGGTGGGTTGCGGAGCAGATCGACAACGCAGAATTTGCGTGTCGTACGATCCCTGATACTGTCGATCGGGAACTGAAGCTGCACGCGGAGATCAATGCACGGCCGATCGACCTGGCGGATCCGGAGAACATTGAGCAAATCAAGCTGAATCTCAAGCGTGCCGTAAGCGTGCAGTTTGAGTCCATCCGGCTCGGCCTCGGCAGTGACATCAGCGTGCAGGAAAAAGACCGCCGGTGAGGCGGTCTATGAAAGCAGTTCTGGGTCTGGTCAGATCAACCCAGCTTCGCGTTTGAGCGGGGCGAAGTGCTCCGCTTCATACTTGCAGCGGATGATGAGGTTGTGCAGTTCGTAGTTCAGCACGCGGCGGATCGCGGCTGCGATTGCGGGATCTGTTCTCGCGAGGGCTACGTCGAGTGAACGCCACTCCTCGACAACCAGCGAGACGGTGGCGTAGGTGTCACGTCCACTTGCCGCGTATTCGAGGTCAAACGAGCGACCAAGGTACTTTCCCCAGTAGGGCTCGATCATTGTCGCGCGAAGGTCGGCGAGTTCTGCGTCTCCGGTCATTGGGCGTCTCCTCATTGGTGGTGAACAACCGGCTGCACGCTGCACCCGGCTCTATTCCACCCGTGAGAAGCGATTGTGTTCCACGTTCAGCGTACCACAGTCGCGCGCACTCTGTCAAGCACCCTGCATAGCACGCATTGACGACTGCATGCCACTCCTGTTTTACTGGAGAGAGATCAGTTCATTGTGAACGTTGGCCCGCGCGGCACGACCCGCGTAGGGCTGTGCTGCGCGTGCGGGAGGTGAGAAATGGCAATCAAGTTCTTGTTCGGTCAGACGGTCATTACGCCGGGCGCCCTCAACGCGCTTTCCGCCGAAGTTATTCGTTTGTCGCTCGCGCGGCACGGGAACGGTGACTGGGGCGAGCTCTGCGCCGAGGACCGACAGGCGAACGACCGTGCGCTCTTGCACGGCGGCCGCCTGTTCTCCGTGTACGTGGGCAAAGACGGCGTCAAGTTCTGGATCATCACGGAAGCGGACCGGTCGGCTACGACCATCCTGCTCCCAAGCGAGTACTGAAAGTGATCATTGAAAGGACGGTGTCCGATGAGCGAGTGGATTGACTTCAAGAAGCTGCGAGAGAAGCTGGACTTTGCCGATGTGCTCACGCACTACGGCGTCAAGGTGAAAGTGAAAGGGGATCAAGGGCAGGGGTTCTGTCCATTACCGACCCATCAGGGAAGCGGAAAGTCCCCTTCGTTCTCCGTGAACCGTACTCGCGGCATCTGGCAGTGTTTTGGGTGTGGGGCGAAAGGGAACGCTTTGGACTTCGCCATCCGCATGGAGGGGCTTTCTCCAGATAGCACCGCGCACGTGCGCCAGGTGGCCACGAAGCTCCAGGAGATGTTCCACCTGGACGGAGTCATGTCAGAACGTCCCGCCAAGAGTCAGAAACAAGTCTCCAAGCCCAAGCAAGAGCGCAAGGAAGCTGCCGAGGAAGCACTTTTCAACGAAGAGGAAGCCATAGTCAAAGACCTGCCGGTCCGCATCAACGAACCCCTCGACTTTGAGCTGAAGCGATTGGAGGTGAACCACCCGTACCTTGCAGAGCGGGGCTTCACGGCGGACACCGTCCGGCACTTCGGGCTCGGATACTGCAACACAGGCCTCATGGCTGGCCGCATCGTGATCCCGCTCCGGAACATGGAGGGACGGCTAATCGGTTACGCGGGCAGGATTGTGGACGACAGCGCGGCTTCTGCCGACACGCCCAAGTACAAGTTCCCGGGCTCTCGGGTGCGGAATGGTGTACGGCACGAGTTCCGAAAGTCGCACCTCCTCTACAACGCGAACGCCACGCTTGAGGTCGTGAAGGACCTTGTGGTGGTGGAGGGGTGCCCATCCGTCTGGTGGCTGTACCAGGCGGGGATACGGAACGTCGTGGCGCTCATGGGTTCAAGTTGCAGCGAGGAACAGGCAAGGCTCATTGTCGCCAAGACCATGGATGGTGGCCGGGTATCCGTGCTCCCGGACAGCGACGATGCAGGTAAACGGTGCGCCGAGAGTGTCTTCGTAGGTGTTGGTGAAAGCCGGTGGGTGAGGTGGCTGCGGCTCCCACAACGGTCACAGCCGACCGACATTCCGTCGGATGTGCTTAGACAGATGGTGGGCGTGTAAGTCTTCATTCAAGCGATCCATGGGGGTCGCTTTTTTCGAGAGGGCTAAAGACCAATCCAAACAAAACCCGACTATTTACTGAACCAGTTATCCCCAGCAACACCTTGCGATGAGTTGACGGCTTGTTCGCCCGATGCTAGGATAGCGACAGTACGCCCACCCTTGCGAGCCGAAAGGCAGCACACTAGGGTGGGTCTTTTTTTGCAGTGAGTCCGCTACGAATACGAGTGGTAGTGAACCGGCGGAGGATTCCAAGTGCCATCTTTCACTGAGGAGTTTCTTCCTGTTGAGGATCAGGTCGACCTGTTGCTTCGACGAGGCATGCTGGGCGACCGAAAAGAAATGCGGTGTCGGCTAGAGATGGTGTCGTACTTCCGGCTAAGCGGGTACTGGTACCCATTCCGACTGCCCACTCCATCGATCGAACTCGGACAGAGGCAACGCTTGAAGGAGTTTCGGGCAGGCACAAGTTTCGAGGATGTATGGACCCGATACACATTCGATCGACGATTTCGAGTGTTGGTAATGGACGCGATTGAACGCATCGAAGTTGCCGTCCGATGTCAACTTGTCAATCATCACACGGAGCGCCACGGTAAGTTCGCCTACGCAATCGACCGTACTTCGCTGCCAAATTTGAAGCGTGCCGAACGTGGCGAACTCTTGAAACGACTCATTTCCGAGCAAGCAAGCAGCAAAGAAGTTGTGGTTCAAGAGTTCTTCGACGCTCATCAAGATGTGGAGACGTTTTTGCCGTTCTGGATGGCAGCAGAGGTGATGACCTTTGGGACACTCCTCCATTTTTACCGTGGCAGCCCGCGAGAGGTTCGAGTTCCAGTGGCTGCTCCATTCGCCACCTTTGAAACCATCGTCGATTCATGGCTTCTTTCCTTGAACACCGTGCGGAACATCTGCGCTCATCATGGGCGACTCTGGAACCGAGAGCTAGGCACTCCACCGACGATTCCGAACAAGCCTGAGTGGCGAACACCAGTCAAGATTGGAAACAACCGAGTGTTTGGCGTTTTGTCAATCTGCAAGTGGACTCTCGACCGAATCGCGTCTCAAAGTCAATGGTCTTCGCGGCTTGTGATGCTACTCAATGAGTATCCCGGTATTCCTCTGGAAAGCATGGGATTCCCGGCAAATTGGTTGGATTCACCTATTTGGTCGGACAAGCGGCATTTGGTCTCGGCGCGGCCTGATATGCGTAACGCAGTTGCTCGCCCTGTTTGCGTCGTCAAATGAGCAAGTAAATCGCGCGAGTCAAGATCCCCGAGAGTGAAACTCCTGCATGACATCCAGGAACGGGACCTTGACCGCTGCGCACCACCGCCGGACCTGGACGACGTCCAGTCGAACTTCTCCACGCTCGAACCTGCTCACTGTGGGCTGGTCTGTCCGCAGGATTTTGGCCAGATCGGTCTGCTTGAGCCCCGCCGCCTCCCGGCGTTCGCGGAGCAGCGCGATAAGGACCTGGTACTCACGGGTGTAGAGGGTACCGGACAGGGCAGATTTCTTCATGGCCCCTGCAACATCTACGCAGTTCGTGCATATACATAATCTGTATATTCACCTTGGTGATCGGACCGGGAAGGAGGGGCAGGTGAACCAGCAACCCGTGCTGTGCCTGGACGGACTGACGCTTGACGTCCCGGACGACGTCCGTCCCAAGGGGACCCGGGTGCTCCAGGCACTTGCGAGCCTGGCGGAACGGGCGCTCACGGGCCTGAACGAGCAGTGCGGCGGGCACCCAATGGCCTTGGTGAGCCGCATGCGGGGAACCGGGCGGGGAGTCTCGCTCTCCGCCACGCTCGCAGCAATTGACGCTGACCACCCGCTCGAAGTCCACTACCCATTTGAGGGAAGTAATCGGGTAGGCGGGGCGGTGTGGATTCCCGTGAACATGGGAATTCCGACCGGTGCGTCCATCGCCAAGCTCCTGTGGATGAACCACGCGAACGACCTCCCCATGCACGTGCACGAGCATTCGGATCGGTTCATCATCGTGCGGTCGGGGCGGGGCTACTTCCACGTGACGGATGAGTCCGCAGACGGCTTCACCGGCACCCGGGTCCGTTCCATCCCTGCCCGCGAAAGGGATGTGTTCCTCTTCACGCGGGGAGTTGTCCACACCTTCAGCACGGATGCGGAGCCGATGGAGCTCCTGTCCTGCCAGTTGCCGTACATCCCGTTCGATGACCCGCGGCAATTCAGGCTGCCAAGCGTTTCTTGGACGGCAAATGAACCAGAAAGCTACCAGGCCGGAATCCGGTGTGATGCAGCTTGGGACAGTCTTGTTCGCTGAAGTTCACCGATGCCTCTGGGCCCAACGGTACTTCGCCAGTCCGTTGGGCATATTCAACTTGAAGAGCTGGACGTTGCCGCAATTGTTGCACACGTGGGCGCGGATGATTCTCTCAGCTACTCGCTGAAGACCCAGCTGTGCAAGAAGCACACCTGTGTCGGTTTGCCCCTCGGGTTGCGGGGCAAGCGGCTCATAGTGACCGGTGCCGCAATAAATGCAACGCTGCCAGAGTTCGGGTCGTGGATAGTTGATCCCACTGTCAAGGGCTGCAACCACCTGACCCCATTCCAGTTGAACGCTCGCAAAAATGAGCGAGTACTTTGACGGATCGAGTTCGAGTAGCTGATCGAGGAACTCGTTGACTGCTTCAAGTCGTGTGTCGTTAACTGTCCGCACGAGGTTGAATCGCTCTTGGCGGTGGAACTCTCGCGCCAAGTCGTGTCCTGCGAAGAGCCAGTAGAGGAGCTTGCCGAGAGAATAGAAGTCGTGCTTCGCTTCCACCTCTTTGACCCGTCCGCCTTCGAGGTCAGGGTGTGTGTAGTGGCGGGCACCCACGGCTTCATCTACAAGAGTCTGCCTGCTGCCCTGCTCGAAGAAGCAAATGCCAAAGTCGGCCACAACTGGAGTGTTGTCATCCGCGATGAGGATGTTCTCCGGCTTGATGTCTCGGTGGATGACACCGGCGTTGTGCGCCGCCTCGACACCGGCCAGTACCCCAGTGAAGAAGTTGAGTTTGTCGGCAAGTGGCCAGGCGTGCGCGCGTGCTGTCTCGGCGTCTCCCCGCTTGTAGAGGGTCGTCACGTAGTAGGCGGGATCCGCGGTGAGGTCCGCATCCAGAACTTTCACGACGTTGGGATGCGTGATGCGCTGGATTGCTTGGAGTTCGGCTTCAAAGCGGGCGAGTCGCTTGGGGTTCTTGAGTCGCTTGAGCGCAAACTGCCCATGATGGTCGGCCTTGCTGTCTTCAACAGTGAAGACGTGAGACTGCCCACCTTCACCAAGAGACCCGTCGCACACTCGCCACCGGCCGTACTGCTTTGCCATCTGAGGACTTCTCCTTCTCCCGCGTGTCCGGCACGGGCGATGGTACCCAAGGATCGTGGGCTTGCAGTCCTCACGCCGTAGGCGTTGGGATGTATCGGTACCGGCGGAGCACCGCAAGAGTGTGGATCAAGTAGAGAGCGAAGAGCCCAAGGTAAAGACCCAATGCAGGCGACAGCCACGGAACGGTTCCGTCAAGGCTCGGCCACACGAAGATCGCCATTGTCGCAAGAATCACCACGGACGTTGTGAGCACCGCGTACAATGACTCTCGTCCGGTGCGTCCACCGACCGCCTTCCCGCGGCTCGGATGAGTGGACTGGAACACCAGAAGTTTAGAGCCTGCAATCTTGTTGACGTGGTGCTCAATCTCCTCAACACGGCGAAATGCGTCTTCGAGGGATCTGGCGTGGTTCACCGTGGTGCGGAAGAGCCATGCGAGGAGTGGAGGGGTCGCCACACACATTACGAGCCAGTGTTCTGGAGGGAGAGCAACGAGCCCGGTAAGAAAACCACCGAGCGCTGCCCACGCGAGCATGGCACGCGTTTCGAGTGCGCTAAGCCGCAATTCAATTAGGCCATAGAGCGCGCCGTACTCCCGAAGGAGGATATCTACGCGCGTGCTTGACGGAACTCCATAACTGAGATGCATGTCTCACTTCTTACCACACTGCACGCTGCTACGCAAGCTCAGTAGAGAAGCACCGTCCTGTCTGTTTTACTTGTACGCTGCTTCGCGTGCGGTAACGGTTGACGTGGTGTACAAATTACGGTTAACTATCCAGTAGCAGCTCTTTGTATCCCTCACCAACCAGCTCGGCACATCCCGAGCGGGATGCGGCTGCGCGTAGACACAGGAGTTCTCGTCATGCTTCAGAATAGCGAGTTGGCGAATGTCAATGGCCATATCGATTTCGAGTCGAGCCGCTTGGAAGCCAACCATCCGTATCTCGCGGAACGCGGCTTCACTGCGGACACTGTCCGGCACTTCGGGCTCGGCTACTGCAGCAAGGGCCTCATGGCCGGTCGGATTGTTATTCCACTCCATGATCAGGCGGGGCATCTGGTGGGCTATGCTGGACGCATCGTCGATAACTCGGCAATCTCCGCTGAGACGCCCAAGTACATGTTCCACAGCACGAGAGTCGGGAATAATGCGTGCCACGAGTTCCGCAAGTCGTACCTAGCGTACAACATGAACGCGACTCCCAATGTTGTCGATCACTTGATTGTTGTGGAAGGGATGCCGTCGGTTTGGTGGCTGCAACAAGCGGGTATCCAGAACGCTGTGGCGCTCATGGGGTCAATGTGCAGCGAAGAGCAGGGGAAGCTCCTCGTTACCAAAACGTCGGTCGGCGGGCGTATCACAGTTTTTCCTGACAGTGATGATGCGGGCATGCGATTCATCCAGGGCGTCTTCGCGCAGGTCGGTCGTCGTCGGTGGATGCAGTGGATCGGGATTGAACGGTGGAGACAGCCGACCAGTTGTTGTCCGAGCGAGTTGGCGGAACTGCTCCGTGAATAGTGCGTGATCATCAGCGACCCGCGTGGGTCGTTTTTTCGTGGCCGATCGGTCGCCTGGCTGTGGCCGGCGGCATCACGTGGCGGCTTGGACAGCGACGCCGGGAACGCATGCTGCGGAAACAGGTATCGATTCGGGGGTACGGACCGTAAAGTACTGGTATCGTGATGGTTACAGATCGGCATTCAGAGATTGTCCATGCGACTGGCTGTTCCGACCCCTTCGGCCGTGCTGGGCTGGCTGAAGACTACTTCGCTATACTTGCCACCTCGTGGGATAGGGAAGCGGACCACTCGACCGATGGGTGGTTAGTGCTACGACCTCGTCCCTTTGACCGATGATGCCTTCGCGGAGCAGTACCAAGCAGTTGCAATTCGGTGAGACAAGGTCTCGGAGTGGTTCCCTAATATGAGCGCTAGCACAAGCAATCCGCGCGAGAAGTTGGCCCGCATCCTCACAGGCTATTGGGAGTACGAGTGTCGCATCGACACTACTTCTGAGACCTTTGACGGCGGCGAAGTAGGACGCGGTGGTCGCATGACAATCACCTCGCGTTCGCACGATGTTGGAGTTAGGGCCAGCATTCAGGCTGTCCGGCTTTGGACTGTCAGAAGGTCACAAGACGGCATAGAGTCTAAGCAACCGCTAAGACCATCTGTCCAGTGGCAAGCGGCGCGCGGTGGAATTTGGATCACCGACGAGGACCTTGTCTTCGCCTACTCATCTCACGATAAGGACGGTGAGGGTGAGACAACGGATACCTACTCACTCGACAAAGACAAACTTATTCTGCAGCCCGGTCGGTTTGTTCACAGGCGCAGTGACGGGAAGAAAGTAACCGGTTCTGTGCGACTTCGCCGCATGGAGTCGCCCATTGCGTTCGAACTGGCACCTCTCGGGTGCGACGTGCCGCTCATTACCGAAGTGGTTGACAGAGCACCGGATATGAATAGCTTGAGTCACAAAGATGCGGCGTCGTACCAACCGGCAAGCGGCCATGTGGTGTTTCACGGGGACGTTGCACAAGCGACATTCGCGACTGGCGCAGGATCGACGGTGGAGAGCCACTTCCACGAAGCCAGTGTGCATGTAAAAGCGTTGTCTGATAATCACTTGAAAGCACTCGTTGGTCGTGTCCTCGACGATGCAAGGCACGGCGACGGTCTCGACGCCAAGCAGCGAGCGTTTGTTGCGGAAGCCGTAAAGGACCTGCTTGTTGAGGTCAAGAGTCCAAAGAAGAGCAAAGCGCGTGCGTTGGCCTGGGTGGGGGCTATCCAAGGGCTCCTTCCTACGGCCACTTCGGCAATTGAGCTCGCTGAAAAAGTAAAAGCGCTCTTTGATTGACGGTCTCCCGCGGCCGCACACTGATTTATTTTGGCTCGCTCTCGCAGTTGATCGCGACTTCCAACCCGCCAAGGACTTCTCCGGCCGTTCTCTGGATGCGTTCGAGTGACGCCGCAAGCGTCTCCGGCTTGCCGTCGTAGAGCTGGATGTAGTCGCTCGCAGCGGTGCCCGTGTCGAGTCCAATAGCCCGGCACACCACGAACGCCACCGCCTCGGCTTCGGTCTCGCGGACGGTCTTGCTCTCAGGACGCTCGTCCCTGCAGTGGAGAAGCTCGTGGGCGAGTTCATGGACCGTGACGGAGAATTCGTTGGCGGGCTCTAGACCAGGACGGATGGAGATACGGCCACCCCGGGAGACACCATCGGCACCGGCGGGCAGGTCGTCGTAGTCCAGAGCAATGCCTTTCTCCGCCACCAGCGCACGAAGAGACACCAGATGCTCTGCAGGGTCACCAGAGACTTGGGCGGGCGAGGGGAGTTCGTGGCCGTCCGTCTGTGAGACATCGAAGACGTGTACCGCCCGGAACCGGAGGATGCGTTTCTCTCCTTCACCAGTCTCCTCGGTGATCCCGTCCGCTTTTGGGCGGATCACCATGGGGGCGAGGATGACGATGCCCTTCTCGCCCTTCTTCACGATGCGGCCAAGCTGCTTCCACGTGTGAAAGCCGGCAACGTGCGTGGCGTCAGACTTCTGCGACAGGATCAGGAGCACGTTCCCGAAGCTGTAGCGGTGGAACCGGGCGAGCATGCCCAGGTACTTCACGAGCTGGTCGCTCTTCCCGCGGCTGAGCGCGTCGTTGAGTTCCGTGAGTGCGTTGTCTGCGATCTTCCTGGCTTCTTCGGCTTTCATGTCTTTGCTCCTGTGCGGGTCCCGCGACGTGCGGTCCCTTCACCGAGCAAGGGACCACTCGCGGGTGCACATGAGCGAGCGGAGCGGAGCCGTCAGGAGGATGGAGAGCCAGCGGAGCGGCACACAAAATGACAGACCGCACCCGAACCGTCACGGTGAGGGCGCCACAGGCGGGTCTGGCATGAGGTGTGCAGGGCTCGGAGTCCGACAGCGACCGCCGCGGTCGCGGTGTCGGCGGAGTGGAGCGGGGAAAGCCGGAGAGACGAGGGATCGCCGAGCACTAAGCCCTAGGGCGCGTGGGTAGCGTGTAGAACCGCATGGAGGGTGTCCGCGAGCGCTTGACTGCCCTCTACTAATGCCACCCTCTTGCGGGGCTAAGATGTCAAGGCCAAGAGACTTTTCGGTTTACACGGGTTGACAGGGAAACGCTGCATGAACTACTCCCACTGGAAAAAGGCTGAGAAAAACGTCGAGTCTTTACTCCTGGATTCGCTTAATCCTCGGCTGCCAAATGCAGGGCCACAACTCAGCCAAGCTGATGTACTTGCCGAACTGATCAAGCACGAAAAGGTCAAGGAACTGGCCCGTGAAATCGCTGATAATGGTTACTACCCGACTGAAGTATTGATCGCTGTTGATGAGCCAGCGGGTATGACTGTGGTCGAGGGCAACCGACGCTTAGCAGCGATGAAACTGCTGCGCAGTCCGTCTATCGCTCCGAAGGAACACGAGCAGCACTTCAAGAAACTGTCCGCGCGAATGGATGTTGCCGCACTGGCCAAAACAGAGATTGTCATCGCGCCGGATCGCGACACAGCTGGTCGCTTGATTTTTGCTCGACACACAAAGTCTTCCGTGGAAGCTTGGGCTCCTGTTCAGCAAAGCCGATTTATTGTGAGCAAGACAAAGGAACACTCGCTCGAAGAATTACAGCAGTTGTTTGGATTGTCTGCGCCGCAAGTGCATGAAGCGGTGGAATCCATGGCGCTATACGATCTTGCCCGCGGTCTTGAGTTGCCTTCTCAGGTTCGGAGCAAAGTAAACGATGATCGGACATTTCCACTTACAACATTAACGCGTGTGTTTGAGTCTTCTGCAGGACGTTCTTTTTTCAAAGCCAAGAAGGACGACAAAGAGGGATTCCGCTTCGACATGCCGTTGGATGAATTCAAAAAACCATTCACGCGTCTTGTGACTGAAATCGCAGAGAAAAAAGTTGATACCAGAACGTTGAGCAAGAACGAGCAGATTGAAAACTACCTCGGACACCTTCCAAAGACGGCGCAGCCGGATCCAAAGAAAAAAGGGTCGTTTGTTCCTTCAGAGTTGAACAAGCCCGCCCCTCGCAGCGAACCGCAACCAGCACCCGACAAGTCCAAACGTGCCAAGACGCGCATCAATGCATCCCCATTCCCTCGAGACTTCAAGTGCACGTCTTCGGACGACCGAATCGCTGAGGTGTGTAAAGAGGTCCGTTCGCTTAGCGTTAAAGATCATCCGAACCTAATCGCCATCGGCCTTCGAGTTCTGCTCGATCTTTCAATTCAACACTACGCGAGAGAGATGAAGCAGTACGATCGCATACAGAACGTGCTTGGAAAGGGGTACAAGGGATTCGCTCCCGCTATGAACGACCTACTTCAGGACAAAGGCTTGCAGTCAATGTACACAGATGGCATGAATAGCCAGCAAAAAGAAGCGCTGGTGCAGGCGCTCAACAACAAGGACAACCCGATTACCGTTCGCCAACTGAATGGCTTCGTGCATAGCAGTTACCATCACCCGACAGAGCGAGATGTGCGTTCATTTGTGAAGACGTTTAGTGGCCTGTTCTCTACCTTGTGGGCGCCGCCGAAGAAGGGGCCAAACTGATGCAGAGCGCTTCGCCGTTGCGTTACCCCGGTGGCAAGGCCAGTCTCACGAGCGTACTTAGAGGTGTGCTTGAAGCCAATAATTTCGGAAACCGTCTGTTTGTTGAGCCGTTTGCTGGGGGAGCAGGCGCTTCGCTTTCTCTTTTGTTTCAAGAAGCTGTACCACGGATTCACTTAAATGACCTAGATGCAGGCATCTTCGCGTTCTGGTGGTCCGCACTCAATCGTTCCGAACAGTTCGCGACAATGGTGCGCCGTACGCCAGCCACGCTATCACAATGGCGACGCCATCGTGCCAATTTTCAAAGAAAACGTCAGTGTCGACTAGGCCTTGGATTCTCTACTTTCTTTCTTAATCGCTGCAATCATTCCGGTATCATCGCAACTGGCGGACCTATTGGAGGAACGCGCCAAAGTGGCATGTGGAAGGTTGACGCTCGATACAACCAAGCGGCGCTGGTGCAACGACTAGAAAGAATTGCAATGTTTCGAGATCGAATTTCATTGAGCCGCTTGGATGCTTGTGCGCTGATTCGTACAAAACTGAACCAAGACGCCTTTCTGTTTATTGACCCGCCGTATTATCACAAAGGTCAAGAACTGTATCTTAATGCTCTAGACCAACAGTATCACGCTCGACTGGCGAACGTACTGCAGGAATCAGACAGCAAGGCATGGGTACTGACATACGATGACTGTCCTGAGGTTCACCAGCTCTACAGCGGATGGGCGAGGGTACAACGGTACTCACTTCGATATAGTGCCGCCGTGCGTAGACAAGCCAGCGAATTATTCATCACGCCGAAGGCACTGAAGGTTCCAAGATGTCAGACCTCAGGCGCTGTCCTTTGGTAGCGCATGCTGTGACTGAACGGACACTGGCTAAAACGGCTGGCGGTCCGTTCTCATTTTTGCTCGTTCCTTGGAAAAATACGTACTGTATTACCATTGTCCTTTAATACTGTGATTGCACCGTCCTGTATGCTAACCACCGCGTGCGGATTCTGCCAAAGAATACCCCATGCTTCCTGGAGAACTGCATCTTTCTCACTAACGCCGAGCACATCGCATGCCTGCTGAACACTGATCATATTTGCCGGAATGGATGCCCACTTTGTATGCGATATGTTCAGTCCGAGTACTCGACGAGACTTAAGAGGTACCCACTGCGGCGACAGCTTTGATGGCAGCTTAAACGCTGCGTCTTCGGTGCTTCCGTAGACTGGAACGCCAATACAACTGAGCCTCGTGCGCTGTGCACCACTATTTCTGTCGATGTGAGTATGCACTGTAAGCGTGCTCGCGGCGATACAAGCGATAGTCGCAACGATGACTGCAATGATTGCAATGCGAGTGCCGTTCATTCGCGGGGATTCCATCGTGGCGGTGAGCTTCTCCGTTGCTTTTTGCTTGCAGCTTCCTCGGCGCACTTGTTTCGTGCTTGCAAGATGTCGAACTGGATTTGTGTAATTGAATCAACGTCGCTGGTCATGCCATCGTCAATCACGTGAGGATCATTCCAGCGTCGTGTATTGTCCATGTCCGGATTGCCGCGCCAGTGCTCAACAGCGTGTGTAATTTCGTGCAATAGCAGCGTATCCTTCTGCTGATCGGTCATAGATCCCCAGTTCGGACCTATTGTCATGTCGACAGCCTTCGAGATATAGCACCCCTTCGTTTCTGCAATGTGGTCAGGATTCGATGGTGGTTCAAAGCGAAAACGTATTCGACCAGTCATGTCGCCATGCTCAATGTGGTGCTGCAGTTGCTGCAAACGCGTCCGCATGTCAATGACATTGGAACGCAACTTCTTTCGCACACATTCGGATTGTGCCGCCATCAATGCATCTAGTTGCTGCATGAGTGTAGTGAGTCGCGTGCTGATCCGCTTCAAGGAATCACGAATTTCATTTCGCTGGGCCGGACTGAGTCGCAGACCAGCGCTGTCTTGTCCGTAAACTGCACGGCCTGCTGCATACTCATATACATTTGTGCTATCGACATATCCAAGCACGTCCCGCCTGGTCCATCTTCCGATTGACGGCATGAGTACGCGATTGCGAACGTGGTAAATATCAGAAACTGCATCCCATTGGTATGCGGCGTATCCAATTCGATTACCCACGCACGACACTTTGCCAGACCCGGTGAACCCGGCGTTTGCCGTCACACTTGCGGTGACGACGTCCGTGTCTGTTGTGTCCGGTGCTATCCCGTCAGCATTGATGTCCAGCGGCACCGCTACCGCGTTGTCTGTACCGCCGAAAAAGGTTATCCAGTCACTGGCATCGGTTGAATTGGTCACGCCATCTCTGTTCACGTCGCCGACGGGGTAACAGGTCGGTTCCCCATACGTCGAGTACCGCACATACTCAACGGGCACGCCATCGCTTGTCCACATCGCTACGACGTCCGCTCGCCAATTCTGGATGTAGTACAGCCGTTCCTCCAACGTCTCGTCAGAGGCGACCGTCCATGCGGTGTTCGCATCTTTGTCACGCAGTACGACACTGTCGATGTACGACGAGCTGCCGAGCCCTGCTTTTCCAGCATTGTGGTAGGTGAACCGCTCTTTGGGATCCTCGTCGTCGTCACGAAAGGTCGCCAGCGACCGCCACCGCTCGTCGTACAGGAAATAGAACCGTTCGCTGTCTTCCAGTGTTCCGTCTACGTCAGCGTCATACTGCCACATGATGCGGAAGCCCAGGCCGTTGTACCGGTACTTGGCGACGTAGGGCAGGCCGTCCTCGCCGACGACCCCGCCTTTAACTCCCACGAGACGTCCAAACACGTCGTACGCGAACTCTCGCTGTTGCAGACCTGTCGGCGATCCGCCGGCATTGATCGTCACGTCTTCAGCTGTCAGGTTTCCTACCGCGTCGTAGGCGTAGTCGTAGTTGTCGTACTGGCCAGAGTTGCGGTTCACTCTGCGGTCCGTCCACTCGTTCACCTTGTTGAACGTGTTGTTCGCGCTCGGCTCATCGCGGTCGCCAACATCGGTGAAGTCGCCATCGCCGTTTGCGTCGAGCTTGCGGTTGCTCCAGTTGCCGGTAAGGGACAAACTATTCCACAGCTCGTTGCGGGTGTGGTAGCTGGACTCTACTTCCCATACTTGGCTGGTACCGTTCCAGACGACGCTGCCTTGGTCGGCCTGCGTGACGCGGTCGAGTCCATCGATGCCATAGGCGACGTCAAAGATGCGCTTGCCGCTGCTGGCCCTCACATGAATGTTGTCCAGCGTTGCCGTGGGGTTGGAGTTGAGGTCGTACTTGATGTCCACATCGTAGAACGCGGCGTCTGTTCCATGCCACCAATCCCAGGTGGTTGGACGATCGAAGCGGTCTAGGTCTGGGTAGGTCGTTCCGGAGCTCTCGAACACACCCGTGTTGAGCGATGGCTGGTCGAGGTTGGTGTACACCAATGTGCCAGCGCCCATGTACTGGTAGCTCGCAATAGTCGCGGCACCGATGGACATGCTCTGAAGGCGCGATGCCTTGTCGTTGATAGCACCCGACGAGCCATAGGAATACGCAACTGTCTGGCCCGATCCGCCCGTTGCCTGTGTCTCGTGCTGCGTTCGGCGGACAAGATGCGGTCCGCCTGACGGCGCGGACTTTGCAAGTGAGTAGCTCGTCCAGAAGCTACCACGTCCACCAGCACCGATCACGCCGTCCACGTCCTGCTCAAACTTGGTGATGTTGCCCCAGTCGTCGTAGGTGTACTCGACTTGATCCAGGGCACTACCCGAACCCACGGTCGCGTTGTTGTACTGGGTCACCGTGTCCACGCGGCCATGCGAGTCGTATGCGAGGCTTATCCGTTTCACTGTGTCGTCGAAGCCGCTGATGATGGTCGTTGCCCGGCGGTGCGTCTCACGGGCAAGTGTGTCAAGGCTTGTCTCGATGATGTTGCCGGCCTGATCTCGAGTCTTGACGATCTCTCCCTGGCGGTTATAGCCGTACCTCACGGCATCCGAAGCGCCGGTCGAGTCTGGGTACGTCGCCTTGTACAGGAGGCGGTTGCTGCTGATGCCGGAGACGAACCCGCCGCTTCCAGAATCCGCAGCAGTGTCCTTATCCACGCCGTAGGTGTATGTCGTCGTCTGGTCATCGCCGCTGCTGGGCATCTTCGCGGTCATCGAGACCAAGTGGCCGTCGTCGTACACGTACTCGGTTTTTTGGTCGGTATCGGCGCTGGGAGTGCCGTCGACATAATTGCGAATGACAGTGAGCTCACGACCAAGCAAGTCGCGGGTGTACCGAATCTGACGCCCAAGTGGGTCGGTTGTCGAGGTCACACGACCGTCGCTGCCAAAGGCCGTAATGGCGACCAGCACACTCGCGCTTGACGCGGGGGCAGAAGCGGAATCCGATCCCTCACTATCGCGGTCGTAGTTGGAGCCTCCGTTGGTGCCGCGCTCGGCCGTGTGCGTCCGCCGCTCAAGCGCGTCGTAGAAGTACGTCGAGATCTGAGCTCGTCCTTTGATGGCGCTTCCGGAGATGTCGACGAGCGACAGGTCGCTATCCGTGTCCAACGCACCAGTCGTCGACGTGTCGTTGGCGTGTCGCCGGATCACGACCTGCATCAAGGGGAGAGACGTAGCGTTCTCAAAGTAGGTCTGCGATTCTTCCAGCACTGAGTCGCCCGTAATGGATGAAGCGCCGCCGTAGTCCGAGTCGTTGTCGCTCGCGAGCACGTATTCACGTACAGAACGCCCGATGCGGTCGTACGCGACTTTGGTAAGCGACGTGCCCCGACGCTTGATCTCGCGTCCGGTCTCGTCGTACCACACCAGCATGTCAAGCGAATCGGTGCTGGTGCCCGCCGAGCCTACCGCGTGCGTGGTCTGTTTCCACATACGTCCGCGGCTGTCATAGAAGTACTGGGAGTAGCTCAACCGGTCCGTTGTGGTAGTTGGCGTGGACGAGCCGGAAAGGGACGAGGTGGAGTACTCTGCTGTCGCGAGCACTCGTTCTTGGTTGTCGTACGAAACCACACTGTGCGGGGATTCGGGGTTGATCGTTGCCACAGCCCTGTTGAACACGTCGTACTCGTAGTCGGTGTGCCGATCATTTGCGGAGTTGCTGTCCACGTAGCTCGTGCTCCGAGTGACCAAGCTATTGCCGACGCCGTTGGCGTCATACTCCGTGGAAGAGACTTTGACCGTGTTCATGGAGCTGGTACCGACCCAGATTTCCATGCCCCGCCCGAGTGCATCGCGCTCGATGGCCGTGATGGTGCCTGTGCGGTCGGTCGTCGAAGTCACCCTGCCCATGTCGTCGTAGGAGTAACTCGTAGCGTCATACGCGGGCGAGCCTCCGAGGATCGTGTACTGTCGGATTTCTTCTCGGCGCGTGCCGGACTCATCCAGAATCGTGATGGTTGCTGAGCTCAGCGTACCGACGCCCGAATAAACGGCTGCAAGAGGGTCTGTCAAGGACGTATCGATCCATGAACCCATCCCGGTCGTTGTCGTTCCTCCACTGCCAGCGAGCGCGATCGCTCCGCTGGCCTCAGCATTGCCCGCAAGGTTCACGACGTCGTAGCCTGCAGGACCGTGATAGGTCGAGCCGTTCTTCTTCGGACTGCTCAGCACAACCAATCGGCCATCGTCAAGTCGCGTGTAGTGCTGCGCGGTGATTCGTCCACTCGGCAGAGTCTTCGTGTCAAGCCTCCCTTGCGCGTCGTAGGCGTAGATAGTCTCCAGATGGAGCCCGCCCCCGGGCAGGGAGATGCTGAACGCAGTCGCATCCGAGTTGAGCGCAGAGTGACCACTCCCTGACTTGGCGTCCTTGATGCGATCAACAATTCGGCCCGTGGTACTGTTGTATCCTGTCCAGTCGTATACGTCTGACTCATTTTTACTGAAGACTGTTCTACCCTTCGCGTCCCTGTACGCGATGCGTGTGTGCGTCGATCCGGCTCCGTTCTCTGAAGTTGAGACCGACGGCAAGGTCTCGGTCGCCGACTTCACCTGCCAGCCTGAATGGAATGTGTACGCGTACGTGGTTTCGTCGTAGGTCGAATTGTCGCGGTAGAGCCGTCGTGTCACGGGCAGCGGCCGCGCGATGCGGGCCGCGGTACCACTCGACGTGTACGTGGCGATGTTGCTGCCGCTAGAACACGACTTAGGGTCCGCGTACGTCATTGCCTCTTGGATCAATTCGGTGCTGGCGGAGCTCCCGATCTGGAGCTTTCGTGTGATCACGGCATCCGGAAGGAAGTTGTCGCCGCACGAGGGGGTGTAGTACTCGATGGCGTGCACCAGCCCTGCGGAGGAGCGGGTGTTGATGTCGCCGGTCGTCGACGTGTGGGTGTAGGTCGTCCAGTTGACCGCTTCGGGTGTGAAGACTCTCGTTGGCCGCATCCGGCCGTCACGCTCCAGCTTGGTGATCCAGAGTTTGTTCTCGGCGGGGTCCCAGGGATCGGCATCGGCCGCATCAGAAATGACCCGGGCGATCCAGAGGTTCATCTCGTCGAAGTAGATCGCCATCTTGGTCCCGTCAGGACGGTCGATGATCGTGCGGCGCTTCCAGCGGTCGTAGTCCCAGTCGGACGTGCCCGTGGTGCCCGCCGCGGTGTACGCGGTCCCGCTGGAATAGCTGCTGTTCACGGCGGTGCTGAATCCGTACCAGCCGTCCACGGCGCCGCTGCACCCGCAGGAACCGTTCTCGTACATCTCGCTGACCTTGCCGTAGGTGCTCTCGTACTTGTAGAACAGCTTCGCGTACGGCTTGAGGTCCGCGTCCGAGGCCGACCCGTACTCCCCGCCAAACCGGCGAATTCCCTCGGGTCCCACCATCATCTTGATCTGGTGTTTGAAGCCTGGGTTGTTTGTCGAGTGGTACTCAGCATCTGTGTAGTACCGCAGATATGTCGTTTCGACCAGGTTGCCACCAGACGACAACGGGGTTGTCCACGTGACGGTCTTGAGATCGCCAAACAGGCCGTGATCTCCATCGGACGTGTAGTACGAGTACTCAACGCGCTGCACCTCCACCGAACTCGCCGTAATGACAATAGACGTGAGCATCGGGGACCCGCTCAAGTCGGTGTAGTTGTAGGTGCGCAGGCGGCCGGCGCTGTCGTAGACAGACTGGGCACGCGGTGTTGGCTGGCTGGATTGCTGGACAAATCCACCCATCGCAGTCGCGGGATTCGTCGCGTGCCCAATGTACGACACAGAGCCCGACCCGTCGGTACCCTGCACTTTCCAGAGCTGGCCCTTTGCGCCCTGTGGGTCAAGCCAGGCGGAGCTGTTTGTGGAGTATCCGAAGAACGTGTACACCCTCCCGCTCCGGTTGCGGTACTGGTACAGCTCAGGCGCGGAGCCGGTGCCAGCGATGTGTTCGATAATGCCCTGATGGCCGTTTACACCGACAAAGACTTTCGGACTGGAACCGCTGACAAGCTTAAAGTCAAAGACGCGCCTGGCACTCGCAACAATGCGAACGTAGGTTGGTGAACTCTCACTGTCGACGATGAGTTCTGGGCGAGAGTTCTGGTACCAGCCGTATCCCTGATAGTTGGGCGTCGCGGCGATGAGGCTTTCGGCGACGGTCCTGCTTGCGCTGGCGCACGCAGGGCTACCGCTCGAGTCTCCTTCCGCACCAACATCGCCGAAACTGCACATGATGTCAGTGGGGTCCAACTCCAAATCGGGTTCCATGTCATCCGGAAGCGTGATGCTGGGATCCGGAATAAAAGTGTCAGGTGTCAGTAACGCCGGATCGATTCCTCGGGGCATGCTGTCGCTGCAATCGGCGATCGGCATTTCACACGAACACAGCGGTGGCCCGACGTCCCCAGTATCCGTTTCCTGGCCGGGAGTCGATGATGGCGGCGGACTGCACGGCGACTTGCCCGAATCGGGGAGACCAGTGCCGGTTTGGCCAAGTGCACTCAATGTCACCGCGCCGACAGCGACCAAGCTGTTCAGGTGTGCGGCAGACTTGGTAAAGAAGAA
>Ga0154020_10001879_pt1 | contig 25669 bp, 25 predicted proteins | sample Klosneuvirus_201_FD_109709 | JGI IMG/M metagenome (GOLD analysis project Ga0154020, IMG submission 109709) | Active sludge microbial communities from wastewater, Klosterneuburg, Austria - Klosneuvirus_20160825_MG | ecosystem: Engineered > WWTP > Aerobic digester > Activated sludge | place...
AGCATCGCGTCCGGCACCGCGAGCGCCGCGGCGGGGATCGCGGGGACGCCGTCCGCGTAGCGCAGTCCACCCGTGTGCGGGAGCCGCGCGACGGACGGCGTGATCGACCGCACCAGCGTCGCGACGGCGCCCTTCTTCGCAGCGGCGCTGGGCCCGCGACCGCGCACGTCGACGGCGCGGTTGTAGCCGAGGCCGTCCTTGGTGCGCTCCATCGGCTTGTCGAAGAAGACGATCTTGCCGGCCACGGACGTGTCGGGCAGCGCGGCGAGCGCCTCGAGGGACGCCACGACGACGACGTCGGCCTCGACGCCACCTTCGGGGGTCGGCACCGATCCCCCGAGCGCGGTGAGCGTGAGGGCGTGCGTGTGTGGGGCCGTGACGGCGCCGGTCTCCACGCCGCGCACCCAGCGGGGGACCATGACCTTCTCGGCGCGCACGTGGGTCAGGCCGAGGCTCTTCATCTTCGCGAGGCCCCAGGCGACGGCCTTGGCGTCGCCTTCGCTCCCGGCGAGCCGGGGGCCCACCTCGTCGGTGAGGGAGCGCACGTGGTCGGCGGCCTTGCTGCCGGCGAGCGCCTCGTCGCGCAGGGATTCCGCGGGCGCGCTGGGGGGCGCGGCCCACGCGTGGCCATGGTGACGCTTGCAGCCCAGCAGCAACGCCGCCGCCAACAGGACTCTCCTCATGGGTGGGCTCTACCAAGCCAGGGGGAGCGCGAACACGGTCACGTCGACCACGATGCCGAGCTCGCCTTCCGCTGCGCTCGTTGCTGGTTCGGCTGGCACGCGCGCCGCAGCCCAGCGACACTCGAAGTGGCGTCGTAAGAAGTTCGACGAACAGCACCTCATAGAGCGAGTGAATGGACGTTCTGCTCGAGCACTACCACCGGTTCTTCCATGGTCGAGCCACCGACACGATCGAACTCGAGTTTGATGGCGTGGAGCTGACGCTTCTCGCGTTCGTGTATCCGTACTTCCCTGGCCGCCGCGTGTTGGCGTCCTTCGGTCTGTCGCTCATGCCGGCCCGTGTCGAGTGCATTCACGTCTTCCCAGAGGGGGTACCCGACGTCATCAAAACCTTTGGTGCCACGCTGCTGTTCGCGCTGCGCAACTCCTGCATGAAGCGCGATGCTCTGATTCGCTTCGGCGTCGAGGCGCCGTTCGTCGCGTCGACGGGAAAGTCCGCCGCGTTCCTCACCGTGCCCTACTCGGTGCCGGAACTCGAGGAGTTCCACTTCGTGACGGGCACGAACATTCGTGTACTCGAAGCCTTCGTGGTGACAGACGCAGAGGCAGACTATGTCGAGGCGAACGGGGTGGATGCCTTCGAGAAGATTGCCAGCGACACGGGGGCTGACCTGACCGACTTCGGGCGGCCATCGTTGATCTAGGGAGGCGAGCCGATGACACCGTTCTGCATATCCTGGCCCCACAGCGGGTGTGCGCCGCGCGACGTGGTCGCGGGGACCGAGATTCCGCTCAGGATGGCCTCGTCTCTGCATTCTGCCCTGGAGCTCGAGAGGACGGGCGGATACCGCGGGCCGTCGGCCGTCGGGCTCAGCCTCCTGTCGAGTCGTCTTCTCTTCCGTCCGTTCCTTCGCGGGCTCGGGTTCGACCTCGCCGAGTTCACCCTGATCGACGTCTCGAAGCTTCCTCCCGATGTGCTCGCCGACGTGTCGGCGGCCTTCCTCGACGGGGCCGCTTCGGAGCTGCGCTCGTTCCGCCTCAGTGTCGACTCCGGGCCGCCGTCCCGGTCGACGTTCGAGCCACGACAGAGCATGGAGACGCTACGAGCTCTCTCGGCGATCGATCCGGTCGTGATCGCCGAGCAAGCGGCGCCCGGGCAGACGGTCGCGGTCCTCGCGACACCGCAGACCGAGGTCGTCCTGGCGACGGGGCTGGATCTCGGCGTCGAGGATGACGTGCGCTACGTTGCGCAGGAGGTCCGCCGGGCCCTCCAGGCCGGCCCCTTCCTGCTGGTCGTGATGTCCGCGGACGTCGTCGATATCCGGGAGAGGCTGCCCCGCTACTGGATTCTCGATGTGGAGGCCCGAGCGGACGCCATCCTGCAGTACGCAGAGGGTGACACCTCGATCCGAGCGGCCCTCGTGGAGGCGATGTCCTCACCCACCCTTCGAGAACAGTGGTGGCAAGAATGAAGTACCTCTTCACCGTCTGGCTGAGGGACCTGTCCCTTCCCGCAGACGACCCGGAATTCGAGTGGCCGGCTTGCCTCGTCATCGAAGGCGCGAGCGAGTCGTCGGCACAGGCCTGGGGCGATCACCTCAGCCAGCGGTACGCCCGAACCAGCGATCAAACGGTGGTCCGCTCCACGACCGAGGTCCTCGAGACATACGCCTGGACTCGGCGAGCTTCCTCTTGTTCGGGTCGGGGAGGAATCGACCGATGACGAGATTGGATGGTGAGTCCAATCCGCGAGACTTGAGGAGGTCCGCAGTCTTGCGCAGAGCCGCATCGCGGGGGACCATCTCGAAGGCTACGAAGCCGAGCCGGCCTACCGCCTGGCCGTCGAACAGACCCTCCAACGGAGATCTACCATCCAAATCGTGAGAGGTGAATGATGCCAACTGCTGAAGATGTCAGCCGGCCCGAAACCACGGCGCGTCACGGTTTGAATTGGTGACTGGCATGGCCTCCTACAGGGTTTCAAGACCTCGATTCTCCGCAGCGTGGACCTCGCATACTCAGATTGGTCGCGAGTTCGACGGAAATATTCTAACACCTGACGCGTACATCGCTGTCGAGAGCGTGTACATCGATGTCGCCGACCATGCGCACAAGTCCGCTGGTCGCCCAGGTCTAGCAATCTCCGGCGTAGAATGCCCAAACGCAGCCATTGCCCCGGTTCCTGGCGAGACAGTCAACTGTGAGCAACTGCGGGACGGAGCTGAGTTTCCTGCGCCGCGCCTTCCAGAACTGATTCGTACCTGCCTGCGCGAGATCGCTTGGTATCGGATTGTGGCGACCAATCGAGAGTTCGAGGTTCACTTCGGATGGGACTACACCATGTATGTGATCTGCCCTAGTGAGATGCCCGCAGAACTCGTGGCTGAGGCTGAGAGGCGAGGAGTGCAGGTGGAGCTTGCTCCGTCTCCACATTGGCCGAAAGAGAGCCCCTAATTCTTCGAACGGCAAGGATGACGTCGATTTCGTCGATCGCCAAGCAGTCACCCCTTCCCCAGCGCCTCTTCACCCCCGGTGCTGAAGAAGGACCTCTTCATCCCGTTCTGCCTCGCGCTGGCCGCCGTTGGGGTGCCGTTCGCGTTGGATACGGGTGGAAGAGTCGGCGGGAACGATTCACGGGCATCCCATTTCGGGGAAGGAGTTCAAGAAGCTAACCAAAGGGAACTAGTAGTGAATGCGTGCTGGGAGGTTCCTGTGCTAGATATGGTCGATCTTCAGGGCGGAGAAGTCGTCGCTTGGAACCTTGGCTTCATTGACGATGAGATCGGCATTCAAGACGCGCTTCCAAGTCTGACCGAGGACTTGGCGCAAGTTCACTACAATGGAGGTGTCGTCTTGGACGTCGGCTGGTACCCCGAGTGCTCGTTGACGGGTCACTTTGTCGTCATGGTCGTTGTGGACGGTGCTTGGGACACCCCAGTGTTTTCGGGTTCTGCTACGAGCTTCTCCGGCCTTCGAGAGGAGATTCAGCGGGCCGCCATCATTGCCCGCGCCTCATCCAGCGCGTTGGGTGGAGCCTGACGGCCTGGGCATTGCGTGACAGAGGGCGTGTCGCCGGCCCTTCGGAGACGGTCTGGCGCGCGAATGCGTCTGATGAGGACGGTGCGTCACCCCTTCCCCAGCGCCCGCTTCACCCCTCGGCTCCCCGCCGCCACCATCGTCCCAATCCCCCCCGCCGCCAGCACCGGCAGGGCGAACGGCAGCACCCCGACGGCGGCCAGCGCCAGGCAGAACAGGATGAAGAAGTCCTTCTTCAGCACGTACGCGAAGAACACGAACAGCTTCTGCTTCAGCGTCTTCTGCTCCACGTCCTTCGGGATGTTCCACGAGATGTCGTAGAAGTCCCCGGACCCGATCCGGATCAGCTCCACGTAGTAGATCAGCGCCACCACCAGGTTGCTGACAGCTGCTGCCACGCCGCACCAGAAGAAGTACGGCCCGAACGTGGGGATCCCGCGCGCGCCGAACCCGAGGCTCGTCCAGAACACGATGTTCGTGAAGTCGTCCGACAGGGTGTCCACCCACTGCCCGAGCTTGCTGCCCTGGTGGCGCACGCGGGCGAGCTCGCCGTCCACGCCGTCCAGGATCGAGTTCCACTGCAGCAAGAACGCCCCGAGCAGCACCTGCTTGTAGCCGCCTTGCGCCACGAACCACGCGGCCGCCATGCCGAGGGCCAGCGTGATCACGCTCACCTGGTTGGGCGTGATTGGCACGTTCACGATACGGCGCGAGATGAACAGCGACACGTGCCGGTTCAGGTGCCGCGACACGATCCCGTCGACCGATTTGCGGCAGGCCTCGAAGAGGGCGTGGAACGCGCGCGCCTTGCCCTCGGCGTCCGTCACTGTGATGCCGTCGATCACGTCGTAGCGCTCGACCCACTTCGCGCCCTCGGCCACCGAGGCGTCGTGCCCGACCGAGAGCTCCACGCCGCCCCCGCGTGCCGCGAGCGCCGCGCGCACCTTCTCGGCCACGTCGGCGCGGGCCTCGTCGATCACCAGGGTGACCGCCTTCGCGCCCTTCTTGCGCAGCACGAGCACCGCCCGCGCCGCGAGGGTCATCCCCGCGAGCACCTCGTTCGGATCCGCGCCCGGCACCGCCTGGGCGAGCGCTACGCCGGTGTCTTCAGCCTTCGCCACGCTTGATGCCGTAGGACCGGATCTTCTTGTGGAGGTTCGTGCGCTCCACCCCGAGCACGATCGCGGCGCGCGAGATGTTCCACTCGAGCTCGCGGAGGGTGTCGACGATGTAGTCGCGCTCGACCTTGTCGCGGTACTCGCGCAGCGGCAGGCGCGACGCACCACTCAACCGGGGCAGGGGCGTCTGGCCGGTGCCCGCGTCGTCGTCGCCGTCGTCCAGCACGTCGGGATCCGTGCCGCGGTCGTCGTCGAACGGGCTGTCGTGCGGGTCTTCCGGGAGGTCGGCGACCGTGATGCGGGCCTCGCTGCTGAGGATCGCGGCGCGCTCGACCACGTTCTTGAGCTCGCGCACGTTGCCCGGCCACTTGCGGGACATGAGCGCGCGCACCACCGAGTCGTCGAACGACTTGCCCTTGATGCCGTTCTCGCGGCAGAACTCCTCGAGGAACGACTGGGCGAGCAGGGGGATGTCGTCGGCGCGGTCGCGGAGGCCGGGCGACTTCATCGGGAAGACGTTCAAGCGGAAGAACAGGTCCTCGCGGAACCGCCCGCCCTTCACCTCGGCCTCGAGGTCCTTGTTCGTCGCGGCGAGGACGCGCACGTCGACGTGGATGACGTGCTCGGAGCCGACGCGGCTGATCTCGCCCTGCTGCAGGGCGCGGAGCACCTTGGCCTGCGCCTGGAGCTCCATGTCGCCGATCTCGTCGAGGAACAGCGTGCCGCCGTGGGCCTGCTCGAAGAAGCCACGCTTGCGCGCCTGCGCGCCGGTGAACGAGCCCTTCTCGTGGCCGAACAGCTCGCTCTCGATCAGCTCGCGCGGGATGGCGGCGCAGTTCACCTTCACGAACGGCGCCTCTTTCCTGGGCGACAGCACGTGGATCGCGCGGCTGATCAGCTCCTTGCCGGTGCCGCTCTCGCCGGTGATGAGGACGCTCGCCTTGGTGGGGGCGACCTTCTCGATCTCGCCGAACAGCTTCCGCATGGGCGCCGAGGCGCCGATCATCTGGTAGCGCTTCTGGGCCTCGGCCCGGAGGCCGGTGAGCTCGCGGGACAGGTTCGCGCGGTCGAGGACGTTGCGGACCGACACGAGCACGCGCTCGCGGGCCAGCGGCTTCTCGAAGAAGTCGGAGGCGCCGAGCTTGATGGCGGCGACCGCGTCGTGGACCGTGGCGTGGCCGCTGATGACGATCACCGGCAGCGTGCGGGTGGCCTCGTCGCCGCGGATCTTCTCGAGCGCCTCGAGCCCGCTCATGCCGGGCAGCTTGACGTCCATGATGACGAGGTCGACAGGACGATCGGGGGCGTGCAGCACGCGCAGGCCCTGCTCGGCCGTCTCGGCCTCCAGGGTCTGGTACCCCTCACCCTCCAGCACCATCGTGAGGGTGCGGCGGATGTTCTTCTCGTCGTCGACGATGAGGACGGTCGAGGCCGTCGTCTCGGGCGCGGAGGACATCCCCCCTATCTACCACTCCCCGTCGTGGCGGGGGATTCGCAGGCGCAGCTGCGACCTTCCCCCGCGGCTCCCGAGCTCGATCCGGCCTCCCGAGAGGCGCGCCGCGATCGCGGCCGCGAACAGCCCCACCCCGCGCCCGTACCGCGCGTGGGGGTCGGCCTTGAGGCGGACCTGCCCCTCCGCGGTCTGGGCGGCCGCCTCGAGCTCCGGCGGCACCTGCGAGCCGTCGTCGAGCACGTCGACCACCACGTCGCTCCCGTCGCGGGCGATCGACACGAGCACCGCGCTGCCCGACGGCGCGTGCTGCACGGCGTTGGCGACCAGGTTCTCGATCGCGCGCACCAGGTTGTCCTGGTCGATCCGCGCGCCGTCGACCGACGCCTCGCTCTGGACGTCGATCTTGATCCGGCGCGCCTCGGCGTGGGGCTTCTGGCGCGTGACCGCCTCGTCGACCAGCGAGCCGAGCCCGAGCGGGGGGAGGCTGTCGCGGCGCAGGTTGGTGCTGCCGGAGAAGTCGATCGCCAGCAGCTCGAGGTTGCTGACGAACCGCTGGACGGACTCGGAGGCGAGCCGCGCGTCGAGGAGTGCCTCGCGCACGTCCTCGGCCTGCGCCTCGGGGGGCAGCGCGTCGACGAAGCCGCGCGCGTAGGCGAGGTTGGTCAGCACGGCGGCGAGCGGGTTCTTGAGGTCGTGGGCGAGGAGCGCGAGGAGCTCGCCGACGGTCACGGGTTCGGTCATCGGAGCTCTCCCAGCGCCGCCAGGAAGCGGGCGTTCTCTACCTCGGATCCGAACGAGACACGGAAGCGATCGGGGTAGGCCTTGAAGGTGCGCACGAGGACGCCCTTCTGCTTCAAGCCTGCCGCGAGGTCGGCCGCGCCGTCCGCGCGCACCCAGGCGAAGTTCGCATGCGTCCGTTCGGCGTCGCACTCGACCCCTGATCGAGACTGGAGTGCGGCCACGACGCGCGCGCGTTCGCGGCCGATCGCGGCCACGTGTCGGTCGATGGCCGGGGCGAGGGCCCCGAGCGCCAGGGTCGCGGCGACCTGCGAGTGCGCGGGCAGGTCGTAGGGCAGCCGCGCCTTCTCGAGCTCGCGCGCGAGCAGCGGGTGGGCGACCGCGTACCCCACGCGCAGCGCCGCGAGGCCGATCTTCGAGAGCGTGCGCAGCACGACCACGTTGGCGTGGCGCGCGAGCAGCTCGAGGCCCGTGCGACCGGCCCACGGATCGGCGCCCGCCTGCCGGAACGCGAGATAGGCCTCGTCGACCACGACGAGCGAGGGAGGATCGATCCGCGCCGCGGCCTCGGCGATCGCCGCGACGGACTCGTACGCGTAGGCCCCGGACGTCGGGTTGTTCGGCGTCGCGAGGAACACCACCGCGGGGCGCTCTCGCTCGAGGGCAGCGAGCATCGCAGGGCGATCGAGGTCCCACCGCGCGTCGAGCGGGACCTCACACACCTCGTACCCGTGCACGCGCGCGGAGATCCGGTACATGACGAACGTGGGCGTCGGGATCACGATCTTCGGCGGCCCAGAGACCGGGCGCGCGAGCGCGGCCAGCAGGATGGCGATGACCTCGTCCGAGCCGCAGCCGATGACGAGGCCCTCGGGGTCGACCCCGCCACGATGGGCTATTGCCCTGCGAAGAGCCCGGGCGCGCACGTCGGGGTAGCGCGCCGGCTCCACCTCCGAGAGCGTGCGGTCCCACAGCGCGCGCTCCTCCACCGACAACGTGGGCAGCAGCGCGGGCGCCTCGTTGGCGTCGAGCCGCACCGGAACGGTCTCCTGATCGGGGACGTACGCCTGGAGCTCCGCGAGGGCGGGGACGACCCGGGCCGCGAGCAGCGCTTCCAGTACTTCGCGGGACATGAGGGCAGGCTATCTTCGGGGCCGGCGTGGGATGAACATTTCTGTTCCTCGCTCGTCGATGAAGAGGGCCTCGGAGGCCCGCCCCAACTTGGAGGAGATTCGATGAACCCCTGGAAGATCTCGACCGCCGTCCTCACCTGTGCCCTCGGCGTCACCCTCGGCACCTCGGCCATCCACACCGCGAGCGCGGGTGACAAGAAGGACGACAAGAAGATCGAGCAGCCGAAGATGGAGTCCGCCCTCGAGAACCTGAAGAAGGCCAAGGAAGACCTCGAGAAGGCGCTCGCCAACAAGGGCGGCCACCGCGTCACCGCGCACATCCTGGTCAAGCAGGCGATCAACGAGGTCGAGTCGGGCATCAAGTTCGCCGAGGACGCGAAGGACGCCAAGGCCAACAAGGACAAGGCCGACAAGCTCACCGCGGACTTCGAGATCTGCGTGAAGGCCGGCAAGTTCCACGAGTGCTACGTCAAGTTCGAAGAGGCCCGCGCGAAGCAGAAGTGAGCGCCCGCCACGGGTGCTCGCCTCACCGCTCGACGGCCGCGCGCGCGACGGCGCGGTCGTCGAAGGGCACCCTGCGGTGCCCGACCGTCTGCTCGCGCTCGTGCCCCTTGCCGGCGATCAGCACCAGATCGTGCGGCCCCGCGTCGCGGATGGCGGTCGTGATCGCCGTCGCGCGGTCCAGGATCTCCTCGACCGCACCGTGGCCGACCAGGCCCGCCCGCAACGCCTCCGCGATCGCCTGCGGGTCCTCGTCGCGCGGGTTGTCGGCCGTGAGCACCACGCGATCGGCGCTCGCCGCCGCGGCCCCCATCGGCCCGCGCTTGTCGCGATCGCGGTTGCCCCCCGCGCCGAACACGACGGTGAGCCGCCCCGCGCAGAGCCGCCGCGCGGTCGCGACCGTCCGCGCGAGCGCATCGGGGGAGTGCGCGTAGTCGACCACCACGCACGGCGCGCGAGACACGATCTCGAAGCGACCCGCTGGCGGCGCGGCGGCCGCGATGGCCCCCGCGGCGTCCTCGGCCGGCACCCCGAGGGCGATCGCCGCGCCGTAGGCCGCGAGCGCGTTCTCGGCGAACGGCTCCCCGATGGCGCGCGTGGTGATCACGCGTCCGTCTTCGAGGCGCGTGCGGGTGCCCTCGAGCGTGACCTCGACCTCGACCGCCGCGAGATCGAGCGCCGCGTGCGCCTCCCCCCGGCTCCGCACGCCGTACCAGACGATCGGGACCCCGGCTGGCACCACCTCCGCGAGCAGCGCGCACGCCTCGTCGCAGCCGTTCAGGATCGCGGTGCCCCCGACGGGCAGGTGCATGAACAGCTGGGCCTTGCTCGCGAGGTAGTGCTCGGGGCTCCCGTGCGCGTCGAGGTGGTCGTGCGACAGGTTGGTGAACGCCGCGACACGCGCCGGCCACGTCTTCGCGTAGCCACGGGCGAGCGCCTCGCTCGTGTACTCGATGGCCGCGAACCGCGCGCCCTGCGCCTCTGCGCGCCGCATCACCTCGAGGAACCCGGCCTCGGACTTGGTGACGGTCTGTTCCACCTCGTCGAGGAAGAAGCCGAGCGTCGTCACCCGCGCGACGGGGCGCGCCACCGTCGCCAGCGCCGCGGCCAGCAGCGTGGTGGTCGTCGTCTTGCCGTTGGTCCCGGTCACCCCGGCCGTGATCAGCGCCATCGGCGGCCATCATCCCAAGGGCCGGGTGGGTGTGCTACCTCTAGTCGATGCGCGCGCGCGGCATCCTGCTCTTGTGCCTGGGCTCGGTCGGGGTGCTCTCGTGCTCCTCGGGCGGCGGCGATCTCAACGACCTCCAGGTCAATCCGCAGCCCCCGGGCAACCCGATCGCCAAGCAGAACGGCGAGGGCACGCGCATCGCGAACGACTCCACCCTCCGCGCCCGGGGCGTGGTCGTGATCGCGGTGGACACCTACGACGAGACCTTCGACGGCAAGGGTGTCGGAGACGTCTTCGTCCAGGACCCGAAGCAGGACGGCCCCAAGGGCGTGCCCTACTCGGCGCTCCGCCTCTACCGCCCCTCCAAGACCCCACCCGATCTGCAGCTCGTGCCCGGCCAGTGGGTGGAGATCGTCGGTCCCTTCAGCGCGTTCACCGGCCCTCCTGGCTCCACGCCGTTCGACGCGGGCATGTTCAGCGCCCAGATCGCCAACGGCGCCATCACGCTGGTCGGCGAGGGCAGCGAGCCCACCCCGGTCGAGCTCACGGCCGACGAGCTCACCGACCCGAAGAAGGCGCTGCCGTTCTTCAGCCGGCTCGTCCGCGTCCGCGACGTCCCCATCATGGACGTCTTCACGGCGACCCGGCCCGAGGCGCCGATCTTCAACTCCGACCGCAACGGGCCCAAGCTCTCGTCCAAGTTCTTCCCGGTCCACGACACCAAGGGCCTCGACGTGAGCAAGGGCAAGAAGCTGAAATCGGTGGTCGGCGTGCTCGACTACTTCTACACCGTCAAGTTGTGCCCCCGGTCGATCGCCGACATCGAGCTCTGATCGGCCTTCGGCCGGTCCCGCTGCTCGGCGTCGCGCTCGGCGTCGTGGCCTGTGGGCCGCCGCAAGGCCTCCACGGCGCGGGCGCCAACGCAGCGCCCACCGTCTCGGTCGTGCAGGCCACCGGTCGACCGCGCCTCACGCTCGTGCGGCGCGAGGGCGATCCGCAGTCGGCCGTCGCCGTCGAGGTGCGCGGCGAAGGCCTCGGCCTCGCGCTGGTCGGCGCGCTGATCGGGAGCCGCCTCGGCGCGGCCGGCTTCACCGGCGTCGAGGTGCACGTGGGGCTCCGCTACGCCCGCGTGCGCGCCCTCACGAGCGCGCTGAGCGAAGCCGTCGCCGACAAGGTCGACGCCGCGTGGAGCACGCCGGTCGCCAGCGCGGATCTACCGGCGCTGCAGCAGGCGCTCGAGGCCTATGGCGCGCGTCCCGTCGAGGACGCGGCGGTGAGCATCCCGGCCGCGTGTCTCGATCGCCCGACGCGTCCGCTGAGCTACCTGGCGCCTGCCAAGGAGTCGTTGGCCACCGTGGCGGAGTCCGCGCGCGTCGAGCTCGCGCGTCACGATCGGCTCAGCGTGGGCGTCGTGGGCATGGTCGGCGCCGAGGCCTTCGCGACCGCGTTTTGCGCGCGCCCCGCGCTGCCAGTCGGCGCGCCGCTCGTCGCCACGAGCCCGAGCGATGCCCCCACCATCACCTTCGCCGCCCAGGATCGCGTGCTCGTCACCGCTTCGGCGCTGCCCCGCGCGCAGGTGGGCGCGCTGATCGCCGTGCTCTCCGATCCCGCCGGCGCGCTCTCGCTCCGGCTCCGCGCGGTCGACGACCTCGGGCTCGCCTCGGTGCGCGGCGCCGCCCACGCCGAGGGTGGGTGCGTGGTGGTCGAGGTCGCGCCCCCCCCGAGCAAGGAGTGGAACGAGTCGCGCGCGCTCGGACAGGCCGCCACCGCCGTCGACATCGCGCGCCAGGAGATCGCGCTCGCCGTCGAGGCGATCCACACCAGCGAGGAGGCTGCTGCCAATGCTGCCATCGCCGGAGGCGGCGACCCGCGCGAGGCCGCCGATCGCGCCGCGTGGTGGGCGTTCCCCAGCACCACCCCCAAGGCCACGATCACCACGCCCACCTACGTGGCCGGTCCCGGGGCGCTTGCCGGTGGCACGAAGCTCACCCCCGAAATCGTGCTGCCGCCCCTGCACCCCAAGTGGATCGCGGCCCTCGATCGGGCGCGCATCGCCGGGGCGCGCGCCGAGCTCGAGCTCAAGAGCCGCGCCGAGGCCGGGCAGGGTCAGGTCGTCGCGTTGCTCGCCTCGACGTGCGGCGCCGGCCACGAGGGGCTCGGCGACGCGGGCGTGGGGGCGCTCGCCGTGCACGCGCTCGCCGCGGCGTTCGTGCCCGACCCGTTCAAGGCGTCCACCTCGGCCGGTGTGACGCTCGAGCCGTGGCCGACCGCGAGCGGGCTCGGGCTCCTCGCGCACGCCGCACCCAAGGAGGGTGAGTCCACCGAGGCCCTCGCCCACCGCGTCGGTGACGCCCTCGGCCGCGCGTTCCTCGCCACGCCGCTGCCGCGAGAGGCGTTCCTCGCCGCGCGCAACGAGACCCTCGCGCTGCTCTCCGCGCCCCCGAAGGGTGGCGACCTCGTGATTTCGGCGCTCGGCTCGCTCGCACCCGCGCACCCGAGCTGGCTCGACCCGCGCGGCACGCTGGAGGCGGTCGCCAAGGCCTCGCCCGAGCTCGCGGATCTGCGCCTCGCCACGCTCCGGCGAGGGCCTCTGCGCCTCGCGGTCGTCGGGCCGGAGAGCGCGGCCAACAAGGTGGCGCGCGCCGCCGAGCGCTGGGTCCCGCGTCGCGCCGGCGAGTCGCGCACGTGCCCCGTCGAGGATCCGGGGATGCTCCCGAAGGGCCTCGTCCACGCGCGCACGGTCAAGGGCGGCACCGGCTTCGCGATCGCGGTGCCCGTGGACGACGGCCTCCGCGACGCGGGGCCGCTGCTCGCCGCGCTCCTCCAGGCCAAGCTCGAGCCCGAGCTCTCGGCGTTCGTCACCAGGGTCGAGGTGCGCTTCCTCCGTGGCGTCGGCCGCCACGCGCTCGTGGTCCTCGCCCTGGCCGCGGACGCCAACGTCGATCCGGCGGTGGCGCGCACGCGCACGCTGCTCGACAAGATCCGCGGCGGTGGCTTCGGCGACGACGACGTCGGGCTCGCCGACAAGAACGTGAAGGCCGCCGCGCTCACGCGCGCGCTCGATCCGCGCGCCCGCGTGGTCGACGTCTGGGTCGGCGCCGGCAAGCCGGTGGACGCCGCCGCCGTGCGCAAGGTGGCGGGGATCGTGCTGGTCGAGGAGCGTCACCAGCTGGTGATCGCGCACCTGAAGTGAACGGAGCGAGCGGCCGCCTCCACGGGCGGCCGCAACAGCCAACGAGAGCTACCGTCCGAGCAGCGCGTCCCAGCGGTGCACCGGGGCGAGCGGCGTGTGGGCCAGCTCCACCACCAGATCCGTCATCGCACGGACGACCCACGAAAAACTCTCCTCGCCCAGCGAGGACACGTCGAAGTCGGGCGCCGAGTTCATGAAGTCGATGGCGTACGGCACGCCGTCGCGGATGCCGAACTCCACCGTGTTCATGTCGTAGCCGAGCGCTTCGCAGAGGGTGCGCGCGTGGGCCTCGCAGGTGGCCACGAGCTCGGTCGAGAGCGGGGGCATCGACTGCCGCGCGCCGCTGTAGCGCTCGAAGTGCGAGAGGCGCGGGTCCCAGGGGAGCGCCAGCACCTGCTTCTTGCCGACCACCACGCACCGCACGTACTGGCTCCACTCGATCGCCTCCTGGACGATCATCGTGTTGCGCCCGGTGCGGTCGTAGGTGCGCAGGAGGTCGTCCTTGCTGGTGACCCGGTAGACGTCGCGGAAGCCACCGCCCCAGTGCGGCTTGACGAACATCGGGAAGCCGAGCTCCTTGCACATGCCGTCCCAGTCGAGCGGGTAGGCGAGGTTCTTGAGCGAGGCCTCCGAGACGTCGTCGCCGTAGGTCTTCGACGGCAGCACGTAGGTCCTGGGCACCGGCACGCCGAGCCGCGCGGCGAGCGCTGTCCCGAAGGCCTTGTCGTCCGCGATGCGGAAGAACGGGTTGTTGATGACGTGCGAGCCGGCGAGGGCCGCGAGCTTCAGCACCGGCTGGTAGCAGGCGATGTCGTGGCTGATGCGGTCGATCAGCACCTCGTAGGCCGGAGGCACGTCGACCCGCGTGAGGTCGATGGTCACGTACTCGCCGACGACCCCGGCCTCGCGGCGCGCGATCTCGGCGATCAACGCGTCGGGGAAGCTGCGTTCGCGCCCGACCAGGAGCCCCACCCGCTTCATGCAGTCATCCTCTCTCGGCGTGGCTACTTGCCGAACAGGTCTTTCCAGTAGAGCACGCCGATCACCGCCGCCTGCACCACGATGAGCACCGCGAGCACGATCAGGATCGTGCGGCCGCGGTTCGACTTGGGGGTGACGGTGGTGGGGGGCGCCGACGTCTGGTGCGGGTTCGAGGTGGGCGCTCCATCGGTCCGCACACTCTCGTAGGTGGGGATCGGCTCCGCCATCGGGATCGGCTGCGACGGCGGCGCGTCGAACGCCGGCGGCGGCGCGGGGTAGGGGCCGCCGACCGGGCGACCGATCGCGAGCGCCGCCGGGAAGGTGGGCCCGACCTCGACCGGGAGCTCGCTCTCGCGCACCGCCACCGCCGTCGCGGCGAAGGGCTGTCGGATCGAGACGGGCGCCACGGGCAACCCCGTGGCGAGCTGCGTCGCCTTGAGCGTCGGCGAGATCGGCGGAGGCGTGGGCTCGAGCGGGTCGTAGCCGGAGCGCGTGCCCTCGCGGTGATGGATCGGGCTGCTCGCGGTCGGCATGCTGGGCCGCGCGAAAGACGGCGGCGGCGCGTCGGCGTAGGCGTTGCCGGTGCCCGCGGCGCGCTGGGCGGCGCGCTCGAGGGCCTGCTGGATGAACGCGCGCCGCTTGTCGTGGCTCTCGTGGAGGTACTGCCTCGTGAACGCGGCCACGTCGTCGCTCGTGGTCGGCATGCGCAGCTCGGAGAGGGCGCCCTCGAGCGCGCGCTGCAACGCGGAGGCGCTCTCGAAGCGATAGCGCGGGTCGGGGGCGAGGCAGGCCTGCAGGATCGCGCGCACGATCTCGGGATACTCGGGGCCGAGCGGGTTCGGCGGCTGCCCGTGCATGAGCTGCTGGATGACGTCGGCCTCGCCGAGCGGCTCGTAGGGCTTGCGCCCGGTGAGCAGGTACTGGAGGCACGCGCCCACGGCCCACACGTCCACGCGGCGATCGATCTTGCCGGTGAGCGCCTGCTCGGGCGGCATGTAGTGGATCTTGCCCTTGAACGTGCCCGCCTCGGTCTCGGCGAGCATGCGGTTCTTGGCCTTCACGATGCCGAAGTCAATCAGCTTGATGGCGCCGCGCGTGCTCACGAGGATGTTCTGGGGCGAGACGTCGCGGTGCACGACCTCGAGCGGTTGACCATGGTCGTCGCGGAGCTCGTGCGCCGCGTGCAACCCCGCGCACGTGTCGGCCATGATGCGCAGCGCGACGCCGACGGGGAACTGGCCCTGCGCCTTGGTCACCGCCATGCGCAGCCGCGAGAGCGCGTCGCCGTCGACGAGCTCCATCACCAGGTAGAGGACGCCGTTCACCTCGCCGAGGTCGATGATCTGCGCGACGTTCGGGTGTTCCACGCGCGAGGCGATGCGCGCCTCGTCGAGGAACATGTGCTCGAACTCCTTGTCGCGACCGAACTCGACCTTGATGGTCTTGATGGCGACGAGCTTCTCGAACCCGCGCGTGCCCGTCATGCGCGCGAGGCGGACGCTCGCCATGCCACCCTCGGCCAAGAGGCCGAGGATCTCGTAGCGGTCCAGCCGACTGCCGGGGGAGAGAGCGTTGGCCAAGCGGGCTCCAGACAGTTGACCACGGAACGAACGTTTCTGGCCAGAATCAGCGTCGGGCACGCGCCGCCTTGACAGCCGCGCGGAGGCCAGTAGAGTTCGCGCCCCCCTGTCCCACGGGGGCTGCCCTGGATCCCTCTTCGAGGGTCCCCACGGCCTCGCCCCGTCCCTCCCCCTGAGACGCACACGAGACGCCGAAGACCATGCCGACGATCAATCAGCTCGTGCACCAAGGCCGCGAAGTCCTCAAGAACAAGACGGCTTCCCCCGCGCTCAAGTCCTGCCCGCAGAAGCGCGGCGTCTGCGTCCGCGTGTACACGACCACGCCGAAGAAGCCGAACTCGGCGCTCCGCAAGGTCTGCCGCGTGCGTCTCACCAACGGGATGGAGGTCACCTCCTACATCCCCGGCGAGGGACACAACCTCCAGGAGCACTCGGTCGTCCTGATCCGCGGCGGCCGCGTCAAGGACCTCCCCGGCGTGCGCTACCACGTCGTCCGCGGCACGCTCGACGCCTCCGGCGCCGCGGGCCCGAGCTCGACCAACAAGGCGACCCGTAACCGCAAGCGCAGCAAGTACGGCGTCAAGCGCCCGAAGACCTGAGCTCCCCAAGCCTCTGATTCCGATACCTCAGACCTCTAGCTGAAGAGACCAAGATGCCCCGTCGTCGCGAAGTCCCCAAGCGCCGGATCAACCCGGACCCGAAGTACAAGGACAAGCTGATCGCCAAGTTCATGAACACCGTCATGGTCGACGGCAAGAAGGCGGTCGCCGAGGGTATCGTCTACGGTGCGCTCGAGGTCGTGAAGACCCGCTTCAAGGAGGACCCGGTCGAGGTCTTCAAGAAGGCGATGGACAACGTCAAGCCGAAGCTCGAAGTGAAGAGCCGGCGCGTCGGCGGCGCGACCTACCAGGTCCCCGTCGAGGTGCGGCCCGAGCGTCGCGTGGCCCTCGCGATGCGCTGGATCGTCCAGTACGCCCGCGACCGTGGCGAGAAGACGATGCGTGAGCGCCTCGCTGGCGAGCTGATGGATGCCTCGCAGCTCCGCGGCAACAGCGTCAAGAAGCGCGACGACACGCACAAGATGGCCGACGCCAACAAGGCGTTCGCCCACTATCGTTGGTGATCGGCTGATTGAGGCCTCCCGAAAAAGAGATGAACTTCTTCACATAGAGACCGGGTGTAGCCCCTCGAGCACCGTCCCTCGCGGACGGCCGAAGCTCCCCCCGGACCCTCCCTCCGACACGAAGTAGCCCGACAAACAGCGGGCGAAAGTCGGGGGAGGGTTTTCGTTTGAACGAAGCCCCCCTGGAACCAAGGACGCACGACGCATGGCCCGCGATTTCCCGCTCGAGAGACTCCGCAACATCGGCATCATGGCCCACATCGATGCGGGCAAGACCACGACGACCGAGCGTGTCCTCTACTACACCGGCATCAACTACAAGATCGGTGAGGTCCACGAGGGCGCTGCGACCATGGACTACATGGTCCAGGAGCAGGAGCGTGGCATCACGATCACGTCGGCGGCCACCACCTGCTTCTGGAAGCCGGTCGCCGGCCCCTACGGCGGCATCCAGCACAAGGTCAACATCATCGACACGCCCGGACACGTCGACTTCACCATCGAGGTGGAGCGCTCGCTCCGCGTGCTCGACGGCGCGGTCGCGGTGTTCGACGGCGGCAACGGCGTCGAGCCCCAGTCCGAGACGGTCTGGCGCCAGGCCGACCGCTACAAGGTCCCCCGCATCGCGTTCATCAACAAGATGGACAAGACGGGCGCGTCCTTCCAGATGTGCCTCGACTCCATGAAGGAGAAGCTCGGGACCAACGCCGTGGCCGTCCAGTGGCCCGTCGGCGAAGAGGACCAGCACAAGGGCATCGTCGACCTGATCCGCATGGAAGCGGCGATCTTCGACGAGGAGTCGAAGGGGCAGAAGTTCGACTGGAAGCCCATCCCGGCCGACCTCGAGGGCATCTGCAAGAAGATGCGCGACGCGCTCGTCGAGGCCTGCGCCGACGTCGACGAGGCGATCATGGAGAAGTACCTCGCGGGTGACATCGCGAGCATCACCGAGGCCGACCTCAAGCGCGCCCTCCGCGCCGGCACGATCGCCTTCAAGCTCGTCCCCGTCGTCTGCGGCTCCGCCTTCAAGAACAAGGGCGTCCAGATGATGCTCGACGCCGTCGTCGAGTACCTCCCCTCGCCGCTCGACCTGCCGGCCATCGAGGGCATCAACCCCGACAAGCCCAGCGGCGACCCGGTCGAGCGCAAGGCCGACGACGACCAGCCCTTCTCCGCGCTGGCGTTCAAGATCATCAACGACCCGCACGGCAACCTCACGTTCTTCCGCGTGTACTCGGGCCGCCTCGACAGCGGCACGATGGTCATGAACAGCACCCGCGGCAAGCGCGAGCGCATCGGCCGCATCCTCCAGATGCACGCCAACAAGCGCGAGGAGCTCAAGGAAGCCTACGCCGGCAACATCTACGCGGCCGTCGGCCTCAAGGACACCCGCACCGGCGACACGCTGTGTGACGAGGACAAGCCGGTCATCCTCGAGAAGATGATCTTCCCGGAGCCGGTCATCAACGTCGCCATCGAGCCGAAGAGCAAGGGCGACCTCGAGAAGCTCGGCGTCGGCCTCATGAAGCTGGCCTACGAGGACCCGAGCTTCCGCGCCTACACCGACGAAGAGACGGGGCAGACCATCATCGCCGGCATGGGCGAGCTGCACCTCGAGATCATCGTCGACCGCCTCCGCCGCGAGTTCAAGGTGGAGTGCAACGTCGGCCGCCCCGAGGTCGCCTACCGCGAGACCATCACGCGTCGTGTCGAGCACATCGACATGAAGTACGCCAAGCAGTCCGGTGGTCGCGGCCAGTACGGCCACGTGCGCATCCACCTCGAGCCCTCCGAGCGCAGCGCGGGCTACGTCTTCGAGAACGCCGTCGTCGGCGGCGCGATCCCGAAGGAGTTCATCCCGGCGGTCGAGAAGGGCATCAAGGAGGCCATGGAGCGCGGCGTCCTCGCCGGCTACCCGTGCATCGACTGCAAGGTCACCCTCTACGACGGCACCTACCACGACGTCGACTCGTCGACGGGCGCCTTCGAGATCGCCGGTTCGATGGCCTTCCAGGAGGGCGCCAAGAAGGCGGGCCTCGTGCTCCTCGAGCCGCTCATGAAGGTCGAAGTGACCGTCCCCGAGATGTACATGGGCGACGTCATCGGCGACCTGAACTCCCGTCGCGGCAAGATCAACGGCATGGTCCAGCGCGGCAACGCGCAGATCATCGACAGCGAAGTGCCGCTCGCGCAGATGTTCGGTTACTCGACCGACCTGCGCAGCAAGACCCAGGGTCGCGCCACGTACTCGATGCACTTCAGCCACTACGCGCAAGTGCCGGGCGCCATCCAGGAAGAAATCGTCGCCAAGGTGAAGGGGGCCTGACGGCCGGAGAGAAGAAGATGACCGCGAAAATCCGTATCCGCCTCAAGGCGTTCGACCACCAGCTCCTCGACAAGTCGACCAACGACATCGTCGAGACCGCCAAGCGCACGGGCGCGAAGGTCGCGGGGCCCATCCCGCTCCCGACGCACATCTCGCGCTACACCGTCCTGCGGGGACCGCACGTCGACAAGAAGTCGCGCGAGCAGTTCGAGATCCGCACCCACAAGCGTCTGCTCGACATCCTCGAGCCGACCCAGCAGACCCTCGACGCGCTGATGAAGCTCGACCTCTCGGCCGGCGTCGACGTCGAAATCAAGTCCTGAGAAGAGAGGCCGCCATGAAGTTCGACGTCTTCAACCTCAAGCGCGAGAAGACCGGAGAGATCGAGCTCTCCGACGCAGTGTTCGGCGCCGAGGTCAAGGAACAGCTCCACTACGAAGTGGTCAAGGCGCAGCTCGCCAGCCGGCGCGCCGGGACCCAGTCGGCAAAGACCCGCTCGGAGGTCTCCGGCTCGAGCAAGAAGCTCTACAAGCAGAAGGGCACGGGGCGCTCGCGCCACGGCTCGATCCGCGCCCCCGTGTACGTCGGTGGTGGTCGCGCGCACCCGCCGACCCCGCGTGACTGGTCCTACCGTCCGCCGCGTCAGGTTCGCGTCGGCGCGCTCAAGAGCGCGCTCTCGCTCCTCGCGAAGGAAGGCCGCCTGGTCGTGGTCGACGCGCTCAAGCTCGACGAGATCCGCACCAAGGGCCTCGTCTCGGCGCTCAACCTCCTCAAGGTCGAGTCTTCGGCGCTCCTCGTCGATGCCAAGGAGAACGACGCCCTGCGTCTCTCCGCGCGCAACCTCGAGAAGCACACCGTGCTGCCCCCCGAGGGCGTGAACGTCTACGACATCCTCCGCCACGACCACCTGGTCCTTTCCCAGGACGCGGCGAAGGCCCTCGAAGCGCGCTGCCTGCGCGTCTGAGCTGAAGGAGCAGTTACGATGACGCCCGAGCAGATCATCAAGCGGCCGATCCTCCTCACGGAGAAGGCCCGCATCGCGCAGGAGAACTCGAACAAGTTCTCGTTCGAGGTCGCCCTCCGCGCCAACAAGATCGAGATCAAGAACGCGGTGCAGTCCCTGTTCAAGGTGACGGTCACCGATGTCAACACGCTGATCGTGCGGGGCAAGATGCGCCGCATGGGCCGTGGTGTTGCCAAGACCCAGAACTGGAAGAAGGCGATCGTGACCCTCAAGCAGGGTGACGCGATCAAGTTCTTCAGCGGCAGCGAGGAGTAGTCCGATGGCCGTCAAGTCCTACAAGCCGACCTCGCCGTCGCGTCGTTTCTACAACGACTACGACTTCAGCGATCTGTCCAAGAAGGCCCCCGAGCGCAGCCTGCTCGAGGTCCGCAAGTCGACCGGTGGTCGTAACCAGCACGGGCGCATCACCACGCGCTTCCGTGGCGGTGGCCACAAGCGTCGCTTCCGCGTCCTCGACTTCCGCCGCGACAAGATCGGCATCCCGGCCACCGTCGCCGCGCTCGAGTACGATCCCAACCGCACGGGGCGCATCGCGCTCCTCCACTACGTCGACGGCGAGAAGCGCTACATCCTCGCGCCCGACGGCCTCAAGGTGGGCGACAAGATCGTCGCGTCGCGCAACGCCGACATCAAGCCCGGCAACTCGCTGACCCTCCGCCACATCCCCCTCGGCACCGCGGTCCACGCGGTCGAGATGAAGATCGGCAAGGGCGGCCAGCTCGCTCGCTCCGCCGGCGTCGCCGCCCAGGTGATGGCCAAGGACGGCGACTACGCCCAGATCCGCCTGCCCTCGGGCGAGATCCGCAAGGTGCACCTCGACTGCCGCGCGACGGTCGGTCAGGTCTCCAACATCGAGCACCTGCACGTCTCGCTCGGCAAGGCCGGTCGTTCGCGCTGGCTCGGTCGCCGCCCGCACAACCGCGGTGTGACGATGAACCCGGTCGATCACCCGATGGGTGGAGGCGAGGGCCGTACCTCTGGTGGGCGCCATCCGTGCTCGCCGTGGGGTCAGCTCTCCAAGGGCAAGAAGACGCGCAACAACAAGCGCACCGACTCGATGATCATCAAGCGCCGCAAGTAGGAGTCAGAGAGATGCCCCGTTCCGTAAAGAAGGGCCCCTTCATCGACGGCCACCTCCTCGAGAAGATCGAGGAGGCGGTGAAGACCAAGAACAAGAAGGTCATCAAGACCTGGTCGCGGCGTTCGACGATCGTCCCCGATGCGATCGGCCTCACCTTCGCGGTCCACAACGGCCGCAAGTTCGTGCCGGTGTTCGTCACCGAGAACATGGTCGGGCACAAGCTCGGCGAGTTCGCGCCGACCCGCACGTTCCACGGCCACTCCGGCGACAAGAAGGCCAAGGTCAAGGGCAAGAAGTGATCGCGGCGGGCTCCGCCACCGGCTGGGCTCGTCTTCGATCACTCTCTTTCGTCCCGGGGCGCGCGCTCGTTCGAGCGTGCGCCTTCGGGTTTTTTGTCGTCGGGTGCAGGAGCCACGCGCCGACGGCCGTCGAAGCGGGGCCGGCTCCCTCGGCGTCGCTGGTGGTCACGGCCGCGGTGCCGGCCCCTGCGACACCCCCACCAGCGCCCACGGGCAGCGCGCCCGAGCCGCCGCCGTTCGACGATGCGTGCACCACCCACGCCGACTGCGTGGCCCTCGATCACTTCGTGGACCCGGACTGGCGTTGCTGCCTCGGCTGCGGGGGCACCGTCGCGTCGTCCTTGTCGTGGGCGAAGGTATTCCTCGCCTACTGCGCCGACACCAAGCTGATGCGCGACTGCCCGGTGCCCCAGTGCGACGCCGGCACGGCGGCCGCCCGGTGCATCGCTGGCCACTGCGCGCTCCTGCCCGGGAAGAAGCTCTAGCGGCTGCGTCGCACGAACCCGACGAGCCCGCGCGGTCGGGCCAGGATGGCGTCCTTCTCCGGGCGCGACAGCTGCTTGAAGGCGTACTCGATCGAGAGCGCTTCGCCGCGTTCGCCGATCCGCGCCTTCGCGAGCAGTTCGAGCGGCCCTCGGCCCCGCGTGTAGCGCGCGCCCTTGCCGCGCTCGTGTGCGGCGAAGCGCGCCGCGACGTCGAGCGCGATGCCCGTGTAGAGGCTCCCGTCGCCGCACGCGAGCACGTAGATCGACCAGGCCTCCGCCACGGGCGCAGGGTACCCTGGCGACGCGCGATGCACCTCGAGACGCTCACCACCCCCCCTGGCACCCCGGTCGTCGTGCGCGCGCACGGGCTCCTCTCGGAGCAAGAGCAGCGCGCCCTCGCCGACGACTGCTTCGCCCTCGAGCAACGGTTCGTCGACGCGAGCATCAGCGGCGCCCGCGAGGACTGGCGGAGCGGCAGCATCGTCTACGACCCGCCCGCGAGCGGCCTGCTCGTGGGGGAACGCGTGCGCGCGATCGCCGCCGAGGTGGCGACGAGGCTCGGGGTCGCCTCGCTCGCCACCATCGCCTCCCTCGAGTGCCAGCTGGCGTTGTACGGCGATGGCGGCTTCTACAAGCTCCACACCGACTCGCGCGGCCCCGACGTCGAGCGCCGCGTGCTCTCCTATGTCCACTACGTCTCGCGGCGTCCGCGTCCGTTCGAGGGTGGCGCGTTGCGGGTGGTCGCGCCGGGCGGCGGGGCGCTCGAGATCGACCCGGAGGATGGGACGACCGTCTTCTTCCCGAGCGAGCTCGAGCACGAGGTGCTCCCCGTGCGCGTGCCGTCCGGGGCGTTCGCCGACGGTCGATTCGCGATGACCGGCTGGATCTGGCGCCCCTGACGCCTTTGGCCAGAGCGGCCACCGCGCGAAGAGACAATGTCGTACCGCTGACACGGCCCTTGCGATCGGTCATGATCGTCGACCATGCGTCGCTCCTTGGCTCTCTTCGCGGTCCTCGGTTGGCTCGGTTGCGGAGGCGCCACCGGCGCCACCGATCTGCTCGACGATGGCTCGGTGAAGGACGCCGAGGAGGAGACGACCGACACAGGTGGAGGCGACACGGGTGGCGGTGACACGGGCGCGACCGACACGGGCGCGGACACCGGTGGTGGCCCTGGCCCGATCGACACCGGGCCCGACGGGAGCGCGTGCGCCACCTGCGGCCTCGACACCGACTGCGACGGCATCCCCGACTCGGTCGAGGGCCGCTACGCGCCGGCCGGTGCCGTCGACACCGACAAGGACGGCACCCCCGACTACCTCGACGACGACAGCGACGGCGACGGCATCCCCGACAAGCTCGAGTGGCGCACGGCGGGCTGCGATCCGAGCGTCGAGGGCAACGACGCCGACGGCGACGGCGTCCCCAACTTCCAGGACCTCGACTCCGACGGCAACGGCCTCCCCGACAAGGACGAGGTGTGCCCGCCGGCCGCCGTGCTCACCAAGCTCGGCTACCCGGCGTGCGTCGTGGGCGTGCCCTACGACTTCGACGGCGACGGCGTGCCCGACTTCGTCGACTTCGACAACGACCACGACAGCAGCAAGGCCGACAAGTCGATCGGGCTCGCCGACGCCGCGGAGCTCAAGGACAACACGGGCAAATACGTCGGGCTCGTCGACACCGACGGCGACGGTATCCCCGACGTCTACGACGTCGACAGCGACGGCGATTTCATCCTCGATCTCGACGACGGCGTCACCGACCCCGACGGCGACAAGATCCCCGCCTTCCGCGACAAGGACAGCGACGGCGACGGCGTGCCGGACAGCTGCGAGGCCCGCGGCAGCGCCACGCCGACCGCGGCCGACGTGACCAAGCCCCTGGCCGACACCGACGGCGACGGCATCCCCGACTACCTCGATCTCGACAGCGACAACGACTTCCTCGCCGACGGCAAGGAAGACCTGAATGGCGATTGTCTGGTCGGCGCGACCGAGACCAACCGCCTGAAGGGCGACACCGACGGCGACGGCGTCGGCGATCTCGGCGAGGTCGCGCTGCTCGGCGTGGCGGCGGCCAAGGACCCGACGACCGACCCGTACAAGGCCGGCAAGTTCTTCTTCATCGAGCCCTACTCGGTCGACGGCAGCGCCAAGCCCTCGCCCGCGTCCACCCCGCTCGCCCTCTCGACCAAGCTGAACCAGGCCGACGTGGCCTTCGCCATCGACACCACGACGTCGATGGACGGCATCGAGGCCAACCTCGCGTCGAGCATCGCGAGCAAGATCATCCCCGGGCTCGCCGCCAAGATCCCCGACCTCGGGCTCGGCGTGGTGGGGTACGACGACGCGCTCTCCAAGCCGTGGGGCGACTCGGCGGGCGACAGCTTCGTCTGGTTCCCGAACGGCAAGACCACCGGCAGCGACATCACGACTACGACCGCCGACGCCATCGCGGCGGCCGGCAAGCTCACCAAGACCACCCCGGGCGGCAGCTACCCCGAGGGCACGGTGCCCGCGCTGTGGTGGCTGCTCACCGGCGACGCGATGACCTTCGTGTCGTCGAGCGCCGGCACGACCAAGAGCTTCCCGGCGGTCACGGGCCTCACCAGCGCGCAGTTCGGCGGCATCAAGTTCCGCAAGTCGGCCCTGCCGATCCTCATCAACACGAGCGACGCCAACATGCACAACGGCCTCACCACCGGGTGCAACGTGCCGGTTGGCACGACGGCCATCTCGAGCTCGCTCTGCCTGCCGATCGCCTACGCGAGCAACGCGGCCTCCGCGTCTTCGATCGGCCACTCGCCCACCATCAGTGAGCTCCTCACCAAGATGAACGCGCTCGGCGCCAAGTACATCGGCGTCTCGGTGCACGGCCCGGGTGGCAGCCGCTCCTCGGCGCTCGACCGCACGCTCGACGCCTCGTACTACGCGAGCGCGGTCGACATGCTCTATCTCGCGCGCGGCACCGGCGCGAAGGTCCCGCCGAGCGTCCTCGGCGGCACGGCCCTCGACTGCAAGACCTCGCAGGCCGGCGCCACCGCCAACCCGGCCGACCTCGACGGCCAGTGCCCGCTGGTGTTCGACATCGGCTACACCGGCACCGGCCTCGGCGACACCGTCGTCAACTCGGTCGTCGCGCTGCTCGACGCGATCAAGTTCGACGTCTACGTGCAGGCGATCCCCACGCCGAGCGGCGGCGTCGATCCGGTCGACGCCTTCATGCAGAGCGTGCTCCCGCTCCCCGCGGGCGGCACCGATCCCGTGAGCGGCAAGACCTGCGTGACGTTCCCCACCACCGCGACGGCCGACAACTTCGTCGGCCCGAAGGCGACGACGGGCAAGGACAGCCTCAAGGAGACGATCCTCGATCTGACCCCGGGGCCGCTCTACTGCTTCTCGGTGGTGCCGAAGCCCAACACCACCGTCATCCCGACCACGAGCGCGCAGGTGTTCCGCGCCGATCTCCGCACCCACGCGCAGCGCCCGCCGCCCCCCGCCGGCCCCGGCGGCACGTTCGTCCTCGGCGCCGACCGCGAGGTCCTCTTCGTCGTCCCCCCCAAGCTCAACTGAGGTCTCATGCGCAACGTCGTCCTCCTCGCCCTCGTCGCGGCGTCCGGTTGTTCGAGCAGCGAGGGCGTCGCGCCCGACGAGGATGCGGCCCTGGAAGCGACCGCCGACGACGGGGTGGACGCCTCGCCGACCGATGGCAGCATCGAGGGTGCGATCGACACGGGCTCTCCCG
>Ga0154020_10001880_pt1 | contig 25630 bp, 19 predicted proteins | sample Klosneuvirus_201_FD_109709 | JGI IMG/M metagenome (GOLD analysis project Ga0154020, IMG submission 109709) | Active sludge microbial communities from wastewater, Klosterneuburg, Austria - Klosneuvirus_20160825_MG | ecosystem: Engineered > WWTP > Aerobic digester > Activated sludge | place...
AAGCGGATCCCGCACAAACTGCGCAATTTCCACACCACCACAAGATACATCGTTTACGAGCACCGCGGGCAACGGCTCGACGTCACCAGTGCTGGAACAGGGATTGCTCACCTGATGGGCTGGGACCCGTCCGACGGAGGCTGCCATGAGCGTGGGCGCAATGATGACAACCAAGGTGGTGTGCGTCCGGCCGGCGCTGCCCATTGAGCAGGCCCACGCCATCATGGTGCGGCGGGGCATCCGGCACCTTCCGGTGGTGGAGGGGCGCAAGCTGCTGGGCGTGCTCAGTGACCGGGACCTCCTGATACGCGCGGTGTTGGACCCGGACGGGACGTTGCGTTACCCGGACTGCGTGGCGGCGGACGCCATGACGCCAACGCCGTTCACTGCGTCCATGCAGGACACCGTCCCCCAGCTGGCCGCCCGCATGATGGACCAGCGCGTGGACTGCCTGCCGGTGGTGGATGCGCAGGGCCGGCTGCTGGGGCTCATCACCACGGTGGACCTGCTGGGTGTGCTGCGCGCGCAGCCGGGGGCCGCGGCGCTCCCGTTCCGCTTCACCCTGCATGACAGTGACGAACATGAGCTGGGCGAATGACGCCACACCTCAGCGCGCAAACGGTTTGACCACCACGGCAATGACAATGCCCACCATGAGCAACGTGGGGACCTCATTCATCACGCGGTAGAACGTGTGCGGCTTGACCTGGTGGTTCTTGAGCAGCGCCTTGCGGTAGTGGGACGCCATGCCGTGGGAGCCAAACAACAACGTCACCAGCGTGAGCTTCAGGTGCATCCACGGCTGGTGCAGATAAAATGCCGGCGCCGCAATGATCATCCACAGCCCCGTGCCCAACGCCACAATGGCCGCGGGTGTGGTGATGGCGTTGAGCAGGCGGCGTTCCATGATCTGCAGGCGGTCCATGACCACCTGCTCGGTTTCCATGGCGTGGTAGACGTAGAGCCGCCAGAGGTAGAGCATTCCCGCCATCCAGCTGATGACGGCCATGACATGGACCGCGCGCACCCAGAGCATGGCAAAACGCTGTATCAGACCGCCTGGGACATGCGCATGCCGTTGGCCATCTGCCGGACGTAAGCGTCAAAGACCATGGCAATGTTGCGCAGCAGGGGTTGTCCCAACGTGGTCACCTTGATGGCGCCGGGGGTCAGCTTCACCAGCCCGTCCTTCTCCATGGCCGCCAGCTGCTCCAGCTCATAGGCAAAGTGTTCATCAAAGCGCACCCCGTGGTCTGCCTCCACCGCGGCCTTGTCCACCGCCAACGCGCAGAACAGCCGGTTGATGATGTTGCGGCGCAGCCGGTCCTCCTCGGAGACCACCAGGCCGCGCACCACCGGCAAACGGCGCTGGCCCACCAACGTCAGGTACTCCTCCACATCCCGCGCGTTTTGCAGGTAGCCAAACTCCACATCCCCAATGGCGGATGCCCCAAACGCCAGCACGTGGCTGTCCTTGCACGTGGTGTAGCCCATGAAGTTGCGCCGCAAGGTGCCGTTGGCCTGCGCCACGGAGAGTTCATTGTCCGCCAGGGCAAAGTGGTCCAGGCCAATGTAGCGGTAACCCAGTTTGAGCAGCGCGTTGGCGGCGGTCTCAAACAACGCCAGGCGCTCCGGCGGCGTGGGGAGCGTTTCAATCTTGAGCAGGTTCTGCTGTTTTTTGACGTGGGGAACGTGCGCGTAGCCAAACAATGCCACGCGGTCCGGACGCAGCGAGCCAACCTTTTGCACCGTGTCCAGGAAACGCTGCGGGTTCTGGTAGGGCAGGCCGTACATCAGGTCCATGTTGATGCTCACCATGCCCACCCGGCGGCATTCCTCCACCAGGCGCGCGGTCTGCTCAAAGGGCTGATGACGGTGCACCGCCTCCTGGACCACCGGGTCAAAGTCCTGCACGCCCATGGACACGCGGGTGAAGCCCAGGCGCCGCAGCGTCTGGATTTGTTCATTGGACGTGACGGGGGGATGGACCTCCAGGGACAGCTCGGCGTCCGCCTGCGGGCGGAACACGCCGGCCACGCCGTTGAACAACCGCTCCAGCTGCTGTGGTGAAAGGAACGTGGGCGTGCCGCCGCCCCAATGCATCTGCACCACCGGCGGGACCTCATCCAGGCCCGCGGCCACCTGGCGGGCCTCCCACACCACGGCGTCCACGTAGCGGTCCACCAGGCCCTGGTCCCGGGTCACCATCATGTTGCAGCCGCAGTACCAGCACAGGCTGTGGCAGAACGGAACGTGGACATAGATGGAGGCCGCCCGCGGCAACACGGCAAAGGCGCTGCGCATCAGCTGGCGGGCCACGTCCTGGCCCATGCCTTCCTGCCACACCAGGGCGCTGGGGTAGCTCACGTAGCGCGGCGCGCTGGTGGGATAACGCGCCAGCAACGCGTGGGGGACCATGGTCAATTCCTGTTGCGTAGGTTTGCCCGCGTCCATCCCCGGCTCCCGTGGGTCGAAATGTTTGCGCAGGCTTCACCCCGCCGCGCAGGTGGTGCCGGACTGGCACCCTGATTGCCCACTAATTTTCCGCCAAAGTGCAGCCGGGGTGCCAGGACGCGTGGCAGCCGGGCACGGGCATTGGGTATGCACAAGGCGCGGTTGGGAGCCGGCTGAGCAGGACACCACGCGGTCCAGGGCTCCCAAGAAGGAGAAACACATGCGCGCAACGGTGGTTCTGGCGGTGGGGATGGTGGTGTGCAGTCTGGGATGTGCACCGGGAACCGGAAGCAGCTCCAGCTCCTCGGGCGGGACGGATTTTCCCACCACACCTTCGGGCTACCTGTTCCAGAAGCTGGTGCCCGCGCAGTGCGCGTTTGATGAACGCTGCGTGGCAGACCGCGGGCGCGGGTATTCCTCCCAGGCAGCGTGTGAGGATTCCTATGTGCGCCTGGATGCCCTGTACGCGGCGTTTTTGGGCCGCAGCCTGTCCCAGTGGGCAGACCTTCAGTTCACCCTGGACGTGGACCAGGCGCGCCACTGCATTGAGGACATAGCCACAGCCAGCTGTGACACCCCGGACCTGGATGACCTGCCCAGCTGCAAAGCCGCCGTGCCTCCCCGGCAATCCCTGCCCCAAGGCGCCACCTGCACCGGGGGGGACGCCTTTGGCGAAGCCCAGCCCCAGTGTGGTGTGGGCCTGCGCTGCAATGACCGGACGGATGTGCCGGCGTGTGCCCGGTGTGTGCTGCCCGGGTCAGACGGCGCCAGCTGCACCACCAGCCAGGACTGCGAACACTACACCTGCACCAACGCCCGCTGCGCACCGGAAACGCCTCCGTTCCGCCGCTCCCAGGCCTGTGGCACCGGCGGGGCGGGTTGCCTGGGCTACCTGGATTGTGCCGGCCCCAGCACCGCACGCACCTGCCAGGAACCCTTGGCGTTGGGCGCCACCTGCTCCTCGCCCACGCCGGGCACCAGCGCGCCGGGCTGCTACCAGGACCACTACTGTGATGACGTCACCGGCCGTTGCGCCACCCCCCTGGCGGACGGCGCGGCCTGCACGCTGGGCGGCGCGCCGTGTGCCGGGCTGTGCCTGAAATCCGCTCCGGGGTCCAACACCGGAACGTGCATCTCCGCGTCCCAGGCGCCTGTTGCCGGCCAACCGTGCGCCAACGCCGGGGGCAACACCATGCTCTGCGCCCATCCCAACGTTCCCACCTACGCACAAAACGGCGTGGACGTCTGGTGCACCTGCGGCGCGGCCAAGGCCGTGGGACAGCCGTGCCTGGACAACGACGAATGCCTCACCGGCAGGTGCGCCAATGACCTGTGCGCCGAAAAGCTCACCATTGGCACCGCGTGTGACTTTGACAGCCAGTGCCAGTCTGACAACTGCGAGCAGGACATGAACTTTGATTCGTTCTGCCGCGCCCCACCCCTGTGCGGCTGAAGGCCACCGTCCAGCCGCCGTGGCTCCGCACCGGCAGGCGGCCTGCCTGCCTTCAATCCAGCCGCCAGACCACCAGGACCGCCCCGCTCACCCCGACGTCACCGTAGGCACAAGGCGCGTGTTGCAGCGCCGGGCGTCCTCAAGTAGGACCGCCGGCGCGCGCCGCCAGGGCGCCCGCGGTGCAAGCACGCGCGGTTTGATGGTTGAGGTGGATGATGCCCAAACTCAAGATTGACGGCGTGGAAATTGAGGTCCCCCCAGGAACCAACCTGGTGGAGGCCGCCAAGGTGGCCGGCAAGGAGATTCCCATCTTCTGCTACCACCCACACCTCTCCATCGCCGCCAACTGCCGCATGTGCCTGGTCCATGGCGCCCAGGGCGGGAAGCCCTGGCCCAAGGCCGCACCGGCCTGCCAGACCATTGCCGCCGAGGGCATGGAGATTGACACCGTGTCTGAGAAGACCCAGGCGGTGCGCAAGGGCGTGCTGGAGTTCATCCTCATCAACCACCCGTTGGATTGCCCGGTTTGTGACAAGGCCGGCGAATGTATGCTGCAGGACAACTTCTTTGAGCACTCCAACCGCCCCACGCGGTTCCAGGAGCACAAAGAAGAGAAGATGAAGACCTATGACATTGGCCCGCAAATCATCTTTGACGGCGAGCGGTGCATCAACTGCACCCGCTGCGTGCGGTTCATGGATGAGGTGGCCGGGGAATCCCAGCTGGCGCAGATCAACCGCGGGGACCGCAGCGTCATTGCGCCGGCTGAAGGCAAACAGCTGGACCATCCCTACGCCATGAACACCGTGGACATCTGCCCGGTGGGCGCGTTGCTGGGCAAGGACTTCCGCTTCCAGAAGCGGGTGTGGTTCCTCCAGGCCACCCAGAGCGTGTGCCCCGGTTGTGCGCGCGGCTGCAACGTCAACGTGGATGCCGGCAAGAATGACAATGAGGTCTACCGCATCAAGCCGCGTGAAAATGCCGCGGTCAACGGCCCGTGGATGTGTGATGACGGGCGCTGGACCTACCACCGCGCGCGGGAACGCCGCTTTGGCAAGGCCACCATCAAGGACAAGGGCGAACTCAAGGAGGTGGCCCTGGATGTGGCGCTGCGCCAGGCCGTGACCGTGCTCAAGAGCCACCTGGGGAAGCCAACCCTGGCCGTGGGTGTCTCCCCCCATTGGACCGCCGAGGACATCTTCACCGCCGCCACGCTGCAAAAGAGCCTCTTCAAGGCACCCACCTACGCGTTGACCGGGCTGGCGGGGTGGAAGGGTGACAACTTCCTCAAGCTGACCGACCGCAACCCCAACCGCCGCGGCGCCACCGCCATCCACGAGGCGTTGGGCCTCAAGGGTGTGCTGGACGGCAACGCCCTGTTGACCGCCATTGAATCCGGCAAGGTCAAAGCGCTGGTGTTGTTGGGCACCGAACTTCCCACCGAAGACCATGACCGTCTCAAGGCCGCGTTTGCCCGGCTGGAGGCCTGCGTCGTGTTCTCGTCAGAGAAGGACGCCGCCACCTCCCTGGCGGATGTGGCCATTCCCGTCAGCGCGTTCACGGAGATGGACGGCCTGTGGGTCAACGGGTTTGGACGCGTGCAGCGCGTGCGTCCCGCGCACCGCTTCCCCGGGGATGGCCAGCCCGGCTGGCGCGCCCTCAAGGGCCTGGCCCGGCTGCTGGACGTCAACGTCAAGGCCAACACCGTGGAGCAGGTGCTGGGGGAGCTGGCCGCCGAAGTTCCCCTCTTCAACGGGCTGACCCATGAGAGTGTGGGCGAGCTTGGCGTGGCCCGGGGCAAAGAAAGTGTGGCGCCCCGCAAGACCGGAGAAGGCAAGCCGCCGGAAGACTTCACCCTCCCGGCCCTCTGATACAAACGCGCGCAACGCCCACCACCATCCTGATGGGACCTCCATGAACGCATCTGCCCAGACCACCATGCTGCTGGCGTCCTTTGTGAAGGCGCTGGTGGTCCTGTTGGTCATCCTGCAAATTGCCCCGGTGATGACCTGGTTTGAACGCAAAATTTCGGCGTTCTCCCAGGACCGCGTGGGACCCAACCGCGCGCTGCTGCCCTTTGCCAACAAGATTCCCCTGCTGGGCCCGGTGCTCAACGTCCTGGGCCGCGCGGGCCTCCTGTTCCCCATTGCAGACGCCATCAAGGGCATCACCAAGGAGGACTTTGTCCCGGACCGCGCGGACAAGTTCCTCTTCAATGCCGCACCCTGGATTGCGCTGGTCCCCGCGTTTGTGACCTTTGCCGTCATTCCGTTTGGCCCGGACGTCAAGATTGCAGACACCATCCACCACCTGCAGGTGGCGCCTTTGGACGTGGGCATCCTCTACATCTTTGCCATCTCCTCCATTGCACCCTACGGCGCCGCGCTGGCTGGCTGGTCCTCCAACAACAAGTTTGCGCTGTTGGGCGGCCTGCGGGCCAGTGCCCAGATGATTTCCTATGAAGTGTGCATGGGCCTGGCCGCCATTGGCCTGTTCATGGTGTTTGGCACCGTGCGCCTGGACCACATGGTGCTGGCCCAGCAGGAGCTGTTGTTTGGCCTGGTCCCCAAGTGGGGCCTGTTTGTGCAGCCACTGGGCTTCATCCTGTTCTTCACCGCCGCCTACGCGGAGACCAAGCGCGCCCCGTTTGACGCCCCGGAAGGTGAGTCTGAAATTGTGGCCGGCTACTTCCTTGAATACTCCGGCATGAAATTCATGATGTTCTACACCGCCGAATTTGTGGAGATGATTGTCTTTGCGGGCCTCATCACCACCATGTTTTTTGGCGGCTACCTCATCCCGTACGTCCCGGCGGACGCAGCCATCAACGGCTTTTTGGGCCTGCCGGGTTGGGTGTGGCTCATTGGCATGCTGCTCAGCTTTGCCATCAAGTGTTTCTTCTTCATCTTCCTGCAGTTCCAAATCCGCTGGACGCTGCCACGCTTCCGTTATGATCAGGTCATGCGCCTGGGCTGGAAGATCCTGTTGCCGGCGTCCTTGGCCAACATCCTGGTGACCGGCCTGGTGATGCTGCTGTGACGCTGTGAGGCGATGATCCGCCGGCCTTCCAGATCCATGTGGTGAAGTGCCCCACCTCTTGCTAAGCACCCGCCCCCTTTGGGTTTCCTGGGCGGGAGTGTGGCCGTGGGCAAGACTTTGCTGCGTACAATGATGGTGGCGGTGGTGTTGGGTGCTTTCTCCGGGTGTGGTGGCTGCGGCAACCAGCCGGTCACCGAGGAGGAATGTGAGGTCAACGCGCAGTGTGGCGTGGGCCGGGTGTGCGTGGACAAGAAGTGTGTGGCGTCCACGGTGTGCGGCCAGGACGGGGACTGCAACGGCTGGTTTTGCGTGGAGGGACTGTGCCAGGCGTCCCCCGCCCCCACCGACGGCGGATTTTTGCCCCCGGATGCCGGCAGCAGCGGTGACGCCGGAACAGACGCAGGCACCCCGGATGCCGGGTCCCGCCGCCGGTTGGCGTTTGACCCGCCGGGTCCCATTGAGTTTGGCGCGGCGCGCCTGGGGACCCCGGTGTCCCGCATGGTGACCCTTCAGAACGTTGGCGAAGAAGCGGTCACGGTGTTCAGCCTGGCGTTGAGCGCCGGTGCCTCGGCGGAGTTCACCTTCACCCCCGCCAGCGTGACCCAGCCCATTCCGGTGGGCGGCACCGTGGCGGTGACCATCACGCACCTCCCGGTGGACGGCGCTCCGGACAATGCGCGCCTGCAGGCCTTCTCAGACGGGACGCCCAATCCCGTGGAGCTGGCGCTGGTGGCCAACTTCAAGAATGACCCGGAGCTGGACCACGTGGGCTTCCCCGGCGTGGGCGCACCGGACGGTGGGGTCAACGCCGAAGTGACGTCGGTGGAGTTTGGGGACGTGGGCCTGGGGTTTTTGCAGCAGCGGCGCGTCTTCATTCGCAACCTGGTGACCGAAAGTGCGCTTGAGCTGCAGGCGCCACAAATCATGACCGACGCACCCCCCGGCGTGTTCAACATCCTGGCCGACCGGACCTTCCCCACGTTCTTGTCCCAGTGGAACGCCAGCTGTGTGATGGACGTGGACTGCGCGGCCGGGACGTGCGTGGAAGGCGCGTGCCGGTCCGGCAGCGGTTTTGTGGACCAGGTCACCTTCACCATCCAGTTCCAGCCCACCGAGCTGCGCGCGTACACCGCCACGGTGTTGTTGCGGAACAACGACGAGGGCGGCGCCGCCGGCAACCCCGAATCCCCGCTGCTGCTCACCATCACCGGCACCGGCAAGAGCAACTGCCCCACGCGCCCGGGAACGGATGTGGCGTTTGACCTGGGCACCCAGCAGTGCAGCTACACCTGCCGCGCGGGCTTTGTGGACCTCAACATGGACGTCAACGCGCTGGGCGCATCAGACGGCTGTGAATATGAATGTACTGCGCAGCCCACGCTCATCCCGGACGTGCCGGACCTTTCAGGCGTGGACGCGGATTGTGACGGCGTGGACGGTACCGCTGCCATTGCGGTGTTTGTGTGGAGCGGCGCCAACCCGCTGGGCGCGGATGGTTCGCGCACCCACCCGTATCCCCGGCTGCAGGACGGCCTGGCAGCGGCGGGTGCGGCCAATCCCAAAAAACCCATCTACCTGGCGGATGGCATCTACGGCGGCGCCACGGCCATTTCCCTCTTGGACGGCGTGTCCATCTATGGCGGGTACCTGGCCACCCAGAACTGGCGTTTGCGTGGCGGCAACACGCTGTTGGGCGGGACCCAGCAGCCCCTCACCGGCAGCGGCATCACCACCCCCACCACCCTGCAGCTCTTCACCGTGCAGGCAGACAGCGGCACGGCCGCAAGCCCACACTCCATTGCGTTGCGGCTGCACAACAGCCCCGGTGTCACGCTGGAGGCGGTGAACCTCACCGCCGGTGCGGGGGCCGTTGGGGTGGATGGGACGCCCGGCGGCGCGGGGTTTGGCGGCGCGGCGCTCAACGGCGGGGTGGGGGTCAACGGTTGTGACGGGGACAACAGTGGCGGCGGCATTGAGGCCTGCAATGAGCTGGTGGGCAGCAACCCCGCCGGCGGGGCGGGCGGGACCGCGGGCACCAACGCGCAGTGTTCGGGTGGCGCCGGAGGGGCAGGGGGCCGCGGTGGTTTTGGCGGCATCTTCACCGGGTTCATCACGCAGTCCAATCCGGCCACGCCGGGCATCAACGCGCCAAATGGCGGCGGAACAGGTGGCAACGCCGGCGGGCGCGCGGCCAGCTGCCCGGTGGCAAGTTGTGACACCGGCGGCCTTTTCAGCACGGTGTGCTGGGGCGCCAACGGCGTGGATGGCTTTGATGGCCCGGCGGGTGAACCGGGCAACGGCGGGAATGCGGGCGCGGCGTTGGCGCTGGATGGCAGCGGCGTGCCGTTGGTGGGCCGTGGCACGGATGGGACCACCGGCGTGGCCAACGCGCTGGGCGGCGGCGGCGGTGGCGCGGGTGGCGGCGGGGATTGCACGCCCATCTTGTGCGGCCTTTCGTGCCTCTCAGACGGTGCGGCGGGCGGCGGTGGTGGTGGTGCAGGTGGTTGCCCGGGCACCGGCGGGGGTGGCGGGTTCTCCGGCGGGAGCTCCATTGCGCTGTTGCTCAACAACTCCCCCATCCAGGTCAAGGGTGGCACGTTGACCAGCGCCAATGCTGGGGCCGGTGGCCGCGGCGGTGACGGCGGAGAAGGTGGCGTGGGCGGCCAGGGTGGCGCGCCGGGAAACCCCGTGCAGGGCGAGCAGCGCGCGGGGTTGTCCGGCCGGGGCGGGGATGGTGGCAAAGGCGGCCACGGCGGTGGCGGGGGTGGCGGGTCCGGTGGATTGTCGTACGCCATCTACGCGTTGATGGCGTCACCCAACATTGCAGTGCCCAATGCGGCGGCCCCCACGTTGGTGAACGGGAGTTTTGGTGCCGGTGGTCTGGGCGGTCAGGGGGCCGTGCCCGCGAACGGGGACAGCTGCCAGCGCAATCAACCCGCGCAGTGTGGCCGTGGCGTCAACGGCGCGCCGGGAACGGCGGCCAGCAAGAACTTCTGAGGCCGGTGACGCCGCAGCGCACTGGACTGGCGGTCACTTTGAAGCGGCCACCAGGTCCAGCACCAGCGTCATGTCATCCTTGTTGCGCACGGCTCCCAGCAACGCTGAATAGGGCTTGAAGCCAAACTGGCTGGCCTTGATGCCCACTTCGCCCTTGCCGCGGAACACACCGTCTTTGACCTCCACGGTGACGGGGAAGGTGACCGGTTTGGTGACCCCGCGGATGGTGAGGTTGCCCTTCACCGTGAACTTTCCGTCGCCGGTCTTGGTGATGCCGTTGGAGACAAAGCCCATTGTCGGGAACTTCTCGGCGTAGAGCTGGTCCTCGTCCAACATGTTCTTGGTGATGTCCGCCTTGTCGCTTTCACTGGGCTCACTGGACTCCCCAAAACGTTTGCGCAACGCCAGGTCATCCACGTGCAGGGACGCCACCACAATGGTCACCTTGATGGAGGCCGTGTCTGGATTGTCCGCATCAAAGCTGATGGTGCCGCTGCTGTCCCGGGCCTGGATGACGTGGTTGTGGGCCAGACGCGCGCCCATGCCGTCTTTGAAGGTGCGAACCACCAGCAGGCTCTTGGCCTTGTCCAGCTTGTATTCCGCGGCGTGCGCCGCCGTGGCCGTGAGCCCAAGACCTACCGCCCAAGCCACGCCAAGAAATGCCCGAGCCATGTGTGCCACCTTGGTTTGCGTCATTGACCAGTAGAGGGAAACCCTACATGCGCAGGGAACCACCTTCCCCTGCGGCCGGTCAACATTGTGACGTCCAAAGTGGGATGCTGTTCAGGCGCTGGCGGTGCTGGAAGAGCCGCCGGAGGAGCCGGAACCGCCAGATTTCACCGTGCTGCTGGCCGGGCTGCTGGCTGGCGCCGCGGCCGGCGCGCTGGTGGTGCTGGTGCTGGCCGGTGCCGCCGCTGCAGGAGCGTCACCCTTGGCCGCGGGGGCGTCTGGTTTGGACTTGTCCTTGGACGTGGAGCTGTACAGGTCCGAATACCAGCCGCCACCCTTGAGGTGGAACGCGCTGGCGCTGATGAGCTTCTCCAGGGCGTCCTTGCCGCAGCTGGTGCAGGTTTTCAGCGGGGATTCGGTGATGCGCTGGACCACTTCCAGGGCGGTACCGCAGGCGTGGCACTGGTATTCATAGATGGGCATGGCTGCAAACCTCTCACGTGACGCAACGCCAACCTAGGGAGCGGGATCCCACCTGTCAACGGGATGACGACGTGGGCAACGCCTTCCAGTCCGGCTGGTCCCGCACGCGGTGGATCTCAAAACCATCCACCAGCTCCCGGGGGTGCACCGGTGCCGGCGTGGGGCGAACGCCCGCGCTGTGGGCCAGCCAGCCCACCACCGCGTTGGGCTGCACGCCGGCCTCGCGCAGGCCGGCCAGCGTGTGGCGTGGCTCGCGTTTTTGCAGGCGCGTGCCGTCCGGCCCGTTGAGCAGCGGCACATGGGCAAACACCGGAGGCGCCCCGCCCAACGCGCGCATGAGGGCCAGCTGCCGCGGCGTGGAATCCAACAGGTCCACCGCCCGGACCACGCTGGTGACACCCATGGCCAGGTCATCCACAACCACCGCAAGCTGGTAGGCCCAGACACCATCGGCGCGGCGCACCACCACGTCCCCCACCTGCGCCACCACGTCCTGGGAGACGCGCCCCACCACGCGGTCCACAAAAGACACCACGCCTGCATCCACCTTGAACCGCACGGCAGCCGCGCGGCCCGCCGCGCGTTGTGCGTCGTCCAGGGACGCGTATCGGCCACGGCAGGTGCCGGGATAGGCGGGGCCTTCTTCGCCGGCGTGGGGCGCGCTGGCCATGCGCTGCAGGTCCTTGCGGCTGCAGGTGCACGCAAACGCCCGACCATTCTCCACCAGCGTCTCCAACGCGTGTGCGTAGCGGGGGAAACGTTGGCTCTGCACGTACGGCGCGTGTGGGCCGCCCACGTCAGGTCCGTGGTCCCAATCCAGCCCCAGCCAGCGCAAACCGTCCAGCTGCTCCTGCGCTGAGCCGGCCACCACCCGCGGCGTATCAATGTCCTCCACGCGGTAGATGAACGTGCCACCACATGAGCGCGCATCCAGCCACGCCAGCAACGCGGTGCGAACGTTGCCCAGGTGCAGGGGTCCGGTGGGGGAGGGCGCAAAACGCCCCACGTCCTTGGTGCGCGGCGCCACGGGTGCTCCGTCTAGGGGATGTTGAGCAACGCTTGGCATACCAGCTTGAGCGCGGCGGGATCCTGCGGGCTCTCCTGCATTTCCGGCGCAAGCAACAGCTCGGCTTTCCCGGCGCGGGCCTGCAGGCCGGCAATGGCGTTGGCGTCACGCAGGGAGAGGTGTGCGTGGTCCGCCAGGTGCCGCGCCACGCGGGTGGCCAACGTGTGGCGGCGGTCATCCTGCACGCCGGCCTTGGCCAGCGCGTCATGGACCTCTTGCGGCGTGGGCACCGCGGCGCCGGACGCCGTGCGCACGCGGTTCACAATGAACCCGCTGGGCGTGATTTTGTACGCCAGCAGGCGGTTGGAAAACTCCAGCGCCTCCTCAATGCGCAACGGGTCTGGCGCGGTGACCACCACGTAGGAGACGTCCGGGCCGCGCAGGAATTTTTCTGCAAACAGGCCGCGCTCCTCAAACGCAGTGAACATGCCCTGGAAGTTGCGCATGAAATCCGTGATGTCACCCAGGAACTGGTCACCCACCACCTTGCCAATGAGTCCCAGCGCCGCGTCCTGCGCCTTGTTGAACAAGCGGTCCGTCAGGGACTGTCTGCCTTCCTTCGGCACAAAAAACCTGGCGATCTTCTCGTTGAAAAAACTGGATGCGCGGCCCGGCGCTTCCAGGAAGTCCAAGGCGTTCTTGGACGGAGGGGTGTCCAGCACCACCAGGTCAAAACGCGGGTCATGCACAAGTTCATGGAGCTTCTCCAGCGCCATGTATTCATGCACGCCAGACAACCCGCGGGAGAGGTGCTGGTAGACGGAATGTTGCAGCAGGCGGTCCCGTTTTTCCGGGTCCAGCACCAGCTTGCCCACCATCCGGTCAAAGGTCTCCCCGGCGTCCAGCATGAGTGCGTGGAGGCTTCCGCTGCTGCCTTCCCACAGCCGGTCCTGCGGCACCTGGCGCGGCATGCTGTCCAGGGAACCCACGCCAAGGGCGTCTGCCAGGCGTTTGGCGGGGTCAATGGTGAGCACCACCGCGCGGCGTCCCAGGTATGCGGCACACAATGCCAGCAGTGCGCTGGTGGTGGTCTTTCCCACACCACCGGTGCCCAGGCACACCACCAGCTTGCGGGTGCGCAACGCATCCACCAACACCGGACCCCTCACCGGGCCGGCCGCGGTGACGTTGGGAGGACGCAAGGCAACCATGGGTTCACACGGGAATGGCAGGCGTTTGGCGCCGTTGCAACCCCACATCACCGCCACATGGCCCTGCCGCTTTATGGGCCAACCCGTTGGCGCTACAGGGTGGGCATGTTTGGAAACGTGAAACGCTGGCGGGAACAGGGAATGGCCCAGGCCCATGCGGGCCATTGGGACGCGTGCGTGGCGCCGCTGCAAAAGGTGCTGGCCAAGGAGCCGCATGACCTGCAGGCGCGGCAACGCCTGGCTGAAGCGCTGGCCCGTCTGGGTCGCCAGGACGAGGCGGTGGCCCAATACGCGGCGGTTGCAGAAAGCTACGCGCGGGACGGGTTCCTCCTCAAAGCCATGGCCGTGTGCCGTCACCTGTTGCAGCTGCAGCCGGCGCATACCGCCACCCAGGAACTGTTGGCGCAGCTGGGCACGCGCAAGAAAGACGCCAGTGCGCCGGATGTCCCGGTGCTGGCCGCGCCCGAAGATGACAGCGCACCGCTGGAGCTCTCCAGTGACGATCTGGAGCTGTTGCCGGATGCGCAGGAAACGGCGTCTCTCGACGACAGCGAGCCGCTGGAGTTGTCAAGTGACGCCGTGGAGCTGGTGCCAGACGTTCCGCCACCGCTGCCGCGCAACACCCCCGCGCTGGATCCCAAGCTCATCCCGGCGGTGCCGCTGTTCTCCGAGCTGTCGCCCTCGGCGTTTGTGGATGTGTTGAGCTCCATGACGCTGCGCGTGGTGCGCGCGGGGGAGACGCTGCTGCGTGAAGGTGAACCCGGCGACAGCATGTTCATTGTGGTGCAGGGCGCGTTGCGCGTGGAGCGCCCGTCACGCCTGGGCGGCATGGAGACGTTGGTGACCCTGCGCGCAGGCACGTTTGTAGGTGAGATGGCGTTGTGGACGCGCGCGCCGCGCCTGGCCACGGTGACGGCCGCGCAACCTGGCGTGCTGTTGGAGCTCACGCGCGGCGCGCTGGAAGCCCTGGCGCCACGTCATCCCAGCCTGCCCAAGGTGCTGGAGCGGTTCTACAAGACCCGCCTGTTGCACAACGTGCTGCGGGCAAGTCCGTTGTTCCGCCCGTTGGATGGAAAGACCCAGGCGGCGCTGCTGGAGGCCTGCCAGCTGGTGGTGGTGGAACGCGGGACGGACATCATCCGCCAGGGGCAGGGCGCACAGGGGTTGTTTGTGTTGCTGCGTGGTCAGGCCACGGCCAGCGCGCGCACGGCGGACGGGGACACCCAGAAGTTCCCCGACCTGAAAGAGGGGGATGTGTTTGGGGAGATTGCGTTGTTCATGGGCACCCAAGCCACGGCCACGGTGCGCAGCGTGGGCACCTGCCAGCTCCTCAAGCTCCCGGCGGATGCGTTTGAGACGCTGGTGCGGCCCAACCCGGAGGTGGCGCGCGCGTTGGCGTCCCTGGGCGAACAACGCCTGCGCCGCATGGGGCTGGACATGGAGATTGACGTCGGAACGGCGTGATTGGTTTGCTGTTGCGCAGGTTCAGCCGGCGGTGGCCAGGCGTCCTTCAATCATCTTTTCGCATTCCACCAGCGCCTTGGAGAACCCTTCAATCCCCTCGGCCAGCTTGTCCTTGGCCATCCGGTCCTGCTCGTGCATGGCGCGGAAGGTCTTCTCATCCATGGTCACCGCGGCCTCGCCTTCCTTTTGCGCGCGCGCCAGCGTGAGGCGCGGGGTGAGCGTGCCCTGCATGGTGTCCAGTTCGGCCAGCAGCTTGGGCGCAATGGTGAGAAGGTCTGACCCGGTGAGCTCAATGATTTCCCCCACGTTGCGGAAGCTGGCGCCCATCACCTCCACCTTGTGGCCGTGCTTCTTGTAATAGTTGTAGATGCGCGTGACGGAGAGAACGCCGGGGTCCTCGGTGGCCGGGAAGCTGGTCTTGCCGGTCTGCTTGAGGTGCCAGTCCAGGATGCGCCCCACAAACGGGGAGATGAGCGTGACCTTGGCGTCGGCGCAGGCCACCGCCTGGTGGAATCCAAACAGCAACGTCAGGTTGCAGTGGATGCCTTCTTTTTCCAGCACCTCGGCGGCCTTGATGCCCTCCCAGGTGGAGGCAATCTTGATGAGGATGCGGTCCTTCTTGATGCCCGCCTGTTCATACAGGCCAATGAGGTAGCGCGCCTTGTTGATGGAGCCCTGCGTGTCAAAGGACAGGCGCGCGTCCACCTCGGTGGAGACGCGTCCGGGAACAATTTGCAGGATGCGCAGGCCAAACTCCACGGCCAGGCGGTCCACGGCCAGGCCCACGGCCTTCTTCTGGTCCCCACCGGCTTGTTTGCGCGCCCAGGCCACGGCTTCGGCCACCACGCTTTGATACTCTGGCATGGCGGCAGCGGCGGTGATGAGGGAAGGATTGGTGGTGGCGTCACGGGGCGTGAACTTCTTGATGGACTGGAAGTCCCCCGTGTCTGCAACCACCACCGTGTGCTGCTTGAGTTGTTCCAGCATGGACGCCATGGCGTGCCTCCGTCAGCAAAAAGAAAAAGAAGAGCCCTGCTTCCTAGCGTTGTGGGGGTGCGGTGTCACGGGTCATTGCAGGCGCCACCCGCATGCGGAAAGTGCAGTGCAACTGGCGGTGGCCACGGCGTCCTGCACACACAACACGTGGCTTTCCCGGTAGCAGGTGGTGACGGCGGATTGTTCGCACCGGTTCTGGCAGGCCTGCTGGGTCTGGGCCTGGCCACAGGTCACGGCGAGTGTGCAAACCCCGCCGTCACTGTTGAACCCGCACACGGTGCTGGCCTGGCCAAATCCCAGGCAGCCTGCGTCTGGCAGGGGCTCTTCTCCGGCGTCACGGCCGGCATCCACCGCCGCGGAGGTGCCTGCGTCCTCACGCGCCGGCCGGCCGGTGCACGCCGCCCCCACAACCATCAGGACCAACACCATCCGCCTCATGACGGAGCACAGCCTACCGCAAACGGGAAAAGGGGGGGCGGCCCTGCTAGCGTCTCCCGTCCAAAGAAGGTGATCCCATGGTGTGTGGCCGGCTTTCCAATTGGTTGGGCGTGGCGGTGTTGGCGTGGACGTCCCTGGCGTGCGTGGACATGCCGCTGGCGGGCGGGGGCCGGAGCTGCTGCGAGAGCAACCAGGATTGCGCGGACGGTTACGCCTGCACCCAGGGCGTGTGTGCGGCGCGGTGCACCACGCCTGACCAGTGCAACGTGGGTGAAGTGTGTTCGGCAGCGGGCGCGTGTGTCCCCGGCAGCACGTTGCCCAACCCGTGCGGTGAAGGAACGTTTGGGGACACCACCGTCATCACGTTTGCGGATGCGGGGGACCTCCGTGACGGCGGTGGCGGCATGGATGTCCCGGTCACCGCGCGTGATGCGTCCGGCGAAGACCACGTGACGCCGGCTGGTGACGCCGGGCGGGTGGATGGTGGCCGCCCGGATGCGTCCCGTCCAGACGGTGGACGCCCAGACGCAGCGGTTCCAGATGGAGGGCGTCCGGATGCAGCGTTCCCGGACGGTGGCCGCCCGGACGCGGCCTTGCCGGATGCTGGCCGGGTTGATGCGGGCCGCCCGGATGCAGGGCGCCCTGACGCCAGCGTCCCGGATGCAGGCCCGGTGTGTGACCCGCAGGACGCCTTTGAGCCCAACAACAGCCGCAACAACGCGGCACAGTTCCCCATGGGCGGGGCCGCACAAGGTGCCGTGTGCGGAACAGATGAAGACTGGTTTGACGTGCGCGTGCGTCCCATGGACCAGGTCATCTTCAGCGTGGTGCCGGAAAGTGCGGGCCCGCTGTCCGTTGAAGTCCAGGACCGCAACGGCGGTTTGCTGGCCACCGCCATGCAGGACTCCACCGGGGCCTATGTGGCTGTGGTGACATCGCCGGGGCGCATGGCGTTGCGCGTGGCATCTTCATCTGGAAACACCGTGCGTTACCGCGCCACGTTCCTGGTGGGCGGGGTGATGTGCACCGAGGACGCGTTTGAGCCCAATGACGCGCAGTCCAACGCGCGGGTGGCCAACGGCACCGTCAACGGCGTCATCTGCCCGGGCAACGTGGACTTTTTTGCCGTGGACGCCATGGGCGCCAACGCGCGGGTGACGGTGGACGTGGTGCCTGGCCCCGGCAGCGGGGACATTGACATCATCCTGCGGGACCCCGCGGGCAATGAGGTGGGCCGCAGTGAACGTCCCAACGGTGCCGAAAGTATCGTCGTCACCACCGCGGGCCCCGGACGTTACGCGGTGGAAATCTACGGGTGGCCGCAGAGTGGCCCCAACGCGTCCCAGGGCAGCTACACGCTCACCATGACTGCCACGGGCGGCCAGAGCTGCGTGAATGACTTTGCCGAACCCAACGACGACTTCAATGACCCCATCCCGGAGCTCCTGGTGGGCCAGCCGCAAGGGCTGGTCTTGTGTCCCATGGATGTGGACCTGTTTGTGGTGGTCCCGCCCGCGGATGGCTCGCTTGCCGTCACGGCGCGGGGCGGCCCGCTGCAACTGCAGGTGTTTGACCAGACCGGGGTGTTGCTGGCCACCGTGTCTTCCAACGGGCCCGGAGGCTTTGCGCAGGCGTTGCTCATGGCCGCCGCCAACCAGCCGTTCCTGGTGCAGGTGGGCGCCTCATCCCCGCCCGCAACTGGGACCAGTTATGAACTGTTTGCGGAGTTCTCCGGCGCCACGTGCAACGGCCAGGACGCGTTTGAGCCCAACAACAGCGGTGCCCAGGCGCAGCCCTACACGCCTCCACAATCCGCCGGGGTGACCTGCAACGGGGACGAGGACTGGTTCTTCCTCAGTGGCACGCCGGGCGACACCGTGACGGTGGTGGTGGGCACCACGGGCTTCCTCAACGTGCTGGAAATCTGGGACGCCACCAACAGCAACATCCTGGCCTCGGGCCAACCGGTGCCCGGCGGCATTGGAGCGTTGGTGACCGACCCGTCCGGGCGGTTGTGGGTGCGCATCACGTCCAGTGACCCCGGTCCCACCAGCTACGTGCTCACCGCCAACCGCTCCAACCCCAACATGTGCGTGGCGGACAATTTTGAGCCCAATGAATCACCGCAGACGGCCCGTCCCTACGGTGGTCCGGTGCAGGCACAAATCTGCGCCAATGACCGGGACTTCTTCTCCGTCGTCGTTCAGCCCGGTCCCGGGGGCAGCGCCACCAGCCTGCGCGTGCAGCTCTTCCCGTTTCCAGACACCGGGAACCTGGACGTCCGGGTGCGTGGCCCCAATGGGACGCAGGTGGGGTTGGGCAACACGCTGGGCAACGCGCCGGAGTTCCTGGACCTGGCGGTCACCGTGGCCGGCACGTACACCGTGGAGGTCTTTGGCGCGCCGGAAGGACGGCCCAACGCGGGGCAGGGCAGCTACTTCATGCAGGTGGACGTGGTGACGCAAAACCCCAACTGCCCGGATGATGGTTTTGAGGACAATGATGACTTTGGCAACTCCACGCAGCTGGGTGACCAGGCGGATGTGTCTGCGCGGTTTTGCAACGGGGACCCGGACTTCTACGTGGTGTTCACCAACACGTTTGGGGATGCCACCGTCACCCTGAGCTACGTGGCGCCGCCGCGCTTGCGCGTCACGGTGTTCAACAGCAGCGGGCAACAGGTTGCGGATGGAAACACCGGCAGCGGGCTGGAGCAGTTGTTCCTCCCGGGTCTGGCGCCGGACGCATATTTTGTGCGCGTGCAGGGTCCCAATGGTGCGGCGGACGGACGGGACTACCAGCTGACGTGGTCCAGCGCGGGCCAGCAGTGCATGGGGGATTTTGGTGAGCCCAACAACGACACGTCCAGCGCGACGCCCATCAATGTTCCGTCGCTGGCCAGTGCGGTGATGTGTGGTGTGGAGGATGTGGATGTCTACGGCCTCAACCCCACGCCCGGCCGGGGCCTGCGCGTGGTCCTGTCCGCCAACATGCGCCCGGACGGGCCGTTGGATGCGGTGCTGTTGGGGCCGGATGGCTTCACCCAGCTGGCGTCCACGTTTGGCCAGATGGGCCCCACCAAGACGCTGGCGGCGGACATCAGCCAGTTTGGGACCCACTTTGTGCAGGTCTTCAACAGCTTTGGGGACCCAAGCCCCATTGCGTACTCTCTCAACACGTCAGAGACGGCCATGTTGTGTATGGATGACATGTTTGAGGAGAATGACGGGCCGCTGGCCGCGCGCCTGCAAACCGTCAACACCACCGTCACCGCCACCGCCTGCAATGAGGACCAGGACTGGTTTGCCTATGACCTGGTGCGCGGCAACACCGTGACCATCAGCCTCAACACCATGACCGGCGCCGAAGATTTCATCCTCCTCATTGCCCCCAATGGCGGTGACCTGGTGGGACAGGGCTCCACCTTCCAGCCCATTGTCACCACCATCACCGCCACCGGCCGCTATTTTGTGCTGCCGTTCTTCCAGACTCCGTCTCCCACCGGCATCCCATACAACATCACCGTGCGCCGCTGATTTTTCGGGGTGGTGGCGTGTAGGGCAAGGGCGCATGCTTTCCAGGCCCGGGAGACGCGGTGAAATTGGCGCGCTCCGTCGTGGTTTTCTGGTAGTCTGCGGTCCATGCAGCACGCCACCGCAATGATCTGGAACCCCCGCCGCGCCGTGTTCATGGTGGCCTTGCTGATGGCCACGTCACTGCACGGCTGCAAGGCTTCTGACGGGTGCGCCCAGGACACCGACTGTGAGGGCAACCAGGGGTGCGCCGCCGGGGTGTGCCGGTTCCGCTGCAATGGGATTTCTGAATGCCAGAACGGCTTCATGTGCGGTGAGGGGTATTGCGTCCCGGACCCGGCCATGACCAACGGCGGCATGATTGACGGTGGCAGCGGCAACAACGGCAGCAGCCGCGCGGCGCTGCCGGGGTCATCCCGCGCAGGCGCCAGCAGCAGCCGCGCAGGTGGTGGGTCCAGCAACGGCGGCACCGGTGCCACCAGCACCGCGGGCGGCGTGACCAGCAACGGCGCGGGCTCGTCCGGAACAGGCGGTGGCGGGTCTTCTGGCAGCGCGGTGGACGGGGATGGCGGCATCACCTGCCAGGAGAACAGCTGCGGGTTTTGCGGCGCGCTCCCGTCAGGCTTTGGTGAGGCGTGCAGCAACGTGTGCGGCAACGGAACGCTGGACTGTGATGGGATTTGCAATGCACCCCAGCCCCCCGGGGACTACGGCACCACGTGTTCCACCACCTGCGGCATGGGCACCAAGACCTGCAACGGTGGCTGCCTGGTGGCCAGCGTGGACGCGGGGACGTGCAGCAACGCGTGCAACAGCGGGCCGCGGGACTGCCAGGGCAACTGCCTGGCCACTCCGCCTCCCACCAACCACGGCCAGGATTGCTCCAACGCGTGCGGCATGGGCACCTACAACTGTGAAGGCCGCTGCACCGCCCCAGCACTGCCTCCCGGGTTTGACACCGCGTGTGGTTGCCTGATGAGCGGGCGCGTGCAGTGTGACGGAACCTGTTCGGTGGGCGCGGGCGCGGCCAACGCGGGCCAGGCGTGCGGCAACAGCTGCTTCCAGGGCTCCTACCGCTGTGACGGGACGTGCAGCGCGCAGGCCGCGCCAGCCAACCTGGGCGGTGCGTGCAGCAACGCGTGTGGCAACGGGACGGTGCAATGCAACGGCAGCTGCAGTGCCGCGGCGCTCCCCGCCAACTACGGGCAGGCCTGCACGCGCAGCCCGTGCGGCAACGCGGGAACCATTGGATGCAATGGCCAGTGCAATGCAGCGGCGTGCCCCACGGATTGTGGCGGCAATCCTCCGGCGGGTTACGGGAACACCTGCAGCAGCCCCACCTGCGGCGTGGTGGGCACCATCCAGTGCAACGGGAGTTGTTCGGGGCAGGACCCGGCCAACGTGGGCAATGCGTGCAACAACGCGTGCAACAGCGGCACCATCCAGTGCAATGGCAGCTGCAGCGCGGCCGCTCCGCCAGGGAACTACGGTGCGGCGTGCAGCAACGCGTGCAACAGCGGAACCATTGCCTGCAATGGCCAGTGCAATGCTGCTCCGCCGCCAGGGAACCTTGGCCAGATGTGCGGCAACGCGTGCAACAGCGGCACCTACCAATGCAACGGAACGTGCAGCGCCGCGGCGCCACCGGCCAACTACGGGCAGGGATGCAGCAATGCGTGCAACAGCGGAACCATTGGGTGCAGCGGCCAGTGCAACGCCGCCGCCCCGCCGCCCACGTTGGGCCAAGCGTGCGGCAACGCGTGCAACAGCGGAACCATCCAGTGCAATGGCAGCTGCAACGCCGCCGCGCCGCCAGGCAACTACGGGCAGGGTTGCAGCAACGCGTGCAACAGCGGCTCCATCCAGTGCAACGGCCAATGCAGTGCGCCGCCGCCGCCGGGGAACTACGGGGCGGGCTGCGGCAACGCGTGCAACAGCGGCAACATTGACTGCGGTGGCAACTGCACCGCGCCACCGCCGCCGGGGAACTACGGGCAGGGCTGTGGCAACGCGTGCAACAGCGGCAACATTGACTGCGGTGGCAATTGCAACGCGGCGCCTCCACCGGGGAACTACGGGCAGGCCTGCAGCAACGTGTGCAACAACGGCAACATTGACTGCAATGGCAATTGCAACGCCGCGGCACCGCCGGGGAACTACGGTGATGCCTGCGCCTCGCCGGCCTGCGGCAACGCCGGGTCCATCATGTGCAATGGGGCGTGCAGCGCGAGCGATGGGAACTACGGCGAGTACTGCGAGCAGACCTGTTATTGCGGCGAGGTTCGCACGGGCAGCCGCAACTGCGCCGGGAACTGTTCGTACCAGGACCCTTCCTGCAGCATCCTGTGCAACGAGTGCCTGTTGCCCATCTGCCCGTGAGCAGGCTTCACCCCGACAACGCCTCCAGCACCCCCGCCTCATCCACGCCGGTGACTGCCACGCGCTTGTGGCGGTTGGTGTCCCCGGACAGCAGCGTGACCTGACGGCGGGGCACGCCCAGCGCCTTGCTCAGGAATGCCACCAACTCTTCATTGGCCGCGCCGTCCACGGGGGGCGCGGCAAGCTGGATGGCCAACGCACCTTCGCGTTCACCTGCCACTTTGGAGCGGGACGCGCGGGGTTTGGCAAAGATGGTGAGGATGAAAGCGCCGTCCGCAGCAACCGTGAGCCAGGGCGGCCTTGCTGGGGCGTTCACGCCGTTCCGCGGCGGGGACCACTGCCCGGTCCATCATTGACGCCGGGGGCGTCTGTCTCCAGCGGCCGCGGACCTTTGCGGCCCAGCACCTTGAGCTTCTCCTCAATGTGCCGGGTCTCCGGGTCTTCCTCGCGCTGGACCTCCAGGAGCTTCTGGTGGGTCTCCAGCACGCCGCGCAGGTTCTCGCGCAGCACCGCGCGCTGACGCTTGAGCTCGTGGATCTCATCAATGATGGAGATGAGCCGCGAATGGGCGTTCTGGAGGATCTTCTCGGCCTCCAGCTCCGCCTGGCCCACAATGATCTCCGCGTCCTTGCGGGCGGCGTGTTTGATGTCCTCGGTGATTTTCTGCGCGGTGATCATGGTGTCCTTGAGCGCCTGTTCGCGCTCGCGGAACTGGTCCACCATGGCCCGGGTCCTGCGCAGCTCTTCCTTGAGATCGTGGTTTTCCCTCGCCAGCGCTTCAAATTCGCTGGCCACCAGGTTCAGGAACGCGTCCACCTCTGCGCGGTCCAGGCCGCGCCACGCGGTGCGGAAGCGCTGTTGTTGGATGTCCAGAGGTGTGATCTTCATTGCAGACCCCGCGCGCGGCCCCCGTACGAGGCCACATTGGCGTGCAACGCTAGACCGGTTGTGGGCCGCACCAAAGAAAAACGCCCGCCCAGGCTGTTTTGGGCAGCCGGGCGGGCGGTGGGATAACGCAGCAGGTCACATCTTCACGTATTCAAACTCCACCGGCTGGCCGTTGATGCCGCGCGAGGGCGGTCCAATCCAGCCCGCCATCTTGCCGCGCTCGTACACGCGTACCATCAGGGACTGGACCTTGCGGCGGTCCTCGTCGGTGGGGAGCCATTCACCCTTGCGGCGTTCAAACTCCTCCCGCGTGAGCAGGTTGCCCGCGGGGTCAAACGGCAACCCCGCAAACTCACCCACCTTGCGGTTGAAGCGGCGGGACGGAAGCGCCAGGCGCGTGGCAATGCCGCGCTCCTCCAACGCCTTGTTCCATTTGCGCACGCCGCGGTCGTTGTCTTCCACGTACTGGTCCCGCAACACCTCATTGAGCGCGTTGCGAATGGCAATCTCCTCGGTGCGGGGCGCGCCGTCCCGCATGACGTTGAGCGTGTAGCTGCCGTGGTCCAGTTTGTGGTCGGTGAAGTCCCGTTCCTCATGCGCGCGGCCCTTGAGGCCGGTGGCAAAAAAGGTGGCGGCGTTGGAGCTGACCTCACTGCCAAACAGGTCCAGGGAGGAGGTGAACCAGAAGTTCATGTACTTCTGCACAATGTCCAGGCTGATGCCGCCGTGGGGGTACACGTCGGTGGTCTGGTGCTGGTTCATGAGCTCGGCGGTGCGCTCCACCACCCGCAGCACGCCCGTCTCACCCACAAACATGTGGTGGGCTTCTTCGGTCAACATGAACTTGCAGGAGCGGGCCAGGGGGTCAAAGCCGCTCTCGGCCAGGGACAACAGCTGGTACTTGCCGTCCCGGTCGGTGAACATGGTGAACATGAAGAAGCTGAGCCAGTCGGTGATCGGCTCATTGAACGTGGTGAGGATGCGCGGCTTGTCCGGGTTGCCGCTGCGGCGGTTGAGCAGCTCCTCCGCCTCTTCCCGGCCATCCCGTCCAAAGTAGGTGTGCAGCAGGTAGACCATGGCCCACAGGTGGCGGCCTTCTTCCACGTTGACCTGGAAGAGGTTGCGCAGGTCATACAAAGACGGGGCGGTCTGACCCAACAGGCGTTGTTGCTCCACGCTGGCGGGCTCGGTGTCACCCTGGGTGACAATCAAACGGCGCAGGGCGTTGCGGTGTTCGCCGGGAACCTCCTGCCACGCGGGCTGGCCCAGGTTGTCCCCAAAGCCAATGTTGCGGTTGCCTTCGCGCTCGGAGAGGAAGATGCCCCAGCGGTAGTCCGGCATCTTCACATAGTCGAAGTGGGCCCAGCCGTTGACGTCCACGCTCACCGCGGTGCGCAGGTAGATGTCCTTCTCCTGGAACCCTTCCGGACCCATCTCCTTCCACCAGTTGATGAAGTTGGGCTGCCAGCTTTCCAGCGCGCGTTGCAGGCGCTTGTCCGAGGAGAGGTCAACGTTGTTGGGAATCTTCTCATTGGAGATGGACATGGTCAGCACCTGCGCGCGTCAAATTCAGGACGCATGGGTTTGCCGTAGAGGGTGAGCGCACCGCGCTCGCCCGTGGCGTTGGGACGGATGAAAATCCAGTTTTGCCATGCAGAAAGGCGGCCAAAGATCTTGGTCTCCAGCGTCTCCGGACCCGCAAAACGCAAAGACGCTTCCATGCCGGTCAACGCATCCGCGCTCATGGCGGCGCGTTCTTCCAGGCACAGGCGGACCTCATCAGGGTAGTCAATGTCATCCGGCGCCGAGAACACCAGGCCCAGGTCTTCGGCGTCCCTGGACGGGATGGCGTCCTTGCGGCCCAGCGCCTTTTCCGCCGCGGCGCTGTCACCCAGAAAACGCGTTTGCAGGCGGGAGAGGCCATTGCCCATGGGCAACAGGCCCGCGTTGAGCACGCCAAGTTGCACGCACACTTTTTCGGCGGGGTCACTCAACGCGTAGGTGCGGTCCGCCGCCAGGGCCAGCTCCAAAAAGCTGCCGGCAAAACAGCTGCCTTCTTCCACCAGCGCCACAAAGCTGCGCGCGGTGACGTCCACGCGCTTGAGGGTGCGTTTGACGGCGTGGAGGACCTCATTGACAAACCAATGGCTGCGGTTGGCGGCGAGAAATGCGTCCCACGCCAGAAGCAGCTCGGGGTCCCCGCGGGTCTTGAGGCTGATGGTGCCAATGTCCAGGTGGTTGAAGCGCAGGCGCAGGATGGCGTCGTCCAACTCGCGGAAACAACGCAAGGCCCAATTGTCCGCACCCAGCGCCTGCAGCGCCGCACCGTTGGCCGGTGGCGGGGTGGTGGGGGCTTGCAGCTCCAGCTGCGCAAGACGGTGGGCGGGGTCCAGCGTGAGCGTGACGTGTTTGTATTGGAGGCGGTTGCCTTCCCGCACCGGGTTGAGTGGCGTGAGCGTGACACCCTTTTCACCGGTGGGGCGGGTGGACTGTTTGGCCAGGGCGGCGCTGCGGGCCTTCACGCCCTCGGTCCACTTGGTGCGCGAGACGACCTCGTCCACCAGCTTCCATTGCACCGCGCGCTTTCCGCGCACGCCCTCGGCGGTGGTGCAAAAGAAAT